>Ga0179593_1350493_pt1 | contig 18904 bp, 25 predicted proteins | sample CZODoug2_1_08_16_FD_185931 | JGI IMG/M metagenome (GOLD analysis project Ga0179593, IMG submission 185931) | Vadose zone soil fungal communities from Angelo Coast Range Reserve, California, USA - CZODoug2_1_08_16fungal (PacBio error correction) | ecosystem: Environmental > Terrestrial > Soil >...
AACCAACTACTTGGCTGTGCTCACGCCATGGATTGTGACCGGCGCTCAGAGGTCACGTAAAATAAGAAGCGTCAAGGAACGACGACGAACATCTGGTGGTCTGCTATTAATTGGGGGGGGGAGCCGTAACTTTCGCCGCTGAACAAGAGACAAAGTGGAAACGCAGAAAAGAAAAAGTCTACACGGGGTGAGAGCCTAAAAAGGGTCCAGTAAACCAAAAAAAAAGCACTCCACAAAAGGAAAACCATCGCCACGGGGAGGGGTAAACTGGAAGAATGCCCATTCCGCTGAGCTTCTAAGAAGATGGGACTAGTAGCTCGTCCGATGATTCGGAGTCGCCGGCAGTTTAAGTCCTCACGCGAGCAAAAACGCAAAAGTAAAAGAGCTTCGGCAGAACTAAAAAAAAGGAGGACTGGGGATCAGGACGTGCCAAGGCCAACGGCCACTTTTCAAAGAGCGAAACGTGTCGCCGAGAGCAGGGGGATTCCGCAATTATGCAAATCAGTCCAGCCTGTGGACTCGACTGAGGGGCTGAAGCCAAAAAGGGAGGGGGGATGCCAATGGCGAAAAAAGGGACTGCGTCGACGTTGGACAAAAATCTCTGGACGCCCTCACTTTAAAGATAAAACCGTAAAAAAAGGCGAACTGTGGATCATGCCCAGGCAGAGGGACGGGAGCGGGCAAAACCAAAATTCCTTCTACTAAGTCAAGAAGGAAGTACCTCCTGCAGGAAGAGGAGTCCGCCAAGCTGGCGGTGTGTCTTCCTCCGCCAGAAAGCAAGGGGAGAAAAAGGAAGGTGACCGTGAGCGCTGATTGGCGGGAGCGTGACAGAGAAGAAGGATAGCCTCCGTGGCAGCGTATTCGGTTCCGTACCAACAACAAAAAAGAAAAAAAAAAAAAAAAAAAAAAAACCGAATTGGCCGGGCAGGCGAGGCACCCAGGGGAAGGCGTTAAAAAAAAAGAAACCCAAAACAACAAGGGGACGCTTAGAGGCTATGCAGGGTGCCCCCTGAAGGGATAGGGGCAAAGAAAATTGCGACAAAAACGACCAACCTGAACCGCAAAGGAAAACGAACCCTCGAAAACTAAAACCGCCGCCAAGAAGAGGGAAACAAGGAGCACACCGCTACCTCTGACGGCCTTTCCTCACGAAGGGGCACGAAAAAGCCCAAAATGAAGAATCCAACTTACCTCCCACAGTCTCAAACAGCCAAAGTGAATTCCCAGAAGCCAAAGCCGCCTAAATACACAACTGGGATCGACGAAAGAAGAGGGATGACAAAGACGCATAGGCGTCCCGGGGATAGCTCAATGGCACGAAAAAGAAAAGTACTAGAACTTCGGTCTCGAGCCAGCACGCTGCAACCCAGGAATTGAGGTAAATGTCGGTCAAAGAACCAACTCTGAAAAAAAAACGAATGGACCTGGGCCAGGGAAGGGCGCACGCCGCAGCGACACGAAAGGAAGCAAAACCTTAAGAAAACTTGACAAAATGCGCAATGACGGCGTCGTGGTCAGATGCCTCCTTTAATCCAAGAAATACGGAAGTGAAAAACGAGACTTATAAAAAGGAAAACAAGAGGGGGTAATTTAGGTCCAACGAGAGAAATCTGTGAACGCCTTAACATAGGAGAAAGGGGGAGGAAAACCAAAAAAGAATCATCGACAAAATCATTATATCAGCCAAGAGCGGGGGCGAAGACTGGTCCCTGAAGAGGCTATCAAGAAAAACAGGGCGAAATGTTCACACAAAAAAAAAGGGTCTGCGCGCGGAGGCAAAACAAAAGAAGAGGCAAGGAAAAAAAACGTAATTCAGACCGCTTCCAGGAACTCAAAGAGGACAAGCTGAAGAGCCAGGTGGGCGGTGAAGTTTGATGTACGTAAGAAGGAGGAAGTGACCCTGTGTAGGAGGAGTGGAAAAACCGGCTTTAAAACTTAACGAAGAAGATAAATAAGAACGCGAGCATTAGGACCGACGCGCCACGAGATCTACTTATTCAGACGGCTGGAAGGATCTCTCTCATTTAAAAAGGGAGTCCAGGGCGCCCCGTGTTCCTTCCTCCACCTGGAAAAACAAATATATGCTTACCATGGAGTCTCCGGGTAAGAAAGGACAATAAACAAATCGATCTTTCGCTCGCCGATTTTTGAAGATGCAAAAATTCAACTGACGCCGTCGATTTCATCCAACGAACTGAAAAAAGAGTTGCGAAAAAGAGGGGGAGAACGCAGCCACGGGTCATCAGAACTCAAACCACAAGAAGAGGATTGGGGACCAAGAAGAAACACTGGATGGCGAACTGTAGCCCGACCTCCGTCAGCGCGGATGAATCGAAATACTCCGTTAAAAAGAGACGAAAAGCACGAAAGATCTGAGAGATAAGGAGGGGGTGATGTCAAGAGGTAAGCCAAAACTAAAGAACACGCGGTCGAAAATTTTGCGTAAGGGACTGGGCCGACCGCGGGGAGAAACGAGACTGGGATCCCATTGCAGTCGAATACGAGTCGGCATCGGGCGATAGTAGCCTACGATCAAAAATCGCCATGGAAGGGCGGATCTCGACGAAAGGGTTGCGTGGGGAAAAAGCGCTCCTCCTGTGGAAATAGCAATGCCCTAAACAGGTCCAAATCATCATGGACGTCTCAAACTTCACAACGACCCAGCCAAAATCCCATCGTGTCGGAGGGGGGAGCGGGGGAGGGAACGGAGAATTTTCTAAGGGGAGACGACACCAATGATTGACTGGCTATCTCTCATTAACCGAAAGGGACGAGACAGGGGGTGAACGGCCTCGTATATCTAAACACCCGGCGGACCCAGGGGCTTTCATCCCGAAGAGCCGAGATCTAAATTGTGCGAAGGAGTCTGCGATGCGGTGGCGAGGAAGAAAGCTGCGTTCAAGAGAGGTCTCATAGAAGGGGGAACCAGGGGCAGACTGTCAATTGTCAATCAGCCTTATTGCGGTGCTTCACGGAGGCAGCGGTCTCAAATACATAGGCATGGGAAAAAAGGGACAAGTCGATGGAAAGGTTGAGCAAGTTTCGTGAAAAAAACGTAGGAGGAGGGCGGGCGCCGGGGAAATGCAGTTGTCCCTGAGTTGTTTAGGAAGGACAGCCAGTGGGGTAACCGAGAAGCATTCAAGATGAAAGAAGGGTTTCCCGTTCATGGGCGAGATCCTAAGGTTCAAAAGTACCGAGCTCGAGTATATGCATTGCGCGATAAAAGCTCGAAATGAACTATTCTCTTTAAAGTCGATTGAATCGTCGACCATCCACTTGGTGAGGACGGAAGGACGGCCAGGCGGAAGAGAATCTTGTGGCTGGACTTGTGCGGGGAAAAAAATGAGCGAGGGACGCCGGGGAAAACCTGCGGCGGGGACTGGGGGCCGGCGAGAGGAAGTTTAAAACGCTGCTGGGAGCGGTAGGGATGCGAGGTTTCTGGGTTGACGCTTGGTGAGGCGTGTCCAAACTGCTATAAAGTTGGAAACCCATACCGAACGCCGGAAACCGAAGAACTCTAGTCATCGAAAAAAAAGGGGCCGGGGGGTTAGTTTCATGCATCTATCCATTTGGGGGGGAACAAAGATGCCATCCAATCGTCCGATCACGACCGGTCAACAACAAACGACGTAAAAAAACGGCTTTAACAGTCGCATGGAATGCACGAGGCAAGCAGCTATCTCCTCACATTTTGCGAAAAGCGGCGGTAACCGGTTTCCAGCATTCGGGTTCGGGGCTTAAGCACAACTCGACCAGCGACGAGCAAAGGAAGAGGCCCGCGCATGTTCCAGGTAGAAAAAAGAAAAGGCGCAACGATTTCGCGCTCAACGTTCGATCGGGGAATATCCACAGCTGTCGACCTCAGGAACGCCCCTTTCGAAAGGGGAGAAGGGAAGATTGAAAAGCGCGCGATGTCTCCGGTTTGTTTTGTCATGCACCCGTGGTTCGGCAACGGAGCGAGAAAAAGGAGGCAACAGCCGCGGGACGGTCACGGCAGGATGGAATAAAAACGAAAGCATACACTGGCTCGAGAAAAGAAAATCGTAAATGCCGGGGGAAGTGGCAATGATGACCAGGTATCGAAATTAAAAAAAAAAGGCTCTGCGCCGCTGTGTTCGGACTCTCTCTAATTGGAGAGAAGGAAAAGAAAAAAACCGCGACGCGATCATCGAACAAGGGGGTAGAATCTCATCGACAAGCGAAGAAAAGTCAAAGTCAAAAGAGAAAAGAACCATGCGGTGGGCGAAAGTCGGCATTGAAATGGGGAAAGGATTGGAGCAGAGTACTCGATCAGGCCAAAGGTTCAAATGGGATGACGGGACGCTCATCTAAGCTCACGGGAGAGGCCTGTCAAGGGCCTGACAGTCCGATCACCGACCAACAGAGCGTGAGCGTCATTGCAACGAGGGATAAGTTGCAGTACGAACAAAGTGCGGCACAGCCGAGAAAAAAAACATACTGTTGAACCCATCCAGGGAGCAGTTGATTATGAAGATCATCCACAACAACCCGGAAAAAAGGGGAAGGGTAAATGCAGAGGGCTGCCAACAGCCTATGATGTGCGGGGGAAACACTGGGTGCTAAAGCTGGAAGTCACAAGGGGATTCAAAGAAAAACACAAGAAAGAAAATCTGTGGTCGGTGACTAACGCAATTTTTTTTCGCCCGTGGACGAAGAACTCGAACTGGTGGACGAGATAAGAAACCTTCATCAGTGAAACAGGAGGAAGAAAAAAGATGGGAAAAAAAGCACTCCCATTAACACGCCCAGACTCTCCCACCTCCAGGGGGTTAAAAGGAAAAACAAGGACAGATCAGAAGGCGGGGCTATCGCGATTGGAACTCTCTTATTCTCGTGCAGGATAGAAAGCTAAGGAAGTTGGGAGAGGTAAGCCAAGCGTCAAACTGAGCAGAGGGAAAAAAACAATGAGCCCTCAAGTTCGATAACAAGTGGATCATATACTCATTCACCGGCAGGCAGGACTGTTCGGAGGAGAAACCGTGTCTACAAGATGGCCTGTAGGTTCAATCCTCCTTGTAAGGAAAAGGGGAAGGTTGCGAAGAAACAGACAGGAGCGACGAAGATGGTGCATGAACGGAGAACATAAAGGCAAAAGGAAGAAGGGAAGGAGGAGTAAAAAATATCGCAAAGGGCGAGCTGAAAACTTCCTGGTCTTTGTATAGTGCAACCGCAAAAAAACGCAGGGACAGAGGACAGACACTGGGGGACGTCGCCGGGCACGGGAGTCAACGTCCGTATGCCGCGAGGAGCGCCAAAAAAAAAGGAAGTTTGTCAGGAAGGACTACACGAAAGCTGGCAACCGTAATGTAAATAAGAATGAGGAGGGGGATCGGGATTGATCATCGTCATGACAGTGGCGAAAAGGGTCGCAGGTCAAGTTTGACTCTTCTTTCGGTTTAGCGTTGAGGGGAGAGAAGTTGCCGCGGCGGCGCGGTTCGGCCAACAAACTGTATCGGATGGTGGGAAAAAAAAAAAAAAAAATGTGTGGGTCGCGGGGAGCGTTAGAGGGCAAGTGGGAAAAAAGCTTGCTTGCTGAACAACCGAGGGCCAAAGGAAAAAACGGCCAAGCGAAAACCGCCGACCGGCAACAAAAAGCCCAATCCCTCCTCCCAACAAGAGACCTACTCGACCAACGGGAGAAAGAGCCGGAACCCGTTCCCGAGCCGGAACAGGGGACCCTAACACCAAACCTCTGAGCCGTAAAAAATTCGTAAGGAAAAAAATCCACCCAAGGGATCAAAATCGCCGAATGTAACTCCGGAACAACCAAAAGTCTACTAAGTAATCGAATTAAACATACGTAAAAAGGAAGGGACTCGTCATAGTCAAGAAAAAAAACCGGAGAAAAAGATACAGGGATAAGAACTGAGGGAGAGTCGGCCGAGTATTGCACCCCAGGAAGTAAGACTGAAAGGGCGTCGCCTGAGAAAACCTGAAACAACAACTCATGGACCTAAAAAGGTTACTTAGCCACCCCAACAAAAAAACAGAGACCCCACAGCGCATAAACAAGGGAATAGGAGAAATCGGGCAAATTGATCGCGGCATAAGCGGAAGGGGGGCCAGCAGAAAAAAGAAAGACAAAGAGAGAAGATAACAAAGGGTGGGAATTTTTCCAACGAGGAGAAAGAAAGACGCCGCCATCGTAAAACTGAAAAACACCGCGATCCCGCGACAGAGGGGGGGAAACAAAAGAAAAGAAGAAAGAAGAACATCATAAGCTACCCGAGCGGTGATAAATAAAAGGTGAAAAAGTGGAAGGTCTAGACAAAAACAACTGTAATAAGTCAAAAGTCGGCATTGAGCGAAGGATCTTCGGGCCATCATTGGGGGGCACTGAACAAAGGCCATCCAAAAGAAAAGAGAAGGGGGGGGCCAAACACAGCGGCGCGCAGCCAAGGAGTACTTCCTTATGCTAAAGGGGGGAAGGTGGAAGGGAACGGATCGGTAGGCGGGAACGTTCAACATTCGGAACACCCCGAGAATCCGCAAGGAGCTGCCTATCCACGCAGTTAAGACTCGAAAGGAAGATCGCGGAGGTCGACTGAGGAATTGACTCAGTCCGATTTTAAGCAAGCAAAAAAAAAAGGCAAAAAATTCACTGACGAGAGCTTCCTGGAGGAACTGGCTAAGTCCATCCACAAAGCCCGGCTAGCAAAAAGATCGTGTAGCCAAAGGGGGAGAAAGGCAAACAATTCACGGAGGTCCGCGAGGTCAACGACGAGGCGGTGTCTCAGGGGAGGGAAAAACAGAAGGGGAAAGGAGAAGAGGAAATTAACCACAAGGAGGAGAGGAAAAGAGGGAAAATTACCCCTTTTATCGCAGACCAAAAGAAAGGGGTCATCACCAAGGCAGGGTCGTCGAGAGGAAATCGAAGGAACGCCGTGAACATCTCGACAAAGAGGGGGAGAGAGAAAAGGAAAGAGCGTTGGTTCCCTGAAAGCCAGCGAGACAACATGGGGCTCATCTCTTTCATTTATGTAGTGTAAAACTGGGTTCAGCGGGAAAAGGGGCGAAAATCGAAAAGGACGTCCATGGACAGAGTACGCAATCGGCATCGGCGATCGGAAAATAAAAAAAAAAAGAGCGCAAGTTTTGCGGGCCCGCAGAAAAAAGGTCATTAAAAGGGGACGCAAGGACGCCAGCATCATGGACGTACTACACCGTCCCTACCAAGCGCGAAAAGGGAGACGCACCTTGGAAGAGAGGCACGTCGTGGATCGAAAAAAAACTTAGTTGCCGAAGAGGCAAGCGCCCCGGAAGGGCAATTGACAGTAGAGGACAGTGTGGTCACGGGCTCGGATACGATCGTCAACTCTGTACCCAGTCAGATTACACACGGCGCGCGGAGGAACTTAGGGGGGGCGATGGCAAAATTGCTTGCGCTAGAGGTTAAATACTGGGTCTGGGATTGCCTAAGAGGGGAGAATCTGTGAACTAAAGGACACCCGCTGGGGGTGGAAACAAGCGATCCTTAAAATCAGGGTCAGGATAGGAGAAACGGATGCCGACGGACATGTTGGGACAAAGATTTCTGGGGCTCAAAGATGGAAAGTTTAAGAAATTTTACGGGATGGAGGGAGGGGAGGGGAACCAGACATTGCCAGGTCCGGGGGGGGGGTTAAGTCCAATAATTTGTGTATCCGGAGAACATGGCAAAGAAGCAAGGCTCAGGTGGCGAGAATAAAGGAATTAGCCGTCAAAGGCGTAAAAGAGCAATTTCGCAGAAAGAGGAAGGGGGGGACGCGGCTTCGTAATGCGGATACTCGGGAAGCAAACATTGTGTATCCGGGGAGGAGGCAGCAGAGGAATCATGGGGGGACGTGGTTCGTACATCCGGACGTATGCGAGAGTTGGTTTCGATGCAGGGACGGAAAAGTGCAAAAGGTGGGTCAGGAAGGGGGGGAGAGGGTGCACGCTGCTGTGGCGGCGGAGGGTTATTATATTTTTTTTCGGGGTTGGGCGGCCGGGGTGGGCAGTTGGCGTTGACGGAAGATAGTGGAAAAAACCCAAAAGGCCCGTTAATAGAAGAGAAAAGCGCGAAAACATTGGGGTCCGGGGTGAGATTTCTAAAAGAAGGGAAAAAGGGTGGGGGGGGACCGTCAAAGCAACGGGCTAAAGACCACTTGCCACAAAAACGCGTCCAAAGGGGGGAGGGAGGCAAAAAGTCGCCCTGAACCGCACCTGCAAAAGGTCAGGAAGGAGCAAACGCAGTGGGAAACCAAATTTCCGGCCATAAATCACAAAAATTACCAACATTTCGTGGAGGGGGGGAGAAAAAACTCGACCAGACTGGAAACTGCGCGGCCAGAAAAACGGAATGAACCAGCGGCGACGAAACCAGGAAAACGAGCAGCGAATGGTCGAAGCTCAAATTTCTTGGAAAGATTCCAAAGAGAGAAAAGGATCGATTTCGCGGCAAAAAAAGTGGAAGGGCGGAGATTGTTCCATCGCCGAGGTCTTATGTTCTGCAAATTCATAAAAACAAGGGGGGGAGGAGATCGTCGTAGAGCAAGTAGGCTCAAAAGGCCTCTTAAGGATCACGGAAGGATAGAAAAGAAGGAAGGGGAGACATTAGCAACAAACAGAGTAAAAGCCGGTTAATGCGGCAAGGAAAGTTAGAAAACAGTCGGAATAGGGGAGGGGGGAGGAACCGCTGTGACCGAAGAGCGGTCAAAGTTTTGGAACTTGGAAAGCGAACTGGGAAAAGACAAATCTTCACCAGTAAAGATACGAAGCTAAAAAACGGGAAAGGGAGTCCAAAATCCGGAATCTCCGAAAGGATGTTAAAAGTGTGCAGAGGGAGAGTTGGTTAAATGGTAGTCTGATGTTCTGCAGAAAGAAAAAAAAGTGTCACTGATGAAGGGATAGTAAACTATAGGTGAACTGTCTATTACGGGGGTGTAGCGCGAAAGGAAGTCAAAACAAAAAAAAGAAACTCACCGACCACAAAGGGGCAAGCATATTCGCCTCATGAAAGAAAACGCGGCGGAAAGGGGCAAGAATACACAGACACGAGTTTAGGCGGCCAAAGGCCAAGAAACACATAGAGGGTAGCACAGCCAGGATAAGGGTTATAAAAAAAAACACGAGCGAGGAAAAAAGCGAGAGGGATAACAAAGGCTCCTTGCTGTGCTAAAGTACTTGTCAAACGGCGGGAAAAAGAACAGTGGTCAAATTCCACGCTCGGAGTGAAAGGCCGACGCGCTACCAAAATCTTGGGGACGGGGGACTCATTTCGCCCTAAGGGAGGCAACTCAACTGTCCTCAAAAGACATTACTCCGAAGAGAGGCAAGAATCAGTGAAACAGGGGTAGCTTAGGCCTGACGGCCATACAAGCGACACTAAAAAGAACCAACGGGGCGCAGCAGAAAGAACAACCGCAGGGAACAGTGAAGGGGAAAAAGGAAGGGCGGGGCCGCGGTGGTACGTAGGACTTGTCTAATCGTATGGGGGGGGGGGGTGGGGGGGGGGGGGGGGGGGGGCGGGGGTTTTGGGGGGGGTGGGGGGGGTTTCAGAGATGCGAAACTGCCAGTCGAAGAAGATCGCCCGTCGGGGCTCGTCACTAAATCTTCGAAAAAGAAAAACTCGAGACCCGGATGCATGATCTTCCGTAAATTCAACCGGAAGTTACGAGGCTGGGGCGAGGGAAAAACTAGGGGTAGCATCAGTAGGCAGTCCGCTAATTACTTGATCCTTCCCAGGGTACGTGGGGCGAATTGCTACAGCAGAAGAGAAAAAAGGGTGCTGTGTGAATACTAGCGCAAAGCTCTACGAAGAGATTGGGGGAAAGGAGCTCGGGGAAATTAAACACGGTCGAATTGCAGCATACGGGCGCGAGGGGACTGCACACAGAGCACGGAAAAAACTTGCACGAACTTGGAGTAGGCCGCACGGGGAAATGCTCAGGAAGGAACCGCTCTCATCCAAGCTTGAGGATTGGGGGAAAAGCGGGGGGGGGGGACAGAATGATGGAAACCGGATAACGGAAGGGGTTCTCAACTGGTGCGAAACGATTGTACTTAGGGAACAAGCAACGGGTACGAGCAAGCCCTCCTTTGGACGGAAATTAAGTTGGGCGGTTGCAGGAGGGGACGCTTGGACCCGTGAAGGCAGCGTGCCAGGAAACAATTCTCGCGTTTGGGGATAACTCAAAAACAAACAATTGGCAGGGGAGAGAGGAGGCTAAGGCCACAGGGAAAGAGTCGGAGAAGGCAAAAACGGTACGGGAGAAAAAAAGAAAAAGCCCACCACCGCCAAGCCGAAAACACGGAAAAAACTCGCCAATGCAAAAAATCCACAGCATCGCAAAACGACGACACCGCGCCCCTGCAACAGGGAAAAAAGGAGGCAGCACTCGCCCACCCTCTAGACAAAAAATTCTTCACACCAACACCAACAAAAAAAAGGGAAAGCCCAAAGGGGAATTCCTCGTGGCCACCGAACAACCTGTCGGGTACACAAAGACTCGAATTAATGACGCGAGACGGTCAATAAAAGCTTTCTCATATGCACGAAAGGAGAAGCAAAACGGTGGACGGCTAAAGGAACTGAGGTCAAACGCAAATTCACGGGTCAAAAAGATAAAAGAAGGAGGAGATCGGAAAAGCGAAAAAAAGACAGGGCCGGGCCCTGTACGGAGCAAAACAACAGTCCCCTACAAGCAGCTGAAGCTATCCAGGTAACCAAGAGAAAGAGAGGACAAAGGTCGCGGGAACGGCGGAGGGAAGGAGCTGCAGCCGGAAGCCAAGCAATTACTGCAAGGAAACAAGGAAAAAGGAGTTGATAAACTGGAAAAAAGGTCATTGGACAAAAAGAGGGGAAAGCTGATGAAATACCCGAAAAAGAGTAGCTTCGGCCAAAAGATCGAAAAAAAAAAAAAAACGGCCCAAAAACAGGAAAAGCGCAGCGAGCGGGAGGACATAACTGGTCAGCAAAACATTGAATATCTATAAGAGCCGGGAACAAACACTGTCGTAGGGAATCTCATTGTCGAATCATCTCGTCAAGGCAATCAGGGTCTGAGAACCACACTGTCCATTATCCCAAAGAAAAAGCGCTTCAGGACAAGAGGAAGAAGGGGGTAAGGTGAAGTTTGATTTTCCATCTGGAAGGGGTGGAAATGTGGAAAAGGGAAAACGGCGAGCGCGGGAACGTAACTGTCAAGAATCCGCAAATTCAAAAGCCTAGTGCTACGCTTAGGACGACGACCGATAAAATCGGGTGACAAGGGACTGGGAAGGGGAAAGGAATTCATCGGAGGGAGGGGGCACGCAGGTCAAAACCCTTTCCTTAAGGCCACACGGGAAAGGAAAGTAGAATGTACAGGGGAGGACAGACAAAAAAAAAAATCGCGATCTTTCGATAAAAGTTTGTCTTAGATGCGAGCGCGGCCACAAAGTCGAAATAGTCCGGCGGGAGGGAGAAAAAGGTTGATCCAGAAAGGGGGTGGGAAAAAAGAAAGGAGAATAAGGGGATCTCTCTCACCAAAAAAAAAAAGAGGGGAAGAGAAATGGGCGAAACGCAACAAGTGGTCTTGGGGGCAGAAAATTTAGCCCGCCGCCTTCAGTTCAGACGGAATCAGACAACCTGTTAGTGACATTCGACAAATAGGAGGAGGAAATCGAGGGGGAGAGCCGGTGGGAGAACGATGTAAGACAAGAGAAGACGCTGGATACAAAAACAGCTCTGGAACTGGATTTCAAAAGAGAAAACTGGGCGCAAGCCAAGCGAAATCCGAGACTGCCGAATGGAAAGAGAAGAAAGGATTCGGGAAGCCCGTAGCCCTCCGGCACTCGGCAGGAAAAGGGAAGGAGGAAGGAAAAGGGGAAGAAGCGCCGGTTTGGGGTCAACTGCCTACACAAGGTCAAATGAAATCCATCATGACGTACGAAACTTCCCACCGCCGCGCTCCGCGGTGGGAGAACAGGAGCATTTGGAAGCAGGGGAGGAGGGCCCGTACTTGTTCAACAGACGAAGAGAGAAGGAAAAAAAGACAGGTTCCGGCTCAGGAATAGGAAAGGAAAGCTGAAATCGTCTTGCAGCCCGCTAAGCGCTCTCAATGAGGCATGAGAGGAGGGGGGAAAAAAAAAAAAAGAGGACGGGGGGGCGAAATACTACGGCGTAGGAATAGATGGGAAAAAAAAAAAGTGGAAAGAAAAACCCGCCTGTTGGACAAGAGGATCAAGGTCTGAGGGGGCCAGGGCAAAAGTGCTGTTCTTCACGGATGCAAGGGTCGGAATACAAACATTGCAGAGGGAGGCGGGGATGGTTTGGATGAACCGTTTTGAACATTCGGGGGAATGTAGGCTGGAGGGGGAGCCGACATGGAAAGAATTGTGGGGGTCGCGATGGGGGTAGCAGGGCGATCGAAAAGTGAACTAGGAAAGCCTGGGGGGAACGTCAGGGGCAAATTAAGGGAGCCGTCCACGAGATAGGCAGTCTGCGAGAAAGGATGAAGGGGAGGGAATGGGGAAATTGAGGGGTCATCCGACAGGTTTGGGGTATCCGGAGGAGCCAGTGCGGCGGGAATCCCTGTGAGAAAGGTGGGGAGGGAAAAGGGACTGATGGGGCGAGATGGGTGGGGTCCGAGTGAAGTGGAAACCGTTCAAAGGCCGCGGGAAAGGGGGGGGAAGGACTGGACGGTTTGAGCTCAAGTGGGCGGGAAGTTGAGGTTGCTAGGTTTATTGAAGTTGAGCAAGGGGGGGGGGATTGGGGAGGGGACCAAGAACTCCGGGAAACAAATAAAGAGGCAAATAGACGAAGCACAAAAACATGTGGTGACGGGGTGTTAAGGGACTTCAAACTCTAGCCAGGTGGAAACAATCTAAATAACGAGGACAGAGAGAGTCAAGTAAAAGGCTTCCAAACGAATCTGAAGGGACGGGAGATCATCCTGCCCGAACTATGAGAATCGTGACGAGAAAGGCTCACGCATTTGCAGAAAACCAAAAATATAACTGTGCAAAAAGGTAGGGGGAGGGGCGGAAGGAAAACCTACAACTCTATGGCGTAAATCAAATAGAGAAACGGACATGGGAAAAAACTGGCGACGAAAAAGGAGTCGGGCAGGGAGCAAGCCCGGAGGGAGGTGACAGGGCTCACCTCGCGACCTTATGCAGTAAAAGCGCAAAAATAAAAAGGGCGAAAAAAGGTTACTCATCGTCTTAAGGGAGAGAGGGAGAATGAGGCCCAGCGTTGGTCAAGCGAAGCGATCGTCTCACGGATAAAAACGTCACGAGAAGGAGCAAGCAGAGGGGGCTTAGCTACTTCTTAGAGTCGAACGTATCGCCCGACAAAAAATCGAAGACGTGTCCTGAAAAAGGGAGCAAAAAAAAATTTAGGGCGGAGCAAGAGGGGTTGAAAAAATCCCGAGCAAAAGGTTGGGTCGAGATGAATGAGCGAAAAACACGAAAGTCATCTCACCAAAAGCGAAGAAAAAGAGGGGGTCGGAAAAAGCCAAAACTTAACAGCCCTTCGGGAAGCGAAGGTAACCATGGCTCTGGTTCTTCTGGCCCTGTGTTAAAGGGGAGTGAGCGGGGAATGGGGACACGGCATAATCGAAAGCAAAAAATAAAGTCAACTGATGAAGGGGGAAGGAAGATAAGGAACGCGGGGCGTGAGCGACGAAAGGAAGGGCAAAACAAATACTCCGAGCAACCGACCACAGATTGGCTAAATTCATAATGAAAAGAGGGGGCGTGAGGATACTAAAAAGAAACGTTCGGAACAACCGAAAGAAAAAAAAAAAAAAAAAAAAAAAAAAAAAAAAAAAAAAAAAAAAAAAAAGAAAAAAAAAAAAAAAAAAAAAAAAAAAAAAAAAAAAAAAAAAAAAAAAAAAAAAAAAAAAAAAAAAAAAAAAAAAAAGAAAAAAAAAAAAAAAAAAAAAAAAAAAAAAAAAAAAAAAAAAAAAAAAAAAAAAAGAAAAAAAAAGAAAAAAGAAAAAAAAAAAAAAGCAAAACAAAAAAAAAAAAAAAAAAAAAAAAAAAAAAAAAAAAAAAAAACAAAAAAAGACCATAGGCGGTTTAGCAAAAAAGAAGGGGAGATTTGGAAGATGAGTATACTATCAAAAAAACGTCGGAGGCTGAAAGGGAGCGCTCAATGCTCCAGTGATGAGAAAATCCTATTGATTTTCAGAGGCGGTGAAGTTTACTGAATTAAGAAGGGAGAGGGATGACGACGCAGAGGGGGGGGGGTGGGGGGGGGGGAGCCATCGGGGAGCTAGGATTTTTGTTCAATCACACGGGAGCCTCTCCCCCGGACTATAAGGAAAAAAAACAGAGAAGGGAAAGCAAATTGACAGGGGGCGATCAAAACATGCCGTACAGAGGGACTCCCATTACCACTAAGCAACTCAGGGGGGTCCAAGTGCAGAGGACCAAGAAGACCGCTGTACGCTTGGGGGGCATAGTTCTTGTTCACGAGTGAAAAGGAGATGGGGGGAAGGGAGAAATGCGACGTCGCGGCAGTGTTTCGTAGGACGCCGCGAGGAAAAATAGAGGCGAACAACAGAGCAGCCGCCTAAATTGGCTGATACCTGGGGAGCGGTCACACAGTTAGTAAGGAGGAGGGGTCGAGACGAAGAACGGGCGGACGATCGCAGTATTATCCTAAGGGACTTCCACTTTGCAGAAGGCCCGGATAAGAAACCAATATGGTGCATTAAGACCCTCGGCCTAAAAGGGGGGGGGGGCCAATCGTCGAGCAAAGGTCGCCATGCCAATGAAACTCGCATCCTGGAAGAGGGGGGGAAGAGGAAAAGTAGGACGTTAGCGCGGGTCCTGCGAAAAATGGTCCTGCTCACGTCACGGAAGCAAGATAAATAAACTCTACTCCCAAGAGGGGAGAGTTTTGTGTGCGTCCGCCCCGAAATGCAACTTGGGAAGGACGGGGGGGAGGCAAAGCAGGGTTGACATTGTAGGCATCAGAAATGGAGTCAGGGGACGGTTTAAAAAAAAACCGCAAGCCTCCAAAGGGGGAAACGGCGTCCTTTCGGGGTTGCATCTGAAAATGATCGCAGGGAAGGAAAGCGGGGAGTCGCGGCCAAAACTCAAAACAACGGAAAAAACATGTGTTGTCGAGACTGGTAGAGTCTTCCCGGTCCGAGGAGGGGGAGGGAGGGAAACGAGCCGTTGAGGGAGGGACAAACGCCCAAGAAAACCGGCAAAACAGCGCAAAAGAAAAAAGAGAAAGAAACAAAGCCGCAAAAAAGAGCCCGCAAACCACCGCCTCACGAAAGCCCCAGTGAAAAGGAGCCTGAACTGCCGCAAAACCAAAAAATCAGTCCCGGGACCGGGGGGGAAAAACTCAGAAAAAAGGATTCCTCGCCGCACTTTCCGCCTCCGGATACAACAACCGTCGGACGGAAGAAGTAAAGAAAGGGGGGGGACAGGAAGGCGTGACTCGCAGGAAAATGGCCGAAACCGAGGACGAATTTGACGTTCTTACAGACGGTAGGATCGACTCCAAAAAAACCGGCGGAACGGGGAGGGGGAAAGTCAGGGTTCGAAGAGAAACCAAGCGACGAAAACAACTCATGTAAAGGAAAGGGAGGAAAAAAAAAAACCAGAAAAAGAGCGAACGGGCTCATCAAACCTTTAAGCGAAAAATCTTGCCAAAGGAACAGTACGAGAAATGGGAAAGCTGCATAAGTGGCACATGAAAAACAGAAAGGGGAGAAACTGAAAAAAAGAGGGGGAAATGGGGGCACGTGAGAAATGGGCAAACAATACCTCGAAGCGGAGGACGGGAGGACACCGAGAGCGTCCCGCCTCCATAACACAAATCAATTAAGTCTAAGCTATCGGGTGAAAGAAGAGGAAAGAAGTCTAGACGTGAAAAAAAGGGGGAGGGTAAGGGACAATTTCGGAAGTGGGAGATCACGTAAATTCTGAAAAAAATTGGTAACATAGAGAACGAAGGAAGGAAAAAGAGGAAGGAAGCCTACACGCGGGCGCGACGACAGGGGTCGGTGAATGTGAGGTCCATGATGCAGGCGGTAAAGTAGTCGCTTGAAGCCACTAGGGAGGGGAGAGGGGACTTTTCAAAAGGAGAGAGGAAAGACAATTCACCCTGGTGGGAAGACTGAAAAAAAAAAGAACTGAGCCGGATGTATTCGATTGCTGTGAGGGAGTCAGTCAGCATGGTACGGAAATCAGGCGTCCGCGCCCTACCTTCCAAACCCTAAGAGATGAGGAGAAAGAGTCAGCTGGCTACAGATAGGACCAAAAAAGAGTGTGGGGTGGGGGGGGGGGGGGGGGGGGACTATATGTCGGATGGAAAAGTTGTCACGCAGGACAACGGCGTCTCCGTCGATGCATCCACCACTTTAAAAAGTGAGGAAAGGAAAGGGGGTTGAGAGAGAATCCACGGGGTCCCTCTGCACAACAAGTAGGGGGAGAAAAAGAGAAAGAGGAAAAGGATGAGCAACTCGTGAAAACGGTTGTAGACCAAAACTAAGACAGGCGATGAAAAAGGGACGGAGTACTCCTGGTGCATCTCTACAGATCGAAGATAGTCTGGGGGAACGATGGGGGGTGGTGTATGGAATGGGAAGAAACACGCCATGTATATCGCCTCTAGAAGGGAGGGAAAGTGGGGAAGGAATCTAAGCCCAATAATACTACTGACGTAAGTGCAAAGCAATTCAATACTGCGAGATAAAAAAGGGGGGAGCTTCGTGAACCGAAAGTAGCAACTGACGGCGCCGGGGGAAGTGGCGGACTCGAGGAAAGGTAAAGCGACGAATTTGCAGGCAGACACATGTAAACAAGCCACATCAAAATGTGGGGACGTACTCAAACTTCCACCAACCACTCCACGCCCGTGTTTCGGAGAGAGGAAGGGAACGGGGAATGGAAATAGGTGTCTAGACAATGGGAAGAAGAAAAAATCAGGGAGGGGAGTGAAACGTGTTTACTATCGGAATAGATGAGGAAAACGGCGACCCCATTCTTCATGGATCAACGCTCGCGGCTCCGAATAATTGGGGGGGGCATGGCAGACGGCTGCGATCCTTTCCAATAATATAAAGAAATGGCGGAGAGGAGGAGGAGTCGTGTAACTAAAGACCCCTTGTTTCAAAGAGGCACGAAATACCGGCATGCAGAATTTATTGGGCTTCACGATTATCGGAAAAGAGGAAGGGACAGAAATGGGGAAAAAAGGAGGTCGACGAGGGGGTGACACCGGGTTTACGTAAGCATGTAGGAAAGGTTCTGGCGTTGGGCAGTAAAGTCCATTTGTTTCGGGGCGGCGTCAGAGGGGGGTAAAAGTCGGAAACTGCAGGAAGGGGGGGACGAGGGCATGGCGAAGGCGCCGTAACTGAGGAGTATAAGGGGGGTGAGAATGGCCGGCTGAGAAAACGGAAAGAGTCTTTGCGGATTGACGAGGGAGACAGGACGTTTGGGGGGGGGTAGAAGGAGAGCTCGGAGACCGAGACTTTGGGGGCGGTACAAAGAAAGAGGGGGGGGTCGGGACAGTTCCGGCGCGGGAAGGGGCAGTAGTCTGTATGCTTGGGGAGAGGGGGTTAAAAAGAATTGGTAGGGAGGGGGGATTGGTACTAGGTTCGGGAGAGACTTCGGGGCCGGGTGGAGTGTTCAGGGGCAAGCTGGTGGAAAACAGCAATAAATTCCCTTCATATGCCGCGCTAAAAACATTGGGGGGGGGACGGGGTGGGGGAAGTTTCTTCTGTGGACATGCAGATCACTTCAATGCAAGTTGGGGGCACGACAAATACTCACGGCAAACGCGGGGCAAAGATAAAGAAAGCTGAAAGAAACGACGGCGTCCAAAGGAGAGGGCGGGGGAGAAAACCCGTCGCCGGCCATGAAGGGAGGCATTCTTAAGAAGAAGCATTGCGACCCGGAAAATGACATTGCCAGCATTTCGTGGGGCGACGGAAGACATCACAAAACTAAAAATGTGGACGAGTTCGGCAAGAGGAATGCGCAGTGTACCGTGACGGTCGCCCAACAGAAGAAAAACGAAAGATTTAAAAGCCCGGGAGGGGGAAGTGAAAACGCGCGAAACCGATTCAAGGGTCAGAAGCCCGTGGGCACAGGACTAGAAGACTTGTAACAAGAACATAGGGGGGAGGCCAGGTTCAAGTGCAACACCCGTGGTCGATAAAGAGCGACACTTAGAAAACAAAGGCCCGCGGGGGAGTCCGCATAGGGGAATGAACCTACGGCGATCACGACACGGGGACCTCATCAGACACCAGCAAGCTTACCGACGTAACAAATCATAAGTATACGAAAAGTGAGGCGAAGCAAAGGGAGGGTTGGCCGGACGCGCTGGGACGGGGGTGGAGGAGGGAGAAACCATCGAATGAAGAGACAGAGAAGAAAAAAAGGGAGGACCAGCTGCGAAGATCCAAAGTCAACAAGTCCTTAGGAAAATTAAAACCCCATTGGCGATCAAAAAAAGTGATTAATGGAGAGGGGAGGGGAGGGGGGGAACGGCGGATCACACAGTTCAACTGTATTACTGCAGACGCTAGTGGCTATTAGGGGTGAGAATAGAAAGGGAAGCTAACAAAAACACTACGGCCGAGCAAACGACCCCAAAGGCGGAAGAGAGTAACAGCATGGTCGTATGGGAAGTTCAGTGAAGAAGTACACGATTTCGGCACCTAAGCGAAAAGCGCAGAGAGGTGAGCACAAAAAGACAGGTGATTATCTCAAGACCTAAAAAAGGGGAAAGAAGTATGAATCAAATGACAAAACTTCGGGGCTCAAAAAGCAGAGTGGATTGTCGCAGTAAAAAATCGGTCGGTCGAAAACGGGAAGTGAACAACGCGTCTGCCCGAGAAGGGAAGCAAGACGGGGGGGAGGGATCTGCGGTGGGGTGTTGGGTGGGCGACAGACTTTCGCCCGGGTC
>Ga0179593_1388286_pt1 | contig 18903 bp, 27 predicted proteins | sample CZODoug2_1_08_16_FD_185931 | JGI IMG/M metagenome (GOLD analysis project Ga0179593, IMG submission 185931) | Vadose zone soil fungal communities from Angelo Coast Range Reserve, California, USA - CZODoug2_1_08_16fungal (PacBio error correction) | ecosystem: Environmental > Terrestrial > Soil >...
TCACCGGAACTGCTGTTTACGTAAGGGAGTCAAAAAAACAAAACCCTGAGGTATGGGCAAAAAAATGGAAATTGGCGCGGGGATAAATTCATGGGACTCCTTCGTCAATGTTTCCTTCTTTTTGGGGTGGGAACGCAACCGGGGGAGGCGGCACGACCCTGGAGTTTTTAACTCTTTCCAAAGAAAGCCCGTATCGTTTAAACTGAGGGGGGGGGTCCCAGTTGAACCAAACCGGGAGAACCAAGCAAGTGATCAATAAAAACCCCCAATAACGAGGAAATCACGCTGTTTTAGAATCGACGAATCAGAAATTCTTTTGGTTTTTTCTGGTTCCAGCCAAGCACTGATGTGTGACCCGAACACCAACCTAAGGGGGCCACTACACCAGGACCGCAAAAAAAAGAGGAAAACAAAAAAAAGAAAAGAGAGTGAGATCGATTGCTGAACTCTTAAGAAAAAAAAAAAGCGGGGCCAGCCTGAGAACTCCGGGTACCCCGATAAGTGGGGAAAACAGTTTGAGTAGTGATGCCAAATCGGGTAAAAGTCCCCTTGTGTTTCCCCCGAAAAGGATGTCAAAACCATAGTTCACAAAGGGGGGAAGAAGGCCCCCCCGAAAAACTTACCAATGTGCCCGTCGATCCTAATCAGAGCCTTATAAGAAGACCCACGGGGGGGTGGGTTAAAATAGAGCGTTCGCCCACAGTAAACGGACAAAGAGAAATGTTGTTACCTGACACGGACGACGTCAAACCGAAAAAAATCCCCCTCGGGAAATGGACCTGTGATGACGGGACCCCAACGTTGCAAAGGGTCCCCCACCGAAACACAGGGCCGGAGTAGGGAGGACCTGGGTGGTCTCAACCCGACCTTCCCAAGTGGGCTGGTGTTTGTTTCCGATAACAAAGATTGAACGGCCGGAAAAAACGCGAAGGGGGGGGCGCCTTTACAAAAAAGGTCCCCCACTTGTCAGATCAGGCCTTCCCGCTACTTGAAAGCTCCATGCCAGAAATGCAATCGATGGGGACACCGGGGAAAAAGAGCGGTGAAGCCCGGAAAACTCCCAATTGGAAATCAAAAAGAAAATCCGTGACTTGGGGTAGCTTAGACAATTGAACGGTGTTGGAAAAAAAACAAACGCATGGGAGATTTTCAGGAAATCCGTTTAACGAGGGAGGCGCTTGTTGTTGTGCGGCGGGGGCAGGTCCCCTACAAGATTTTATAAAAAAACCTTTGGAAAAAAAGCCCCCTGGCCTTCCGTTAAACCCCATCCCGTCTAAAATAACAGGTACCCCACAAAAAAACTGAAGCAACCAACGACCGTTTTGAACCCCAGCAATCTGGGACGCCTCCCGGGACCCTTCCGATCGGTCAACCCCTTTTAAATGGGTCCAAAATCGGAAGAAGAAAAAAGAGAGTCAACCAGGGGTTTGAAAAAAACGCAGCCCACATCTTATAAACAGAGCCAAAAATTTACCAAGGAAAGAGTGTTACACCGCGACTCAAGGGTCATATCCTGAAAAGTTTTTGAATGAGAAAAAAAAGCTGAAGGAAAAAGAATTTTGGGGTTCCGCAAAAGTCCACATCTAAAGGAAGCGGGCACCTCCAGAGGAAAAAGGAAACAACTCGATACTGGGAAAAAGATTCAGAAAAAAAAGAAGGAAAAAGATGAACAAACCAATCCCCGGGTTTGAAAGGTTAAAAAAAGGGGACAAAAATAAAACCTGAATAAAAAAAAATAAACCAAGGGGAAAAGAAAAAACATAAATCTGCAAAAACAAAGGGTTTATCCCCGTAAGAAAAAAAAGGTTTCGAAAAAGGAAATGTAAAAAAAAAAAAGTAAGGAGAAAAGGTGGCGTCTTTTGTCGGAGATCCAAAAAAGGGGGAACAAGGGTACTAAGAAGGATTGCAATGGAGGAAGGAAAAAAAAGGGAAAGAGCACCCAATTTCGCGGGAACCCCCCTAAAGTAAGGGGTTTGGGTACTAGGGACTTCTTGCTCGGTAGGAAAGAAAAAAGGGACGAAGGAAGAAGAACTAAAGGAATTAGGGTTTTTTTTCACGGAAGGGAAAAGCCACGTGGGGGAAAGAAAACAAGGAGAGATCCCACCAAGGCAAGAACGGAAAGGAGGAGGGGAGTTGGTGGGTAAAGTAAACTTGGAAAGGTCCCACCCCAAAGCGCCGAAAGCTTAAAAGCCGGTTTTACCAAAGGGGGTGGGGAACAAACAGTCGGAGGAGAATGGAAACCAGAATTTCTGGGCCTGAAAATTTAACGAAACCTAACAAATTTTCCGGTACAGAGGGGACGGGGATCAGGAGGTGTGGCGAATGAATGGGAACCGAAGAAGAAAGAATAAGGAGAATAAACCCTTAACGGTCCCCGGGGGGTTAAGTACACAGGGTGGAAATCTCTCACTGGGAAGAAAAGGGAAAAGTGTTAGAGTCTTTACAAGAGGCCCGAACTCCAAAAAAAAAAAACACGGGGAGGCTTCGGAAAAATATTGTCCAGAGAAACCTCGAAGAGAGGGTGGGGTGAAAAAAAAAAAAAAGATGGGGGGGGGCTAAATCAAGTTACAGGAAAAAAAAAACACTAAAAGCAATTTTTTAAAATATTTCATTTTGCTGAAGGAAAAAGAGAAAAGGGTTCCAGGGAATCCCACCCCAGGGAAACCAATGAGATCCCAATCCAAAGGAAGGGGAAAAAAATTACAGAAGTGGGGGAAAGGGGTGCGACTCCCCTTCAAGAAAGTGTTCCCTGGTTTAAAAAACAAGGTGTCCCAAACCGAAAAAGGTGGTCCACCTCAAAGCCCCGAAAAAGTCCTACCAGAGCCACCCTGTCTCGAAAAACTTGGGGACAAAAGTAAATAAAATATCGAATAATCGGGGGAGGAGGGTCAAGATAGGGAAAGACCGTGAAAGTCAAAAAAACCATTAGATCCAGTTTCTCTCCCTGCGATGCCCCCATCAAAAAGACAATATGAACCAAAGAACCGAAGAAACCGTACGCAGCCTTTTTGGAACTACCCCGGCGGTGCTGGCACCGGGGGGTTGGAGACGCCTTGAAAAGAAAATTAAAGACGCCCTCTTGAACCTCCTGTAATGCCAATAAAAGCCATAAGTTTTTGGGGAAAAAGTTTTCACGAAGACAAGAATTTGTTGTTGGTTTTCCAAAGGGATGCAAAACCCCAAAATGGGTGTTGTCCAGCATGCAAAAACCCGAACGGGTGGTTTTTTTTTTTTGGGGGGGCAAACATTTTTCATTGGTGTTTCTTGTCCCGGCGCCCACGGAAGGGGAAGGGTGGTTTACTGCCTCCAAACACAGAGACCGTGCCGCTGAGGGGGGGGGGGCCAGGTATGGGTTTTGGAAGAAAATTAGAGAAGAGGGGTCGAAACACTCCCCAAAAAATGGGTGTCTTTTTCCCCTGGGCCAGAAAAAGAAAAAAAACTGGGGGGAGGCCCATACCAGTCCCCTCTTAGTTGGAATTTCAGTCGAACCCCGCCCCTGGGTCCGTCAAAGCGGAGAAAGTTTGGGGCAACAGCCAAACAAAACCCCTAAGAAAAAAAGGGTGGTCCCCACGAAAAGAATGGGGCCTTCGCCGAACGCGCAAAATCGGGCGATTTGCCCCTTTTAATCCCAAAAACCGATAAAGCATTGGCTGTTGAACCAAACAAAAGGGGGTTGAACCGTTTTTTTTGTTTGGTGTCAGCTTTTGGAGGACCAGGTCGTTCCGGACATACTTTTCCCCCTTACCGGGGGGAAACCAGAACATTAGCAAAACGCAAAACAAAGGCGTGGGAAAGAAGCGTAATCCCTAACTGGGAAGAAAATGTTATTTGGTTGAAAACGCGACCGAGAAAGCAAAGGGGTTGACAACGTTCTCCATTGAACTGATCCCTACTTCTGTGCACTTGGCGCCCTCCACACTGTGGTAGATGGGTGAAAGCAAAGACCGAGGGTCAACCGGAAAAATAGACTTGGAAGAACGACTATCGGCCAGACGAAGATGTTTTTTTTATTAGTTGAAATGGGGACTCGAAAAAACGCCTGGGCCGCGGACGCTCTTGTAAAAAAAAAGGAGTTCCTCAACAAATGGCAACTAAGAAATAAATGGAAACGCCCAACGAAGACGGAGCGGGAACCTGTGCGGAAAAGGAAGAAATGGGAAATTGAAAAGAAAATGATGAACCCTTGGAAATACGAAACAAAAAGTTCTGGGAAAGTAAGCGGGCAAGAATCGAAAAAACAGGGGAAACGGGTGGGTTTTTGGGATGAAGACCTTTGCTTTTTGGGGGGAAAAGGGGAGGGGTGTGGTTTAAACCGGTCACAACCCACTGGTGGACAGCAACCAGATGGTCTCACAAGAACAGAAAGTGAGCTGTGGGATTGGAACGTTTTAAGTTGGGGGGGGAAACAAGTGGAACTGGACCGGATAAAAACGGGTGGTGGGGGAGTGAAAGGAGGGACGGCCAGCGCTCCATACGGTGGGCAACCCAGGAAAAGAGTTGTTTTTTGGGCGAAAAAAAACGGAAAAGAAGTCCCAGGGTCTGAAAAGGGATTAAAGGCGCGAAAGTTTTGAGAGAATCCTAGAAAAGTGGGGGAAACAATATCGGGGGGGGGGGAAGAAGAAAATCGGGGTTGGCCACAAATCCCTAGCAAAATAGAAGGAAGAAAAAATAACCCTTAGGTTAACTCAAAAGTCCCCCAACCACAAAAAAAAAAAAAAAAAACAAAAGAGGGCCGGGTTTTGGTGGTGGGTTTTCAAAACCCTTGGGGGGGGGGGGGGATTTGTCAATAGGTGACCCCACCTAAGGGATGAGGTCCGGGGAAACAAAAGTTAAAAACTGGGGCGGTTGATAATACAAAATGGGAAGGGGGGAACGCAGGAACATCACTTGTCAGGGGAAACACGAGAGGAAGGGTCCAAGTGAAAGGGACCACAAAGGAAGGGGTAGTCAAAAGTGCCCTTTACCCTCGGTCAACCCCATAAACCAGAAAAAAACCCCCATCCAAAAAACTGCGTGAACCCGGAAAGGAAAGGGAGGTTCAAGAGAGAACAGAAGGGAATTGCACAATCGCGGCTGATGGTTTGTCCAATACCCAGATGTCCTGAAAAGAAAGGAACCTAATCAGCGCCCACTACCACCGTAAAAACGAAACAAAAGCCGAAAAAGAAGTGCAACGGGTAGAGGAGAGGGACTGTGAAAAAACCCCGAAACATCCTTGGGAAAACTAAAACCACCGTCAAAAAACTCTTGAAAACAACTGGGGGGGAGGGACACAAATGAAAGAATAAGGATAGGGCACAACAGGGTTGGGGCCAAAATTGTTTATGAGGGCAGGTGAAAGATGTTCAAAGGGATTCGTTTTAAAAACCAATACCAAACACACGTGTTACGGGGTAAATGGAACGTCAGGAAAGGAGGAACCTACCCGAACAAAGGGCCCGGGGTCTAAAGAGCTAGGGGTAGTTAAGGTGGGAAGAGGGGAAAGGAAGAACATTAAAGTGGACACCAGTTGCCGGTTTATTGTGGAACACAAAGTTTCTCAAGGGACTTTCCGAGGGCAGTTTGGCCTATGTAAGCAAAGAACTGATGAAAAGAGGTCGGGTTTTTTTGTGAAGAGCAAGGTGGGTTTTACCGGTGTTGACCGGAAAAACTACGCAGGAGGTAGACAAGCTATGATCACTGTGGCCAGAAGGGTTTGTCCATCCAGTGAGGTGGGGGGGCACTTGAGCAAGATAAATTAGGCCTTTTTTTTACTTAACTTAGCCGGAATGCAGTTAAAGTACATCCCAATTTGACGGAGAAACACAAAACTAAAAGAACAACCCCCTGAAAAAACCGGGAATGCGTGAGAGTCTATTACACCCAACAAAAAAATTCTGGCCGCTTGTGTCGTTGTGTCAGATCAAATCATTTTAAGGTAATCGGGGGGGGGAAAAAGTATGGGGTGATTAGTGAAACATCTCCGTATGAGGTTGGGGTTGCTTTAAAAGAATGAGGCACAACCCAAAGTGGGTGAAACGAAGTTCCCCCCCCTTCAAATGGGAATGTCAACCATATCACAGAATCCCCAACTGGAAGGAAAAAAAGAAAACCGAACCGTAACTAGTGGAAGCCACTCCTTCACACAGAACTCCATTTGGTGTTGTTTCCCTTGCGCTCCACCGAAAAACCGGCCGTTTGCCGGTGCGCAGGGTAGTTGTTTACCGAAACATGCCTTTTTTTTTCCACAAAGCCACGTCCCGGCGCGACCACGACCAAGCACGGCAGTGTGACATGATGTGAGTAGAAGCCCTTTAGGGAACGTATTTTGGGGTTTGGGAAGGTCACAAATGGGTTCATCGCACAATATCTGGACAGGATAAGGGGGGGGTAAAAATTGGAGGCCCGTGTAGGAAAAGGAAACCGTTAAAGGAAGATCAGGCCAAGCAACCACCGAAGTGAAAGGTTAAGGGTCACTAGAAAGAGAAGAAAAGAATACGAAAACGGGCACGTTCTGTTGCGCTTAAGTAAAGTAGAGGTGGGAAAAAAAAAAGGATGTTGTCAAACAACCTCCGTCAAACCCTGGGAAAATAGTACAAGAGGGAGTCAACATAACTAAAGGGGTGGGTACTTTGGGGGGAACGGTAAAGGGAACAAAAGGAAAAAAAAACCATCTTTTAAGGGTGGACGTCACAGCACGGGAAAAATCGGCCTCAAAATAGGGAAAAAATCCCAAAAAAAGAGAGAGGAAAAGCGTTGGCCACAAAAACCATACATGAAAAAAAAAAAAGTGCAAAAAGGTAACCCAAAAAAAGGGGGCAATAATAAAAAAAAAAAAACGGAACGAGCCCCGATTCCGGAGGAAAAACAAGAAATCAAAAAAAGGAGCCTTTGTTTTCCGCCGGCCTTGCCAATGAGGCAGAACGAAAGACTGGAAAAAAAAAAAAAACCGAAACGGGGGAAAAAGTGTTGTACAGCGTCACATAAAAAGGAGGAGCAAAAAAAAGTTTAAAAAGAGAAAAGAAACTTTGAAAGACATCCCCGAGTCACTTTCGAAACCCCAAAGTAGAATAGCAAAAGGTTGTTTGGCATACCGGCCAAAGCGAGAAAAAAAAATAAAACCAAAAGGAAATGGGCGGCCAAAAACTAAGGGGGGGGAGGACCCCAAAACAGGTTAACGACTGGAAAAAAAGAAAAACGAAATTGAAAAGTGAGCAAAAATTTTGGGAGGTCAACCTTATACGGAGAGGTCCCGAAAAACCAAAAAAAGTTGAGAACGAAAAAAAAAAGCAAAAAGAAAGAACTCTCTTTCAAATCTAGTGAGGTATCAAAGGGGGGAAAAACCTTGTGAATGTTGGGGAGGCCTTGCACGAAACCGAAATGAGACAGACACTCCGAGAGAATTGCGTGTTTTGGAACAAGTTGAAAGTCAGCTAAAATGGAAAAATGGGTGAAACAAAAGAAAAAACATATTTTCCAAGGAAAACGGCCACCAAGGAAAGGAAAAAAAGGGGGCCGGGAAAAAAGAAAAAAATTGCCAATAAACGGAAAGAAAGACCTAATGGCGGGAGGGCCATAAAAGGCCAAAAATTTCAAAGTCTAAAGGTACCAGACCCATGGGGAAGGGAAAAAAAAAAAATAAAAACAGGGAAAAAAATAAAGAAATGGGGACCCGGAACTTTTTGAGGCAACACTCCAAGCAAAACGGGAGGAGTTGGTACGGGAGCGATGAACGCCCGAAACCAGCAGGAAACTGTGTAAAGTCAGAAGAGGGAAAAACCTAACCGGCAGTTTTTTTTTCATTAAGAGAAAACCCTGGCGACCGCCGACGGGTTTGAAAGGGGGAAAAACAGAAATAGGAAATTCCCGGGTTTTGCCGATTGTAAGCCGGACGGTGGAAATAAAGCACCGGTGGGGGAAAGACCCCCAAAAGAAAAATACCTTCTAACGGAACTGAAAAAAAAAGCGAACGTTGACTATCGGGTAGGGAACACAAGCAGTCAAGAAAAAAGAAGATGAAGGTCGAGATTCACACAAAAAAAACAGAAGAAACTAAAAAAAAAAAGAACTTTTGGGCAAGACGCAGGGTGCCAACAGGATGGAGGGGGTTCCATGGTTCCGACCTCAGTGACGTCTAATAAGAATGGTAAACCAAACGAACCGGCAAAAAGAAAAGAAAAAAAAAAACCTGGGGGGCATAAGTTGCATCAACGCCAAAACGTTACGGGGGGTTGCCCAGAGAGTGGTCAAAATTTGTTTAACCTACTTCCCCGCCGGTTTGGGGTGTTTCCAAAATTTCAGGGGGGGGACTGCTTTCCAAACGCTCGGTTAAAGGGGAAAAACTGGGAAGCCGTATGGCCCTAGGATCCTGGGTACGGGCAAAGAAAGGGCCTTGGTGGACTTCCCCGAGCCCGACGAAGAGAAATGTGGCCAGGGGCAGTGAACAGGGACCCACCGGGAAACCAAACCATTTGGTCAAAAAAAACCGGGGGGAAAAAAGAACACTAGAAAAAGGAAAATATTCACGACCGAAGCCGGGCCTTTTTCAAAAACGGGGGGAAAGAACTTTAACAAAAGGCGGTCATAAAAAGACAAAACTGAAGCAAAAGGGTAGACAAAGGTTTCGTGACAAAACAAAAGTTTTTGTTCGCCAAACTCTTGGAAGGCAAAGGGAACAAAAAAAAATGAAAAAGAAAAGGGTGTCAGGAATCTTACCCAAACCCCCAAAATTTCAGGGGGGGGGGACAAATGGGGCGATCCCTTGAAATTCAAATTTCGGGGGGGGGGTCCCCGGCATAGGAGAAACTTTGAAAAGGGGGGCAGCGTGATTCTGGAACGACGCGCCCCTTTCCTCAAAAGAGACACCAGAACTCCAGGGGAAATATTACTGACTCCAGTAAAAGCACGCATGGCGAAACCGGAGGGGAGCCTTTTGACCAAAACAAACAGTACCAAAACAAAAAATAGAAAAAAAAAAAACAACGAGGTTTTTTTTTTTAAACAAAAAACCTTCCCGGGGTGGGCGGGAGCGAGCAAAAAAAAAAAAAGGGGATTGGACCGGCCGCCAGTGGAATTTCAAAAAAGCTCCCAACCCAATACAATACCGGGGGGAACAAAAGAACAACCAAAAAAAAGATACCGACACCTCACCTAAACCACGGGGCCATCGGTCAAAATTACAAAGGGAGTCACCGAAGCATTCTTCTTGGATCGCAAGTAGGCAATGCCCAACACAAGGCCTCCAAAAAAAGAATACAAAGGGGTGGGGTGTTTCACTGGTTTCAAAAAAAAAAACAAAAGTAATTTTACAAAGAGGGAAAAAAAAATTCAAGCGGGGGGGAGAAAGGCCCGGCCGGGGGTCCAACCATGCTCCTCCTGGGGGGAGGGAGGGGCCTGAAAGGGGGGGAACAAAAACCGCCCCCGGGGATCTAACACCGGTCCCAAAAAACTTGGGGTCACATTAACGGTCAAAATTCCGAAGCGGGAGAAGAAAAAACAGGGGGGGAAAAAAAGCACCGAAAGCCTACTTAAACCTTAATTTGCTCCGGCCAAGGGGGAGGGAAAATAAGAAACTTGTTCAGAGGGTTTGAAGACAGAAAACAAAGTTTTGTCAAGAGGGAATGCAGGTCACTCAACAAAGAGCCCTGTGCCTGACCTAAGGGATCGACAAACGTCCGCGGAACAGAAGTTAAAAAGGTGTGGTTTCTGTTTGACCCAATCCAGAAGCGTGTAGGGGTCCTACAGAAGGGAAAAGCAAAAACCAAGAAAATATCTCAAGCTAAAGGAAGGAAGGGAAGATAAACAAAACGAATCGATAGAGAAGGGGAATTGGGAAATTGGACGTGAATATCCAAGTGCTCGTAAAGGGGGGACAACCCTTTAATGACAAGGGTGGTCAAAAAAGGAATCATCGGATGGACGTGCGTATACCAAGGACACGGTCACGGAAGGGCACTTGGTTCCAACAACCCGGCGGCAAAAGTGCACCCAACCGAAGAGAAGACTCATAACTATAGGGACTCCCTCGATTTGGGGGGGAAAGGAACAAAAAAGTATTACGTAAAACCCATTCCAATCTATTAAAAACAAATACCTCTAAAACCCGCATAAAAACCTGTGGGAAAAGGAGCAAAAGGAAACACAGAAGGAAGAAATTCCACGAAGCATAATGTTACCCCATTTTTTTAAAGGAAAGAGTTCAAATGACCCGCGGAACCCCAAAACACACGGGGATAATTAAAAAAGGGGGGGAAAAGAGGGGGAACGGTGTCAATGGCATTTTTTGTTGGAAACAAGGGGTGGGCGAGGAAAACAAAATTTCGCCCCTTGCATCAAGAAGTTGAGGGAGGGAAAAGGGGGGGTTGAATCTTCCGTACCCGGGGGCAGGGGAAAACGGATTGGCTGACAAAAGGGGGGGGGAGAAGAAATAGAGTGGGGAACCCTTCATCTGTTAAGGGGCTTAGGGATCATTGGACCAAAACACCCTTGACTTGTGAAAAAGGGGGGAGTGGGTGGGAGGTGATTGGGGACCGGGTGTATCGGGGAAAATGGACGGGTTGGTTCCCCCACCGGACAAAAAAAATAGATGTGGGGGGAAAAGGATGGCACAAGGGGGGGGGGATACCATTCACGGCAACCCTCGGAGGGAAAAATGACACAAAAGTTAAAGGAGATCTGGGGGAGGGGAGCAGGGGCAAGGCCAGAAAAGTTCGTGTTCCCGGAGAAAATCCATTAAGGGGGGGTCTAATTGGGAATAAAAAAGAAAGAAAGATGTAACGGGAAAGAAACCACCAGAATAACGCCCCGTTGGGAAGAAAAAGCTCGGGAAAGGGCCCTTTCCGGGGGGACAAGTCAAAGGGGGAGAAAGCTGGGGGGACAAGATCCGGTTGGGAAACGTTTTCTGATTGGAGGTGGCGAAGACGAAAAGTTTACCAGTTTTTTTCCCAAAAGGAAATGGGAGGCCATATTGAAAAACTTGTAAAACAATCGAAAATCCCCTGAGGGGAGGACAAAACAATGGAAGGGATCAAAAGTAAAAAAAAATCAAAAGGGAAGCACACTTTCTGCGAAAAATTGACACAAAAAAGGAAAAGGAAAGACACAGAAGAAAGGAAATGTGGTGTGTTTGGGTGTACCCACTGAAACTCGACCCGTTCTCCCCAAGGAGGTATGGGGGAAATTGCAAAACCGAGGATACGCAACCGGGATGGAGAAAAAAAAAGGGCAATAAAAAGGAAAAGGCCTTATCATGCGCCCGACCCTAAGACCTTTTTTTTTTCAAAGGAGACAATGGGATCTGGCGTGTCGCTAAAAATGGTAGGTGGAAGGATCGTAGGGGGAACGTAAAAAAAAAAAAAAAAGTACGGGAAATAGGCATTAGGTTTTTCCACTTTCATCTCGAAAAGGGGAAGCCAGAGCGACTTCTGAAAGAAAAAAGGGGCAAAAAAAAGCAAACGTTTGAAAGGGAGTGGGGAGGGATCGGAAGTTCCGTGAAACGGTTAATGTGGGAGGAAGTGCAGAAAATCCCGGATACGTGAATTGGGAACAGAAACGAGGGGAGGGGGGGGGGGGTTGGTGAAAAAGGAAAAAAGGACGTGGAATCAGGGAGGGGAAGAACCTGGAAACAAAAAAAAGCAATGGAACGGGCAGGAGAAAAGGGGGTTGAAAAACACCCACTATTCCTCCCAAAAAAAGGGGGGGTTAGAAAAAAATCGTGACCTCGGGAAAAAACTGACCCTTGGGGAAAAAAGGGGTCCAAAAGAAAAAAAAACAGCGCCCGGAAAACGCCGTCCGACCAATATTCTTCTGGAAGAAAGAGGCCACCACTAAGGAAAAAAAAAAAGGACCCTGCCTCTTGAAGCTCCAGGGGAAAAATAGGAAACACTAGGGGGGGGAACGAAGGGTTTATCAGCCGGAAAAAAAAACCAAAGCAATCGGGGGAACATCAACAAGGCCGGTTTAACATTAAAAAAACCCATCCTGACCCAAAGAGGAAAAAAGTTAATTTTAAAGGGAAAAACCAACAAAGAGGACTGTTTGACAAGAGAAGACCCAAAGGTTTCGTAACCTATTCTCAGACAAAGCAACAACTTAAGCCAAAAAAACTATTATTAAACAACCAACCGGGAAGCCCCAAAAAAAAAGTGAGAGGAAAAAAAGAAAAAAAAAAAAACAAAACAGGGGGTCTGAAATGAACCTGTTCCAAAAGGGGGGGGAAAAGGTCGGGGTAAAAAAGCAGAGGAAGAACGTACGTCAAATTTGAAAAGGAAAAACTGCAGAAAAAAAAGCGGAAGGTTTTTTTTTTTTTGAAACCCGCCGTTACTTCCCCGCTAATAGTTGAGAGGAGAAGACCCAACATATGGGGAAGGCTGAAAATAAAAAAAGGGAAGGGGGTGGGAACTGAAAAAGGAGTCCAAAAAAACCCCACGAATAAGCGATTGGGATTAAGTTCAACCGTAAATCGCGCCATAAAAACGGAGGAAAAAAGAACACGTTTACTCCAAAGAAGGCAAAAAAATAGGGGAAAAAAAAAAGTCTAAAAAAAAAAAAGGGGGAGGACCCTCGGCAAAAACCGCAAACGATGTCGCGGAAAAAGGGGGGGAGGAAGGGTAAACGGGGGAGAAATAACAGCAGGGTGACCTCTTACTGAAGGGGAAAAACTAAAGGGTCCAAGGAAAAAAAAAGTTTTGAGAAGTGTAGCTGGCAAGAAAAGACCGATGACGAACTTTGTTCGAAACTGAGACACAATTCATCTTGAAAAAAAACCAAAGGGGATTCAAATTTTTCAGAAAAAGAAGAAGTGGCGAAAGGCCAGGGAACCACACCAAAAAAAAAAGGGGTAAATTCCAACCAAAAAAAGAAGGGGCCAATTTAAAAACTCCCGGCGGAAATTAATTTCATGGGGACAACCGACCGGGGGCGAAATACCGACGCCGACCTACATCGAAAACGGGAGAGCAGCCAGAAGGACCGGTTTTTGGCCCAGAGGTCCCGCCCCGAAAGGGAAAAACAGGGAAAAGAAACCAAGGGGGGGCCCTCCTGAAAATTTCGTATGGCTCAGTTTTGTAATTACAATCAGGAGGTCACCCGGGAGAAGGGGTCAGAAAACGTCAACAGCGCCCCCCGTTCTGTCCCCAATCCAAATGAAAGATTCCCAGTCAACGATTAAATCGCCAATATAAAGACCCAATAACCCGGGGGAAGGAACAAAGGAGGCGGGGGGGGGGGGGAGGGAACCAAAGTGGCCGTTCGGGGGAGACCGAGAGGTCCCCCAGGGGAAAAGAAAAGGGAAATTCGGCCCTCTGTTGGCCCTTTCCTAAGAACCGGGCAAAAGGGGTAATGGTCCAGAAAGGGAAACTTTTTTGGAGGGGACAAAACTAAAGGGAAAGAAAAAGTGAAAGTGTGTGCCAGTCCCTCCGGGTGTGCCGCCAGTCCCCAAGTTTGGGGGGGGGGGACCCAAGGTTTTCCCACGGTTCGACTGGACTCAAAGGCCAAAGGGAAAAAAAGAGCCCAGGAACTGGGGGAATACTTTTGGGGAACAAAAGACAATTTTGAAAACCTGGGTTGATTCCCAAAACTTGGGTCCTGGGGCCCCCTTTGGCCCCCAAACCGGCGTTTTTCGGTCAAAGAGAAGAGGGGGTTTAAAGGGGAGGGAAAAAAAACCACCAAGGAGTGAAGCAGCAATGGGATTTTCTGCAACCCGTCCATGAGGGAAAGGGACTGGACCTAAACGTAAAAAAAATAGACGTGAGGAAAAAAACACGTCCCCAAGGGGTGAGGACTGAGAAGGAAAAGAGGGGAATTAACAAAGGGGGGGACGTCTTTTTTTTTTCGCTGGGGGGTGGCTACAGTCAAAACGTGGAAAAGGGCAAAAAAGCCTTTCAAAATCTGACCCCAAGAGTTGAAACGGGGGCAGAAATGTATCTCGGGTTTATACAGTCTGGGGAAGCAGAGAAACCGGAAGATTGGGGGCCTTCGAATTGAAAAAGAAAACCGAAAACGCAAAAAAAGGGTGAAGAAAACGGAAAAAGAAAACCTTGGGAAGGGGAAAAAAAACGATTTCCGTTACTCATCCTCGTCGAGGGGGAAAAATAAAGAAATTTGTTTTTGGGGAAAAAAACCAAAAAGATACAATAAAACGAAGACTCCAGAAAAAGACAAAAAAAAAAAAAAGGGTTTCGGGCCAACTTACCCGTGATTTTCGAGCTCCCTGGTTCCCTTTCGCCCGAACCCAGGGGGGACCTTAGGGAGGAAGAAAAGGGAAAATAAGGAAAAAGAAAGAGGAGCCGATGACAAAAAGGGAAACCAAACCTAAAAAAAAGGGAACACCCCCGCGTAAAAAGGCTGAACCCCCTATGGCAAAAGTGCCACTTGAGCTTCAAAACGCCAAAGTCTAGAAGGACCCCCAGCCAAACCGTCGAAGAGAAAAGGTGGGGGGGGGGTTTGTGAGGAAAGTTTCCCGGACCCCACCCCGTAGTTTGGAAGGGAAAAAATCGGAAAGTCACAAGACCTGTCAAAGGGAGGTCGAGGGAAGGGAAAAGGTAAAAAGAAAGGGAGGTTTAATGGGTGTTTCAATTGCGTTGGGGCTTGCCTCACGGGAGAATTGGGGTGAAGAATGGAGAATGGGCTTGAGAAAAGGACCAAGGTGGTCAGAAAAGGGACCGTTTTTTTTTCCCCTGAATAAGGGTAGACAAGCAAAGGGGGAGGGGAATAAAGTCCACCCGAAAGTTTTCATCCAATCAAAGGAAGGTGTGGGGTTTGGGAAACCGATCGTTGGAAAAAGAAAGACAACCCTTCTAGCCCCTCCACAGATGGAATACGGACCCCGACCGAGAAATCCCACATTCACCAAGACAATTCGACACCCAGGTGGGGGGGGGTGGGGGGGTTAGTTGGAACGGAAGCGCTGGATGGGTATACATCGTCGTTATTCTCCCCCAAAAGAAAAAGGAAAAAAAGTTTGGGACGACGAACGAAACAGAATAGAAAATGAAAAAGACGAAAGAAGGAATGATCCCGGGAAAGTGGGGGGAAAGGTGTTTTCCAGGGGCAGGGGTCCGGTACCAATGAACCCAAGGCGCCAGGAAACAAGGGAAGAACCGGAAAAGGGGTGGAAAAAGAAAAAAAAGCCAACGAAAAACACCGCCATAAGTTGAAAATCCGAAAAAAAAACTAGAACCCTTCCTTACAATTACATGAATGAAACGAAAAGTGTGAACCAAAGAGGGAGGGGATATTTGGAAGCCCCAAAGAAGGGACAGAACATCTCAAAGGTGAAGGGGGAAAAAGACAAGAATTGAACACGAAGCGAAACAACTGGGCACCCGGAAGGGAAGAGAAGAAAAAAAGTTCAGGAAAGGAAAAAAGTCAGCCCAAAACGCCCGAGGGAGAGAGTCAACTCCAACAAACAACTGGATTGGAGGCAATAAAACCTGCTAGGGAACAAAAAACAAAAGGGGGGAAAAGAAAAGGAAAGTTGGAAAAGGGATAAAAAATAGGCTGGGGGAAGATCCCCCTATCCATTTTGTGAAGGACCTGGAACAAGGGGCGGTAGGGTCCCTTTAATTTAAAAACAAGATGGAAGGGCAGGGGCGGCAAGGGGAAAACAACCGCATTGCGCGTGTCCTACATGAGGGGGGGCAGAGGGGGGAAACAGGCACCAGCGTGTTTCTCGGAAAAGAAGGAAGGAGGGCCAAGGGAAAAGAAAGGAGGGAGGGAGGGGGTAAGTAGGGACTTCCTAGCGTCTGTGCCCCATGGAAATGTTTTTGTGGAACAAACTGGGACCGATTGAAGGAACCACGGTCAAGGGGAAGGAACATCAAGGCGCGGATTGAATCAATGCCCCAAAAAAAAACACGGAAAAAAAAGCAGGAGTTTTTCACGAGGATGAATGAGGTGGGGGTTGTTGGGGAAGGAAGACTTCTTAAAAAAATGATGTAAAAAAAAACTGTTTACTTCAAGAAAAGGAAGTCCAAAACCAACCCAGAAAAAAAAAACCAGCATCTCAACGGAAGAAACAAAACAAAGAAAAAAAAAAAAGGAAGGAAAATTCTTGAAGAAAAAAAAAGTCCTACGATTCGAAAAAAAGAAGGCCTGTTCAAAGCGTTGAGAAAAAAGAAGTAGGGGGGAAAAAAAACGTTTTAGGCAGGTCTGGAAGAACGGAGCACGTAAAATGCTTTGGTCAAAAGAAAAGGAGGACGCATTAATGAAGAAGAAAAAAGCGTCCGGCCAATTTAATGTTACGGAAAATTGGAAGGGTACGGGGGATACCCTGACAAAGAATAAGAAAAGACCCCTGGTTTGCTATGAGACAAAAGGAAAAGGGTACCCAAAATATGGTTGGTTTTGTTCCTAACGCCCCGACGGACACTACAAGTCAAGCCATGAAGAATGTCAAAATCTCTTTTGTTTTCAATCCCCCCCCTACACCGCCAATATCGAAGGGAAAAACTTTGGGGAAGGGTCCAGAAGCCCCTCACCCCCTGTGGGGGTGTGAACGTTTTCCTATCCAGGACCGCTTCTTCAGGAACCCCGCATACTTCTGTAGAAAATTCACCAAAGACAAGGCCTTTGGCTCCATTACACTTTCTTTTCCGAAGAGAAGTACCGGAAAATGTCCCCTAATATTACCCCCCGGAAAATGTAAATGTGTTTTTCAGGAGGTTGAAGAAATTGAATCCCAGTCGCTGAAAAAAAGAAAGTGAAAGAAAAAAATCAGGTTTGTCAGGGCTTGGGGGGGAAGAGGGAAAAAAGCCGACGGGGGGGGGAAAACGGTAACAAAGATTTGAAGACGAAAGACGGAGAGTGAAAATAAGTCCCGAAAAATAGGGTAAGACGTGGTTCAGAATCGGGACGTGGGGTCCCTTCGAGAAGAGCCCGCCCGCCAAAACAACCGAAGAAGGCATGGTATCAAAAAACTAATATCGCCAGCGGTCCAAGCAAAAAGGTGTTTTCAATGCGAACCTGCGGGCCAGGTTGGGTCCCCAAAGGCCTAAGAAAGAGACCCAAAAAGCGAACGACCACCTGTAACCAAACGGATTCAGCAAAAGAAGAAAAAACGATTAAGAACCGTTCTCACTGCGCAACTGGCTTTATACATAGGAAAGGGGAACCTAAAGAAGAAAAACAAGAAAGCTGGAAGGAACGAGTTTGTGCCCCGAAAAAAAAGGGGAAACTGGAAAGAACAAAGTCTTACAGTGAGAGAACCAGAAAAAGGGGGACCCGATAAAGGAGAGCCCATTAGAAGGAAAAAAACAAACAAAGATGACTAGTTTTGTATGTTCAAAAGTTAAAAAAAGACAAACAGGGAGAAAAGACGAACAAACTGAATCTACCAAAAAGTCCGGGACAACAAGGTTTTGAAAAAAAAGACAACCGTATACCTCAAAAGGTACCGAGGAAAATAAAAATAAAACCTTTAAAGTTGAAAAAAATTTTTTTTGGTCGTCGTCGAATCAGCAAGGTACAGATTTTCGGCTGAATGCAACTTAGGGATCACACTGACAGAAGGAAAACCCCAAAAGAACAGGGGGTTTTTTTTTGGAAAAAATTACACGGCACACGACCCTGTAAAGGTCCCCAAAACGGACATATGAGATCTCAGAGGGGGAAAGATGAGTCATGTGAGAAAAACACTTGTATCTTCGGTTTAAGGTGGAGAACCATAAAAGAAATAAAATAGGATTTGTTTACACAAATGGACAAAGTGTGAAGGGCACCACGCCAAAGAAAGGCGAAACAAAAAAAAAAGGTGTGACCGCAACACCGAGACGGAGGAACAAGAGGGCAAAAACCCGAACAATTCGAAGTGCAGAAAAGGACACCAAACCACTGAGTTGAGTGCCCGGTGCGAGAAGGGGTAAATGTGGGTGAGAATAAATTCAGGTGAAGAAGGAAGCAAAAAAAAGCTCCCAAATACCAAGGGGGTCCCCAACCCTTCCACCCCGGTTTTCTGTGACCCCCGGCGTGAGAAATCATTCTATCTAAGGAAACATTATGTCTTTCGAAAAAGAGTCAACACACAAGGAGGAAGGAGGGGAAATTAGTTTTGGGGTTTGGGTTCTTACAGGACTACGGTCACACAGCATGGGCGCAGGCGCCACGCAAGTAGACCCGTTTTAGGGGAAAGGAGGTCCGCCGGATGAGAACATGCCGGAGGAAAGAAGGAAAAACGAAGAGAAAACGGGAAAGGAGCGCACGGGAAATTAAACCCTGGTTGGGGAAACAAAACACAGAAGGGGGGGACAGAAAGTTTTGAGATTGACAAAGAAACATGGGGCCATTGGGAGGTGCGGCTACCTTTCAAGAAAAAATCGAAAGATGAGGCGTGAAGGCTGGGGATGACGCCCGGGCTGCAAAGCGGGTAACCACCCGAGAACTTAAGGAAAGAAGGGACAGTTACCGAGCTCCTCGGACAATAGGGCCCCCCCAGAAAAAGAATAAAGAAAACGTAAGCGCTTGACAAACTAACGGAGGAGTGGCTGGGGGGGCAGCTCTTTCTCGCCCCTTGCATGACCCCGTAGTAGTCGCCAATCGTCTCTCGAACGAAAAAAGGTTTTGGGCAGAAGGGGGTTTCCCAAAGGGAAAGCTTGCCGGTTTGGGTTTACCGTCCTACGGGGCCAGACAGAACAGGGTTTTTACCCAAAAAACGGAAAAACCCTCCGTGTTTGGGTGTGGTGCACAATTCAGTTTGGGGTGGTGGTTGGTCTTTCACATCAACGAAACTGGCAGGGTGGTGAAGGACAAGATAAACTCAAAGGGCTTCTTGTTGGGATCCAAATAAGTTTTCACTTTTGGGGCAAGAGACGGGGGGGGAAGAAAAAATAAGTCAACCCTGGGGGGTTTTTTTTCCCGGCAATGGTGAAAAGTTTGCCCGGGACACGCTTTTTAAGAGAAATTTTTTAACACGAAACCCAAGTTTCCAGG
>Ga0179593_1559135_pt1 | contig 18903 bp, 24 predicted proteins | sample CZODoug2_1_08_16_FD_185931 | JGI IMG/M metagenome (GOLD analysis project Ga0179593, IMG submission 185931) | Vadose zone soil fungal communities from Angelo Coast Range Reserve, California, USA - CZODoug2_1_08_16fungal (PacBio error correction) | ecosystem: Environmental > Terrestrial > Soil >...
ATTTCAAAAGAATCCTTAAAAAGGTCCTGGAGAAAAGAATTAGGCAGAACAGGAGTTAGGGCGTGCCGCCGCAGAAAGAATCGGGGTCGCGCCTTACGCAAAGACCGCCGAAGGGGTGGCGCCTAAAAAAAGAGGGAAAAGGACCGAAGGAAGCTTCGACCATGGGAGTCTTTCCAGTTGGAGTAAAGAGACTGAAAGGTCTGGAGGCGAGGGAGGACTCCAGGAGTCTGTGAAGGCGACAGGAGGTAAAAACAGAAGAAAATCTTCGAAAAAAAGGCTGAAAAGAGGGGGGTAAAGAAGGGAGAAAAAAAGGGTCTTCATTGAATGCTACAAGGAAGGTCTCGGACAAAGGCCTTCTCTTCCAGGAAAAGAAACGCGCCATCCTGTCTTGAGGAGAGGAGCAAAAAAGGAGAAGGGGGAAACACGGAGAAAGGAAAAAAGGGAGGTCACTCAGACACAAAAACGGGGAGTCCATCATGGGGACGACTCAATCCTAACACGAAGGGGGAAGTGCCTACATCAACGGCTCACAGAAATCCAGAAAAGGGAGTAACCTTCCCTGGGGGATCTGGGAGCACGACGGTAGGGAACCTCTACTAGAACGTTCATTCCATCTTCTACAGCGGGATACGAGTAGGAAAGATCGACTCCAATGACGCACGCGAGGTTCCGCGAAAATAAGGTCAAAAAAAGGGCGGAGAAGTCCAAAGACGAACCTTAAGGAATCTAGAAGTCGAAAAGTGAGTCTTTTTACTTTCGAAACCTGGTCCTTCGCCGGGAAAAGGAGAAACCCGCCACAAACCGATTCAGGGCGGTCCGAAGAAGAAGAGTGCCGGAATAGGGAGAAAAGGGGGACAGAACTTCTAAGGAATAATGCCCCGGGCGCCAAAAGAATAGAGAGGGGTCGGCCCAGGGGCCTCGCATCTCTTTATTCAGAGCCTTCTTCGGGACTATCGCCTACTTCTCGCCAGAGGAGGGAGATGCATCCCAAAAAAAAAAGAACAAAGAAAAAGAAGGTCTTTACCAAACGAAGAGGAGGGGAATCTGGGGATACGGTGGCGACGACATCTAAGGAAGCAAGAAGATCTAGGATCTCTGCAACCGATGCTAGAAAGAATACAGGGAAGATGCAAAGGGAGGGAAACTCTACCGAACTCACAAGAAAAAGGTAGCCAAAAAGGGGGGAAAGGGGTCAACAAAAACTAGTAATCAACCAAAAGAAGAAGATCAAAGGGAAAAAAATGTCAGGTGGTGCCTCACTATTGGCGGGGAACGAGCGGAAAGGGAAATAGCCGTCCTAGCTCCCCCATCTCTCTGAAAAGGGAGAGAAAGTCGCAAGGGGGTGAAAAACCCCGATTGAAAGGGGACCCTTACTTCCTGCAAAAAAGTACCGAGGTCAAACGGTTGAAAGGGAAAGACCGGACAAGTCGCCACTACCAGTACTTGAAAAAAAAAGAAAAAATGGTCGAAGAAAATGGGGAACTGAGGGGGGAAAAAGGGGGCATGGGGGTGCTCCGAGGCTCGTCTTCCTACAGGAAAGCAGGGCACCCGTCCGCGCGGCAGGGGAAAAAAAAAGAAAACCTAAGAAAGCAGGGGGAGAAAAAAAAGACGCAATACGGGAATAGTCGTGCAGTCTACTAAAGAGGGTGTGGGGGGGGGGGGAATCCCTTCGAAAGGCCGTCCGAAAGGACAGCGGCTTTCAGGGGAGGACGCATTCGAGAGGCCACGGCTCGAAATGTTTGCGACTCTTCTCGAAGGTAACTCAATCTCCGAAAAAACAGGGGCTTCATATACTGACAGAGCTGTTTCTTCGGAGGGAAACGAATCGCAAAAAAAAAAATAAGGGGAAGGGGAGGTCGCTGAGGAAACTCTAACCAAGAGAGAACAAAAAAACGTCTTCGATCCTTGGCACGCTACATCTTGAGCTGCTCGCGAGAGAAAAAAACCCGCACGCACTGCTCGAGAGATGAGGGAGGGGGTTCTTGAAAAAGCGGTAGAGAAAAGCGAAAGAAATCTCTAACTTTACTGACAGTCTAATCTTCTTGTTCTCCGGAGCAATTCTTCTTGCCTCCTGCAGGGCCGAGGTCCAAAAAAAACCCCAAGGGAAGGGAGCACATCGTTAGGGAGGGGGAGGGACGGAAAGGAGGAAATACGCGATTCCTAACTCTCTGAACAAGGGTCAAGGGCCAGGTCACCAGCCTGACGAAACATCTCTGCTCGGTAGGGGGGTTACGAAGGAAGGGTCACACAAAGGCAGCGGGTTCAATCAACAGGTGGGACAGCGACCAAGGGGGTGGTGCTTCCTTCGCAAGCGTACTCCTCTGCCGGTCTGGTCTGAGGGGAGGATTTAAAGAAAGGGAGGAAGAACAAGGCGAAGAGGGGATGGGCAAAGAGTAGGAAAAACGTAAAGGCGACTTCCGAAAGGACCGCTTATCCTGTTCAGGGGAGGACGAGTACTCTAGACGAAGACTTAGTACCCGGTCGAGGGAAAGAAGGAAGAAGGCAGATAAAAAAGGGCGGGGATGGGAGGGGGGGGGGATCGAAGCATAAATGGAGTCTCCGAAAAAGGGCCCCGCCTTTATCCCAGGATGGCGTGAATTTATCCTGAAAGAAGTTAATACCTCATCCCGCCTACACCCCGGAAAAAGAAAACGGAGGTCTCCTGGGACCGGGGGAGGGCCAACGCTTCGAGCCCTTCCTACTTCTCCCCTAAGGGGAGAGAAACTTCTCTCCCTCTGCGGATAACGGAGGAACGGCAAAGCGCAACAGGTTGGTCCAGCTCTCAAACAGAGGTATGGATTAGTGAAATATAGAGATGAGGGGCCACTTACAAGGAAAGAGGGAAGGGGAACGTGGAGAAGAAGAGAGGCCGGAAAGGGGGGGGGAATCGGGAAGAGGAAATCGAAAAGAGGGAGGCCGAAGGGAAGGGACCTCCTCTCGACGCGGGAAAAGGGGGGTGTACGGCTGTCTGAGTGACGGAGTCGATGGTCGAAGGTCAAGAAAGGTAATCAGGAAAGAGAGGGGAAGGGTGCCTTAGGAAAAGGGGGATTCTAAGGGGGGCTCTTCCACCAAAACTCCCAGAAACCCTCCAGAAGAAGGGAAGCTCAAGGAAAGAATTAACGACGCCCTACCGTACCCGTTCAGGGAAAGACGGGTAAAGGAAGAACCCGCAAGGCAAGAAGGGGAGGTCAAAAAAGAAACATCCACCGAAAGCCATCCTTCGTCTCCCAGCAGCCTTGGGGCGTCAAAATCATGTCAGCGAGCCTAAAAAGCCTCTCCCATTCAAGCAATCCGGGAGGCGTCCGATCAAAAGACCCCTAAGAAGAAGGAAAAACCTAACGGAAGATTGGGAAACTTTGGAAGGGTATAGACACGGAAAACTCCTACCTCCTATAAGAAAGGGTAGGAGTCCTGCCGTGTTAAAACGAACGTAGAAAAATGGGTTCAAAAAAGCAAAAAGGAAATCAAACACGGTTCCTCAAGAAGAGACAGACCTCCAGGAAACACGAAATTGGGGAAAAAAGTCATGGGAAAACCGACCTCGGCGGGGGAAAAGGGGAAGCCTTGGGGACCTTCCCGGCGCGAAAGTAAAGGCAGGGATTAACCTTTTAAGAGGGTTACCTCCCTCGGAAAAAACGCTTCGTTAGCCCGCCCCCCAGGTAGGCCGAGCCTAGAGGAGTGGGGGGAAGAGGTGGAAAAGCTCAAAAAGAAGAAGGATCGGTGATAGCAAGGAGGTACTAGGATCATTATAGCGCTTCCATTCTCAGAGCTAGGGGTCACCCGGCTTTCTGAAGAGGGTCGAAAAAAAAAGAGAAAAAAGGGTGAGCCTCCCAGGAAAAAAAAAAATCTCTGGAACGGACGCGGCCTTCGAAAAAAGAGAGAGAAAGGAGGAAGGGGTCTATTGAGGAATATCAATTCGTCAAACCAGAGTGAAAAAAAAAGTCTACAAGAGGAAGGGGAGGTACTGCAAGAGGGAAGGGAGGAGATCAGAAGGAAAGATAAAGGAAATGTAACGTCGTAGTTGTTGCTTCAAAAAAAACCTTGCTCGGGGTGTTTCCAAAAACAGTCTTAAGAGCGGCTTTTTGACTGTCGTTGGGGCGGTTCGTACGAAATAGGGAAGGGAAGGAATCTGCAAAAAAAAAACACAAAAAGGAACGGTCCCAACCCAATAGGAAGGGGGATCCGACCGACTCTCAGCGGCGAAAGATTGTAGTGAAGGGGACAGGTCGTCGAAGATTAAAATAACGTGCCGTACCTGGAAAAGGAAGAAAATCAAAAAGTGAGGAAGTCTGGGGGAAGAGAGCCGAAGAGACAGAGGAACGAAAGAAGAAGGTCGCTTTATTGTAGACGAAAGCGTGATCAAAAGTCAGAAGGGAGCGATCGTCCAAACCAGAAAAAACCGAAAAAGAAAAAAAAACTAGGGGGGGGGGAGGGGGTTATAAAAGGGAGAACAAACCTCCCGGCGACGTCTTGGAGAGGGGCGGTTCTCTAGATAGAGACGACCTGTGAAGCCGAGAGGGAGTTGAAAAAAAAAAAAAGGGAATGAGAACCTCCGCCAGGGGAGAATGTCCAATCAGAAAAGGAAGTGGGGGGGAAAAAACTCGTAAAAGGGCAGGGGGGGGATAAGAAAAGAAGATTTCGTTAAGCTCCGACCTCGCAGAAAGGGCAGGCCTTGACTTCTCTAACCAAGGAGAAAGGTCAAGAAAGTGGGGAAACCTTCGCGGAGGGATAAAGACCCTCTCTGGCAAAAGTAAGGGCCTACCATTGCCAGGAGGTGGGGGAAGGGAAAAAACAAGGTCTGTGAGTAAGACACTGGAGGGTGAGGAGTTCAAAAAAGCCCGGGGAGAGAGGGGGCCACGAAAGCCGTTTCCTAAAGAAGTTGAGAGAAGTTCAAAGAAAGAAGAATTTTCTAAAAAGTAACCAAAAAGATCAAGGGAAAGAGGTTTCAAATTTTCCTGCAAATCCGGTAAAGAGAGGGGGAGGAAAGGAGAGGTCCCGATGGACGGTCGACGCTGCGCAAAGAAGGAGGAAGAGGACTATCGGGGGGGAAGATAGGGGTTCCTCAAAAACAAATATTAAAAAAAAAGGTGCCGGCTCTCTTTAAGAAAGGGAAAGATCTTCTTTTCGGGGACTCCGATGACGGAAACTCCTGGAGGTCATGGGGTCTTTATCAAGCCGGAGGAAGGGCATTGACAACCCAGACGCGGCTTGGTCAAAACGTCTTCCACACCTCTGTCCGAAGTGTGGTTGCATAAAAAGGGAGGAAAAAAAAGACGGGAGGGATGGGAAAATGTGGATGCAAAGGGGAAGGGAAGGACGCGCACCAAAAGGAGAGCGAAGTGAGGGAAGATAGAGGTAGGAGACTGCTCAAGGGATCATCCCTTCCATGACAAAGCGGGAAGAGGGAGGCTGCCCTGAAAAAGATGAGACTCAGCTGTCCAAAATGGGGGAGAAAGGTGGAGGGTAAGAATGCCCTGGAAAAAGGGGAAAGGGACAGCCCCGCTTGAACCAGCGACTGCGCAAAGAGACTCGGCAAAAAAAAGAATCTCTGCATCGGCCGTATAGACAGAATCGCGAAGGGGAGCCTCTAATTGTAACGCAAAAGCGAATGATCAGAGGGTTGCTCACACCAATCCTGCCTCGAAAAAGAGGGCACTTGAAGGCGTAAAAAGGGGAAGTGGGGGAAAGCTCTCAAAAGAAAGAGAAGAAAAGAGATTCACCAACTCAAAAAACACGGTTTGCGAACCCTTGTACCGTCGGAACCGGAAAAAACAGGGCCTGAAAAAGGAAATCACCATAAATAGGGGGAGGACCGTCGACGATCAGCCCCAGGAAGAACTAAAGCCGCTCTCCGTCTTTCTAAGGATGCGATCTTCGAGGGAAGACAAGAGGAGCGTGGGGGGGGCCGCTGCGTGGATGGGACGCGAACAGGGTTGGGGGTCACGCACCATCTGAAAACTCAAGGGGAAGAGTATTTTCAAATCCAAAAAAAAGTGGTAAAGGCAAAAAGAAAAAAAAAAAGAGGAAAAAAAGAATTGTTCTCATGGAGAAAGAGCAAATCGCAAAAAAGGAAGAGACCCATCAAAAAAAAAAAGGAAATAGGAAGCTCTTTCGCAATCGCCGGCTACAAAAAGAGCGAGAAGCAACAGTCGACCAGAAAAAGGAGGAGACGAAAAAAGGGGAGATGCCAACCGGAAAAAAGGACGTTGCCGAAAAGCGACGGGGTCAATGAAAAAGAGGAAAAAAAAAACGAACAATCCAGAAAAAGAACTCAGAGGTGCGCTTAGCCAGGGAGGGTCCTCCGGAGACGTGGAAAAGAACCGCTACGAAAAGAGGAGGACAGTGAAAAGACGGAAGAGCTCGGGGGACAATAGGGGAAAACCGAGGGATCGAACGCGCAGTGCAACCGCAACTTGGGTCCGCTCGCAAAGGGCGCGCCACGAAGAGAACCAGTTGAAACATTAAGGAAGAAGGAGGCAAAAAGCGCCAAAACAGAACGAGGCAATTGAAAAAGCAAAACGGGTCTCTGCAGGACAATAGGGGGTTCCCGTGGGCGACAAGCGCGCTCCTGAAAAAAACACGCAGGGAAAAACAAAGGTCGAAAGCAGGGAAAATCGGGGCATGAGAATCAGTCGTCCGGAGAACTACTGACGCGCCCGAGATCCTGCGAGTGGGAGAAGGAGCCCACTGCAAGGCAAGGCACGCGCGGAAACGAAGAAAGAGAAGATAAAAAAGAGCGCGAAGGGGATCTCCACCTCGAAGAAGAAGAAAGGAAAGGCGACTCGTTTAAAGACAAAAGGATGGCTCGCAGCCGACACTGAGAAAGCAGGAAGAGAAGGGGGCTGCACCTAGAGGGCGAGCGCAAAGGGGGGGACAAGGGAGGCCAGATAAAAAGAAAAAGGCGCAAAAGGGAAGTCAAAGGAGAAAAAAGGGGGTGAGGGAGGGGTTGTTGTCCGCACGATGGGAGAGAAGGCGACGTTACATCATATCCGGGAGGCCGAATAAAGCTCTCGGAAAGTGGAGAGGTCGAGGAGAGTGGAAACCCGAAAAAAACGGCTCCCGTACTAAAAGGAGAAAAGAGACCTTTCCACTGTTTCTACGTAACCCACATCCGCCTACTAAGGGAGCAACCGCTGCGCGCTGAGGCGGTCTGATCAACCAAGGGCCCGAGCTTGTGGGGAAAAGGGGGTGGGGGGGGGGAAACTTCCCAAGGAAAGCCTCGTTCGTCCAAAAAAAAAACCGCCTGCGCGGCAACAAAGGGGGAGAAGCCCGTCCCAACGGCGCACGTACAACAACTAAGCCTCGGAATTTCCAGAGAGGATGAGGGAGCAAACAAGGAAGTGCTAAAAAAAAAAAGGACGCTTAGAAGAGGTCAGTCAACGTCAACAGTCTGCTTTCTACCTCTATATCAGCTGGTTGGCGAAAAAAAAAAGCTGCCCCTTCTGCTTGCTACACGCCGACCCAAGCCGTTGCAAAGAAAAAAAGCTTGGAAAAAAGGCAAAAAAGAAGGAGCTCTTCGACCAAAGAAGGGCACCGCCGTCGCAGAGGGGAGCGCAACTCTCGCACGAAAGCATTCCTGGCTCTACTCTACAAGGGAGTAAAGGCTTAGAAAAAAGATAAAACGAAAAGACTCGCTCGTCAAAAGGTGCGAGGGGGAAGAAACGGAAAGTGAACTGAGTTTACTCGCAGAGGGGGCGCCGGGCATGTGAAAGGGGAGGAATCGCCTCATGAAGAAAGCGTTCCAGGGGAAAAGAAAGAAGTCTGGAGGAGTACGGTCTGGAAGAGCAGGAGTTTGAAAAACGAAAAAATCCGGAAAAAAAGGGACTACTAATCAGGAAGAGGACGGGAGAGGGGTGCTGGAATTACACGTTTATCCCCCGAAAGAAGACAGTACCAAAAAAGGAACTACGGAAAGGGGGGGAAGTCAAAAAGGATGAGAGGAAGACCTCTGCAAGCTGGGGATATTCGGTGGAAGAAAAATTACCGCTGCGAAAAAAGGGAGGGGGGGTCCTACGGGCTGCGGTCCGTGCGCTCGTGAAAACCACTCGAAAGGAAAGAAGGATTCCGGGGGGGGGAAACGACGAAGCAGCCGACAATTCCTCTCAACCCCAAAGATCCTGGCTCTGTGGGAGTTCGTGTCTCGAGAAGGGACGATCACTTTGCGTAAAAAAAAACAAGGAAAACCGAAAAAATGAAGGTCGTGAATGATCTAAAAGATACCGAAAAAAGAAGAGACGCCCGCCTACCAAAAAAAGAGAAAGCGAGGTACTCCTGACCCCGCGGGAACCAGAGGAAGGGGTAGAAAGAGGAACCGGCTTGCTCCTCGACTTCGGGAAAAGGAGGAGAGGGGACCTTAGCGAAAAAGACGGAAAAACTCCGGGACCAATAAGAAAGAAACTCACAACAAAGAGGAAAAGAGAGGGTGACAAGACGTCGCGCCAGCGGGAGATGCGCTACGGTAATCCAAAGGGATGCAACCGGCCCGCCGAAAAAAAGTCTGGGAGATTAACGTGTCCTCTCGTAAAGAAGGAGGGAAAGAGGAAAGAGCTAAAAAAAAGAAACGAAGAAAGGGAGTGTCGTGGTCGGCTCAATGGTGGCCAAAATATCCTTTGATTAAAAGGGGGAAGGGGGGACGACTTGAACTAATTGAACGACGCCATTGAAAAAGGAAAAAGGAACCAAAGCCCCACAAAAAAAAAATATCCATTAGAGCCGAGAAAGCACACCGTACCGTCGAAAAAAGAATTCGTATCGCCTCCCGAAGAAAAGAAAGGAGTTGGAGGTCGCGCCACCGGCATCCACCGTAGCAAGAAGAAAGTCCCGAGGAAAGAACTCAAAAAAAAGCCCGCCCAAGCTCTCAGCAAAGGACAGGAAGATAAAACCGCGCAAGCAAAACCCGGGTAAGGAAAGGGGGGAGGCACCTAACGTTGCGACCGGTACTGGGACTGGAAAGGGGTGGTGCAGGAAAAAAGGCAAGGAAGCTCAACCCGACCGCAAGGAGAGGTCGGAGGAGCCTGGGGGGGGAAAGGCCCTGTTTTAGAGTCTCAGGGAGAAGGTCCGGGTCCGCAACCCAACCCAAAAAACCCGGGGGGAGAAAAAAAGTCGGGGGGGGGCGCAAAAGCCCTGGAACCGAGGCCCTTGCAAGAGAGGGCCGTTGCCAAGGGGGCACGATGCCCCCGCAGAACGGGATAAGTCGCGCTTCGTAGAACTGCAGGGGAAAAGAAAATAGTAGAAAAAGAAAAAAAAGTCGGGAAAGGTCAGGACGAAAAGCCGAACTCTGTAGATGATACCACTTAATCTAATAAAGGGGAGGCTATTCTCTGTTAAGATCTATGATCGCTACAAGACTCGTGGGGAAAAGCGGGTGCGCAAACACCGGAAAAAAAAGGGAATCACCTAATAGAAAAAAAGGAAAAAAACGGAAATCATCGCTCTAGCTCGAAAAAAACTCGAGCCTTCTGAGGGGTCAAAGGAAATGGGGGGGGGGGGGTCCTCCAGAAACTTTTGACGGTCTACCCGGGGGGGAGTTCCTGGAATAGGAGAGACTGGAAAAAACCAAACTTAGGAGAGAAGTATAACGGGCAGTTGTTGGGGAGTACATCCATAAGCTCTCTCTGGGGTGAACCAGGCTGGGTTGGGGGGGGAAGACTGTGGAGGAATCCCTTCAGAAAAGGGAAAAAAACTTTCGTGGAGGGGGAAAGAAAAATCTCCCCCCGGGTAGGCGAAGAGTAGTACTAAAACCATTTGAAGCCAGTTTAGAATTGAAGACTCGAAGGAAGGGGATGAGGAGGTTAAAAGAGAGGAACAAAAACAAAAAAAAAAAAGTCGAACGAGCGCTGGAGGGATAAAAAAAGTGTCTTCTTGTCCCTTCGCCTCTATCGCCTCGGGGGGGAGGAACACCACCAAGTGCCAAAAAAAGATCTGATAATGGAAAAGACGGAAAGAACTGCTACTTGAGTGGGCGAGGCCGGTAGGGGGGTTTGAAACCCGGTTCCATGCTAGGAATTTTCTTAGCCATCGGGCTTCAAAGAAGAGTCTATCCGCGAGGAGATGAATGTCCTTAAAGAGTTGGGTCGCTCCAACGTAAATTCACTCCTCACTTCCAGAGAGAAGAGGTTGGAAAGAAAAAAAACGAAAGGAATTGAAGGGCCATCCAGATAACTGACAGGATCTCGTGTCGGATATTATTGCGGAATGAAAAAAACGGCTGGAAGGGGGGAAAAAAATGCGCGTAAAACGAGCGCGTGAATTTGCCGAGGACAGCGATGAGGGAGATTTGGAAACGACACTGAGCGATCGTTCGAAAAAAAAACGGGAGGAGAGTGAGAGAAGTTGAAAAAAAAGGTTCGTTCTGGGGAAGGCATCTCTAGGGCCTTCGAGACCTTCCCCAAAAAACTATTTGGGGGGGAGGGGACTTCGAAGAAGGGAAAAAAAGAAAGGAAGAAAGAGGCCAAAACGTTGACTGCGCTTACAAAGGGTAAGAGTCACTAGGCTCCGATTTAAGAGGGAGGTCTCCGGAAGGGGGAATAGAAAAAAGAAGGACACTATAGAGACGGCAAAAATGCTCCCTAAACTTCAGAAATGGCTGCCGGCGTGGAGGGGTTCATTGATCGTCCGCCTTTAAGGGGGGAAAGTCATTACAAACCAAAGAAAGTCGAAAAGAAAAAAAAAGGGGGTGGAAAATGCCGTACTCGGAGGGAAAGGACCGTGGCTGTCATCTCCGGGGCGTTTTGCCGAGGGGGGAAAGAAAAGGAACCGAAGGAACTAGAAAGAAGAAAACATGGGGCCGAGAGGCCTGCGCGCGAAAGTGTCGCAGCACGGAGAGAAAGTCGTTCAGCGTCGAGCTGAACTAGGCGAACTCAGAAGAGAAAAAGTGGTAATAAGGCCGGGAAATGGGAAAACACAGGGAAGGAGCCAAGGCAAAACGGACCGCTCGAAAGACTCGAGGGGGCACGAACGAATTAGGAAGGAAAGGGAAAATCTAAAGGGGGGCAAGGTAAAAAGCTGCAAACTGGATTTCTGGGACCGCGACGCTTAAAGTCTTTTCGAAGAAGGGACCCACCTCCGGCAGACGTTCTGCTCGGGAAACTCGGAAGCTCAAACAGGCCGTGGGAGGGTGGGGGAAAACGCAACCACAGAGGGGGTGAGGAAAAAATCTTACAACCCGGGCGGAGTGAACGCGCCTAGAGGAAGCCTCACTATTCCGGGGGCGGCCGCCGACAAGAAGGGGGGAAAGAAGACAAATAGAGAAAAAAAAGAAAAAAAGAGGAGCGGAAAGGATGCGAAGCTTAGTCACCGCCGAGCTCGGGTCAGGCCGCGTGCGAGGAAAAAGATTTAAGGGGGGAAAAAAGGCCGGGGGAAGAGGTAAAAACTCGCTGAAGAAACCCGCACGCCGAGGTCCTGTTCTTCATGGACATCTAAACAAAGAGGAAGGAGCATTCAACCGCTCCTAAAATCTGACATCACGCGAAACAGGAACTTAGACAAAGATGTGGAAAGAAAAAGAAAATCTCCTAGAAAGGACCAGACCCACCAAAACAGTTTCCAGTCGTGTCAAAGGCCTACGAACCCGGGTGTAAGAACAAAAGGCTCTAAAAAAAAGCCTGCCGCCTAGTACGAGGGAGCAGAGGGGGAAAGGTATGGAGAAAAAGAACGATCGTCGCAAGTCGTCTCCATCGTCTGCCTACGACGGACCGGAAAAGTCTCCAGTGAGGATGGAAAAAGGAGCGAGGAATGGCACTACTCCGCTTCGCACAGGGAAAAGGGGAAGACTGGCCGCTCTAAAAAGGGAGCGGGAGAGTCGACCCAAAAAGAGCTGGAGTCCTCAACAGCAAAGACTCTGCCAAAGGAGTCAATTTGGGGGAAAAAAGGCAAAGAAAAGGGCGCCAGTAACCCTTTTAAATAAAAGGGGTCGCGATCCATTCGCCCTGAACAAACGCTAGCAAGATGCTCACGGGGGGGGCAAAGCGCGCAAGAAGGAAGATCAAATTAGGGAAGGGAAAAAAACTACTTCGCTCCCGGAAATCCGAGTTCTATAGAAGAGACCCGACCCACCGATCGTAAGGCGTGCCCAATCTAGGAAAGAGGGAGTGACAAAGAAAAAAAAAGACCAAAAAATAAGAAAGGCCTCTAGAATCCAAATCACTATTTCTCAAGAAAAGAACTGCAGCACTGGGCAAATCGAAACGGGGGGAAAAAAGGACTAAAAAAGAGCCAAAAAAACCGGAAAGAAGAAAAAGACAGGACCTTGCACAAGAGTGGTGGGCCGCACAGATAAGGTAGCCTTCTAAAAATGAGAAGAAAGGTTCGCCGCGCCAGAAAAAAATGGTTCTACATCGAAAAAACTTCATCAAGAAAAAAAAAATTCAGCGCAAAAAAAGACTCGCGGCGCCAAAGCCGTTTCAACTGGGAGACAGTCTACGCCCGGCATGGGACCTACTACATTCTGGGAAAAGGGAATCACTCGATCACAAAGGAAAAAAGGGGGAACTAGGGAGGGCAGGGGTCAAGAACTCGCCGGCTCGTCCGTCCGAAAAAAAGCCCAACCAGCGAAGTAACCCTCCTCTCGAAAAGAAACAAGAGAGAAGGGGAGAGGTCGTCAGGAAAACTAAAAAGCTAGGACAAGAAGGACTGCTAAAAAAAGGTCGCCGTCCCTCCCGAAGGGAGTGACCTCTTCCACGCGATGGAACACCGGCTCGTCGAACGGAGACGCAAAGGGTTGCTCAGGCTAGGCGAAGCGAGAAGAGAGGAAGGAGCTCACAAAAGAAAATGATAGAAAGGAGAACTTGGGGAAAAGTGGAGGATCTTAAAACGCTACGACTAAAGACGATCATGGACAACGAAAAGGAAAAAGAGGGATCTGCTCACCTCGGGGGAATTCTATCATTCGAAGGGAATTCTCGAAGAGGAGCTCAACGAAACGGCCAGCTCTAAAGAGAAGGGCGGGGGGAGGAGGAGAAGACAGACGTTCTCTTCCTGCAGAAGACCCCTCCATCGCGAACGGTTAGAAGCGGGGGTCCTTCATTGAGTGGCCTATCTCCCTCCAGGAAGTACCAAAAAAGAGGCGGGCAAAGGAGGAGGCGGAATAAACTTCGGACCAGGGCTGCGCGCGCGCAAAGGCCTCAAAAAGGTCCTACTACTAAAGAGTCTGTCTCTGGGAAAGGGGACATTGAAGGAAAAACACCAGCAAACGGAGAAAACAAGGGTTTAGAGAAGAAGGATACCGTGGGGGAGGCTTCCAAGATCTTAGCTCAGCCTGCTCTTTTTCAGAAGGGGCTTGGCGGAAACCTGATTATCCACCTCGTTCTTTTATTCAAAAAAAAGACCGTCTAAGAGGGGAGAAGAAAGAATACCTGGTGGGAGTAAAAGAGTGATCAGGAACAAAAAATCAGTAAAGGGCGAGGGAAAAAGAAAAATTTAGAACTTCATACTTTATCTTTCTGTTGGGGGGTTCGTTCTTGCTGGGTACTGGGGGACGATCAACTGGATTTCTAACTAAAAACGAAACGGTAAAAAGGAGAGGAGGGACCATTTATCTCGAAAAAAGGAAAAAACAAAAAACAAAGAGGGACGCTTCATGCTCCTTTATCCCTCTGGGCAGGCTCTGTAGACTCTATAAAAAGAAACTGAGAAAACAGAGGGTGAAGGCCGTCGCCAAAGATCTTATTCCGTATCGCTCAAAGAAAAAAAGCTCTTAAGTAACCAAGAAGAACAAAAAAGAAAAAAAAGGAGAATAAAAGCCCGGGTCACGTTCTCCTACGGAACCTAAACGAAAGAGAAAGACCCTTATTACTTTTCAACCCGCTTCGAAGCGCACAGTGTCTCAACAAAGGGGGGAGAAAATTCAATCTGACAGGAATGTCTTGAAAAAAAGGGAGGGGAATTGCGAAAACCTCCCCTTTATCCCGAATGGCACGTCTTTTCCTAAGATCATTGACTGCTACCCAGGAGGAAACCGTCTCAAAGAAATCCCCTCCAAAAAAAGAGGAGAGGCGGGAACTAGAAAGGCTTCAGAAGAAAGAAGAAAAGGGGAGGAAACGCCGGAAAAAGAAGTGACGGCTCACGCTTGAAAAGGCGAACGGCATCCACCGGATCGGGGAGCCTCCCGTCTCGAAAGAAAAAGAAAAAGCTCTCCAGAGCCGCAAAAAAAGAAGAAAAAAATCGTCCGAAACTCAAGAAGAAGAGCCAAAAAAAAAAAAAAAACGAGACCTGTGCAGCAAGGTTACTAACACAAACACTGCTGGAAGGAAAAAGGAAAAAGGGGGTTGTCAAAAAAAAAAAAGCCTGAGAAGGAAAAGTAGCTCCCTTTTTGGAGGGGAAGGTCTCCCTGTTGGAAGGCGCGGGATTCCACGGAGAGAATCCGACCAAGGAACGAAATCGCAGCGAAAAAAAAAAAAAAAGGACTGCAAAAGCCTCGCTTTGAAATAAACGTCTCCCCCGCGAATGCGATAACCGTTCAGGGGTCGGGGACCAAACGAATCCCGAGAAAGGAGTGCAGGAAAAAGAAGAAAGAACATCGTAAAAGTTCCAGGGGAAAAGGGGGCTCAAAGAGCGTCCCTGAAATCAGCTTAAAGACTAGCAAAAAGGAGGGATCGGTCTATGCTCTTGGTGGCCATGAAAATAACGGGGTGAGGGAACATAAAAACAGATCACCGTTCCGGGAGTCCTCCCATCTCGTTAGATTAACATCACCTTGAAAAAAAAGAACTGCGGGAAGAGGCTGCGCCAAAAAGAGAACAGGGAAGAATCAAACCATCTCATTGGGGGGGGAATCGACCGCCGAAACTGGCGACGGCGATCAACAGAAAAGAAAGGCTACTGGACAAGAGAGGCCGTTTGTTGGAAAGGCCGCAGGCGACTTTTGTTCCGGAGAAGGCCGCGTCGAAAAAGGGGGGGGTTACGCGTGTGGGTGCGTTCGGAAAAGGGCGTGAAAGGGCACTGAAAAAAGACAGACGAGTTAAGGAGCCGGGAAAAAAAAGAAAAGACGGAGCTTCCCGCAGGGGGGGGGAGAATGTCCTGCGTCTGACTAACCATTAGTGGCCAAGGTCGAAAAAAAAGTCCGGGGAAGGGGGTTTTGAAAGGAAAAGCCCAAAAAGGGGAGGGAAAAAAGATCTGCTGTCCAGAAAAGGTTCGATCGCCATCGTAAAAAACCGCCCTTTCAAGTGCAATCGAGGGGGGGATGGAGGAAAAAGAAAGTAGGGGGGGAACGGGAGGAATATAAACACTGTGGAAAAAGCGAGAGGATCAAAAAAACCTGTAGAGTTACGCCGGGGTCCAGTGTCTGCGAAAAAGCATGCGGGGGGCATAGTTCTAAACTAGCCCTCTCTTCCGAAAAAAAAGATTGTGGGGGAAAGAAAAGCCGGGAGAAGAAAGGAAAAGTTCCAAGAAAGAGATGCGGAAGAACTTTTCCTTTTATCTCGAGAAGATACAACAAAAGAAAAAAAACGGTGGAAGGAAAGGAAAGGAATAACAAGGGAAAAAATCGCAAAAGTGGAAAACAATGGAAAAAGATTGGAAAGCGGATCAATTCTCTCTCGGATACATCAAAGTGGGGGCAGAATCCTTTTGGAAAAAAAAAAAAAAGATTCTAGGGCCGTTTGGTCAGGGGAAAAATCTTTCAAAAACGAAGGAGGGTCGACCTTCCGGATTTGGGTCAAAAATTCCTTCTCCTCCTTTAGGTTAAAATAGGAAATCGCTCCAAAAAATGAAGACTGAAGGAAAGAGGGGCTTCACGAACTGTCCGAAGAAAAATCCAGGAAGAAGGTCAAGAAAAATATCTGATCGTGAACCGATTTAGCGCACGTGTAAAAAAAGGAAAGAGGGTCGGGGTACTGTAGGGAAAAAAAGACGGAGCGGGCAACGGACAGGTGCCCTCCGTTTGGGGAAAGAGGAGTGGTCCTTTATACGGTTTCGGGGGGAGACGAAAAGCTCCGAGAAAGGGGGGACGAAGGAGAGAAATAGCGGGTGTTCTAGGGGCTGTCCGGAAAAATACTTCGTGGGGGATGCCTAGAGTCCGAAAACGAAGGAAAAAAAAAAAAAAACCAGCAGAAAGAAAAGTAAGAAAAAGTCGGAACGCGTGTTAGAATGTGCTGCGGAAAGGAACAGGGGGAAGGGCTCAAAGGATTAAGCTCCCTCGAAAAAAAAAAAAAAGACGGAAAAAAGCGGCGGGGGGAAACTCCTAAAAAAAAGGGGGTCACTCTCCGGAAGGTCCCGTGATTTGGGAGAAGGAACCATGGATCAATGACGTTACGTCGTCAAAGGGAGGACTAAAAAAAGGATTAAAAAGGGAAAACTCGCCAAACAGCCGGCCGCTATGTTGGGCATCTCACAACAAAAAACGTATTTCTGAAAGAGAGAAAAACAAAATCCTTAACCACCCAGGCGGACGTCCTGTTGAAACGAGGGGGGAAGCACTAGGGAAAATGCAAAAAAAAAGTAAAAAAAAACGGAACACGCAAAAACGAAAAGGATCCGCCGAAAAAGAGGTCTACAATGATAGAATACTTACTAGTTGCCCGCATATCGATCGACGCGTCGAAAAACTTCATCAGGGGAGGGGGCACAAGGGAAAAAGAGGGAACAAACGCTGGATGGAAACTCATTTTTAACCTCCTATTAAAGTGAATGTCAAGGCGTTGCAGACAAAAGTCTGTATAAAAAAAAAAAACTTCCTCAGAAACACGCTCGCAAGGTCGGAAAGAGACTTCTAACACGATGTCAAAAAAAACAAGCTAAAACAACTCTTTCACTTCAAAAAGTCCCAAAGATGGACTAGAACGTGGCACGAAGAAAAGGAAGGGTTCAATACCTAAAAAAGAACCAAAATGACAGGAACGAGTAACAAAAAAGGGGGAAGGGAGAAAATACCGCTATCGTTGCGACCGGACTACTTGCAGGCCATCTTCGAGGGGGAAGAAAGAAAACATCTGCTCTCTCAAGAGCTCGAAGGGCATCGCTACGGGCGCAGGAAACTCAGAGAAGAGGGGAGATCAGAAAAAGAAAAAAAAAGCGACAGGCCTACATGATGCTGGAAACAAAACGCTGGGACCCCCTCCCCCACCTACGGAGAAGAAACGTTCCGTTTACACGACGGGTGCTCGGCATATAAGAAGACGGTCACAAAAGAATGCGCCAAAAAAAAAAAAACGTAGGCGCAGCACGCGGGGAGCCACTTCGGTCCGCAGTTCCTATCGCCCGATATCCTTGAGGAGGACCGATATCCCCCCACGACCCAGGACTGAAAGAGGAGGGGGCCCAGAGGGAACTCGAAGAGAGAACACCTAAGGGACATCCAAAGAAGAAGGGAAACATCCGGTATGCTCTCTTAGAAACGGAAAAAAAGACCGGAGTCTCACAAATTACTATGCTCCACCAAACAGCCAAAAACGCGAAAGAAAAAAATCTAGAGACCGGTGGTGCAAATGACCGATATTACAGCCGATCCCCTGGAAAAAAAAGGAGGACCTAACATTCGCTCAAAGTAACTGGACTGGGCGCAGGGAAATGGAGAAAACGGAGAAACTGCAAAGTAAGAACTGCGTGCAGCTCACGGGGGGGGGGGGGGGGGGGGGGGGGGGGGGGGGGGGGGGGGGGGGGGGGGGGGGGGGGGGGGGGGGGGGGGGGGGGGGGGGGGGGGGTTTGAAACCCTTGACATCTCCTAAAGTTATCTCCCTCGGAAAGATGACGGAGTTCTATCCAAACTTAGCCCTAGGGTTTACATTCGGGAAAGTTGCTAGAAAGGGTCTGCAAAAGAAAGAAAAAGAACGCACGGCTGGAGAACAAAAGCCTTTTTCTCTTCTCAAAAAAAGAAAAAGACAAATCTAAAATAGCCGTCACAAGAAAAGGAAGTCCAGTCCGCGAACGGAAGGGGAAAAGGAATGTGGAAAAAACGGGATACAAAAGGGGTACTCTGCCATTTGGAAAAAGCGCAGGATCGAACTCAAAAAATTCTGCGATTAAAAACCTATTAAATGGGAAAAAAAAAATTATAAGGAAAGTTTCGGAAGGAGTCTTTAGGAGAAAAGAATCCGGAGAAAGCTCCCTTCTCAGTTGAAGCATCGCAAGCGCCTCGCTCAAGGTCGAGGGAAAAGGTGGGGCTCAAACTCGACCCGGAGTTCAAAAAAAAGAACAAAAAGAAGGAGAAAAAAGAAAGGGGGGGGGGCTAAAGAAAAAAGAAAAAAAGGCGCGGTGAACCCCAAGTTTTACTCGCAGAAAGTTCTTTGCGCCGGCAGTTCGTAAAACGGCGGCACTACGTGAAGAGTGAAGGGCGCCATTGAAAATCGATGCGCTGAGGGAGGAAAAAAAGTACCCAGGAAAGGGAGCTCAGACAAAACGCCATTGCAAAAAAAGTAAGACATCGTCTTCTAAGAACGTTAAAGGACTGACAATTAAATGATCAGCCCACCTTCCATCAGGGGAAGGGCCGCCTAAAGGAAAAGAGGGCGGAGATCGGAATACAAGCCGAAGGGTCGGGGTAAAAGAAGTAGGAGCCTCCGCTCAAAATGTGAGTCCTAAAGAAAGAAAAAACGTTGAATGCCGCGCCCTGTAAGGGACCTCCACTCGGGAGCCTGGGGAAGGCTTACAGAGCCGACAGGTCCGGGGAAAAAAGGAAAAGAAATGCAAAAGGGGGGGACGGGGGGAAGACTGTTTACGATCACTGACCCGCACCGACCCTAAGGAAAAAAGGAAAATCAGTATCAATGTGAAGAGAAACATGGGCGAGCCATCGACCTCAGGGGGGGAAAAAAAAAACGCCTACCACCCAAAGGGGAGGGGGGAGACTTAGGTCAAAAAGGGAAGAGAAACGGCGAGCATGACCCTTTCCATACGGGCAGACAAATTCGGCGGTCCGGCGCCGCTCAAAGAGACGCACGTCGACCGGACCCGCTTAAAGGTATGGGAAAG
>Ga0179593_1310620_pt1 | contig 18902 bp, 20 predicted proteins | sample CZODoug2_1_08_16_FD_185931 | JGI IMG/M metagenome (GOLD analysis project Ga0179593, IMG submission 185931) | Vadose zone soil fungal communities from Angelo Coast Range Reserve, California, USA - CZODoug2_1_08_16fungal (PacBio error correction) | ecosystem: Environmental > Terrestrial > Soil >...
GCCGTATTCGGCCTCTGCGACCCAAGCCCGATAGAGGTTGGTCTGGGTAGAAACCCAAGGTCGAGGAAGCGAGGCCGTCGACGGCTGGCACAGAGAGCTAGTGGGGGGGCTGGATAAGAAGCTGACATCGGAAGGATGCGGTGTCTCACTTCTCTTCAAGGGTCACGGCAAGGGGAACCTTGAGACGCAGGACAGACATCAAATGTCCTGGTGCTACGCCCAATAAAGGACAGATTCCTTCAATGATCCGTGCAACGCCACGAGCCAACTGAAGGAAATTCGGTGTGGGGGTTGGAAACCCTGCACACGTACACACGGTTCGCTACTCCAAGACCTAGCCATTCGTACGAACAGATTTGGGGGGACACGAAGCTAAATCGCTCATCGGGAACAGTCGGTGACCACTGCGCCTGACGAGCCTCGGACCAAAGGGAGGACGACAATGACTTACTGACTGGAGGTCGACATTGTTTGGTGACGACAAAAGGGCGAAAGACCATGCGATGGCAGGCATGCGCCCTGAATGAAGAAGCGCAGCGGGCGCGAGCTTCGAAAGACGCGCGAACGGCGCCGAGAGCGGAAAGACCTCTCTGACTATGTACCGGAAAAGCACAACGTCTTTATTAGACAATGGAGAAGAGCCTGGAAGTCTTCGGGAACAGAGAAAGACCGAGATGCGGGTCTCGCTGAAAAATTCTTGAAGCCTCGCTGTAAAAAAGCCGCCAATGACGATAATAGTGTTGGAGTAAAAATTCTGCTGCCAGCTTCCAGTCTACTGTGGGAAAAGAAAGCGGCAGACGAACAGGAACGGGCACGTCGACGCTAAGAAAAGGAAGGAAAGCAAACACCGTTCGCTCGGACGAGCCAGCACGAAATCGTCCCAGCGCAAAAAGGCCGGCGGACGAAATCGGGGGCTCTTTATACAGCAAACGTTCTGGACGACTAGGGAGGGGGAACGACAAGATACTGTCCCCCGTGGAGGTCGCAACACCCGCGGTTGGGGGCTCGCCTAAGAGAGGGAGCGGACTGCCGGAGTGAGGATGCCAATCACAGAAAGGGGGCGCGAGGCGCTCCCTGAAAAATCCCGCACGAAAAGGGAGGGAGCCGTAAAGACGACCGCACCCAGGACTGCTGAATACTCTGAAAACAGGCCCTTTCGGCCAAGTACATACAGATGAGGGCGAAAAAAGACTAGGGGAGGAATGGGAAGGTTTACCAATCTCCAAATCCAAGAAAAGGCGAAGAGAACACCGACCTCCCCACCCCACCACACCCATGGGATAAGGACCACCTTCACTGCAAAAGAACCAAGTACGAGAAACCAATCAAAAAAGTCCCCCCCCACAAAGTCCCGAGGGACCTTTACCAATCTCCTACACTTGTCAGAAAAAGTTCCGAAACCTTGGGGGGATACCAAGGGGTCGTAATAATAGAGGGGATGAGAATACCATCTGAGAGGAGGGTCCCTCAGGATGCTTCAATTACTACACACGTAAGACGGTCATGCAATCCCTTGGCAGAAACACAGAACACAAGAGGTGCGTTCATCAACTGGCCGAGCATTACTAGGACCAATCATCAATGAGCCAACTCCCAGCAGATAGACCGAAAATTTGGGAAAGAATCACGAAAAAAGGAAGAAGCTTGGCCACTGCCTGACTTGCAAATGGCGCCATTCCATAGAGACGATAGCTTAGCGAAGTCAAGAATCTCACGGCGGCGATAGTGCGAGGTAGAAGAAAGCGCTACGGATGAATCCGGCCCGAACGAGCAAGAAAGCGTCCACGACACGGTCAGAAAACTTCTGAACTAGAGAGAATCCACCGGTAAGGAGAAGGGGGGGTGACCGAAAAGCTAACACAAAGAGAGAGAACTGCTCACAGTCCCAGAAGACACGAGGACAGCGGAAATACGGTCGAAAAATTGAGGCAAATATGGAAAAAGTAACAACTGCGACATAGACCAGCAACGGTCCTTCCTTCCTTTGCTGGATGTAAAGACACGAAAAAGGGCAAAAAGAGGAATCAAAGTACCGGGGGAAATGGGCGAGGTTCTGGAGGACATGAACGACAGATGACCGCTAACGAAGGAGGGAGGGTGGGAACGACTGCAACATGCAACCTCGCCAATACAAAGCAGGAGATGGTAGCTATCCAGACTGGGAAGGAGGATGATACAGACATAAACATTTTCACTGTCGATCCTCGGCGGAATCACGGCACGGCCACAAACGTATTAGTAAAGGTACACGTTTTAGCAAAAGAGGCAGAATTGATAGAAGACAAGAACGGGGGAAGAAAATTTTCTGACCGGCTGCCGTACCTCTTTAATGGGCGAACAGCCCAACCCTTGGGACACTCAAACAAAGGATGCGAAGAGCCGACCTCAGGTGCAACGGAATCGATGTGGACTCTGGGCCCGATAAGCAGGTTATCCCGGAGTACCGGGGCCGTGGAGCGAAGGACGCACCACTGCGAACGCATCACAAAGGTCTTTCGCACCAACTCGCTTGTCATCTCGCGTCAATAGGAGACTCCTGTACTACCTTTACGCTATAAAAGAACGATTTACCGGCCGTGAGAGGACCTGGGGAAAATCTTGGAGGGCGACCGACAAATCCACGAAAAGATGGAAGTGGCCAGCGCCCTATCAAAAGAGAAAACAATAACACCAAGGGTGTATCTCAAGGTGGAGACAACGCTAGCCGAAACCAGCTGAAGAAACCTCCCCGAAAATGAGCGAATGCGAACTAACATAAAAAGGGGGAGAAAAAGGGGGCGGGAAGAGGGAAGAGACTACGGCGCTAAGAGAATGCAGTCACACCGAGCCTGACAGCTCTGAATCTACTCCTAGTGCATGTCGAAAATAAGGAACCGAAAGAGTTAGCTGGTAAAAGGTTTAGGACTGGAGAATCTTACGAGGCAATAGACAATTTAAAGCACGGGGCAAGAAAAAGTGGGCGACACTGCAGGAGACAGGGAAAGAAGGAAACCATACTCTTGCCAAAACAAACATGAAAAAAACAAACACACAAACCCCCCCCCCCCCCCCCAACAAAACAACTCACCAAAACGCCAAAAAAAAACACCCACCCAAATGGAGGATGCTCGAGGGTCAATTGCGATTCCAAGAGAAAGTTTCCGCTCCTTACGCGGCACGGGACACGAAGCAATACGCCGGATGCCTAGTAGTTGCAAAAGAAAATAACACGGGGGGACTGCAGCTCCTTAGGAATCTAATCGCAACGAGGAGGCAAAGATATTCCTAAGGTGAATTAAAGGCTGCCTTATTGAAAGACCGGGAGGTAGTATCTGGAACGAAGAGAAGAAAGAGACTGGCTGCGGGTCAATGAAAAACGGACCGGAGGACAAGCAGGAAGGACTAGATAGTTTGGTTACCCAAGCAGAGACCATAATCAGGGCAACTTGGTGGGCAAGAGATGGTCGACAGGGAGGGCGACAATGAAGAGGTCGACAGAAAGATCAACGCCAAATAGTAGTACCCAAACTTCTAGGGGGGACTTACTCTTAAGCATATACAGTAAGGGGTCAAGCGAAATATGGTGAGAAAGGAGGAAGACCGAGAACTAATGCGTAACGACTGGCCGCTGTCATGATCTCTGAAATGGCAGTCTCGTTCAGAGGCCAGAGTACCCCGGAGGACAAACGGTAAACCATTACACAGGGGGTATTGGGGGGAACGGTTCAATGCTCTAAGAGAGGGGGGAGGCGGGGGAAGACGAGGGGGACTCACTAGAGTGACCTGAGATCACACCCGGTGTGGGAGGTCTAAGCAGTGCTCCCGTGTATCCGGGGAGGGGGACAGTTCAGGCGTAGTGGGACTGGGGCGTCTCCAAGGAAACGAGGAAAAAAGTTAAAGGGAAGCACGCCGGCATGGGAGAAAGGAAATACAGGTTACAGGGGGGGGAAAAGGGGCGGATACATCGACAGTGTGCAAAGGTCAAGAGTGAAAGAGGGGGAAGTGGCGTCTCTCACAGGAGAAAAGGTACGCCGGGATAACCGGAGGATCGGCAAAAGGGCCCGGTTTTCACCTCTATGTACTCGTCAGAAGAAAGGGGGGGGGGTGCAAAAAAACAACGGGGTGGGGAGTGGATTAAGCGTACGAGCTGGTTCGACGGACGTGAGAAATAATTAAAAAAGTTGAGGTAAATGTCGCTACGGGAAAAACCCTTTTATCACGGCTACTGAACGTGAGGGAGGGTAACGAACCGGAAGAGAGCAACACCCCCTCTACGTGAAAAGGGTGCAGATATAGCATGAAGAAAACTGGGACTAAACCTCCTCGGTCTTGGGGGGGGAGATGGCGAGGGCTGCTTGGTGGGGGAAAAACATTCGCCTTCAACAACATCCTTACGGTCGTGAGCGGGGTGGAAAATGGGTCCCGAGTGTCATGGGGAAGCCAGAAGCGAGGAAAAGGGTAAGGATTGATCCTCGCGATGACGGTTGCGCTAAAAAGTCCAACGGAAGGAAGGACCAGGGGGGCGCTGGTCCTATATGTCGCATGACGAAGAGAGCAAACTAAGTGACAAGAGACCAGGTAGTCGAAAAAAAGCCGCTCGTGTCATAAGAAAGAGAGGACTGGGTTGGGGAAAAGGTGCGGCAGCTCGTGACTGGCTGCAAACACCATCGAAGACCGGGGGATTCGCCCACCGTAGAGACGAAAGCGCTGTCTAATGAACGGTGGCAGGAGCTTAAGCCGGAGAAGGGTCTGAACAGGCGAGTCCAGAATCCGCAGAAGAATATAAAGAAAGGGGAAAAGAAAAGTGAAACCTGCGGATATATCCGAAAGCTGGGGCTACGATGCAAGGCAAAATAACAGCCCACGCGGCTCCGTTGGAGATCCGGTGGTAACAATCTGTGGCGAAATAAAAAACTCGGGAGAATGGGAGATGATTTTTCAATATTGGAAAGAAGGAAGGGATGAACGCAACACGGGGGATAGGTCACTAGCATTGTCGCTAGCTACGTTGGGAATGGATAACCGCTGAAAGCAACTAAAGGGAAAACCCACGCCGAAAGATGAGTTTATCAAAAAGAACCTAGAGGGAGAAAAAACGTACCACCAGGTTGATACCAGATCGTGGAAGAACGCACGTTCGGAAGAAGGGGGAGAAAGTCTATGCTGAATTTGTGATGCATCGTGGATCTTTTCATTGGAGGAACGTCTAGACTGTCATCGAAGTGGAAGGGGGCGGGGATGAGGGAAACAAATCAGGCCCATTCAAACAAGATCAGTAAGCCCCCAAACACGTACACCGCAGGGCCTTGGAGAGTAGGACGTGGCGCCGGTTTACTTTATCACAAAGAAGAACAGGGGAAGAGATAGGAGGTAAGGAGAAGACGTTGAGGGAAAATTGCCTGTAGAACGCAAGAGAGAACTCTGGATGCCGTGCATGCTCAAAAACGAAAAGGGACACGCTCAACCGGCGTCCGAGAGATAAAGCGTGTTTTTCTAAAAACCTCAAAGGGGCCGAGGCAAAGGGAAAAGACCAGTATCCGAGAAAAGGCGCCCAGCTGCGCACGGCAAACAGGATGAACATGGGGGTAGATACGGCGCTCCACGAGGGGAGACAGTCTAGGCGACGGGCGAGGTTCCGGACTATGCTCAAACGTAAAGACGCCGAAGCAAAAACGGTGACAGGGCAGACAGGACCCGGTCCTCGCCACAGATAGCAGGAACCAAAAAAAAACGACAGGACGAACACTGGAAGAACACGACGTCGCGTCCAGGAGCGGCGCAGGCGAGGAAAAGCGAGCGCTTATAGGCACTCAAGCACCTCCCGACAGAAATAAGGTACAGGAAGGGTGCGACGATAAAAGGCGCGGCAAAAAAAATGGGACTCCTCCTTTTTCGGGGAACAGTCCATCGACGGTCGAGAGGCAAAGCGCAGCTCTCTCCAGGTCGCGCGCGGCAGACGCTAAGACAAAAACTGCAGACGAGCGAATTGAAGGGCCGCCGCAGGAAATAGAGGAACGATTGGCGCCAGGGCCGACGTCCATGAGACCTCCCTTAAACGAGGGAATAGTGAGGGGACTCGAGAAAGAAAAGAGAGCGGAAGCGCAGGCATAGGAGCGGCGCATGGGAGCTCTGGGGGCGTTTTGCGCCCGATCAGTACAGCAAGCACGGGGGAGAGGAGGGAGCGTATGAAAAGTGTGTAGGTGACCGGGCGGTCCAAAGAAATTCGCAGGGTTGACTGGAAAGGGTGTACAAGGAAGAATGGAGGAAGGGAAGGTATTGGCGGTAGGAAACCAGGGGCAAAGTGAAAGCTGAAAACGAAATCTACCCGTTTCCAGCGCGTGACCAAGCCAGCCGGAGATCCTCCGAAAACCAAGAGAGCCAGCCTATCGACGGGGAAGAGTCGACGGAGAGCGAGCCGCCGGGGTGGTGAAAAAACCAGACTACGCGTGTATATCAACTGAGCTCGAACTACCTGGGGACAACAAAAAAAACGGAGAGGAAAAAATATATCGGAGGGTTCGGCGCAAGCACTCCCACCGAGAGAGTTGGAGTCGTACCTTTAAGCGCAGGAAGGCGCCAGTACGCCCGGCGTCTCCTCAAAGTGCGATTCGCTTAAGGAGGAGCGGTCCCCCGGAGGTAGGCGGACAAGCTCTTGGAAAGAACAGGCCTCAAAACAACCCCACATGGAAGGTTGCGACACGCCCAGAAAGGTGAACGTCCTGGAAATTCTCCGTGACAAAAGCCACGGCAGGCAAGCACTGCAAGGAGTTTGTGGCACTAACAACAAAGTCCACGTGAGAATAAGACAATCCGAGCACAGTGCCGAGATTTAAGGTGGTCGCCCAACGAAAATAGCTCCAAGCTCGCGCAAGGGGAACTGCGTGCCCTGGCAGGGGAGCGCTGAGGGGCACATATTGGGGAACGGAACACATAATGACTGGGTATGTCGATGAGAGCCCCAGGGCGCACAAAATCCGAAAGGGACGCTGCAAACCGAATTCGCTCGCTCAACCGTGCGCGAAGGCGGTCGCCCGCGCTCTACGGCGAAGGGGAAGACTGCGAGCGGCATAACTCCAATCGAGTTACCGACCAAAAAGAGGAGTTAGTATAAATGGAGCAGAGAACGGAGCGGAATAACCTAGAAAGGAAAGTCTGGCGGCTCTGCAAAAAGACTGCTATACTAAATTAGTTGCAGGCAGCCGCCCTCGGCAGGTACGATGAAAACGTCGTGTTCTTAACACCAGGTCGGGCAAGAGATCGCGGGTGTGGACGCAGGGCGAGACGAAGGAAGAGAAAGCGGCGGTCAGCGCCGTCAAGGAGCGAGGCGTGACTTTCGCAAAAAGCGCGGGTACGTCGAAGTTCGAAGAGATCGTCAGCGCGTTCACGCCCCGTCTTTATCCTGGAGCCCGTTACAGGGGGGGGAGGATAAATCACGGGAGTGGGAATAGGAAAGAGGGCCCCGTGGAGGTCGCGCAACCGCGATAAAGAAAAAAGAGAACTGAGCGGAGCCTGCCGCGTGAAAAGACTGCACAGGGGCCTCCCCGCGCGCAGTCGAGCACGGCGCTACCCCAAAAGGAAATCTAAACTTCTTACCGGACGACGCGAAGCCAAAGGGCGGGCTCGGGGGGCTCAATAAAAAGGGAGGGAGCTCTCCAGAATTGCAACCAAGTACATCGCGAGACTTAACTGCTCTGTTCGGGTTGAAAAGGGTTTCCCCGCCGCCAAATAAAAGAAAAAGGCGAGAGACATCCGCTTACCATGTCAGAGTCAAACTCACAGAAAAACTGGTACGACCTGACACAAAAGCCAGTAAAGCCCGAGAACTGAGTACAGAGAGAACGGGGACGGGTAGTCCGGCCTGTGTGTCCAGAGCATTCTTACTCCTCTAGGGTAGAACTCCAGTCTTGATGCCGCTGGAAAGCTTAGATCTGTCACGGTACATCCACCGTACTAAACTGCAATGACTGGCAAAAGGAAAAAAAACACGAGGCGGCATGAAGGTCCAAAAAGACGAAAAGGGGGGACAAATCACAAATTCTCAACGCCAACGCATAAGGGAAAACGACAGACTTTGTGTTACCACCGACGACTCCAAAGAACCGAGGTTGAAAGGGATGTCATGCACGGAAAGCCTAGGGTGACCATGCACGGAAAATAGCTGTCAAGAAGACACAGAAGTGACGCTAGTCTCTGAGGATTAGGAAAAGCGCTAATGATGACATCCTTCCAGCAGCAAGAATAGAAATACTCCAGAACCATTCATTACATAGCTGCGTCTGAAGGGGCGAGGCCCAAGGGAGGGAGTTGGGGAACCCAGCGCTCTAAAGGATCAATGAAAAAACTTATCAAGTCCTATGAGGCGAGGAAGAGCGGAGGAGTTCGAAGAGATCACGTATCAATGTGGACAGCTCGTCGCCTAAACATAGACCAGCGCAAGGGAAGAAGACAAGTCTTTGTAGACGGAAAAAGGTAAAGATGTCGGATCAACATCAATTACCTGTGGGAAACTGCGGAAGTTCTGGTCTGACATGAAACAGAAGACCAGCTGATAACCGCTCGACAAAAAGATGCGGGGGGGACTGCAGACTTGCAAAGCACCCGACCCAGAGAAAAGAAGAGGGACGAGGTAGGGAAGAGGAGTACGAACGAATAGCCTCAAACCTTCGGAACTACCCAAGGGAGTAGTACGGGGATACAAGGGGGGGCCAGCATAGCCGAATTTAGGAGCAAGGTTAATGTAATGAGACACTACTTTCAGGCCCAGAGAAGTAAGAGGGAAAAAAGCAGAACGCCAAAAGGGAGAAAACGACAAACCCCAGGAGACGACATAGATGTGCCAAAAAGCCGTCGATAACCAGGCTGGGATCCCCTGAGTACCGTATCCCGGTGACGACGGCAAGGAACACTGGAATAACCGCCCGGAAAAACCGAGGGCTTAACCTTCCGACTTGGGGGAAGAGAGAGTCAAGAAAAGGAAAAACCGGGAGAAAGATTCTCGGTGAGGGGAACTTGGTGCCCTCCGGGAATTTTGGGAGGCACGACCGCCAGACAAAAACCAAAAACACGGCAAGAACACAGGAAGCACTTGGAAAATCCAGTACAAGGGGGGAGGAGAGAAGGGGTTTGGGGATCCACGTAACAAAAGCCTGAACACCCAGACGACGAAATTCACGAACTAAACATACCAAGTTGTATAAAGGGTCACGGGTCGGTTCCGGCGAAAGGGGAGTCTAATAGGAAACGATCCTGCAATGCACCCGGGAGATAATCGTTAAGGGAGAAGGAAAGTCGTAAGAAACCATTCGTAAACCTGTCGGACATTACCCGACCAGAATTTTCGCTTGAAAGGTACTGTCAAATCAAAAAAAGTAAGAAAAGAGAATACGAGGGACATAAACGCATCGGATACAAAAAAGTCAAAACTCTGTGAAACAGAAAGAAACATCTCTTGCCCACCAAAAAGGGGCCCTGGCGTATTTCAGGAAGGGTACAAGGGGCACTTAAGGAGGAGGGCACGCTCCGGACAGCACTTGTCAACTGAACTTAGGGACCAATACGACAAGCTCGAGTTCAAGAAAAATAAAGGGGGGTAACGTAAGGTTAAGAATCTCGATCAAAACAAAAAACTGGGCGAAAGATGAAGACCTAAGGTGAATGAAAAGCTGAGGGAAAACCGGGCTGTATGCTGAAACCCGAGCAGAAGTCGCGAAAAGTCAGGTGAAATGCATAAGGAAGAAAAAAAGGAAGCGCCGAGGGGGGGGAAAACTCTATAACATACGCAGGGCCCAGTTTGGGGGGAGAGATGTCCTGAACATTGGCAGAGCAAGATGTAGAAAATTAATAGAACCATGAGTGGAGGTGACAATCAAGTAAGAAAGGGACGTACCTACGTACATTAGCGATAACCTTGTCGGGGGTCCGACAAGAAGGAAGGCGTAACGAAGGCAGCGCTGTCTAAACGAGGGCTCGGTGAAATGGGCAGGAGGAGGAAGATTCACGATACCAAGCGGAAAGAAAAACGGGAAAAGGGAAAAACCATGGAGGGAGGCTTTCGGGTATGGCTTGAACGCTTTTTCGGGAGAAAAGAGTGAGCCCAACTTGAAGATACCACCACCCGGGTGTATTGGAGGTCACAGTACGACCAGTTTATCCTAGCGGAAGTGCACCACGGAGGGAGGTGATCGGGGGGAGGGAGGCACTCAAAATGTAACTGATCGACAAAAGCAAAGTCAGACTTCGAAAAGCGGCGCGTAGAGCGAAAGGAGTAAGGTCGGCTTGACTGAAGAAAGGACCATTCAAAGGGGGCAAAAAAGCCATCTGAGGGAGCCGCGTAAAAGGGGAAGGCAATCGAGGATCTAAAACGGGACTTAATCTTCCAAAGAGTCCACGCGAAAGCCCGGTTTGGCACATCAATGTGCTACAGTAATGAGAGGAAATGGTGGGGGAGGTTTTCTAACAAGTTGAGTGTCGGCACAGGAAAAGCGGGACGAGAGGGGGAAAACCTTCGGAAAGACCTTATCGGTCTATAAAAAATTCGGCTATAAAAGAGGGGAGAACACGGTGTAGCCGTACGACGCTGCTTATGGTCAAAAAGCGAAATGGAAAAAATGGGGGGAGGGGGGACGGATAATCAACAGAAAGGGAAGAGCTAACCGAGGAGGTGGAGAGAAGACTGGCCGTCGCCGTCAACGCATAATTCGTAACTTAGGGGTCCGGCAGGGGTCAACTAGTTTCATGTCAGAAAGGAAACGGCGGACAGGGCCCAGGTACTGGTGACGCCAGGTTGCAGGGCTACAAGAAAATTCACCGTAAGAACCGTGCGCTGGTTATAAGCAGGCGAAAGAGGAACAGAAAGGGACCACTAAACTAAACGAACTCTAAACGGAGGACTTTGGGGTTCGCAGAGATCGTTGAGAGCGATGAAAAAGGGAGGTCACCATGCACGTAGGTGGGGAAATAAATGACGAATGCTTTCTATAAAGGGGCGGAAGAACTTCAGAGAGGGGGAAGGAAGGAAAGAAATAGAGAGTAAGAAGAGCCTCAATACGCCGAACGGAAGAGTTATGCAATTCAATAGTCGAAGAAGGGGCGACATGCGAGTCCAAAAAGAAACTGGCCCACGCGGCTCCGTTGGGTTCAAGTTGTAAGAAAAAAAAAGATGCCGTGAGGGGGGAGGGAGTGAAGAGATTTGGCCGATAGGACGGAGGCCCGGAGGAACGGTACCTCTGGGTGGGGCGTTGGCAAGGGCAAATTGGCCAAAAAAAAACAGCTCTACGTGGTGGATCAGAAGCTGAAGCATCTAAGCGGGAAAAAAGGACTCAAGATGAGTGATCATCAAAGGGAGACGGTCACAAACCAGGGAGAGGAAAACGGGAAGAAGGAAAGTTCGAGGAAAAATGTCAAACGAGTACGGATTGGGGGGTGTTGTATTGCTCGTCAAGGGATTCGGTGTCAGTTTGAATGACGACAATGGCACCTCATTGTCCAGGGAGGGGGGAGGAGGGGGAACACCTCTTGCAAGAAAAAAGAGGAAAAGGCCCCTCAGCCGAGGTGGGAACGCAATGGCCATAGGGTAGACGCCGGCAGGGGTAAGAGGAAGCAACACGAGCCCGCCCCGTAGAGACTCGGCGTCCGCGCAGCGGTGAAGGGTCTTCATCAGCGAGAGAAAGAGAAGGGCCGAAGGGAGGTGTCTGGAATCTCACGCCGAGACACCCCGGAAAAAGATGGGAGCTCCAATTCTTTTTGTGCACGGCGAAGACCTCCCACGGTGCACGGTCAGGAGAGAACACTCAACGAGTATCCGCCGACAAAGGCGACCAGGCGAAAGCGAGATCGTCAGAAAAAAAAGGGCGCAGGAAGGTCGCGGAATAGGACGGCGAAAAGCGCACTTTTTGCGACCATAACGTGCACCGCCCTACACGTTCCCGGGCGCGACAGAACCTTAACCACGGCGATAGCGTCACCAAGCGAAAGGACGTGCAAAAAGAAAGGGAGAACAACGACGATCCGCAGAAAAGCCTGCGGGAAAGCCGAGCGCTTCATAAGAAGGCACCCCCTCAGATCGGTAGTGCAGAGGGGAAAGACCTCATGCGCCTGCTCGCAAAGGGACGCATACAGACGGGGCTGCGTTCCATCGACAAATAGTCGCTGAAAGAGCGATTGAGCCGAAGAGAGAGGCCGACGCAGCGACCGCGCTCGAAGACTTGGCCCCGATCAAACTCGATGCGGATGGCAAGTGCTCCAGGGTCTAGAAAATGGTCGATCACAGGAAAAGGAAGAGCGGAAGAAGCGAAAAGAAGAGTAAGGCAACAGTTGCTCTAAAACTCGCTTGCTCTTTTGCCGGGGGAGAACATCTGTTCGTACAAGCTAGGAAGGGCTGCGGATGGAGCGTAGCAAAGACGTTGTGCCGGGATTAAACAAACCCGCAGTGCAAAGAAAGTTTTGCAAACGAGGGGCATAAAGACGGGCCCGTATGGGCAGGGGTCGCAACAACAAATTGTGGGGCTCCGGGGCTTCCGGCCTTCGACCGGGCAAAAAGGAGGAAACCCGAAAACCTTAAAAAAGATATCAGGCCGAGACCGGGCGACAACCGTATCTAAACGAGGCCAGAACGCGGAGATAGCGCGTCGGGGCCTTTTCGAAAAGCAACTAGCATAACAGGGAGGGGAACCTAGCAGTCATCCCCTGACGAACTACCGAGCGTACTGAACAGAAAAGGGGGAGAAATAGTATATATAAAGTTAGTTCAGCGCATCTTCTACCAAAATCCATCTAATGCCGGGTGGCAGGAGGACCCTCGTCTGAAAAATCCTTCTCCCGGCTTTCCCTCTAGACGCACCTGATCGGAGGGGTCTCGCCGTGATAAGTTCTCCGGACGCGCCGGTGGGGGAAAGCAAAGCTGGAACGGCGACGGGACGGAAGAAAGGACCGCAAAATAAGGGAACTAAAAAACGCCAATAAAAGGCATGCAATTCGCCGGGGCAACGCCCCGGAGAAACTGCTCGGCAATACGTTTGTTCACACAAAACTGCACCCGGACACACGGTAGCAATGAGCCTAATCCGAGCAAAAGGGAAGAGAGTTAACTAAATGTCGAAACCGCCAGAGTCCCCAGCGAGCTAAGCGCACCTTAAGGGTCACTGCGCCTAAGAGATCGGGAAATGGATACGAGAAGGAAAGAGAAGTCCGACTGGGAGGGGGGAAAAGACATGCAAAGGAACCCTGCACACCATCCCAGACGTAGTGCCGCTGAGAGGCAGGAAGTCGCTACAGCTCGACGGTTGAGGAGCATCGACAGAAAAAGAGAAGAGCTGCGAGCTAAGAGAGACAGGCAGGGACCGGAAAGAGACGCTTGGGGATACCAAGACCTCTCCATTGAGGGCGTCACCCTAGCACGACCGTCTGAGCGGGTGCGCCGACGAATGAGGCAAATCGATGGGAAGAAGGGCAAGGAGGAAGGACGAACGTGGTGTTCTTAACGGACGGACGTCCTGTCTCTGTGGGGGGAACGCGAGCGCATGAGAGGAAGGCGTCCTCAGAATCAAAGGGAGGTGAGGAGGAGGGAAGACTGGAACACAAAGGGAGATAGGGAAGTAGCCAGGGAAAAGAGACTCGAGCCTTCTCCGGAGCAGGTACCGATCAGCGAGGGACGGGAGCAACGTTCTGGGCGGAGTGATGTTAAGCGACTACGTTCAACTGGGAGGTCAGAGAAAACCGCGAAGGGGGAGCAGACGGAGCGTGTATGACCGCGTCCTCATGGGGCGGGCCTCCGCAGGAATAGCGCGAGTCGCTCACCGGGACGCTGCAAACTCCCTAGATAAAAGCTCCGGACGAAAATACAGATCTCCCCCGGCGGCTCGGGTGTGATCAGGAAAAAGAGGAGTCCTGTAGACAAGGACATTTTCTGGTCAAAACCATCGCCGAGCTTAACTTCGAGGGTCGGAAATGGGAAATGTGTTTTCCAAATAGCCAAAGACAACGAAAGGCGAGAGACCAGCAAAAAGAACCCTTCCAAAGGTCAAAAAAGGACCAAGTCACAAAGGAAGAAAGAAAAAAAAAAAAAAGGCCTGTAAAAAATCAGGAAAAAGGGACCAGGTACGCCGTTCTTCCAGAATTAAGTCAAACAGTGGGGAGACCAGGGTCTTACAGCCCTCTAGGGGGGGGGGAGAACTCATCTTGAGGCGCTTCCCATCTGAGAAAAGTGAGTATAAAAACAAGAAGAAGCCTGCAATTGCCTGGGCAGGAAAAAAGAGGACAAAGAGGGGAGGACATAAAGGAATCTCGTAATAGGAAAATCCTACAAATCATGCGCCAAGCCAAAAAGGCAAGGGACAAAGTAAACGAGACTCGACAACCGGCGCGGCGTGGGGAATAATTCTTCCTGAACGACGACATGCAAATGAGCTCGTATATCGACGAGAAGGACTAAAGAGCTTCACGTTAGGGAGGAGGTCAGGAGGAAAAATCGCTACTGATGAACCTTACCAAAAAACCTCCTTAAGCAAGGACGCAACACCGTTTTCAAGAGGAAGCGCTTCGTCCGAGAAGGGGGGTCAGAAAAAGCGTAAAAGGGGAACGGGCAGTCTCTCTCGAGATATGAGGGGAGGAAAACGAGAAAAATGACTCCTGCTTAGAGGATCGTTCATAAAAGGAATCAGTGCTCACTTAGGGAAAGGAGTCGCCGGACGACATAAAACGAAAAGGGCCTTCCGTCCGTTGAACTGGGGGGACCGCAACCGAAGGGGGGTCGTATCACAGCATTAACTGTCAAGGGCGCGGTAGGCGAAAAGAACAGAAAGGGACCAGCAAAAAGAAGAAAGAGACGAAAATTGCTGACGGCTACTCTGAAAAGCATCCACGCCATCTAAAAAGCCCGAATGGAGCTATCCGCCGGTGAGCTGATTATAGCAAACAAATTGGGGGGGGGGCGAAGAGACGGCAGGGAGAACGAAAACGAGGTACGGGGAGACACGGGGGGGGAAAGAGAGCCGAGAAAAAGAAGACGGGTGACTGGGATACGTTCTGACCAGCTCTCGTACCTCTTTAATGGGCGAACAGCCCAAAACTTGGAGCACTCAAAACCCCAGGAGGCGACGAGAAAAACATAAAACGCCGTCAATGTGGACTCTTTGGCAAAGACTTTATAAAGAAAAAATTTTTTCCAGGGAGAGGAAAAGGAAAGGTCATCACCGCCGATCACCTTTCGAAACTGATCGACTTGTCAGAGCGCCAGTCAAGAGAAAGTATAATCGGGACGCACTAAGGGAAGGCCGTGTCGAGAACCTTGGGAGCGCAAGGTACAAAGGGGTGGAGGCGAAAGGCAAAGCCTCACTGTCAAAACATCAAAATACACTCCTGTTAGAAATCCCAATACCAAAGGGGTGGATCATAAGGTGGAGACCCGAAGCACACAAGCAGGGCACCTCCCAAAGATACGAGAGAATACAACGAACTCAAAAGAAAAAATGGAGGAAGGGTCACGGGGAGTGAAGGATGGCCCGCGGGGGTCGGCATAAAAGCACCGAGACGTATCACCGAGCTCCTCGTGGACAGCGATGAAGTCGTTACCCAAGGAGGGCAGGTCGAACATTATCCCACAGATTTCGAGGGGAAGGGCTGGCTCTCGGGAGACACAACTAAAAAATGGAGGGACATTAAACGAAGGGGAGAGAATTGCTGTCGGGGAGGTCAAGGTCGCGAAAAGGCCCATCTCTTACCAAAATGTGACAAGTCAGACTGGGGTTCAACCAAAAAGAGGGGGGGACTGCCTGCAGAGGGTCCGCGCCCGTAATCAGTCACTGAACGAGGGCTCGAGGTCAAAAGCAGACCGCCATTGTGTTACGGGAAAGGGAAGGAAAAGGGAGGAAGAGATAGAAAAAAAACAACGGAGAGGAAGAAGGAGGGGGAAGAGTAGGTTATTACCACCTGAAGGTGGAATGCTGAACTCGATCAACTCCGGGGTCCAACGGTCAGTGAAAAATGCGTCCCGGCGCTGGGGAATCAGAAAGGAAGTCGCCCTAGTGGGGTTGGGAACAACCAAAGAACAAACATGACACTTTTGGGGAAAAGAGGATCGGAAGACTAATGGCGACAAAGGGAGAAGAAGGGAGGACCACATATGGTGCATCAGGCTAGTGTATATAAAAAACTAAAAATTGAGCAAGTGCCTTTGCGTAAGTTTCGATGACTGCCACGAAGCGTACGACAGGTACAAGGATGGGTCTCAACAGCGGTGAATGGGGGGGGAAAGGGAAATCGTAATAACCCGCGCGAAAGAAGGGAAAAACCCGAAATTTAAAAAACACTGGGTATTGGGTCGGTTTTTCGTTCAGGATAAGTGAGGCTTTGGGGACGCTGGGTGCGGCTAGCGTGGAGCCAACCATGAAGGAAAAAGGGGGGGGTGGGAGTCAATAACAGTGCGCCGTGGAGAAGAAGGACAGTTCCAGGAGGGGGAAGGGTGGACGGGGCCATGTAACGAGCCACAAAGTTCACCTCACACGGCCGAAAAATCATGCTAGGAGCGGAATGTGTACGAGCTTGACGGGCGAGACTGACCAATCACGGTGCACAGCGGAGGGGAATCAGTCCTGTCAAACTGAAGTGCCGTAGCAAACGGAAAGGTACAGGGGAGAAGGAGGAGACCAAGACAAGACGTCCCGGTTTGGAACCGATCGGCTCGTGAAGGAAATACTGGGGGTGGAGGTGCACAGAAAAAGTTGGGAGGACGCAAAAAGTAGCAGTACGAGGAGTTGGGGGAAAAAAGTCTGAGACAGTAGGGAACAGGGGCAGGGAGAATAAATTCACGATGAGGAAAAAAAGGGTATCCCGTACTTGGAGTTCCTAGCAACGCTACGTGAAAATGTGTCCGGGTGGGGGGAGTCAGCAGAAAGTCTGGATAGCAACAGATCGGGCTGAAGCTGAGGGGGCTGCTTTGCATAGAAGGAAAAGCAATCCTTCGTGGAGGGGGATCAAGTGCACTGAGTTTCATTGAAAAAAAAGAACAGAGAACGAAGGGATACACCTGAGACCATTACTGGATGTGAGCAGACAGAGATTTGACAGGTTGGCAAGAAACCATCAACCAACGTAAGGAAGTACGGACTCGTCGTCGTAGACGAATACCTAATTGAGCACGAGAGCCGCCCGGCTTCGAAGCGTAGACGACGGGGCCTCGAAAAGAGACTTGAAGGTGAGGAATCGGGGAAGTCGTTATATCAGAGGTCGGTCACCTAGAAAGAACGTGAGGCAAAAATCGAGACGATATGCAAACGCTCAGGATCGTGAAGGCTGTAAGGATGTCCGAAGTAGACGAGGAAGATCCTCAGAGAAGATACGAAAAGGGAGAGAGTGATGCATTCAGGAGGGACCGAAGGAATGAGAAATGCAGAGGAAGGGGGGAATGAAATGACCTGGAAAAAGGGAAAGGGGGGGGAGGCGGGGGAGTCTTCCCTCTCTTGCGTTGAGAATGAAAGGATTTGGACATAGTACGATAGTACCGGAAGTGAAGAACCGGGCGTGAAGACAAGGGGCATTCAGGATAGAGACGTGGTCGGTAACAGGAGGAAGGCATCAGAACGACACTCAAGAGGGAGTTCACATCCCCTAGAGGGAGTAAGACCCCTGTGGAGAAACCAGGGGGTGGCCAGATCGACTAACGGCCAAAAGGGGACGTTACATAAAAAGTTTTAGAAGGGAGGAAGATTTTTGGTGGTGGAGCCGGGGTCCTTGGCAAAAGCGGCAGTTTTGAAGAAGGAGCGGCTGGTAACTCGAAAGGCGGTGGCTTTGGAAGGGGGGGAAACAACGCTGCCCCATTAAAACCATAGCAAGGGAAGACAGAGCGGCGAAGAGGGAAGTTGGGCCTGGAGAGTGACGTACCGGTCAGAGGTTGACTTGAGCAAAACAGACAGGCACCCTGGGAAAACTTGAACGTCGTCGGTACCGAGAAGGAAGTTTCTTTCGGGCATCGTGGCCGGAGCGCAGAGCGAGATGACGAGAGAGAAGGAACCTTGCAAAAACAGCCGTCAATACACGACCAAAAAATAGTTCGACCAAATGCTTGTGTCGAGACGAACACGGGTGCCGTAGGGGAACGAAAAACTTAAGATGCTACAAAAAACTGGTGCGAAAGAGAAAAAGAGAGCGTACAGCAGCAGGAGACCGCCGCGGGAAAGAGAGAGAAGCTACTTCCTAGCACGTTGTGCAACAAGCGTCAAAAAGCCGCCGAAGTCAGGTGGCCGGACAACGACCGATGGAAAAGCAAAGAAAACGGGGGAAAAAACACATGAAGCTGAATCAGGGGGACCTGGAAGAACACGACGGCGGAGTCCAGGCGCGGCGCGCTTCGCAAAAGCACAGGAAATTCATAATGACTCTATCCCGAATAAAGATAGTTTAGGGGGCGAGGGGGACGAAGCGAACGATGAGCACTCATAACTCCACTTGTGCTGCCTTGAACATCGAAGATAGTAAAAATAAAGGCATCTAGCAGCTAGGCTAAGAGAAAGGACGCGGGCGCCTACTAGTCGGCCCTCTGCCTAGAGCGACATAGGGAAAGGGAAAAATTCGACTAGATGCTTAGGGGTCTTCTTCGCCAGGGTATCAGTCGAAGCCCCCATCGACATAAGAGGCGGAACCTCGACAGCGCTAAAGGCACCTTTGGACAGCCGAAGACGCTGAGCGAGAGTGAGCTCTTGGGCGGTTGACGAAGCTTGAAAATAGAGTATTAAAGGGATTCGAAAAAAGGGGGAGATAGAAACGGGTGGTACGGGGACAGGGGAGGGAAAAAAAAACACTCATAAACAGTTGTTGGGGTTCGGAAGGGGATTGAGAAATGTGGGAGGGAATGTAGGTTGTCCGTCAGCAAAGGCATGGGAGGTCCCTAGGAAGGGGAAGGCGAAAGCGCGTTACCACCGGCCGCGCGAGTC
>Ga0179593_1454637_pt1 | contig 18902 bp, 26 predicted proteins | sample CZODoug2_1_08_16_FD_185931 | JGI IMG/M metagenome (GOLD analysis project Ga0179593, IMG submission 185931) | Vadose zone soil fungal communities from Angelo Coast Range Reserve, California, USA - CZODoug2_1_08_16fungal (PacBio error correction) | ecosystem: Environmental > Terrestrial > Soil >...
GGCAAAACGTATTGACGGCGAAATACTTCCCTAAATGGGGGTGTGACCAGCACCCTATAGAATGCGGGCCCCTAAAAGAGGGTGACACCGCATACAAAAAAAACTAGGGGTGGTTGGGAGCCTGGGGGTGGTGCCGGCAAAAACGACATGCCGATGGCAAAAAAAGGGATTTTTGTAAACCAGGTCACGGATCGGAGTAGGGCGAAGGTACGGCCCGCACAGCTCGGCGGAAAGGGTCCGCCAAGGACTTAAGAGTTTGGTGGGGGAACGGCCTCGGCGAACTGCGACGTCAAGACGGACATGAAGAAAACGCCGGCGGTGGTGAACTGGTGCGTGACGAGACGGGTCACACTCCAGCCGAAGGGTGGCGTGGGCCTGAAGTCCGGCGGGTAAGGGAAACACAAGCGAACGCCCGTTATGGGTGTATATGGAGGGGGGGAAGGGAGAGTCAACGAAAAAACAAAGAAACGCCTGCCGCCATGAAAACGCCACGGGTCGTTGGGCAAGCGAACACTGTCCGCCCACGACAGTAAGGGCAAGGGTTCCCCCACGAAGTGTCGAAAAGAAGAAACGGGCCGGGACGTCCATCGAACAAGAAGGGCTTGGTGCGCAGCATGTCACCGCCATTGCAAGCAAACGATCCACGAACTACACGGGGGGGGTTGAGAGCGAAAAATGATCGGCCCACATACAGCCCGAGGGGTGAAGGAAAAAAACGACTCGATGGGGGGTGGGCCGGCTGGAAGGCCGCCGTGTAAATCCGGGAGCTCAAACAGTCCTGGCGAGCGAAGAAAAAGAAAAGAAAAAGTCGGTCCCTGGAAAAAAAAGGACGCCCCGGGAAACGTCCGTAGATACTGTCATATCAATATGAATAAACTTGGGCGTCACGTTCAACCGTAAGCCAAAGGTTTTTCTGCCCAGGGACAACAGCAAAAAAAATGGCGCGGGGCAACGGAACGATGGGTATGTCTTCATGGAGCGGATCGCGGTGGGCCTATGAAAAAAGGAAAAAAAAAGAACCTCCAACCCTTTGGAAATGTGAAGGGGAATCAAGAAGCACCTCGGGACGGCGCGTGCCAAAAAACCCGACAGTAAGCCCGACTCAAGGAAAGGGAAAAGAACTAAAATCCACTTCGAATGGAACGCCCGGGGCAAAACTTAAACCTTATCTAAGAAGAGTCAAGAAGGGGGGTCAGACGAACCGGGGTCAAAAAGCCCCGGGGAAGGTGGGCTGAGGGGAAGGAGACGTTCCTCCGGACTTAGTGAGGCCAGCGAGGAACGTCGGCCAAAGGCCCAGGGTAGGGAAAAAATAAGTACCATACGTACAAACCAAGAAATAAAAAAAAAATGAAAAAAAAAAAGAAAAACACACAAAAACCGGAGCGGACAGGATAGAGTTGGGGGGGGGGGGGCGCGTCATGGCCGAGGGAGCGAAAAAATCACGAAAGCCCAAAAAAAACAGAAGGGGGGGGGTGTTCCTCGGAAAAAGGGGGAGGGCAGGTCACGGGCAAGCCCAAGATAACCGGAAAGGTTTGCAAGTCACTGAGGAACTCAACTTCTTCGCAATGGAGGCTCAGCAAGGGCAAACTTTGCGTTTCCTACAACGTGGGAGACAGGGCGCAAAGGGGCGGTGCGGCCGTTCGTTCGGGTTGAAGGACGCGTCACTCTACGTTTACCTCCAATGCGGTTAGTACCAAATCACCCAATCAAGTGTCTTTGTTTCCACCTGAAGAGGAAATTACGGAACCGACTATCCAGCCCGAAGAAAAAACCCAAAGAGAAAAAACGGGACATCACAACTCTCTCTCCGCATACTCAATGACTTGCGGAGTGGGGGGTCACAGGGGTTGCAAGAAATATAAACGGATCAGGTGGAAGGTAAAAGATTTCAGAAGGAGCTGGGAAAAAAAAAAGGGGAAACGCTATAAAAACCTTATGATCGCAGGGGTGGGGACGCAGCAAAAGTTGGAAGAAAAAAGTAACCAATCAGCAATCCTGTGGCGGTAACTCATAACTGGCGCCCAACGGCGAAAACTTAGCCAAAATGCCCTTAACAGGTACAACATGGGTATTCACACTTAAGGGAACAGGCAGGTTTATGGGGCGGGATAGATCATAAGAAAGAACATTAGCTTATCGTTGAGTCAAGCTGGAAGGGGTACCAACAAAAGCGACAAAAGCAATACTCAGGAGTTTTCAAAAGTGGAGAAGGCCAAGGGACAGAAAAACGGGAAAAAACAGGCTCGGCGAACCCAAGCGTGGAAAAACGTAAATGGGGGAAATGTCGAAGGGGAAGGGGGAAGGTGGCATTGGGGGTGGTCTCTGCACAAGCTGGGCCGCCACGAAACAAAGGGCGGCGGGAGGGGGCGTCCCAACTTCGCCAACGGGGAGGGCTGACAGGGGGGGGGGGGTCCTTTCACTAAATAGCAAAAAATCAAACGCCGTAAAATAGGAAGGCCGGGCCCGTGGGAGCCGCAAACGTGCCTTGAAGGAAAACGGGGGACTACTGGCACTGAAGAAACTTCAAACTGCCCGTTGGGGAAAAATCGACAGCGGACACTCACAGGTGGGTCAACACATCAAAAAAATAACAAAAGCAACCTTTGGGCTTGTCATTAAAACATAGTCTGAACTTGAAAAAAACCACTCCCAGAGGGTCACTTTCCCCAGTCAGGACGTCAAAACAAAAAAACACCTGCTCCATAGGGAAGGAACAAATTGACTTTAACCAAAAGAAATTTGGGGGGGGAAAACGGCGTGAGGCTAGTGGTGGGCGTCCAGAAAAATGAAAAAAACATGGGGGACCAAAAAGCAGTCAGCTGCCAAGAGCCACTTCTCCAGTGAGCCCGGGGGTAAACTCTTTCACCAAACACGTACAATAAAAGAAAACCTCGTGAAGCTCCTGGGTTAAAAAACTATCTCCCGTGTAATCTTAGGGGGGCGGCACAGGAATGCGTCTCCCAAGAGAATAAGGGCCCCGCTCCCGTTGAAAAATCGTACATCCGGGGGGGAAAACCAGTCATGGTGCAGACTGGCCATCGGGCCGGGATCTGGGAAATGAGAAGGGTTCATGATCAGGGTGTTTCGGGAAGGTGATGGATATGGGTTCAATCGTTTTCGACAGCAACGTCGAGGGTAGGGGGGATTGGGGTGTGGGGGGGGCCCCCAAAAGGTCACTGGAGCACCGGTCAAAAAAAATTGACCATCATGATTTCTCGGATGCCTTGTTTACATGTGGGAGATGGGATCGGGTAGCTAGAAAACAGTACCAGGCACACAAATGTTTCAAGTAGGGAATTGGTGTAAGTCAATTTCAAGTCCGGAAAAGGCACGCGAAAGCGCGGGTAAAGTGCTTTGAAGGCGAATAAGGGGTGTCTCACCAAAGAGCCCCACTTAAAAAACGGATCGAGAGACTAAACCGAGAATGGGAACGGGGGGGGAACGGGAACCGTCAACAGGCAAAGGGACAAAGACAAGAAAAACTACAATTTGGTGGGAACGTTCACAGAGTGGCGCCGAGCGGCCGGAGGGGGGGACGGAAAAAAAGAAGGAGCTAAAAGGGGCGGATATACTGAACGGGTGTGCTATTATCACGGTTTTCGTGACGACCAAAGGAGGGGGGTCCTATGGGCGGGCAGGCCAACTAAACCACTCAATCGGTGGGAGAAAAAAAAAACAACGCTGAAACAACAATTGATGAACCATGGGCTAATTACTGACCCTGCGAGGATCAATTAGGCGGAAAGAAAGGGTCAAGCTCAGGCTGGGAACCGGGAAAAATCGGTCAGTGCAGAGCGGGGGACTTTCCAAAACAGGGGGAGCCACAGTACGGCTTGGACCGCGTCATGTGGGCGAAGGAGGCAAAAATTCCCGGGGGGGGGGAACAAAAACTTAAAAGAGTCCGGCTTTATCGCGAGTCGAACTGCCTCCATTGTAGCGGGACAGAACAGAACACTGAGAATCAGCACAGTCTACCCTTTCTTCCATGGCCCCCTTGGGGCAAGGAGGGGAGATGATTTGTCAACGGTGCCAAAAAGGTTGGGTGGGAGGCCAAGGGAAGTAACGTCGGGTTTGTCCAATTCTGGGACACGTAAAACTACAAACGGGGGACACGACGAGGGCCATTTGGGGACCAGAAGGGCGGTCGTAAAAGACATGCTTGGGGGGGTATGTTCAGAAGTTACAGCCAACGGGGTACACAACTAAAAATATTGGTCCTGTTCCGGGTATAACAGGCCAGCAGGGGGCGCCGGCAAGGTCTAGCAAAACAACGCCCAGGGACATGCACACAAAGCGTATGCTGTCTATTTCTCGCTTTTGCGATACCTCACACATGGAAAAGGGGACTCGGAAGGTTTTCTGGAGCGCATTTATTGCAGTGCAAGCACGAAGGAAAAGAATTACACTCTGGGTTCAAATTCCACATATAACTTAAGAGGGAAGGAAAAAAGAGTTTGTAATAATGCTACAAACCGAAAAAATAGATAAACTCAGCCTAACAAAGACGACGCACAAGGGTGTCGCCCATGATAGAAGAAACCAGGGTCACTCTTGACAGGCGATAAAAAATGGGGGGGGTTAGCTATTCCGGCGCCCACACTCACGATTGAACACCACTAAATACAAAAAAAAGAAGGAAAGAACGCACAGAAACGGGAGGGACTCACCAAAATTGGTTTAAAGTCCTGCCCATGGGTAGTAAATTTCAAAAGGTAATGAAAGAAATAAAATTAAGGCAATACTACTCCAAAACCGTGCGGGCGGACCTGTCAACTAATTCGCCGAACGGGGGGGGGAGAAAGAGCGCTGGCCTGTTGGCGTTTGAAACGACTAGGGAACCTTTTTCCCCAATCAAAAATGGGTGCTGGTAGGTGGTGGCCCGGGGGGGATAACCCAGGTGTTCTTCACAGAACCGCCGGGGTAAATTTCAGTCAAAATGGGGTATGGTCAACGCGGGTTAAGCGATTAGTCCAACAAGTTGCCAATCTAAAAGGACTGCTTCATCCTACAAAGGCACAACAGGAGGAGGGGGAGATCGGCCACGAGGGGGGACATGTGGAAAGTAACAGCTAAAAAAAAAATCATAGGGGGGGCGCAGAAGGACCATTTCCTGTCAGGATAAAAAAAATGAATCCGAACAAATCCGCGGGCGGGGGTGTAAAAACCTCAAAGGTGAAAAAACGTAAAAAATTGTTTCGAAGCATTCTTAACAACATTATGGGAATGAAAACGACATAGCCGCAACCCATGGGTGTGGGGGTAAAAGCTGCAGTAAGAAGAAAAATAAACAAGCCTCATAATGGCAGTTTAAAAAAAGGGACCCCCGCCCGGCGGTAACGTAACAAAAGTGATTTGTCCGTGTAAAAATAAATCACAGATGTAAAGAGAAGGGAAATATGGGTCTAGAATACGGGGACGACAGCGCACAGAATTACAAGTGGGTTAACCGGAAAGGGCCGGCAAGACCAAGAGAGGTGGGTAAAAAGTTTATACTGGGAAAAGAAGCATCAAGTGGGGAACCAGCTTTTAGTAACAAGCATTGAACCGAGTACCAAAAGGGGGTGCGTGCGGGAATCGAAGTCGGGGACACGAATCACCCGCTAATTGAAAAAGGAAAAGGGCAGTCGTGACTGAGAAAAATGCCGGTGGGGACACCAACTTAGGGAGACAGGCAAATCTATTCAAAAAAAGAAAAAAAAAAACAAGAAACGTAATGAGGAAAAAAGAAAGATTAAACTAGCAAAAAGGAGGACTCAAACGAGTGGGAGGGAGAACATACAACAAGGGAAAGACTCGGTATGTCCCTCAAACCGTAAGACAGAACGGGCCACTCACTTGGTGGGGAAACTCCTGGGGGTCAAGGGCACTCAAAAATGCACAGTCGGGGGTTTCACAAAACGGGGTTACACAGCCCAAGAAAGTGCTTAGGGAGCCCTCAATGTGGGAACCCCAAGGGGTTGCATGAGGCAATCAGAATAGATCCTAAAGGTCAAGAACAGAGGCTTGATAGGGCCCCGAAGTAAAAATCGAAAGCATAAACGGGTTTCCACCCGAAAAAAAATTGAAAAAGACAGAGATGAGGTAACAAAGCCTCAAAAGGTTGAGGGAGGTCAAGGTCTCAAAAACAGGCCAATGAAGGGGGAAAGGAGGTTAAGCCTGCTGGGGGGAAAAGGTTGATAGGGCTGGGGGCAAGAAAAAACAACGCTCCTCAGATGGGCCCAGCACGACAAAGTGAAATCGGGGGGGTGGGGAAAAGAGCTCAGTCCATCAAGTGGGGGGGAAAAGTAAAAAGAACAGAAGTTTGGGTACCCCGTGCACCAATGGTCGGTCATTGGGGGGGGCCCGTTAGAGAAAGAGAAAAATAGGTATAAACAACCGACGTCCAAAAACACAACAAAACCAAACGGGGAAAAAAAATCAAAAAAGGTAGAACGGATACAAAAAACCCAATCAAGGGGACAGCATCTCAAAACGCGGGGGGGAGTGCTAAAGAAACGGTAGAAACTCAAGTGCGGGCGGAAGCACATAAGGACCTTAAGAGGAAACAGGGCTACGAAAAAGGGGTATACAAACTGTGGATGGAATGGGGGATCCCGTTGGAGGTAAAACCTTGTCGGTGCAAACCGTAATGGGGGGGAAAAAAGGGGGATTAAGTTGTATTCGATGCTATACCGGTCAGAGGTGACCTCAGACAAACCCCACACATAAAATTTCCCCATCAACACACTCCAGAGGAGGTCCGAGGTAGGTTTCAAACCAACACGAAGCTCAAAAATAAGTGAGGGGAATCACTCACGGAAAGGGATGCAAAACGTGGCACAAAGAAGGAAAAACCCCAAAACCCCTCGGAATGATTACCGCAATGCCAAGACCTGAAGCAACCACTAGACACCATCGGTCCGTAGACCTAAAAACCTCGGCACACCGACCAGGAACCAAGCGTGAAAGTTCCCCGAATTTAAAAAAGAATGGCCAGAAGAAGGGTTGAACAACAAAAGGCAAGGGGATCCACCCAAGAGGGAGATCCAACCGAAACCCAATGGAGAAGGGGGGTGTTTGGGAATTCACGCGGAACTGTGGTAACCGCTTTCCCCCGGGCAGGAAATCCGGCCCACAGTCGGCAAAAGGATCAAAGAGGAGGACTTGGGGGGTGCAAAAAAAAAAAGAAAAAAAAAACAACGATAAAGGCCGGGCCAAGAAAAGGAAGGGGGGGAGGAGGGCCTGCAGAGGAGCCATAAATTCCAGCCTAACCGATCCCGTAAAGGGAAGAAAAGGGGGCCACGGGCCGTAAAACTCTAGCCTTTTAAAGAAAGTATGCTGGGGTTCAGTAACCGGCCCGTACCTGGAAGGGAGAGAATCCGAGCAGAAAATAATGGTCGGGTAAAGAACGCAAACATTCCAAACGCAGCCACTAGGAACTGTAGTCTACCACGACGCCTCAGATTTAAAAAGAGGGACATTGCAGACAGAAAGAATCTCGCACACGGAGGGACGGGGAATACAGGTTCGGGGGGGGCCAGTTGCCAGGGGGTGTGCCAAACCAAAACCCTGATCCCGGAAAAAAAGCTAGGAAAACCCATTCGGCGAAACGACAAGGGGGCGGTCCCAGTCTAAACGTGAAAACACGAAAGAGGAAACAGGGAAGAACTTAAAAAAATGTTGAACGAGAAAAAAAAAAAAGAAGAAGCAATCAGAGGGGAAAAAGGAAACAGTAAGAGGGAGAAAGGCTAAAAAAAACATTAAATGGGTGGCCTGGCAAAAGGAAGGGGGGAAAACTCTTCCTAACAAAAAAAACCTGTTGAAACTCAAAAAATAGCAGTAAAACCAAAATCTCAGAAACTATCCGGCGCTGAAGTGAAAAAGAATGGTGTGTACCCAAGAAGGAAAAGGGGGGTCAAAGAAAATTCAAACGGGGAGCCGATCGCCCTATGCAAGTTGACAGTCACAGGGACAATGGGGGGAAACGGAACGCCTATATGTGTTACACCGGAAGGAAGGGGAAAAAGGACGTGCCGCGGTTCGTCCGGGGGGGGGGGAAAATCTACCGGGAACGGGAGAGGAACGGTCATAGGCACTGAATGGGGGGGGGAGAACGACCATTGTCCGGGTCAGGGAGATATTAGGGTAATGAACGGTTGATGAAAGAAATTAACAAAATCAGGCTAAGGGAAAAAAATCAAGGACTGGGGAAACTAAGGCATGGGGGGTTGGTGGCACCAAAGCAGAGGGAGGAAACTTTGCTCCAATTGGGGGGTACAGGGGAAGAAAGTAATAAATCAGAAACCTGAAAAAGAAAAGAGGGGGGGGGAACAATTCGTGGGAGAGGACTGGGGCAAGTCCAAAAAAGCCGGGGTCCGCTCACTGCCGGCAGGTTAACTGAAAAAACTTACAGGAAGAGAAAAAAAAACCTCCCTGTATGACCTTCAGGAAAGGGGCATAGGAAAGGACCCAAAAAAGCTGCAACATTGGGACTCAAATAGAAGACAAACGGGCGTGTGGAAGAAAAAAAAATAAAGTGGAAAAAAAGCCCTGAACACTTACCAAAAGGACCATTGACGTAAAACAATATTTTTAAACCAACGCCCGCTGAATTCCAAATAAATAAAAGAGATCAATGGCATTGTAAGAGAAAAGCGCGCGGGGTAAAAGCAAGTGGGGGTCCTCAAAAAGACTAACGCCAGGTTGGGGTGGTCGTAAATTCTAAAAAAAATGCAGCCAGCCACAAGATAATGGAAAACTTCAATTAAAACTAGAAAGGGGTGTCCGGTCCGGGGGAAGGACGAAGGGGGAATACGGGACGCCTACACATGGGGTTAAAACTAACGGGGGAAAGGAAGATCAAAAAAATTTTCCCGTCCAAAAGGAAAAAAAGGGACGCAAACCAAAACTCTTCACGGATATAATAACAGCATCAGTTACGGAAAAAAAAAGAGGGGGACCTTCCCCAAAAAACAACTTGGGAAGATTTCGCCGACCAGTTCCCAAACCAAAAGGGAGAAAGGCCGTGGAGAGAAGGGGTTGATGTGAGGGGGTCAGTGAAGAGAGCCGTGGGGGGGGAGTAATAACGGTTAATACGTGGATACCTCAACACCTTTGGGAATTGTTGAGTGAATTCCCATACTGGGACGAACGGATCCCGGGCTTTCCTTCAATAAGGCCAAAACTCACACTCCGCACAAAAGGGACTAAAAACCGTGGAACCAAACTAGACAAAGTAAAAAAAAAATCGTAAAACGCAGAGGGCTGGGGCAGAAGGGAGCTAAGCCATCTTCACAGAAGGGGGGGGAGGGGGGGAGCATGTCCAACCCCTAGGGGGTGCACACAAAAGGAAAGGTTGAAAAGTTCTTGCAAAAACGACGGGGGCAAGAACGGCCCGAACTAGGAAAACCAGCCGAGGGGTAGTCCAAGGTCACCTAAAAAAACCCATCTCATGAAAAAAAAAACGAGGGGGAAAGATGAAAAAAAAGTATGGTTGGTCTAGGCAGAATTGTCAATGCAAGGTAACTGGGGGACAACGCGGGAAAAAAAACTCATAGTACAGGTCGCAAAAATAAAACAAAAAAGAACGAAAACTAAAAACGCACAGGGGGGGTGCAGGCCGGGACCTGCTCCACACAAGGATGGAAGGCTGCCGACCCAACAGACCTGGGGAAAAGGACACTTGGGGGACGGGAGACGCCCCGCCTGGAAAAAAAAAGGTAGGGAAAGGGGAGGGGGGCCCAAAAGAAAAAAACTGGGCATCCTCCCTGAAGCGGAGTTAATTCCCGGGCTTGGTCCGGTAAAAGCATAACTTGTGGAAAAGGGGGGGGTGAGGGTCATTGCAAAAATGACGGGTAGGTCAACCGACTGGGGGATAAAAACATTGCACTTTAACAACAGCCAAAATCAGAGCGAAACAACAACAAGTGCCGGAGCCGTGGTGGCCCAGTTTTCGGGAACAGGAGAAGGGGTCAATTGGAAAGTCAAGAAAGGGCTCAGGTAAACGGCACAGGGAACAAGGGAACAGAAAAAGACCCGCGGGTTCAGCACCCTGGTGGAAAGGGGGACCTATTCCAAACAAGAAGCAGTTTTGGGGTAAAACAACAGAACAAGAACGTTCCTTCACCCGGAAACGGGAAGTTTACAACGGGCCTGCCCTTTAAAAACAAAGAAAACAAGGGACAAAAAGCACCTAAGAAAGTTATTTCATCACGAGTAAATAAAAGGACTTGCGAAAAAGCATAGGGAGGGAAAGGGACACCGGACAAGGTATAAAATGGAGAAGATACTGCGAAAAAAAACTGGAAAACAGCGTCACAAAAGTCATACACACGTAACATGAAAAAAAAGAAATACGCTGAAAAAGAGGGGGGGGGGGGGGGAGAAAACGTCCAAGAAGAGAAACGCGAGAAAAAGGGACAAAATAAGGGGGGGGTCATGATTCAATGAACTGGGGGGAAAAAAATTCCAGGAAATTTAACCGTGCACACAACTACCGGGAACGGGAGATGAACAGGAGAAACATTCTCACGAGTTCAGTGCGGTGGGAAGTGACCAGAGGAACACATACAACAGTCGCAGGAGTGGGAAATAATTTCATCGAGACTTGGGGTGCCGGAAATACTATTGTGTGGGGGGGGGGTGGGGTTTGGGGTGTTGGGTGTCGGGGGTTGTGGTGGTGGGGGTTGGGGAGTCACCTTGTAAAAACAACACGGTACTAGAAATTGGACAAGATGGCAAGAGGGAAAAGCCACAGGGTGTTTCCTCACAGCAAAAAAGGGGAGGCGGGGGGGGGGGAAAGCCATCAACAAAGAGGCTAAACTGGAAAAAAAGTAAAAACGGGGAGCCGGACCACAAACTCTTAAGACAGGTCAAGAAAGAGGTCTGGGGACCGGGAAAGACAAGGGTGTTTGACGGCAGGGGCCCTGGACTTGGCAAATAGTCAGATTAAACAAGGGGGAAACCGTTTTTAAAAAAGAACGCACTTTAGACAATGGACGCCCGACCAAATTTGGTGGGTAAAAAAAGTTGTCACTCACGGGAACAAACCACCCGGTAAAAACATCGGGTAAACCATGCCAAAAAAAGAGAGGGGGTCCCTTTAAGCCAATATTAAAGGGAAATGGGCTGGGGGGGGGGCAAAAAAGGTAAGCTTTCAAGACAAAGGAAATAGAGACAAGGGGAAGAGAGATGGGGTACGAAGTTCAAAATAAATCAACAAAAGAAAGAAACTTTGAAAATAGTACATTACGACTTTTCAAAAAACAAAATCGATTGGTCAGAAAAAACTTTACAACAATGGCCCAATGCCTGTCAGGGGTCGGAAGTCGGGGTGTAGGGGTACAACTAAAAAAAGCGTTGGTCATGTATCTTTGGGGTATCCGTGTGGCGGATCGAAATCGGGGGGGGGGGGGGGGAGGGGGGGTTACAGGAAACATGGGGCCGGGGGAAGTGCTGTTGCTGGAAACATTCCAAGGAAGAAACCGTTCTAGGAAGAATGCCGTTGCGAGGGGGGGGTGGATGTGTATACCAAAGAAAAAAAAAAAGAAAAAAAACGGGGGAAACATGGCACGCCAAAAAAACGGGTGAAAAAATAAAAAAAGGGGGGTGTTCACGGTAGGTGGTAAGGAAAAGGGAAGTACGGGTACAGTGCTGGGGAAAGGGGGGGCAAAAAAAAAAAGTCAGAGAGTGGGTTGTGGTGAAAAACCAAAAACGACAGACGGCGGGACGCTGGGTAAGCGTTGCGGTGGGGAAAGGTGACACCACTAATTTGGGCTAGAGCTGGATTCGGCTTGCCCTGGCGCGGATCGCAAGCAAATTTTGAGACTAAAATGGGGGGGGAGGGGGGGGTAGGGGTCACACCTGATTGGGAAAATCAAGCGGCGCTTGTGGGCGTAAAATGCTTGCCCGAGGGGTGAAACCCGGGGGCGACCCGGGGGTGGGCTTTGGGGGGTGCATGGGGCAAGTTGCGGTAAGACACTTCTGGGACGGAAGAAAAAGGGGGGGGCGAAAAAAAAACTTTCAACAACGACCACTAAAGGGACGGGGGTTGAGCAAAACCCCGGATTTGGACAGACGACAAAGAACTACACACCCAGACAGCCCTTAAGTTAATCTGGGAAACCCCCTTTACCCAACACCAGGTGTACTCACTGCTTTAACTCGGGTCCCAAAACCCACTATCGCCCGTCCTAGTTCCTGCAAAGATGCCCATCCTTGGACGGACAACAGGCACCCGGGGGGGGAGAACACTGGAGGGGGGCCGTACGGTAAAAAATACAGGTAATGGCGGGACTGGACTTGCGTGGGGGGGGGAAATGGGGGTCCCTGGACATAAAAAAAAGTGACACGTAGCCTGGGGGGAACAAACAGGGTTCGAGGAATGGTAAGAAAAACCTCGGGAAATCAAAAGAAGAAAAAAAGAAAAAAGAACGCCTATCAGCAATGGAGGAAAAACCTAGTGCAGCCGGAACACCAACCGGAGGGTTACAAAAAAAAAACAAAACCAAAGAGACATGTGTTTGGGTAAGAAAACTCTCAAAAAAAAACGGGGGCCCGGAACGGGATCCGATCAACACAGAAAGGATGAAGTCCGAAAATTTTGGCAGACCTTTGCAACAGGGGAAACCGTCAGGGGGAAAACCAAGGTTTCTGAAACCCGAAAGTAACTAACGGGGGGCCGACGGTCAAAAACAGGGTGGGCAAATGGGCCGTATACGCAACTTGCTGGTAAGGCAAAGGGGGAGAGCTCCGCGGGGTAAAACCAAATTGGGGGGAGGTCAAGGAAACAGAGGCCGGGGCAAAGGGGACCTAAAAAACGTGAAGGTCCCGGACGGGCCTCCTTAAGAGTTGAACGCCCACGAAAAATTAATCGTCTGGGGAGGAGGGGGGGGGGGGGGGTCTCGATAGTCGTCACAAAGTAAGAGAGTTTAAAGGGGGGGAAAAAAAAAACATCCAAATACCGAAGCGACACTGCCGGGGTATGCGCAGGCAACTCAGAAACAGAAAGAAAAAAAGGGACGAAAAGTAACGGTTGACGTCGGGACCAAAAGGGTGAAGGAAAAGCCAAAGGCAGGACAACACGAACACTAAAAAAACCCTATGAGAGAAAGTAGTGTAACAAGGGGAAAAGCCAGTCTTATTAGGAAACAAGCGCACCGCACCACGGGGTTGCGGCGAACAAAAGGGGTGGGGGGCTTCTCCACACGGACGAGGGGGGGTGAGCGTGAGGGAGCAAAAAAGGTTGAACTCCCGATTGGGTGTTCCGGTGTGGGGGGGGCACTGTGGCGGGGGGGGGGGGGGGGTTGGACAAAAGGGGAATAACCTCTTGGTGGGGCGCTAGGACCTAAAAATGGACCGAAAAAAGGGCACATTGGGGGGCCGAACAAAAACTCTCACTTCCCTGGGGACCCCACGGCCCTGCAAGTTCGAGGCGAAATCAAGCCGAGAAACACATCGGGAACACGGGTCTGGAAAATTGACCATCATCAGAGAGAAAAAGATCTCTGGGGGGCAAAAAATGTGACACAAATACACTGGAGGACCAGAAAATCTCTGATAAAAAAACAAAAACAAGGAAACAGGCCTCACAGGAGAACGCTTATAGGTCGGTCAAAAGAAGTGGATTGCCGGCGAAAAGAACGGAAACTGAAAAAAAAAACGCACAAACATTAATGTTGGGGGGGGTGATCATGGGAATGAATCAACGTCATCCCACAATCGGTAAAAAAACGGTTCGGTATGGAGGGACTAACAGGCGGGACATGGGCGGGGGGCACAAGTCCGCTAGTTCGTCGAAAAACTGAAGAAAAGCATCATCCATCGAAAAGTAAGCCGAAAAGTGGGGAAAACCGAGGGTCGAGGGGGCGAAAGCAAAAAAGACGAAATAGTTGGGGGTAAACAGTGAAAAACACTGGGACAAAAAAGGGGGTAACCATTATGCGGGGGAATTACCTCAATTGCAAGGAAGGGCCAAACAACGTGTCGGGCGTGGGCTTAACCGGGGAAAAAAGGCAGGTCGGGCCTAGAGAATTGAAGGGGTTACAGCAGTCGATTCGGACAACGTGAAAAAAAAAAAAAATCAAAGGATTCAGGAATCCGGGAGTCAAGAAAACGCAAACCCCAGGAGGTAGGTAATAAAGAAAAAAAAGGGGAAAAAGAAGTTTGATCACAAGGATTGTACTCCCGACCTGGACCACGGGAGACATACCGTTCAACTTCAAAACAAGGCCGGGGAAACCTTATCGACTCACCAAAAGGGGGGGGCCTCACTTGGAAATAAAAGGGTAAAATCCACGCCGAAAAATGTCAATCTTGGGGTGGGGGGTGGGGCGCCTGGGGGGGAAAACCAAAACGAAGTGCTACTCAAACGGAAAGAGGGGGTGAACCCAAGGGCACTGATTCAGGACGCCAGGACAATAAGAAAGAAAAGAAAGAGGCAGGAAAAAAAAACAGTCTCTTAGGGCAGGTGACCACAAAGAAACTCGAAAAACAATCCATTTCAAAAAGGAAAAAATGACGAGCCGCTTGGCGACTCTAACAAGGGGGGGGGGGGGTGGGTTTTGGGGTAAGAGACGGGTGGCCGCCAGCAAAGGGGGAAAGAAGACGCAGAAAGGGGCACGCGGGCGGGCCGCCGGGGAAGGGGGGCACGCAAGCATTCCTCATTTAAAAAAAAAGTCAAAAGAAACATGTGGCCCACCCGAAGGACTATGCCCCCTAAGATGATGGGGGGAGGGAGGAATGAAAAGGCGGGGTTGGAACAAAGGGACAACCGTCAAAAAGGGGCCAGTTGGAGGGGGAAATATCAAAATAAAACCAGAAGAAAAACAAGGCCCAGTAAAGAAAGCAAGACGGGAACGCTTCAACAAAAAAGCGAAGCAGGCTGAAGAAAAATCTGGAACCAAAAAAGATTCAAACTTGGTCAGGGGAAAAAAGGGTCTCACAGAAATGGCGGGACATGAACAAGACAAACATGAAGTAAACAGGTAAACAAATGGAGGGGGTACGGTTGAGGTCGGGGGGGATTCCTTGGCGAAGAAGGGAGCCAATAAATCCAAAAAACAAAACAGGGGGGGGGATGGGTCAGGGTGAAAGGAACTGGATGAGGAGGAAACACTAAAGGACGAAGGATCGGCCGCAAACATCCTAGGTCAAAAAGGGGGAAACCATTCCCTTGAACGAACCAACTCCGCGAGATATAGGGGGCGAAAAAGCTCAAAGGCCCCCAAAACCGGGGAAACTCGAAAGGGTGGGGGGACTGCCGAAGACCCTCGACCTGTGGGGGGAAAACCAGAAAAAAATATCGAAGAAAAAAACAAGAAAACATGGGGTAGTAAGAAACGTCGCAAACCCTGACATAGAGTCTGGAAAGGTGAAAGGAAAACTCAAGGCAAAAAAAACGCTTGTAAACCAAAGGGAATAACCGGGGAGAAAAAACGAATCGCTAAAACGGCCTGGGGATAAGGGTGGGGTTCCTCTCAAGGGTCAAAATCATTAAGAAAAAACCGGCGGGGGGGGGGGGGGGAAGGGGGGGGGGGGGGGGGGGGGGGGGGGGGTTGGGGGGGGGGGGGGTGGGGGGGGGGGGGGGGGGTGGGGGTGGGGGGGGGGGGAGGAGTTCTATCACTAAAGTATAGGGGCATAAGACTTCTCCAATCGTGTAAAAAAGGGAACAAGCCGGGGGTAAGGTGAAAAAGGGAACCGGACAAGAACAACAAGAAAAGGTCCAGCAAGAAAGTGCAAAAACTGAAGTTGACACGACCTATTGAAAAAAAATACGCGATGTAAAGGAGACGAACGGGAAATGTAAACGGGAAAAGAAAAGTAAAGGGTAAGTTGGTGGGACCTCTTCACCAAAACATAAAGAGGGGAAGGAAACCGCCACACGAACAAAAATGAATAACACTCATCCGCGGGAATCAGACTCGCACGAGAAGTAAAAAATCAAAAAGGAAACCAAAAAGGAGGTGCTTGGGGAGTAAAAATGAAGCGGTCATCTTGGGGAGGCAATCCCCGAAAGTAAAGGGACTGGGCAATCCAATCCTGGGGGACCCACTTTAGGAAGGGCCCTAAATGTACCCGAGGGGAACGGCTTAAAAATAAAACTAGAAAAGGGGAACAGTGGGGAAAGATCACCCTCATCGAACGTGCAAAGGCCAAGAGAAGACTTCCGCCGGCAAGTGAAAGAAAAAACGGTCGGAACAACGCACGAAAAAAAAAAAAACGCACTCGTCGAAAAAGGAAACAAAAGGGGAGAAGCAGAAAAAGAGACAGTTCCGAAGGAGGGGGGGAACGCAGGAGTGTCCGATTGTCAAAAAAGGGGAAAAAGGAAGCTCCATGTAACGTGACCGCCAGAACTTTGGGACCCTAGTGTTAACCACCGGAAAAGACAGCAGGAACAAAGGGAAGACTGCAGGGGAAAAGCTACGGGGGCGCTCCCATGGGGAGGATGACCTGCTTTGTACAAAGGGGTAATTTTTTCATCAGCTAGACGGACCGCGGACCAGAAGAACAAAAATCTTTAAAGTCAGGAAGAAAAAGGAGAGCATGTGGGTGGTGCCGGTAAAACGCGAACCGTGGACAAAGGTCACAGGACGACTATGAAAACCAAAGACAAAGGGGTTGACCGTTGTTGAGGGGGGGTCAGTTGTAACCACAAGGCCAGGAAGCTCAAGTCCCGGGAAGGTTACTGCACGAAAGAAAAAAATCTCCCGCCTTTCTGTCACGAAGAAATGGCGATGCCTTGCACCGAAAAAGGTAACCTTCATCCAGCAGCGGATTGACAAGCATCCCGGGCGTGGTCGACGGTCTGCAAACGAAGAAAGAGGGGACCTGCGTACACCACTAGTCCCAAGAGGAGGTAAAGGGAAAGATGGCTCGAAGGCGAGGAGAAGTGGGGAGGCAGGTCCTAACGGGTCAAACATTGGCAATCAAAGAGAAGACTCAGGGTACGGGACGAAAATATGCTTGCGAGCCAAAGGGACCCAGCCGAGACCGGGGGAAAAAAGAGAGATTTACAATTCCTGGAAAAAGAAGCCGTGATACCAGGGGTCTAGAAAAAAGGTCCTTCAGCGCCGAAACAAAACCCCAAACTTGGGGGGGAGAGAAAGATCGGGTATCCACCAGGAGCGCACCCTCCGCAGTAGGGGTCGGGAAAATGAAGAAAAGGACAGAACAGAAAACATGATTGAAAGAATTGCGAAGGTCCCACCCCGAAGAAGGGGGAGAAGCCCGACCGCCACTCGAACAAAAAGGCCGGGAGCTCGTAGGGGGGGGGGATGTCATTTCAAGTTAAGGCTGATCATCTGTTGCCAGTTAATGGGGGAAAACTTATAACTCAAAAAAATTTGGTTCTTCACGGTCCCCACACCAGGGAAGAAAAAAGGTCCAGAGGGACCACTGGAAAAGCAAAAAACCACGAGGAAAGGGCCCTCCAACAAAGCGAGGAACGCCCCACGGCCAACCCGAGGGTAAGCCAGCGTCCAAAAGTGGGGGATTTCATCATTACACTTGCAACCTCAAGGGGGGGGAGACGGCTTGGCACGAAATTACCCGCCGCGCGATGAAGGGAAAGCGAGGCGAAAAAAGGCACATGCCCTTAAAAAAGCGCAAAGAGAAACAACAACACAGGAAGGGAGAGAAAAGAAGAAGGGGAACTTGGAAAAGAAGGTCACAAAAGATAAGGGTCTCCTCATCCCGTCGCGGCCGGGGCTGCCGTGAGGCCAAAATCCACACATGGCAAGGACACTGAAAAATTGGACCACAAAATGTGAGGGGGCCCGGTGCTGGGGCAGAGCTAAGGGGACACACCCCCTGCTGGTTAAAAAAAAAGCGAAAAACTTGGACCGGGAGAACAGCAGGCCGTGGACCGTTTGCGGAAAGACGGGGGCCGAAGCGGGAAGGAGAACGGTGGGACCTTCCCGGCTGGAACGTCAGATAAAAGGTTGGGGGGAGGGGGGAACATACAACTACAGTTAAATGGGAAAAAACCCAAAGAATACAAGAAATTCATTAAAATGAACGACCAAACCCATAACCAAAAAAAAATTATCAAATTGGTGGGGACAAACACAGTGTCACTGAGGAGAAAAACTACTGAGGGGCAGGGGAACCGACCGATTTTGCTGGGTCAAAGGAAAAAAAGCTCAGGTTTACTGTTAACAGAGGAAATACCAACGGCCAAGATCTGGGAAGCAGAGGGTTGACTTTAAACCTAGATCGGGTTGCGAAAAAGTCTGGGTCTCAATGAACTTCACACAAAAGGATGAATGTGAAGGAGGGGCCTTAAAAAAATGCCTAACATACTATATGCCCAGGTGGAAATGGGAAGGAAGATCTTGATGGTTTCTCAGACTATCGAACGCCAGAAAAGACTGAATCTTTGGGAAGTGGGGCACACACTGAGAAACTATGACCAAAATAATCACCTCGCTTTTCCCAGGGGGTCAGGGCCCTAGGGAATCAAGGAAACTAAAAGGGATATGCACCGAAAGATGGGGAAGGAAAAGGGGGAAACTGGGTGGGGGGGGTCTTTAAGGGCCAATGGGGGCAGACCGTCTCAAAAAGCCGTGAAGGGGCTATCCATTACTCAAAAAAAAAAAAAAGCTTGAAAAAGAGGGTTAAAAACCGGTAGCCCGCAAGACTAAAAGGTTACGACTGAAACAAGGGTGACCAGCCGGGAGGGGGGCGAGAGGCAGTGAGCAGCCCTATCCTCAACTGATGTTGGCGCACAGGGGGGGCAGCCTAAAGTAAAGACCCACAGGTGTCTTTCACAACCAACACGCCTGTAGTGATCAATCTGGGGAAAAGTAAGGGGGGGGGGGGGAGTGCAAAGTTTCTGACTAGGGAAAGTCCAAACAACAAAATTGTATACCAAAGGAACTCAAAAAACCTGGGGTGTTTCACAGGTCTGAAAATACGGTACGTTT
>Ga0179593_1607207_pt1 | contig 18902 bp, 18 predicted proteins | sample CZODoug2_1_08_16_FD_185931 | JGI IMG/M metagenome (GOLD analysis project Ga0179593, IMG submission 185931) | Vadose zone soil fungal communities from Angelo Coast Range Reserve, California, USA - CZODoug2_1_08_16fungal (PacBio error correction) | ecosystem: Environmental > Terrestrial > Soil >...
ACAGGAGAAAACTCAGAACTATCGGGAAAGTTTCAAAAAAAGCTCATTGTCACCTGCTGCGTCTCAAAAGAAAAAAAACGAGTGCGGCGAGTATTCGTAAACTCAAAACGAAGATAAAAAAAAAACGTTCGATAACTTTAGCATGAGGAGAGGGGAAACGGGAAATTCTTCGGGAGCGGCAAAGCCAAGACTAACGGTGCATTTGAAGATCACCTGTCGCAGGGAACAGGGAAAAGAAATTACTCTGCTCCGGCAAGGAGGGAGAGGGTCGGGAACTCAATGATTACTGGTTGGGCGAACGTGGCCAACCCGAAGCAAATGGACAAAAGCCCAGAACGCGCAAAGGGCAGGTTGGAGGAGTTAGGGGGCTAGGAGGAGGTCGAGTAGACGACTCGAACGAATAGTGGATTCCGAGGAAGGCCGCAGCATCGATTCTGGCATTGATGAAGGAAACAAGATGGCTTCGAAGAGGTCAAGACGGTTAGAACAGTGGGGGGCGGGGAAAGAAAGCGGCAAACGGCCGATGACAGGTCCACGCAAATCTCCCAGGTCACGCCAATGCCTGAAGAAGAAAAAAAGACTGGGAAAACAACCAGTGAAATCGAAACGGGCTCCGATCAGGTAGTTGTTCGAAGAGCAACTGCTGAACTGTTCAGAGAACCCTTCTTCTAGAAGCATGGGGCCGAAAAAGAAGTGCGAGTGTCCGTAGCCCAGTCACATCAACTCCAAGAATCCGTAGCTCGAAAGAAAAAATGTCGAGATGCCTTAGTCGCCGTTGCCGGCATGATGGGGCAACGGAATGGGGGGGTTTTGGGGAGGATGGGACGCCCGGGGCCTCTGATCGGCAGAAGCGGATTACCGTCCGAAGGTGCTAAAGCACGTTCTGGAAGATGCTCGGGGAAGAGTTAGCTAAGGGGCCAAAAAAAAACCCGCCTGTCTTTGCTTGAGCCCTGGGAGTTCGCTGAAGGTTCAAAGAAGGAAAAAATACAAAACTGAGAAAATTCTGGTGCAGATGAAAGGAAGAGGGTAGTGGTATCAAGTGCGAGAGACAAGACGGCTCGGAATCGATAAGGTTCTTGACTGATGAGAGGATACTAATTCAGGTTTGTCCTGACGCTCGCGGCCAAGCATAAAGAGAATCACCAGTAAGCCGGGGGGACTGGACTACGGGCTCAGGGAGGAGGTAACTGTTCTTAATCGTGAAAATGAAGGGAAAAGGGATGCTGGAACCGGAAGGAGTCAAGGGGAAGGGTAGTAGATGATTAATTATGTACACTCATGATGGGCAGGGGGGAGGACATACACGCGTTGACAGCCGCAGGGGTGCACGAAAAGTTTGGAGGGGGGAGCTTAAGGGGGCATCGATTTGAGGGAAAAGAGAAGGTTTTCGTTGGTCCAAGGGTGGAAGAAGGAGTCCCAAATGGGCCGAAAATAGTCGGGGTTCGGGTTCGGTAGATCAGCTTGACCTGGGGGTCAAGGGCACACCGGTGGCAAGAGGGGACAACAGGAAGGAACGCGGAAGTCCAATAAGGCGCTTTGGGAGGGCTGGTAGTAGGGCGGTTGAGAAAAAAGGGAAACGTAAGGATCACTTTACCGACCTTAGGGGGAACTCAGGGGATGTTCGGAATGACATCTCGAGAAGCTAGAGGGCGGGGACTGGTGGAGAGTATTTTTAAAGATAGGGAACTCGGGGGTGAGCCGGTCTAGAGAGACAGAAAAGAAAAAGGGGTGAGAAGCGAAGGGACACGACTTAACTAATCAGTTGTCGGCAACCGGAAAAGTAACGCAAAAACAAAAAAATAAAGACAACAGGGGGTTGCGACTCAGGCACGCCAGCATAGAAAGACGAAAATGGAACCTCATTAGAGGAGAAGAACCCAGTGACACATTTCCAAAGCCGATGAAGAAGGGTTGGCCTGACTTTTATCTCCCAGGGGGAACCAGGGAAAGTTGAGAGGGGGGGACAGGATACCGTAACGGGTCGCCCGCCCGAAGGGAGAGAAGCGGGGTCCGATATCCGGAAAGGGAGACGTAGAAGGTCGGTGACAGGAAACTGTAGGACGGGAGGGAGTCCAAGGTAACTTTGCCGTGCAAGGACGCGAAAGGTGACCACGGCAAAAGAAGGAAGGGAGAAGTGGGGTGACGCGGTTGCGAAAAAAAATGTTCAGGTTCATTGCGACCTTGGCGAGGGGTGAAGGGGGGCAGACAAAAACACGCCGAAGTCGAAAGGGAGGGGGGACAGGCTGTAGGACAAGACTCGTCGCTCCGTTGTAAAACGCCAGGGCCGGCAACGTCATGGTGGCCTATTCCCAGAAGAGAAGGAAGGGGACTCCCAAGCTCTCAGTCCCGTCGGGCCCCATCAGCGGGGGAAAGAGGGGGAAAAAGTTTTCTGATCCCCACGCTCAGGGTGGGGCGTGGTGTAAACATTAACAAGAACGAAAAAAACTTCCGGTGTGAACAGGAGCAAGATAGGCTGGTGACAATAAAAAGGATCGGCAAGCTAAGCGAATAACCGCCATTAGGACCGTACATCAACAAGCTCTGCAGCCGTATAGCCATAGAGAAAATACTGTCGAGGTGCTGCCTTCTCAACTTTTCCGATCAAAAAAAAGTCGCTAAGTCTAAGAAACCAAGATGATACGAACGCTACCTTATGAAACTGAGGATCATGTATGTGATCGATTTTTTGAATGTATGGACGCGTTCTTGAACTGGTTACAGCAAAGAAGATGAGGATGGACACGGACCAATCAAGCATACCAAAGAAAAAAAAAAAAAAAAGAGGGGGGATTTCACGGGCCGTCATAATATCTGGGCAGATGAATAACAAGGGGAGCCGTTAGGAAGGAGTGGTTTTTGGGAGGATACGCAAATTTTGGGGGGCGTCGGCACACGCGTCGAATCCGACTCAGGAGGAAAAAGGTCGACGCGTGCACGGAAAAGGAAAGGATTGGAGAAAAAAAACTGAAAACAAACAAGGGTTAGAAAAAAAAGCGGCGAACTGACCTGTAGGTAGACTTAGCAAAGTATATTCTGAGCAGCGGGAAAACGTGATTTGTCACCAAGAGGCAGATGGGGCTTGGGAAAGGGGTCTATGTGCACGTTAGAGCCAGGGGACCACGGAGAAATCTCATTCACTATGTCATCAGCTAAGGTGCAAAAAATTCACCATCCCATCCCTCATGGGAGAATAAAAAAAATCAGATCTATCCGAATGGACGAAGGGAGGTCCTGCTGAAACCATTGAACGAGCGCCGCCAGATGAGCCCATGGTATTTTAGGGAAAAAATGCCGGAGGATCCTGAGTAAGGTGGATTGGCAAAGGATCTGCGACTTCCTGGATGCGGTGGGGGAGCGTCGGAGCAGGTCGAGCAAAGCGCTCGGCGGAAACTGGCAGGTGAGGTTTCACCTCCCGCCACCCAGTTCATGGGGGGGGGGGGGGAATAACTAAGAAGGTGACGACGAGCCTCTATACATTTTAACGAGAAAAGGGGAAAAAAAAAACAGAAACGGGCCGCCGAGTGCTTTATTGATTGGGACCTCATGGGCAACAGAGCTACTGGCGGGTAAGGAGCTGACAAAGAAAGGGAACAGCTGTGGTGAAAAAAACGGAGGGTGGGCGTGCTTTTGCTTCAAGGGATGTCCCTGACCGAGCATAAGAAACCTCTAGGAACTCACGCACCGGAGGAAAACCACTCTCGAAGGAGATGCCGACGCAGCAAGATTCGAAGCAAAAACAAGCTAACACGAAAGAGCCGGACCGAGCGCACGACCTTCTACGGCAGCTGGCAGCTCGAAAGAAGGTCCCTATATGGCTGGCGAACGGGCCGTGGGAAGGGGAGCCAAAAATAACCTAGGGAAGGCCAAAAGGTTTTCCTGGGGGGTGGCAGATCACAAAAAGGGTACGCTGACAGCGGCAGGGCTGTTTTCGATATGAGGAACGGGAGAGCATGAGGGGTGAGGATCTGGCAGGAATTTGCGGGAAGAAGACGCAAGGTTAGGTTGAGCGTCTAAGCTAAAAAAAAAGATAGAGGCCGCGTGGAAGTGACTTATGAAAACGGCTGCTTTCAGGGAACTTGGATCAAACCGAGTCAAAAAGGAAAGAGGGGAAGAAAAAGAGTCCGTGCGAAAAAAAAAAAGGAATTGTCTTTGATCTTTACCGCAAGGCTGTCTAAAGGACGACGGTCATGCGTCCCAAAAGAAAGTCAGGGTGAAGAACGGAAGAGGTTTAAACCGCGGAGGGAAAAAAAACAAAACGAAGGACCACCTCCAGACACGCGGAATATTCGACTAAATCCGCTGGGGAAGGAGAGATAGAAATGCAATAAAATTTAAAACACACAACGAAAAAACAACGGTGGTCGAACCTCTGGATTGAACAAGGGGGAAAGGGAAAAATCAAAAAAAACAGGAAACCAGTAGGTCATAAATCAAAATTACGTCGCATAGTGGTGCACGGGGGAAGCGGGGCGGCCCGCGTTTTTGGAAACGAGAAAGCGGAAATGGGGGGGAGCAACGCGGGTACATCCCCGAGCACGGACTAAACGGAACGGTTCCCGCCCTTTCCAAGAAGGATAGAATGAAGGGGAAAATAACACGAGAGCCAGGTGCCCCGTTGAGCCAAACCTTTGGTGATCCGATGGAGTGGGGCGCGAGGGACCGTAACAGGAAACACAGCCCTAAGAAAAAAGACGTAGTTAGCCTCCGCCAGAAAGTTACAAGAAAAGAATTGAGGATTTGGAATGAAGCAGAAATACCACCGATCAAAGCAAGGACGGGGGAGTAAATCAGCTTCCATGTGGACAAAGAAGTTGGGAATTGATAATCAGGAAAAGAATGGATAACAGAAGGCCTAAAAACAGAAAGAGGGCAACATAAAGGAAATCAAATCTGGGGAAAGAAAGCTAGGCTTCCCTACTGAAACAGCTCCTTCGCCGACAGAGGCCAAGGAACCATGCACTTAAAGAAAGGAGGAGGAGGGCACCTGAATGACCTATAATTAAATAAAGTGAGTACGAGAGATGCCCGATGAGGCGGCTTTATAAACAGGACAACAGCAAGCAAAAAACGGGAAGAGGATCCTTCTTCCAAGAACCAAAGAGAAACAGGGCATGTGATGGGATTGGTAGAGCCAAGTCCTTATCGAGAGGACGAAAAAAAGATGAAAAAACTGGGTCTGAGAGAAGGCTATAAAGCACAAGGCGATTCCGGGGAGAGAGACTGAGGCCCCCCACCCCTGAACTGGGAAACGAGTCGCTTGCTTCTTGAAGACAGATTAAGAGGTCTTGAAAACGAGAGTTTGGGGGGGGGAAGATAGGGGAAATAAAGCAAGCATGCCAGCGATAGCGGCTTAGGACGATCCCCTGAGAAGAACGTTCAGATATTCGCACTTCGGTAGATAAGAAAAGAAATTACGGAAAACTGTTCTTGGGTCATCAATTTTTGGAAAAAAGGAGAGGCGGGGGGGAAATGTGTACGAACAAACGGAAACAAGGGATGACATCATCTCCTCTATTCGCCCATGCTTCCCCAAGGAAATGGGCGGAAAAAGAACGGAAATTCAGGAGGAAGTGGAAGCGGGAACCTCATGTCTTAAGGAATATAAGGGGGGAAAAAGTGTAGCGAACGTGCTGCTTAGAACAGGTTGGAAGGAAGAATTTCGAGAGCAGACTATTCTCCGCATTGCAGGAATAAAAGGGGGTAGGATGACTTGCTAAGGAAATTGGAATTGGGCTCTGAGAAGGGTGAAAGAGTAGAATTTAGTCGGAAGGGAATCTTTGCTACAGGAGAAGCGACCGAGACGCACGAAAGCCAGAGAGAAAGATGGCAGGGGGAAAAGGATCGATTTGGCTCAGCAAAAAGGGGGTGAAATGATGGACCATGATCAAGTCCGACCCAAACAGGTGAAGGCCGTATTCCGATTGCCTATACGACAGAAGGGAGACCTAGGGTGAATACGAGAAAGATCAATCAGATTAGGATTCCAGCAGAATATGTAGGGGCGAAAAAGAAAGGAGAAGAGGAATCCTGCTTTAAGCTCTCGGAAAAAAAGAAAGTGAAAAGGGAAAGAGTCACGTTCAAGTCAAGGATAAGAGGCCAAAAAGAAAGGAACTGGAAAGATTTGCTGAAACGTACGCATACATCGATCTGGAGATAAAAAGGGGGGGAGCGAAAAACGTGATCCAACTAGGGAAAGAAAGAAGGGGAGGAAAAGGAAGCAGGGGGGAAGGAGACGGACCGCATCGTCAAGGAGTTTTCTTAGGAACCGACCGCAATACAAAGATCAACCTGGAGAGAAAAAGAGAGGAGTTTACTCCAATTAGCGGAAGCGGTTGCGGCCAGAGAAGAAGGGAAGCCTTACGAGGAGGAGGAGAAGTCAAAAGAGAAGGGAAAGGAAGAGTGGAGGTTGGGGGACCTTTAGGGGAAACTAAAACTTGTCTAAAGGGGGGGAGGAAGTCTCCGGGGGGAGTTAAGGTTTCAGCAAATTTGGTAGAACAAAGTGGGGGATGAGTGACAATCAAGAGGAGTTACGGAAGGAGGGCTGATCAAAGGAAGTCGGGGAGGAATTGGAGGAGAAGTCTCCTTATCCAAGTCGAGGGTGAGTTGCCAATTAGGAAGGTCCCAAAGGAGGAACATCCTAATATGATAGGTCGGAAAGAGAGTACTCAAATTAAAAGGCCAGACTAATCCGGACGAGGCCTTGAGGCTTGCGCTGCTGGGCCAACACTAAAAAATGAAAAGGCACAAAAACGAGCGAGAAGTCACCAAAAAAGAGGAAGGAGAAGGGGGAGAAGGTCGTTGGCATATCCTATAGCCCAGTCTTCGAAGGAGAATAATTTCACGCTGTGAAGAGAGCAGAACCGACCAAGATGGAAGCACGTGCCAATAACCTAACTTCGGGGAAAAAAAAAAGGAATAGAGAAAGAAACTCCAACATCTTCGCAAGAAAAAATTTCGACAAAGGACCAAGAAGGGAAATAGAGGGGCAGTCTTTCATAGGGTCCTCAATGAAATACTTCTGCCGAGAGGCATCCGTAAGGGGGAAGTGTAGATAACATGATCGGAAGGTAATAAAGGGGATCAGCTTGCGCCCAGACTCAATAGGTGGAACCAATGAAGTTGGGGAGGTTCGGCAGGAAAGTGCCACAACCGTCCTGTGAGTTGAAATCAAAGAACGCATGGGCCTTTTATCTTCTATCTTAGGACTAAGGATTTCGAGGGAAAGGGGAGAAATCATCTTGTAGGAGAGGGGCTTCGTCAGACGGCAGAAGGCGCATGGGCATTCTGGAATCTCTCACAACATAGGTCAGGAAAAATCAGTTAAGAAAGGACGTTGATAAAGAGGGGCTCTGCAAGGGGCAGGAAACGTCCATCTGTGAGGGCCGTGGAACGCAATAGCCATGTCCGCAGTAGGAAGAGAAGTTCCACGAAAAGGGGGGTCGTGTGGAAGAGTCTTCTTCCAGAAAAACCCAAAAAGAAAGGAAAAGATTTATGAGCTGCGTTCGACCCCTCAACAAAGAGAAGGGTTTCCACCCGAGTCACGGGCCCGAAGATAGATTAAAGGGAGGGGGGTGGGACACGTTCACAAAGGGCTGCCGTGTCCTTAGAATCTAACGAAGGTCGAAGGACCGGGGGGCAAGACTAGGAGCCGGTGCAAAGGAAGGGGCCGTCTGTTATGTTGTCGAAGAATCTGTAGTGCCGATGATCGAGGTGCGAAGTTATGAAGAGGGGAGAAGGGGACTGGCTAAGCCTCAATAGGATTAATTGAGTGAAACAAGGAAAGCTTGTCGTCTGGGGAGTCCGGTCGGTGGGCGGTGAGGGGAGAGGGAAACAAATGGGGGGGGTCCGGTAGAACAACTGTAAAGGTAAACTGAGAGATGCTTGGGATTGGGAGGCAAAAAAACTTAGCGTATGGGGCATCGGGGGGAGGGGGATTCGACTCAAAATACGAGACAGAATTCGGGGATTGCTACTGTTCAATCACCGGCGATTGTACGGGGAAAATCAAGGGTTTGGTAATTTAGCTCCGCCGAAAAAAAACGCAAGAGGAAGCAACCCTTGGCAAGAGGGAGGAAAAACTAAACAAGCTGAGATTCTGTTGTCCTGCCAAATCGCCATGCAGGAAGTCAGTGGAACCAGGGGACAAGGAAGAATGTCACGCCCGAAAAGGGGGGGAAAAGGTAGATTCTCCCTGGAAGGGAGATCACATTAAGTCAGGCGGATGAAACCCGTGAAGAAGACTCGTCCGCAAGGATTTGCACTCAGTGGCCGGCCACTCTTACAAAATGAGAGGGAGAATCGCTCCGGGCCCCGCAAGAAATTGGGACTGGACAAAAGGTAGGCCAGGACCAAAGGAATAGTACGGCGGGTGGGATACTGATACTGATGCTGACCGGGGGAAAGGGGACACTTGCGACAAGGGTAATTGAAAAAAGCCGTACGCGAGGGTGATAAGGTTCAGGCAGCGTAAGCGCGTGGATGAAGGTAAGGGAGGTGGAGAATGCAGCGCGGACAGTAAGTGACCTGCCCCTGGAGGTTAAAACTCAATTAAGTGAAGGAGAAATCGCGATCGCGAAAAAGAAGAACTGACTGGGTGCGGAAGGCACGTCGAGCCGGGCGGAGGTCTGAGGGGAGAAACAAGGCAAAAATGGAGAGAAAAATCAAACCGGGGTTGATTGAGAGAGAAAAACCAGAAAAGGCATCTTTCGAGAAATAAAACCAGAACCAAAAACGACAACAGGGAACAAAAAACCTCGGAAGGCCAAAAAGACTAAAGTTGGCGTCCCCTCAGCGATCCTAACAGGTATCGACACATTTCCGCTCTAAAAAGAATCCCTTACTGGAGGGGGTGGCCAGGGGACGCCAAAGGGGAAAATCCAGGGAAGCCAAGGGAGAAGGAGACCGTAAAAACGGATTCGACCCCCTGAGAATAGCGGTGGTTCATCATAAGGAGAGTCAGCAAAGGCTTCCAGAAGAGTGCCTTCCAACTTGGCGAGAGTAAGAAAGGGAACAAGGGAGTCTTTGCTCGTGGAATTGGTCGGGGTTTGCCAAAACTTCCGAGTACGGAGATATTGGTGGGGGGGGGGGAAGAAGATGAAGCAGGGTGATTTTCAGTGCGTCCAGGAGAAGGAGGAATCCTTTCATACAACACGCACATGGAGTTCAAATCGAGTACAAGGTTTACCACCAGAAGAAAAAGCTCCGAAAGGAAGGGAGGGTTGGGGGGTGCCAAAAGGAGGGAAATATGCAGCGGCCCTCAGAATCCCAAGAATCGATTCCTTGCGGCCCCAGCGATCGGCGAGAGAGATCGTGTGAAAAAGGATTAGAAGCCCACCATGAACCTCGGTGTTGGAGAAAAAATAAAAGGCTTTGCGGCATGGGGAGAAAGGAGCGAATGAACATAGCGGAAAAATCAGATCCGCCCAAAGAAAAAAGAACTACCCTCGCAAAAACATACACAAAATGTCTCAGACGATCGGCAGGGAGTAGCAGAGTTAAAAAGAAAAGCTTGTAAATAATGGGGACTGAAAGGGCTTGACAGAGGGAGAGAAAACGTGGCCGGAAGACAGACCTCCTTTGACTCAGGAAATAAGAAAAGTTCTTCTGCTGAACCGGATTTTATGAGGAAATAGTGATGTGTTTTGCAGGACAGGACTTGCCCGGGAGGACATACGTGAACGGGATTTACGGCAGGTCACGTGAGCAGGCCAAAAAATCGAATCCAGGGTCCAGAAAAAGCCGAAGGATATAGAGAGTCAGTGGACGGTTCAGAAAGGGGCTTGGAGTAAATAAATTTCCGCAAAAAAGCAAGAACAAAAAAAACAAGGTGAGGGGAAAGGTTTCGACCGGTTGCAAAAAAGGATGGAGTACCGACAAAACTGACAACACACGTGAGAGTGGGAAAATGACCTGTATTATTCTGAACGGCAGCGTTGCTGTGAAAAGGCACTATTTTCGGGCCGGAAGGGAGGGGGTTGATCATCCAAACTAAGAAGACAGTACACGGTTGTCATCACCTAGGTGCAGGAAATGAAAAAGGCAAAACCAGGTGTCTCATAAGAGCTCAAAGTAGCAAAAATCGTAGACGAGGGGACGCCCAGAGTCGAAAAGGGGGAGGTGAAGACGACGAAGCAGCCGGTCATCAATTTGTGTTTTTTTTTTTGCGAACGCTATGCTCGACCTGGGCGTATGGGTGTTATTGTAGCGGCGACGGTCAGGGGGAAAGTGGGCCTTGAGCGTTCGACTTCACAAAAAACGCTCCAAACAGGTCCGCAAAAAGCAGGTTAGTTAAACCACGCCACCCGATTTCGGTCAGAAAGGAAAAGTTTGAAAAAGGCAGGCTATACTAGGAAACTAGGGGATAATACCTTGTAGCACGTGCCAGGGGATGGAGGGGAATTCATTGTGACCACGGGCGAGTCATTGGGTGTACGGATAAAAAGTTCACAGAAAGTGTAATCAAAAATTGGGGAAAAAAATAAGTTAACTGGTGGGGAAGGTGGGTTCTGCAAGGTGTCACGGAAGGCATAGAGACCCACTCTCCTGGGAACTCGTCAATCAAACTCTCGCCGTACTCGGTGACGAAAAAAATTTCGTCTCGCATCGATCAAAGGGAAGATTGGCACGACTCGCCGGAAGGGAAACTTTGAAGTACCAACAAAACGGAGGCGCAAAACCATTAGTTTTCTCCACCGAGCTTAGGGGTAGACGCCGTTTGAATCATCCGAACCCCTCGTCGAAATAGGGGAGAACGTCTTTTTCAGGGTCGTAAAGAGGTAAAACAACTCGTGGGGACAAAAAGGGAGCGGCCCATTGGGATTACATGTGGGTATGAATTGGGACGGTCTGAGAAGGCCTCTGCGGAGCAAAAAAAAGGTGAGGGGGGGTTTCAATCTCATTTTCAAAAAAATTTTGGAAAGGAATTTCAAGGCGCCTATGAAGGGACAGGTCCGCCTGACGACTAAGGTCAAAGAGGGGATCCCCTAAGTCAAAGCTACCTTAAAGGGAGACGTCCTCCACCCAGGACAGTTCTTCCTGGATGAAGCACGCGTCGCGCTTCGGTCCTAACAAAGAACTAGAAAGGGTCCAAATCCAAGGGGATTGAACCACTTAAAAAATTTAAAGGCGTAGCACTCTCAACAACCAGCCACTCCCAAGAAGCTGCACCTTCATCGTCACGAAAGGCATGGGGAATAGCTTAAAAAAAACGTTCACTTGTAAACACCCCGGTCAGCAATCAAAAAGAAGAATGTTGTTAACCGGTGGAAGCCAATATAGAGCCCCATAGGCCGCGAGCCGGATAGCAGATCAGTTGTCAGCGGGGAGAATGGAGAAAAAAAAGCCCGCGGTTGTCTTAATAGCACTTCATGATGAGAACGACAGAATCGTGGAAAAGACGGCAGAAGGACTTTCCGATGCACCACGGGCACCAATGTGAGAAGAAGGAACAGAAGAAAAAACAGCGCCCGGCCTCTCAGGACAGGGACCTCAAGGACTGGAAGAGTCGGCGGCTTGGCCGCGACCCATCCAGAGAAAAATTACATGCCAGGTATGAATCCGGGAAAAAACCAAAAAATTCGATTTTTAACTCAGGGGTTGAGCGCAGCCGACCAGGTACCAGACCGACATGTCAAAGGTCCACGGACACGCATCGGGAAAAACAGTGTATTTTGGGTTGAAGAAGAGATGGTCCGGAACTCAAAGTGTCAAAACCAAAGTACGGGAGCAAGAGTTCACGAAAATCAAGGAATCCGAAAAAGAAAGCGGAGGCGATCCGACGGAAACCAGGGCGACGCTAGACGTCAGGCGGACAAAATGCCACTGCCTACAACAAAAGAGAGAAGGGCACCAGAAACAGAGAAACCGAAAGGTGAGGGGCGAACGTAAAACCTTCTAGAAAAGTGATGTTTAAAGCTACTGACAAACAGGGGGGAAAAAAAACGCGAGATTCGTCACTTGCTTTGGGCAAAAACAGGAACAGGGATCTTACGTGATCGAAACGGAAAATGCAGAACTGAGAGTCTGCAAGTAGACACCCTCTAACTGGAGGGACCTGCTAGGAGACTTCTGGGACCATGGCTTCCTGGAGACCCGAACGAGTTCCGTCATTGCAAGCGGGCCCATATTCATCCGGCTCGCTGAAGAGAAGAGGGTGACGAAGAATCTTGAAAAGGGCCCGATGCTGCGGCTGACGAAGCCCGAAAAGACCAGTTAGCGTCTAGGCGAAAATTCGTAGAGAAAAAGACCTCGAAGCTGTTAAGGCCCAAGGCGTGGGAAGAAAAACAACCGAATCACAGGCTTCAAAAGTGTTGAAGACCAGATCATCATAGGGATCCGATCTCCCTAGGAAGAGACGGCTCAAGGAATTGACCGACTTAGGAGAAGGTCGAACTCAACGTAAAAGCTGTAAACGGAATTAAGACTGCCTCAATTTCGCAACGGGATTCGCACATGATGGTTTGGCGAAGCTGGGGCGCGATTCGCCCTTAAGGTAATGTATGTTATGGGACGTGCGGAGACAGCAAGTATGAGCGTCTGCTCTCGTTGACTGAATAAGAACATTGGGCTAGCGTATGCAGAGGCCAGACGAAATGGCCGTTTTAAAGCAATGGTTTGTGCCTCTCCACCTGGATGCTAGTGAGAAAAATCCGAAAAAAAGGCAGCGTTTCCGGCGATTCGAGTCACAGCAAGTACGGGGAAGATCCTAAGGACGGATCAAATCAAGTCGCTAAGACGAGTGGGGGGGGTTACTGGGAAGGAAAAAGGCCACTTCAAGCAGGATCGGAACGCTTGAAAGTCGCGCAGGCAGAGATCCGCTGGGAAGAAAACACTGACCGAGGAGAAGAACTACTTGTACGAAAAAATGGTGCGAGCTGAACGCTGAAGAGAAAAGGGGGAGACGAGCAAGTATGACCATCTCTTCTAAATCCGATGGATAACAAGCCTTGTCCAAGAGACAGCCAGGAGTCGTCAAGAAGAAGGTTTCCTCGTCAAACCGCAAAATAGATGCAAATCTCAGCCAAAAAAACAACAACAGGGAGGGGCCAAGATTCGCTGCAGGAGGCGGTGTAGCCTATAGGGAGACGATGAGGAGCATGGCCATCTGCTGCGGCGGACAGACCGTTATCTTAATTGGAGCATCGCATTGGCAAGGTGTCATAATAAAATCCGAGCGAGTCGAGGTTCATTTTCTCAAGTTGTCGTGACAAAGGGAATCTCAGAATAGTTTGACGGATTCGGGTGAGTCTCCAAAGGCCCATGGCGGAAGCCGGATTCCAGACTACGAAGGGTAATTTTGAGGGCCAAGTCCCACATAGTCAAACAGGTAGCAGAAGCTGAACTTTGAGGGAGGTCGTCCCTGAAAAAAGGATGCGTGCCGTTCCGCGTCGATCCGGACCGACGGAAAGAGGGAGGGAGTACTGCTCGTCAACACTGGGAAATGGATCAAAATAAAAGGAACTTGAACAATCAGAGAATGCTGGGGTCTCGTGGCATACGCTATAGGAAATCCGAAGATTAAGGTCCGTGAACACGAGGCATGAGAGCAAAGAGTCCCCAGAGGAACCAGCAAGTCAAATAACCGACTACTCTGGGTAAAAATTTAGGTCAAACTGCGCAACCCCAGAGCATGAAGGGAAGCCTTGCGATAAGGGGATTCGAGGGCAGAATTAGAATATTCAGGCGTCCATAAACGGCGAGGGACATAGCGCGGGCCCGGGGAAATCTCCGGTGAAAAGGACAGACCAAAGGTAAAAAAAGATAATATCACTCCGTATGAAGAGGGCGTTCGGCAGGGTCACAAACCGAGGTGCCCAGTAGCGGAAACGGGCATGGGCTTTAGCTTCGGGGAGAAATCAAGTTCGAATAGACGAAAGACTTACTCCAGAACAGGCGCGTTCAGAGCAGCAGGAGGGGCGCCATTCGTTAACATTGAGGACGGCCATCCGCGAATTTAGCAGTACGGATAGGGGAGGAGGACGGCAGCCACGGCCAAGGAAGGCCAATCCCCAGAATCGCCATGGTCCGCAGATCGCAGGATCCAGAACCAGGGGGGCGTTTTGTGGCTCGTCCTGCTCGATCAGGACGAGAACTTGGAACAAGACAGGCCATGGGAGCCGAGGTTTGCCCCCCAGGGGGTTCTTCGAGACTTGCCGGGAAGAGAAGATGGTGTGCGGTTGCGGTTGTCCGTAGGAACCAAAGCCTCGCCTAAATATTCCCGGAACCGGATCTGGCCGCCGGAGAGGTCGTTGACGCAAGGAAAGGGGGGCGTCTTGGACATTATTACTAAAAAACTTGGCCGCGAGGGCGGTAAAAAAGAGACCCGGTCTGCGTGCTGCGAGCCGCAATCGGTGAGAAAATGGATTATGCGTGAAACATATAAAAACTTAAAGGTCCGGGGCGGAGAATGGCGAAAAGGAGTCCTAGCCCAACTGAGAAGGATACAAACCAACTTAGACAGGGACAGCAAGGCCTGATCGGAGGGTAGAAGAGGATGAACACTCTCCAAAATCACGACAGGAGCCTCGAAAGGTGGGGAAACGGCTTCGTAATTCTCATAAAATAACTGGGGATACTTGGAAAAAATGGTCATGTTTCCCTGTTGACCTCGAAGCCACGCGACCTCGAATCAAGGGCACGGACGGGCGAATCCTAAGTAAGGATGGATGATTATGTGTGTAGAAATCAAGGTGCAGGTGCACGCGGAAAATGGCGCGGCGATGTCCAAGAGCATAGGGCCTCGACTCATGAAATCTAAAAAAAGGGGGGAAAATAAAACGCGGGGAGGAGGAGAGATCAATGAATGAAGAGACAAACGATGTCTGGGAGAGAAGATCTGCGTCGCTTGGGGCCCCACATTGTGGGTAATAACTCCCCATGCCGGAAAGTAGACTTGGGCTAAAGATTAAAAAGGCTGAACCTGGGCACTGGGGAGGGGTTGCAAGCTAATTAAACAGCCGGACGAGACGCAGGGAGAGAAAGATGGGGGAGTAGTGCGGTGTCGGGGGGGTATACAAAGAGACGCGCGGAAAACTCGGCTGCAGTAATCACTGACCTGGGTACAAGGCCCGGGCTGGACAGACACGCGAGCCGCGTCGGGAACAAGAGGGACTGGGGTGGGGACTGTTTACGACGTCGAGCAAGGTAAAAAAATCATGTCTAGGGGAAAACTAGGCAGCGACCAGATCATGAACACGGGGAGGAAGTCACTTTCAACGGGGAGTTGTCTGCACAAGGGAACTGAGAAAAAAAAAACAACCGTCGGGGTCAGGCCCGGACCCGCAAAAAAAGGTCAAGGAAATGTGGCGGCCCCAAAGGACGAAAAAAATGTAATCGAAATGCCAGAAGAGAAGGAGAAACTTCACAGCGTTTTGTGCCACGGGGGAGAAAAAAAAGGGCCTTCAGGTTTGAAGAGGGCCCGGGAAACGGCGTCTCCGAGGGAACTAGGCAAGGGGGGAAACATCCAAGGGCAAGGAAAGGGAGGCTGTAGAAGTGTACTTAAAGAGGAGAGGTGTCAATGGACTGGGGGGCGGATGCGCCGCGGGTAGGAATTTGGACAACGTACGGATAGGGGGGTGGAGGGGGGTGGGGTCCCATTTATTCGTTCATCACTGGGAGAGCTAAAGACGTGACAGAACAAGCACCCCAAATGGGAAATTAGGGGGGGAAAACGGGATGCCAAAAAAGATGTATTAAAGAGCCGTTACCAGCAAAAAAGGGGAAGGAGTTAGTATGTCCCAGATCTCAGAAAAGCCACCCCGTGGCCAAGGCGCTAGGCTGAAATCGCTCAGAGTGGGAGGGAGAAATCCAAACCAAAATTAACAATCGGTCTGGGGAAAAAAAAAAAACGTACAAACGAGCATGTGCGGCCATGTGAGCCGAGGTTTGGGTAAATTAACGCTCTAGGACAGGTAGACCTCCCTCCATTGAAAAAACAAGCTCCGACCATAACAACCTTAATAAGCCCAGCGACGTATGGCCAGGTTACGGAAAATAATTGGGACCTGGAGGGGAGGAAAAGGATCCCTTTTCTAGTTTTAGCAATCTATTCTACTAAACGCTAACTTAGCGTTGGGAGGAGAAAACCTGATTAAAGGGATGGAACGATGGGGGCAAAAGGGAGAAAAACCTTATCTTGATTGAAATAGAAGGGTAAATGGTCGTAGGAGTCCTTTGGAGAAGCACAATACCGGCAAGAAAAAGAGTGCTGATGTGTGGGTACATAAGAAGACAGGAGAGAAGTCTTTATCTAGAATACAGGGTGTTGCCGTCGACTTTGCGTGTCAGGGGGGGGGGCTGAAACCACGTCGGGAAAGCGTTCGAAATCGATCAGCACAACACACGGAGGGGAAGGGGAGGGGAGGAGAGGGACGGACATTTAGTCATGGATAAAAAAAAAAAAAACTTCGAAAAGGGAGGAAACGGACTATAGGTCATTCTCGCCTAGGCTGGGACACGTCCACATACAGCAGGAGGGAAAAGTATGTCTGCTGTTAAACAAAGAGGATCCGAAAAACAGTCAATACATCACGAATGGCTGCATAGAACTCATTGGTCCGAACCAGAGGAAGACGGGGTTGCATAAAAGCACAGCCGGGAAAATAGACCAGATTGCGTGAACGCCCAAGGTCGGGGAAGGACACGTTGAGAAGACGCAGCAGGGACCAGAAGGGAGGAATGTAATTTCGGCAAGGATTGGGAAAGGGGCGAGAAAGGTAATGTGGGTGGGGGGGTAAGAAACCGGAGACTTGTAATGGGGCGGAGAAAGAGAGGCTGGTGAAAAAGACGGGGTAAGTCCCGTAAACATGGCCAGCAAAGACGGAGAAGCAGGGGGAACCTCATAGGGTCGGGTAACGGGGGAGAATTGTTACAAAAAAGAGGACGATGGCCCAGAGGAAACCTTGGAGGAAGTGCTGGTATGTATATTGTCGAAGAGAGTCAGGGGAGAAGACGGATCTACTAGTCTTTAATGTTGGAGAAATCTATTTCGAAATTGGGGAGATGCTTGTTTGCTGCGTGAACTTCTAAAAAGAAGGGGAAAAGACATCATTATTACAATCAACAAAAACACAAAGCGACCACTCATTTGCAGGAACTCAGAACGGGCGTCTAGGCAATATACAAGTACCTTTTCAAGAAATAGGGGAGGGGTACGAATCTCACTAAAAAAACTTGGGGGGGGGGATAAAAAAGGGGCTAAGCGTTAAAGTTATAGGCCGCTCTGAGGTCTACAACGCCGTGTTTAAGGTCAGGAATAGGGGACATGCCCTGTCTTTTGATTTAAAAGAAAAAACACGCTGAAGGATGCGGAGGAAAGGAGTCGAGGCCTGTGTAGATAAAAAAAAAGAGAGAAAAGGGACGAAAAAATCGTAGGAATGCAGGAACCTGGTCAGGGGAAGAATGAACTCAACCCGCCTTTGGGGAGGGGAAGCGCTCAAGGAAGGTGTCCGAGATGGGCATAGAACCCGTGGTAATTTATGAATCACCGGGATGATCTCGCAGGACTAAGGACGGACAGGGGATCCCCTCCGAGTCAAAAGAAATCGGAATACGTCCTCCACAAAGTCCATGTCTGGGGTGGTCCCGCACGCGTCTAGAGAGAATGGGAAAAAGGTCAGGCTGTTGGGGGTTCAAAAAAAAAGGGGGAAAAGGGGTCCACGTGATATCAGGGAAGGTTTTGGGACCTAGACTCTAAGAGAAAAAGAAGGCCACTCCAAGACTCCTCTTAAAGAAAGGCAAAAGTATCGTAAGCGGTGTCCATGAACGCATTTAACATCATCATAATTAGCAGGAAAAGACCGTTACTGTTGGGAGGGGGGGATGGGAAAAATGGGAGGACGCAAAACACCATCTCTCAAGGGTAGGGAGGGGGGTGGGGGGGAGGGAGAGGAGAATATTCATAGCTTCAGGTGTAAGAAGTAGGAAAATCATTTCTGGCACCCCAGGTCTTTGATGTTTCATCGCATCTTCATGGATTGGTAGGTCGGATGTACATCCGCTTAGGGGAAAGAACTGAGGAAAGTTTCCCAAATCAAAAAGAACGCATGGACGCCAGGTTAAAAATAAGAAACCGACAGTATTTCCACCGCAGGAAGTAAAAGGGTGAGAGAGGTCGTCTTTCTTGGACTAGGATAGGGAACCAATCCCCTGAATAATGGAGCATCTGAGTTGAGGAAAAACCGCCAGCACACGAATTAACGAGGTCGATCTTTATTTTTTATGCAAGAAAAAAACCCAGAACAGAAAGGAAAGTCGGGCTGGCAAAGAACATCCGAAATTGTTAGCATCTAGTGTGTAGATGTAAAGGACACATCAGGGGGACAACGAAAGCAGAGGAGAAAAAGACTCAAAAAAGAGGAGGCAAGATGTTCCGCAGGAAGACGGGAGCGAGAAGAGGAGGAAAAATCCCGAGGAAAAAACTTCTTAACTATGGCAAGGGCGTCCTGCAGGACCTCATGATCAAAAGGCCATCATTCTGGAGGAACCGCGGAAGAAACCAGATAGGCTATTTTGAAGGGGAGAAAAAGGGAGATAAACGTCAAAAGAAAGTTGGAGAAAGGGAAAAAAGCAAAAGGAAGTCATTGTTCGGCAAGTGTCTGACTGGAAATCGGCGACATGTCATCTTTGCGTGGAATCGAAAAAAAAAGAGCCATATCCTTATCAGTAGGGAAAGGAAAAATGAACCTTGTAGGGAATCCAGAATTACTAGATGAAAAATGGATTTCCTGTAGATGTATTGCACGGACTTCACGAAGCCGGGACATCAACCAAAATTTCCTCCGGAAAATAGGAAAGCTCAATGAAAATCTGCGTTGGGATAAGGTAGAGGGGAAGAAATGTGCAGCACGGCTGACGAAGCAAAAAGAAGGAAGAGAAAAGGGTCTAAAAGGTATATAGCCGAATAG
>Ga0179593_1358520_pt1 | contig 18900 bp, 16 predicted proteins | sample CZODoug2_1_08_16_FD_185931 | JGI IMG/M metagenome (GOLD analysis project Ga0179593, IMG submission 185931) | Vadose zone soil fungal communities from Angelo Coast Range Reserve, California, USA - CZODoug2_1_08_16fungal (PacBio error correction) | ecosystem: Environmental > Terrestrial > Soil >...
TGTTCTGCGTTTGAGGCCAAGGCGGTTGGGAAAAGAAAGAACAGAGCGCCCGTAAGTTAAGTGGTTTCAAGGCGGGACGCCCGTTGGGGGGGGGAAGGACGGGAACCGCATAAGGAGAGAGGCTTTTATTGGGGAGTCGAAGTTTACGCTAGTTCAGACGGGCCGGCGCGGGAGAGCTGAACGGGCGAGGGGTCGCTTAGGGTCCGTTGTTCCGAGAGGGGGGGAGACTGGTCTAAAGAAAACTGGGAGGATCGGGAGCGGACGTGCAGGTGGTCACGAGGGACCAAAAAAAAAACAGTTGATCTAGGATGGTGCAGCAGGAAAGGAGACAGTAAGGATTTGCCCAGGGGATTGCTGGCTGGGGGCGGCGTAGTTTGGGGGGACTGGCCGGCGTCGGACCATCCTCATCGTGGTCGGACGAGCGGAAAGTCTCTGGAGGGACGGAAGCGCGCCTCGGAAAAACCGTTATACAGGAATGAGTCAGAAAATGACACAATTGCGGAAAGATAGGAACTGCAAAACCAGAAGAGGTTATCTAGGGAGAGTCGGCCGAAAAGAGGAGTCAATAACGAAAAATGACTAAATCGAAGCGGGCTCGAAAACATCGGGAGACAAATGTGGGAAGGGGGGCGGGTTTTGATTGTCAAAAAAGGTAAAAAAGAAGAACAGCGCACAACGCAGTTTGCGGTCCAGGCACCAGGGGAAAGAACTTGTCCGGGGGTGCCGAGGGTAAAGAGCCGGTGAGAAGGCCCTCATATCCTCACAGCTAGGGATATTGGGAGGAAAGGGAATATCGCCGCCTCATGCTTCTTGACCAAATGACCGGACCAGACCCCAATCACAACCAAGAAATCAAAAAGGAACGATTGGGGGGGGGGGGGAGGCTCAAACTGTATATCGCAGCTGGGGGTCATCTATACTCATAAACAAAGAAGACGGTTGCTTGTTTGGGGAAGTTTGGGTCAAGGCCCAACTTTTCGCGGTCAAAGGGTCTGCAAAGCAAGACGCTCGCACAGCACATGAGGGGACACAAGCAGGGAACGAACAAAAAAAGATTGGGATCAGTCCGCGCGGCGTTTCCAGCCTGAAGACATTGGAAGGCGAGATCTGCGGAATCGGAGTCTTCGAGGGATCAGAAGAAACCGACGTCATGAACCGGCCGAGATCGTAGCCCGGCTCGTCCTTGGAGCTGTTGAAAGGGGCCGGAAGAAGGGGAAAGGCCAGTCCTAACATAGATCAAGAGTCCTAGACAACGGAGGGGACTCATCGGCGAAAATAAAGGGGTCAAGAAAAGAGCAATCCCAATCACCGAACGTCTTGAAGTGAAAAATCCATGGGAAGGAGACAGGCTGTTAAAGGAGCTCAAAGTCTTGCGAGGGTCCGTCGGCCGTGGCAATGAGCTGCGAACAGGGGGGGAGCCTGAACAGCCAAAAGGGGTAGCGAAAATACTCAACCTTAAATATCAGGGGGTCCTCGTCGCCCGAAGGCTTCCAAAAGGAAGCTAGCAAAGCAAGGGGATCAGAAAATTGAACAATACAGCACCACTATACCGATAGATGGAGAAAAGGACAAAATAAAAGAGAACATATTAGAAGTCTTGACCGGCACAAGTGAAGAAACTAGGGAAAATCTAAGGGTATGGACATTGAAAAAAAAATCCCGGTGCTTGTTTCCGACACGCACGCGGACAGAAAATGAAAAAAAAACATTGAGTTGTGGGCCGTTCCTGGGGTAGTGACCCCGCGAAAAGGGGAAATTCTTGAAAAGGGAAAGGAAGCATGAAAAAGAATTTGAAGTTTTCTCTCAAAGTGTGAGACGCCAAAACGTTAAAGGTCAGCCAAGAGAAAATCCTGTAAGGTCCCTTACATAGGCTTCCGGGAATAAATGCGCACACTTGGAGGGGGAGGGGGGAAGGGGGATTCCCTGGCGGGGATAGATACCGCGTACGCAGAAATAAAAGGGGATGAGAAAAAAGATTTCCAGAGAGGGGAACTGTCCGCGGTTCGATTCAGGCCGTCCCAAAGAGCTTAACGGGAACACTCGTAAAATAAAAAGAGGAAACGTACGGACAATTTTTAAGGAAGAAACCAGGTGGCTGGTCTCGTCCTACATGCTAAACTAAAAAAGGGCAATCTCCGAAGTAAAGAAGATTTTTCACGGGGGCAAGCTAGACGTGAAAAAGGGATACGAGAACGCAGAAGGAGACAACCCTAACAAGGGGAGAGATTCCTAGACTACATGATGTCAATTGGGAGGAATGAAAAGACGGGAGACGCAGAAAGAATCACCACCTAAAAAAAATTGCACGCAAAAAATGCAGCTAAACGGCGGTGATCCAAAAGGGAATTGAGGCACCCGTAGGACCCTCGTTCGGCAGCGGGGTCAAGGCAAACGCAGACACCCCAAATCTAGCAGTTTGATCATTCGCAGAGGGGAAACGGCGCCACCAATAAAAAAACATACACTGAGGAAGACAGTGGGGAAAATCACCGAGGGACCCGCTCTCCGCCAGAATCACTCCCAGAGGAGAAGAAAGGAAGAATGTAAAGGGAAAAACATTCTTCCCGTTGTCAGAACCGAGGGGGGGGAAAGGTGAAAGTGCAAAGGTCCAGGGGACCAAAGCATCGCCTACAAAGTCAAGTCATGACGCTAGAGAAAAAAGAAGAACATCACCCCAGAGAGAAGAAAAATCACTCATGACAGACGCCAAAGCATGGACAGGTCTCAATGCTCACTACCAGTTGGGAAAATGCATCTAAGTCTAAAAAAGAAGAGGGGGAGAGGAAAAGATATCTCATGCCTTGCAACCTGAAAGGAAGGGCTCAGGAGAGGAGGAGGTTTCAGAGACAAAGGAAGGGGGCGGAGAAGAAGATGGTTGGTTGAGTATTTTTTTGTTATCAGTAGAGGGTTATAAGGGTAAGTCGATGCCAAAAAGAGAAGAGAACCCAACGACCCATCGCTTCTGATGAAAGTGAGCCTGGGGGGGACATACTTAATGGAATCTTTCTAGATAGGAGACGATTTGGGCGTTGAAAAGCGGAGGGAGGCGAGCTTGGGGATTGGGTATGGATGCTTCAAAAGGCGCTGGGAAAAGAGGGACACCTTAGTCCTCACCACTCAGACTCTGGGGGAGTGAGGGGGGAACAACTCAGCTGGCGATCTGCCGCGGGAAGCCGGTGATAAAAATTACGGGGCGGGACTAAAAGAATTGGTGCAGGAAGGAGCAGCTGAAGACTGGGAGAAGGAAAGTCGTATATTTACTTCTCTCCCAGGAGGAAGAGGAGAGCAGCTCCACTGAAGTAAGGGATTGGGTCGTTCTCAGGAAGAAACGAACCGAAACTGAAACAGGCTTGCAGGAGAGGAAAAAGTTGGCGAGACCAATATGGGGGAAAAAATTCGAATGAAGGAGGGAGAAAAGAAAAGAAACTGGTGAGTCCGGAAATGAGCATGGAGTCTGTGAGATCGGAGGATGGAGAAGGCGGCCGAAGGAGGAGAAAAACGGAACCGGAACCCTTCAATCTTACTAGTGGGTTGGAGGTCAGAAGTTTGACGGAAAGAAAAACAAAGCTGTAGAGAGCAACCGCCGAAGCAATTCCCATTACCGCATGCGAAGCCTGCAGCCGGAGGATGTACAGGGACGAAAGGAGGAAGAGGTTATCTAAAGGCAGGTCAAAGCCTGGCGGGGGGAAAGCAGCACCGGAGGGATCGAACACGCAAACTTCGGCAGGGGATGGCACAGGGCTTTCCATCCTGACTAACAGGAGAAATGGACAGGCAGAAAAACCCAAGGAAAGACCATGAAGTCAAAGGGGGGAATAGGCCTATTTATGCGGGGGGGGGAGGGGGAAAAAAAGAAAACCCCTCTTTTGAGTCGCCAAAAGACAGATGAACAAAAGGGAGGTAAACCTTTAATAGGAAAAAGAAGAAGAACGTAGTTTGGTAGAGTAACAAGCTCAAGAAGAAGGGTCCACTTGGAAAAGGGGGAGGAGGGATTGTTTCAAATAGGGCGGAATAGAGAGCGTGTGAAGGAGTCTAGGACGGATAAAAAAAAAAGTACGTCAGAAAGAGAGGGAACCGGGAGGAAGGAACCTATCGGAGACGGGCCTTATTTAATAGTTAAGGAACTTCCTCAAGTTTACTCGTTGAACTATTAAGGGAGATTTTAAACGAGAAAGGCAAACTTCAATACAGTCGTAGGATGTCAGGAAAGGAAGAACTGGAAAAAATGGCATGGTTAATTCCCCTAGACGTTGTATGGAGTGCTAGTTAGACTCTTTGAAAATTCGACTTAAAGGGAAAGGGAAAAAGAAAAAGGTTGGGAGGAGAACTTGGATGAGGATGGTGAGATGTGACTTCAGTCAGCGGAAATGACAAAAACAACTCGGCAAAAGGGATACCTATATATCCTGTAAGGCTGAGAGGGGGGAAAAGAAAGGTCTAATCTCGGGGATCTAAGACCGGGGAAAAAAATCCTACGGACAATGATTTCTGGGGAAAAAGAGACGCAGGGAGCACATCCTTAGCTGTCGGCCTGAGGTGAAAAAAATTAGAAAAAGGGATGGAAGACGCTTTGAGGGGGGTTCATTACCATTTAAATCTAACGGGCCAACGACAAAAAGACACAAAAGAAAACAAGCGGATAGATTCATGAGTAAGATTAAAAACTTGTGTATACAGGGGAAAACGGAAAATTCAAATCATGGTTTGCTTGGAGGAAGGTTGGTGTGGCTTGAAGGTCGGGTATTGAAGAGGGGGGAAATAAGGACTAGGCTGAGACTAGATGGGTCCTTAAGGGAAAAAAAATAATATCTTTGGGTATGTAGATGCAGTTGAAGTCGACTAGGAGATGATGTACCGCTTCATTCCACAATAACCAGGAGGAAGGGGAAAAAACGATTGTGGAATGTAAAGTCGAGAAGAAGATGACGAGAAATAAAAACACCAAAGAACAGGAAAAAAAAAACATTTACTCCCAAAAAGAGTTACTGGTCGTGAGAGCGCTGAGAGGTAGTCATGGGGAGGTTTACACTAAACTGACCCTAAGGGGAAGAAAGTCGTATCGTATAAAAATATCTTTCAGATTAGATACGTTCCAGCAATTGTGATGGGGAGAGTTAAACAGGTATACCTTCAACTCGCGGGGAAGAAGGACTTACAATCAAGAAGAAAGAACGGCAGCTCGGGAGCCGGACCGAAGAAGAAAAATAAAAACCGTAAAAAGAAAAACAAAGCAAACAATTGGATTTACACCAGGGAGTCAGTCACCTGGAATCATGACGAGAGCCAATAACTGAACAAGACGAAGACGAGGCCAGAACAGGGGGCGAAAGCATCACCGTCATAAAGGCAAAGAACCGGACTAAAGGTCGAGCGCCCGGAGACAACGTCTGCACACAGACCAGGCAAAGCTGAAGTCAGCGGAAGAAGCAACGAAAAAATACGGGCTTATGGAGGGAACGAAGAAAAAAAATTCACCCACCTAAAGAATCGTAACAGCCACCTTTCACCAGGAAAAGGGAGGTGAGGGGAGAATTAAAAAATGCTACCCAAAAAGCAATCAAAAGAGAACGCAAAAAAGGAGGAAAGAAAGATAAAAGTATGGTGCTTGGCAGTTTTCAAAGAAGTTTTGAATGACAAACAAAAAACCAAAAAAAACCCAAAAAAGAACTTACCGGAAGGAACGGGTCTAGGGGGTAATAGAAAGAGGTAGGGGAATAAGGTGAAAGTTTCTCTCAATCAAATTCGCCGGTCAGAAGTTAAAAAAAACCCGCTTGAAAGGATTAACTGGTTCCTGGGGGACAGGGTGAGTATCACCCACCCCCCAACCCCACCAAACCCACACCACCCACACCAAAATGGACCGTTTCTTCGTTCTCTTAGGCCGTTGGGGGAAGACGTGCGAGGGAAAGACTGCATAAAGGGGAAGGTAGAGGAGCGGACGGGCAGGACGAGAGGACGGTGTGATGGAAGTCATGATCAAAGGACGGGAAAAGGGGGAAACAATTTGTGGGGAAGGAGAATGGAGGTCTGGGGGAGGGGAGTTGGTTGAATGGATAGCGGGAGGGGGGGGAAAGCCTCAGCGTTGTTAAGAAAAAGTCGCTCCAAGTCTATTGAGGGGAAAAAAGGACGGAACAAGGTCTCCTCTTTGGCGACGAATCCTGAAGATGCTCCAATCAATCCATTGAGGGAAACGGACGAGGCAAACGCGCAGATAGTTATCCGCCTTAAAGCAGCGATGGGGAAAGACGACCAGAAAACACAGACAAAGAAAGCGACTCAGACTGGCTGGTGGTAGCTAGGGGTTCCTGGTGGGGTGGTGATGGCGGCGAAAAAAGTGGTCGATGCGAAGAAGAAAGCTTTCAGGGACCCGGGACCATGACGGAAGTCAGACACTTGTTTCGGAGTACATGAAGGGGGACGACTGACCTGCAGGATCAAAAGAAAACAGGTAGATGGGGGTCTGGGGCCCATCGAGCGGGAAGAGGATGACAGGAGAAAAACGGGGGGGGAAATCCCCCCGCGCGGTCGACACCACGAAATAAAAGAGAATGGGGTGATTTTGGCTTTCGCAAGTAGGAAAAAAAGGAGGGGTCTCTATACTCATGCCAAGCAAGACTGGGGGTGGGGGAGTTGGTGGTTTTGGAGTTCCGGCAAGAAAGGTTAGGGTCAAAATGTTAACTGCCATAACCACAAGCTCTCAGAGACCGGGTCTGGGACGAAAAAAAAGAACAGGTGAAACCGAAGAAAGAAGGGTAGGACGGAGCGAGAGGGTCAGCAACGAAAGTACAGAAGGGTTCAATTGCAGATCTGCTGAAATCGAAGTACTGAGAGGAAAAGACTTACCGTGAAAGTAAGGAGGAACCGACAGATTATAGGTAGAACAAAAAACCTATATTTCCGGGAGCTTGCAGGGGGGAAGAGGACAGTGCCAAGCCAACAGAAAAAGAGGAATCATCGAGCAGGGGGAGAGAAGGACGAATTAAAATCAGACTGAAAAGAGAGCATAGAAAGCCCATCAACCTAGTAGGCTTTCAAAAGACCTTTTTCCATGGCAGTAGCGGGGAGGGAAAACATATCTTTAAGGCTTCTGGGGAAAGAGGGGAGACAAAGACATAGTGAAAAAAGAACCTCCCCGAAGTTCCAGTCCGATCACAGACATAGCCTCAGAAGAGGGCCGGAAAAAGGTTCCTGCTTCAGTCAGAGAAGGGAGTCCATCCGTCCTCTAATAAGCCAAGAAGGAAAATCCCCGCCTGAAAAAGAGAAAACATCAATCTAACGGAAAAGAAACGGGAACGCTACCAACAGATATGTTCAAACATGAGGGTACATCGAAAATAACACGCGGAAGGGAAGTGCATTAAAACATCCGCTTTGGGGGCCCGAGAAAAACCGCGGACCAGGAAACCGGTGGGGTTCGGAGAGTGAATTCTAAAAACTAAAATTGATAATGGCTGTAAGGAAAAGCGACTGGGCAGCACGAAAAGGGAAGGATCAGGGAAAAGGTGTAAACGAACCAGGATGAGAAGGGCAACTTAAGCACGAAGACTTAATTCAAGACAGCGTGAAGGAAGGACTGCAAAGAGTCTCAATGAGTAATTCTCAAGGGGTAACTTTGAACGCGAAAAAGAGGCGGCGAAGACTAAAATGGACGGGAGTACAATACTCGTTCAACAGGTAGGTGGGACCGTTGCCTCCGATGAGCCTCAAAAGCCGGCCAGCCTGCCTAGCGGGGGGTGACAAAAAATGGAAAGCGGAGAACAAAAAAGAGACGAACCTACCTGAAGAGGTTACGGAAAAACGGGTCTGAGGCTAGCACTTATGATCGCGGGCGGGAAAAAGACGGGGCCGAGAGCACCGCCGCAATGACGCCTGTGTCTGGCAAGCTCGCGTTGAAGATGGAGAATCGCGAGACGCTGACTTCACTGACAGGGGGAAACGGGGGGTCCGATAAGAAAAGGTATCGGAAGGGCGTAGAAAGGCAAAAAAAGAAGAACCACCACATAGATCACCAGAGCCACAACTTGAGGGCGGACCTCCCTGAGGGGAAAAGGAGCAGAAAGAGAAACAACTAATTACTAAGCAACCAAACAAGAAAAACAAGACAGAGAAAGAATTCGCTTAGGTGGAAGGAATGCCAGAGTGAGCAGAAACAAACACAAAAATTTTTGGGGGAATAAACGACCAGATCCGCCCGCGTCAAAGAAAACAAAAAAAAGAACATCAAATTGCAGGGGTGCAAAAACAGGAGGTAAAAGGGGGAGAACTACCAAAGGGTGAAAAAAGTGGAAGAGGAAGGGGAAGGACAGGGAAAAAAGCAAAAACTCGAGGAGTCAATCTCGCCTCCGACAAACAGAAAACCAATCGGAAGGCCGACATCAGATGTACCGGCCAAAGCGAAGCAGTCAAAGAGCGATATAAAATCCAGAAATCTCTCCTCACCCAAACACGGAGGAGGGGGAATGAACTTGAAACGGGGGAGCATTCATTATAGCGGGGGGGGGCGTCGGGAAAATGTGGGTGGTCCTGTGGGATTTTGATGGGGGGAGCTGACAGATCTGAGAACTGCCGGAGAAAGGCGAGCGGGGACCTCACTCTGCAAGCTTCAACTCCAATGCTACCGAGGGGCCTGGGTGGGGGTAGAAGTACCCGAGATAGGAGAGGGGATGGGAACAGACGTTGACGGGAGGCTGCTTCTGGGAATCGTTGTGAGAACAACTGAGTAAGAAAAGCGGGTGGTGGGAGAAAGCGGCAGAGCAAGTCCCTAAAACAAGAGAGATCGACAGTCGTTGGCCATGGGCAGATGGAGATTATTGACACGAGAAAATTGAAAAAATTGCAGGGCGGGACAAACACCGTGGGGCGAATGTTGGAGGGCAAATAGTCTCCGAGTAGCTGATTTGCGGAGAATGAAATCCGCTGTTCTAGGAATACAGGACACTGGAAAGGGAAAATGGGGAGAAGAAGAAAAATCTCAACGAGCCAGGGACCCGACAAGGCTGTTCATGCGGAAGGTGCGAGGGGAAAGGTACCGCTATCAATTAATGAAGCACATCAGCAAAAATGGTGCTACCGGCCATGAGCATTAGTGGGTAAAAGAGGTTTCTAGATAGGGGGGGTAAGGGCAAAGACTTAGGCGGCGGGCCGGACAGTAAGATCCGAAATCAGGGGAGGCACCGTTGGAACGAAAGTGGGGGGGTCGTCATCCCTTTAGAGGTAATGCAGAGGAGTCTGACAGGATACAGCCGGAAAAAAGCCAGGGACTTGAAGGGGGAAGAGATGTACGGGTAAACATGAGTGCGGGGAGGGGCAAGAACGTACTTCGCTGGTACGTTACATCACCTATATCACAACCCACTTCCGTGCTATGCCAGAGGTCAACGGAGATGACAGCAATGAAAAAGGATCCAAAACACCGGCAGGATTACCCTTCAGGGGGTAATCTGCAGAGTCGTGTCGCGAACAAAGCCCGGGCTTGGTGAAACACCCAGAAGGACAAAATTCCAGATAGGACTATGTACACCTTGAGAACTATATTGGGGGAGCGGCTCCGACTCCAGTCATCGCTGGAGTGATCGTATGTTCAATAAAAGATCAGGAGTGGAGTATTACACGGAACTGATTTTGAAAACTGCCGGTTACTAATCAAAAACGGAAATGAGACAGGTCCCGATCGGCGGAGGGGTACTGGGGGGGAGGAAGGAACTGCCGGGGGGGGAGGTGCAGGTTTACGAAAGGAAATTGAATGGGTAGACAAGAATCTGCATTGAGGAAGAAAGACGAAAGGGACCAAGAAATTTGGAGGAGGTTAGGGTAAAGGGCCTCACTGGGAGCCAGGGCAGGGTTTGACGCCACCGAAGAAAGTGAGTTTCTGGGAGCTGCGCTAAGGGTTCGTAATTTGGGATGATAGAAAAAAAAAAGTTGGCTTCAGGACTGACGGGATAGAGGGTGCGGACTTGACTTGAAAAGTAGGAAAGACAGGCAAGACTAACCGAATAAGCGGGATACCGGATGAGTTGATCGGGACTTCAACTGCGAATAGGAAAAAGGCGAGAGTACAGCAAAGAAAGGAAAAATGGATGTAAGAGGGAGGCAAAATCTGCGCGCGTGACGCAGGAACGAAGTTCGTAGGGTTCTCTGCAAAGACTTTGAGTCTCAGAACCGGCCGTTAGCGGACCTGGGTCTTGGGCAGGAAAAAGGTCTAACTGTGACGTCCGGAAAAAAAACAAACGACCAACAACGCACCCCATGAATGGCTGCATGGATAGATTGAACACAAGCGGCGATTAGGAGACGCCCGCAATAATGATTTAATTGAGGACGGTGGGCGAAACGCGGGGGAGACTGTTGGTGAGAATTAAGAATTAGGTGGGATCAAAAAAGAGGGAAGCCGTTGGAGGGAGTCAGGGATTAGGGAAAAAGCTAGGGGAGAGGAAAAGGCACCCTTCCGAAGAGGGCCCCCCTTCCAAAGAGGGGGGAGGGGAGCAGTCGGCGTAATTAGGGAGGAACCCCCAGACACCGCACAACAAATCCGACCATTTGCCGTGGCGGTAAAAGACGCTGAGCCTTGTGATTGCTTGACGATCTAACCATCGTAGAAAAAGATATCCTACGATGAGGCGTCAAAAGAAAAAGAGCCAAGTTCCAGCAAGTGTTGTGTAGGGGGAACCATTATCCCGAAGAGGGGGGAAGGTGAAAAGTTTTTCAAGGCCGGGTAGCATCAAGAGCTGGAGCCGACGAAAAAAATCGATTCCAGGAGCGAAAAGCCGCGAAAGAACCCATAAACTAAGCAACATAACACAAAGAAGGTCAAAAAGGCTTGAAATTCCAAGGAGCGATGGATGACTAGGCCAAGGAAGAAAGCTCGACCCGACGACGTACATCCAAGGCCGGAAGAATAGGACCAAGATAGTAACAAAAGGGGAGAGACGAAGAAAAATAGATCACAAGGAAAAAGCAAGTCCAGAAACCGTCAACAGCGCACTCGGAGAAGACTAAAAAACTAATTAAAGAAGGAGGCGGTGAAAGTAAGGACAACGACCGGTGCGACGCGAAAATAGAGCGGAAAAAAAGTGGGTAAGGTGTTGATAATTCCAAGGGACAAAAAAAAAAAAGAACAAAAGAGATAGAGAAACACAACTGATATTAAAGAGAGATAGGGATTGGAGTTGGTCAAGAGGGTGGGGAAAGAAGGTGGAATTTAATGTCTCGGGGGAAAGCAGGACATGTACGGGGGGAATCTTGGAGAGTTAACCAGAAAAGCAAGGAGGGAACGGAGTCGTGGTTGATTCAACCAAAAGTAGCTGGTGGACAAAATGCGCGGGAGATCTTGAGGTCGTTCCAGTGGTCCTATCGGGACGAAGTTTCCTCGACCTCCCGGTGAGGGTAGAGATTCGGAGGCAGAAGGAAGGTGGCTCTAGTATGAGGCATCGACTACTAAGGGGGGAAGTCAATTGTTGGCCGGCCGAGAGTTGTTTCTGGGCGAGGTTGGGGGTAGGGGCTCGGCGGTAGGGGGACCGGCAGCGATTTGCAAAAGATCAATCAAAAGTGGACGCGGAAAGAGATGAGACACGGGATCTGGAAAAATCCAGGGGATGAAAACGAAAAGAACGCGCATATAGGGGGAAACCTGACGAATAGAGAGAAACAGGGACGAAAAATCACAACAACTACCTCGCCAGAAAAACCGCATTCTGGTAAATTTTACTGGGGTTCTGGGTGGTTGGGTTCGGAAAAGCCACTGTTTCACAGGAAAAAGCATCAACTCGGGGGACAGGAAGGTGCGTTCGCATGTTGCAATGCAAAAAGGTCCTCGACATAGCCTGTTCTAATCAAAGGCAATATCCCCTAAAACAGAGCATAAATGCCCCCTCCCGAAGGCCTCCGGAAAGGAAAAGGCCTTACCCTAAAACCCACGCGTCGAACCAACGGGGGGAAGACCAAATCACTGATTGAGTGGGGGCGTGCTCCGGTATAAAAGATACGAGGGGGGCAAAAAGAGTCTAGGTGGGCCCTGAAGAATGGGGTGCGTTTGGGGGGAGGTTTGAAAAAGGGTCACGGCCGCCCTGGTTGTAGCGTCACGGGGGAGGAAAACAAAGCGGGCGCTCAAGGCCGTTCTGGAGAAAACCGCAGTCAGAAAGATAGACGTGGGAAACGGAAGACGGAGAGCTTTGCATCATTGGACGCCTCGAAGGGAGCTGATCAAAGATCCATAAGTGTCCGAGGAAGAAAAAAAAGGGAGATCGGATCCCTCTCGGAGTCTAAGGGTCCGGGAAAGGGGGACGTCAACCGGAAACAAAGAGACCTACATCGTGGATTAAAGAAAAGAAGCGGAAAAAGAAGATCAAGGGGATCCCTCAATAGGACGTTCAAAGGAAATGGGTGACATTCTCCGGGGACAAAGAAACGAAATTCGGACAGAGGAGAGAGTTTGCTACACACACGTCATCGTGAAAGGAAAGCAAAAGTTCCGGCATAAAAAGGAAGATCCTCCAAGATCTGGGACGAATCCGGTTCAGGAGGGCTTCTTCCCCTGAAGTTAATTAAGAAAATAAGTCTATACTCCACCGCCCGGGTTGATCCGCCTCATTTGGGAACGTATCAAAAAAGCAATCTGAACGAGCTGATTGAGGAAAGCTGAGCAGAAAAAAGGAGGGGAGAACGGATGGTTAGTAGTTCACCGTCATCAAGCTGGAATAGGGAGTCAAAGGACCTCACCAGGTAAGGGGGGGGGACAGCGCTAAAAGGAATGTCAAGGAAAAAAGGTAGTTCGGAGAGGTCAGGTTTGTGGTATCTCCAACCTCAAAGGGTATCTGCGGTCAGAGGAGGAACGCTCGGTCAGGCACGGGGGACGTGGAATCTCACTATATTCAAAGCACAAGGAGAAAGAACTTTCATCAAAATCACCAAAAAAGACGTTCCCTTACAAGCAAGCCCAAAGGGTCGAACGGAGGAGTGGAAGGGAGAGTGGAAAGAGAAAATCTCTACCGCAGGAACCCGCTAATTGCTACCAAAAAGCGTTCCATCGGGCAAGGGGTACCAAAGGCTTATCTTGCCTGACAGGAAGAAAGCTTTTACCTTTTCGAGAGACAGACAAAAAGAACGAAACTAGAGGTGACGGAAAAGCACCAGTGGTAGAGAATTTGCTCTCGGTCGTAAAAAACAAAGACGTGGATCCAAGCATAAGACGGGAACGTGAGAACGAAGAGTGAGATTGGGGGGATATAAGACACTATCCTTGAAAAAACGGCAAGGGGAGAGGAGTCAATATGACCTGTTTCTCGGGGGATTACAGAGGAAGCAAGACCAGTCAAGCACCACTGCCCTTCCAAACCAGTTCAAACGGCTTTCGTCCGACAGGTTTCTTACAAGGAGGGAAGAGAAGAAGAACAGAAAGCAGCGGAAAGAAAACAGAACGCCAACGCCAAATCTGAGTTTTTAAAGTAGATCGTGAACATCAAAAAACAGCCTTGATGGACGAGTTGTGTGACACCGACCCCAGCGCCTCCCATCGAAAGAAACGCCCATATCGTCGAGAAAAGAGGAGAAGAAAGAGGTAAGAGAAGGGAAAGTCCACCAAAACCCAGAGTAAAAATCTGACAAGGGGGGTGATCGGGAAAGGCCCGAACGCAAATCAGAAGGAACTCGACGACAAAGACCAGAAAAACAGCGCTCTTCCGACATCAAACCAAAGAAAAAAAGCATCGCAGGCGAGAAAGCTCAGAACCATTTCTCTCTCAAAAAACAAAGACAAGGAGAACTTCCAACTGTAGATCAATCCTTGGAGGAAGACGCGCTTGGGAGGAGGAAAAAGGAGGGTTGAGAGAGAGCAAATGGTGGTGGAGTGCGTTTGCTAAAGGGATCGCCGTTCGAAGATGCGGGCGACTATCACCCCGGGAGGAAAGCCCAAAAAAGCCGAGCATTGAATTTTTGGGTGTACATACTTCACTAAGGAATGAGGGCTCAGGGAGAGACGAGCATTGACAAGAAGGGGAAAAGGGGCTCGGTGATTCAACGGAAAGGAAAAGCTGTTGGGACGCAGTCACGCTGAGAAGCCTAACTCAGTCAGCGAGAGGATCGAAAGTTGCTGGTTGCAACTTAGAAGGGGCAGGACGAGGGGAAGGGGAGGGGAAAAATTAAGCGTGAACCGTTTTAAAAATTGGAAGGGAGAAGTCCGCGCTGTGGAAAGGACTGGTCGTATGGTAATGACTCACATCCATCCTGTAAATAGAAGGCGCAAGGAAAGAGGGGAAGCAAGTCAAATCAATCGCGACAAAGACGTATACACTTCAACAACTGGCCAGGCAAGGGACACATGTTAAGCGGGAAAAAGAGATACTCATAAGGGTTGTCATTGAAAGTCAAGGGGAGTATAATTGGGGGTAGGAGGGTAAAGGGCACTGCGCTTTCCTCAAGGGGAGGATCGACTCGCGGCCACCGTGGGAAAGAACTTGGCACTAGGGGGGGGGTACCTCGAGTTCGATCGAAACCGGTGGAAAGAAAAAAGAGAAGGGACACCTAAAAGGACATTCATGCAAGAGACAGGGCCAGAAACCTGGACAGACTGTCCGGAAGAAAGATGTCTAGGGTCGTCATTCCCCTGTGAATACCGCAATTGAGATCCCGGCAACCCTTCTGAGCTGGACAACATTGTCCGACGATGACATAAATGATCCCGTTAGAGGGGGGAGCTGCAAAAAAAAGAGCCCAGAACGCAAAAGTGTCATACTGGACGAGTCGTGGAGGGAGGACAAAGCCCCCGGGTGATCGAAACCACTTACACGATTCCATAGGAGGAAACGGGGAAGATCAAAAACAGAGAGGGGGGGATAAAACTAGAAACCATCAAGACGGTCAGATTGAGGGGCTATGTAGTTGGGAGGCGACAACGGCAGGGGGGGGGGGGAGGTAAGATTTGAAAACTTAGAAAAAGCTAAGGAACCGATCTTACGGAAAGAAAGTCGGAGTCCTTAGGTAGATTGACGAACTTGAAGTGGATAATGGGAAAAGAGGAAACCGGTGTCCGCCAGAGTCAGGCGCCTCCGGCCTCTGCCAAAATGGTCTAGGAGGGGGACCGGAAAATCCGGAAGGGTAAAAAGGGAAGGTGAAAAAAAGGACCTCGACGTTGGAATTGCTCTTTTCTCGCTGGGACGCGGACCGAGGCAGAGATACCAGAAACGTTTGGAGTATAGTAACTTAGGAGAAGGACAAAAAGGGGCGGGGGGAGACTGGTCATCACTAAATCAAGCGAACCGTGCGGGGATAAGATATAGCCATGTCTGACTAAAGGCTTGACACGGAAAAGTGTAAACACAGAAACAAAGCCAAAGAAAATAATCCATTGCAATATTAATCGGGAGAAACAAAAAAGAGGGAAAAAAAAAAAAGAACGGATGGGGTTGCCCTTCTTGGCGTCTCAAGAAACGGCCTGCGTGAGAGAGCTGGAGGGGGGCTACAGACAGACTGAAAGGAAAAAAAACGACAACAAAAATCCAAAGGCTGAAGGCCTGCATGAGATAGACAAGAAGCTTAGAATTATAAATTTATAAAGAAACAATCATCAGGGGAGGGGACTGGTGCAAGAAATGGGGGGCGGTTTGCAACTTCGCTAACGGAGGCGCGAAAAAAAGGGGGGACACAAAGAAAGAGCGGGGGGATATGCAGTGGGGGAACCAAAGACGTATGGGGGCGAAGGAAACCCACATTAAAGCGAAACTGCAAGTTGGGGCCCAAATGTGAACCCTGAGGAGAAAAAGGATTCAAGAAAAGACACACCAAAAAAGGACCTCAAAGATAGGTTTCGGGGGGGGCGAAGCTTCAGGGGAAGGCGTTGAAATGACGATCTGCGGACGCGATAACGAGGAAAAGAGGCCGAGTCCGAACAAGGGGTTATTTGAAGCGATACCTAGGCATAGGAAGCGCGTTTTCAGGCTTAACCTCGCTGATCAGAAGAGCTGAAGGACTGACCGAAGAAGGCGACAAACAAGAAAGACCGGCAAACAATTTATTTCCCCTGAGTCGAAGAAACGTAGCCTACTGGACCTCGACGACAGCTCACGATAAAAAAAGAGCAGTAGAGTAAATCGCCGAGATGACAAAAAGAAAATAAGCGCCGGGGCAGAAGCTCACCGCCCAGGACCAGCGTCACACAAAAGGGAGAATCAAACTAAGGGAAGTTCGGAGTTCTTTCGAAGTTAAAGAAAGGGGAACAAAAGGGAGGCCCCCGCATAAGAGAGAAACAACAACCCCAGAGGGTAAGGGGGAGAGAAAAAATCGGAACCAAAAAAAAGATAGCTACCCACACAAAAAAGATATGAGTTACTGTGGTCATCATGGTTTTTCATTCGAACATTCAAGGGAAGGGAGAGGGGGGGGCGAAGATTATTATCAAACCTGGTGGGCCTTCTTGAAAGGGCAATCACGGGGCCGGTTCGTATAAAACGCTCGTGCCTCTGGGAAACGGGCCGAGTACAGAAACAGCTGTAGAAGTTCGCCTTGGTGGAAGATAGGGTGAAATTTCCTCTCTCCTCCCTTATAATTCGTCGTCGAGCTGGAGGGAGACTAGTCATAGTCAGGAACATCCAGGGTGCCAGCTGTCCGGGGAGGAGTCGGGAGGGGAAACTGGGATCATCGGTTCTCAAGATTTTTCGTCTGCGAATCGACTTGAGGTTACGACTGAACACTCGAATGCCAAAAGGGCAGGGAAAAGCTTCCTCCATCCCTAACATTATGGGGATTAAAGATTGCAAAGAGGTTATCCGCCTGAACAATCTCTAGAGAAATCGGCAAGCACAAAAAATAATCAAAGAAGGCAAAGCCTAAACCGCAGCTGGAGGAAAGGTTTGACTGGTTGTCCTTGGGGTTGTATGTGGATAAACTGGCGCAGAGAAAACAACTATGGGGAAAAAAGTAACTTGCAGGACTTCACGAACTGGTTGCCTTACGTTTCAAAACCTAAACCTTTGAGTCAACCTGCCAGGATCACCTGACGCTAGACATTGGAATCTTTTGGAAGGATGGCAAGCAGGAAAAAATCAAGGATAGGCAGTACATGAAAAACAGAGTCCATCCCACCTCGCGTATAAAAAAAAAAAACGGAAATCACTGAATTGAAATTGTGGGCGGGACCTACAATGTGATAGACGACTCGGGGGTCGAGTACACTTGACGGTCAGACTGGGTGCCGGTTTGTGCTTTTTCCGTTCCGGCCTGCACTGTAGCGGAACGGGGGTTCAGACATAACCGCGCTCAGCAGGCGTTCAGGGACTAAAAATCGGCAACTACCGCATACGTCGTGAGAGTCAGCGGGAGAGTGTCAGCACTATTATCACTTGAGAGTGAAGAAAACTGAAGAGATTCTTCGAGGGAGGAGCATTAGCAGTGCCACGGAAGCCACAAAAGAACGGTATCCCAGGCAAAAGAGGTTGATTTAAGGGGGAAAACGGAGAAGGAAAAAAGGACAGAAGAGCTCAGATCTATCCCGTCAAGGAGAGAGGAAGAAGAAAAAAAAAAGAAACTAGACAAAGCCCATCCACGCTAAAGGCCTTTCAACATTCCAGGGTGAAAAAAGGACCAGGGAGGTCAACCCATCGAGGCGTGGGGGAAGAGGCCGGTGCGTGTGCCAATTACCTTTCAAAGTAACCGAGTGAACGCGGCAAAACCCAGTGGTTCCGGAGAAGGAGGAACTGAAGGCGATCGGCAGAAATGGAAACCAGGTGGACACTTCGGTCCGCGGCAGTATGAATCCCGTATCTAACACCGAACGGGTCCCCTCTTTGAAACAATAAGAATCAAGAAAGAAGGCTGATGGAGGCGTAGACGACTAAAAAATATTTAATGGTCAAGGGCCTCAACTCTGGAGCGGTACGGCTGGATCATTCACCAGCCCGGTGGGTTGTCCTCGAAAACGAACGCGTCCAGAGGGACCAACTTGAAGGTTCGGGCAGGGACTTGCAGGGGGTGGAGCGCAACGAAAAGTCATTCTGTCATCGTCAAAAACCGCACTTGGGGTTTGTGAAAGGGGGAGAAAAGAAAGGGGCCTGGAATCAAAGGTGATGCCTCCATTCTGATAAGCCTAAAAAGAACCATGAAAAGACCTGTACGTCCCCGGACAGCAGGAGACTGCATGGAAGTTGACTTGTCGCTGAAAGGACGGGGACGATCTCCTCAAAAAAACCGACACATTCGACGACAACAACGAAGAAAAATGGTGACAAGGGGGTCAAGCGGGAGGAAGGATACCGGTGAAAAAATTCAAAGCCGCCGTAGCTTTTGAACCGGCCACCGCCAGAGAGGACTCCTGATCATTTTACGGAAAAACTCAAGGGGGAAGAAACGCTGGGGGGAGGACACCGAGGGACCAGAGGACCGGACCATGAATCCTGTTAAGCTACAATCTCTTTGAGGATCGAGAACGCCAATAAAGTCCAAACCAGGCGCTTCAAGGTTACTAATGATGGAGGGGAAAAAAGTATAGACCTGACCAGCTGAAAACGTAAAAGGAACAGGAAAACAACGGGTTCGCACCCGCCCCATTTCCTCACACAAAAAAAAGCACGCCAGCGGCAGCCTGGAAAAAACGCCCGCCCGAGCTCGGTGAGTTTTAGGAGGAGCGCTTTCAGAGGGGGAAACCGCTTATTTCACCAACCGAGCAAAGCTGCCGCCCAGGCATCGGGGGAAAAGAACCAAGAGAGGAGAGACTCGAAACGGGGAAAGCAGTAGAGTAAACACCCAGGCTTTCAAAGTTAGTCGCTGTGAGTTGAGAGAGAAGGTGCAAGGTCGCGAATCAGGTCTAACGGCAGTCAAGGGAGGGACAGAAACAAAAAGACCCAAACAGACGGAAATCCTACCTCAAATATTGACCGAAGCCCAAATCGGGAGTGCGCAGGAACGCAGCCGACCAGT
>Ga0179593_1544797_pt1 | contig 18898 bp, 26 predicted proteins | sample CZODoug2_1_08_16_FD_185931 | JGI IMG/M metagenome (GOLD analysis project Ga0179593, IMG submission 185931) | Vadose zone soil fungal communities from Angelo Coast Range Reserve, California, USA - CZODoug2_1_08_16fungal (PacBio error correction) | ecosystem: Environmental > Terrestrial > Soil >...
CGAAAAAAAGTACAGTGCTGAGGGCAGGGAAAGAACAGCAAGGAGGAGCTGGCGGCGAGCTAAAAAGATCAGTCCGGCGGCATTCCGAACCCTCGAGGATGGAGAAAGAGGAAAATACTTCAGTTAGAAAAGAAAGTAGCGGCAAAAGGGAAAGGTTCGCCTCGCCAAAAGAGCTTATCCGTGCATTGGAGGGATCGAAAACCAAAGAGGTGGAACAGGCGAAAAAAAAATCGGAAGAACCGTCCGATCGGAAAACTTCGTAGGGTGCGGCCACAAAAAGCTTGGCGGAAGGGAAAAAAGGGCATAACGCGCAAGAGAACTTCGAAGAAGCCCGTCATCCTCGAGTGAGCCATAACCTCGGCAGGGGAAGGGGGTGAATTTCTCGGAAAAAGGAAACGAACTCTTAGCGGGAAAGGGCGGGGTATCTTCTTTTCATAATTGATAAGAGTTTTTGTATAAAACTGCGGGGTAAAGGGAAACGAAACGCAAGATAGGTGCCAGAGGTGGAGGTGACGCAAAAAGGAGCTGCCATCGTTAGAAGGGGGCGCATAGGCATAGCCAAGGGGGGTTCTTGACAAAAGGGGATGCACCGCCGACTATCGAGCCAGGGAGCAAGGAAACCGAGACCATCGAAAAGAGGACTATCGCCTTAGAAGTATTGCACGGGCAGTCGATCTTCAAGGGACGCGGAAGCCGAGTGGCGAAAAGTGCTCATCGATTCCATCGTAGCGCAGCGGTAAAGGGATATGGCAGACAATTCTGAAGGGTGACAAACCTCGCCGGATGAGATCAGAAAGAGGAAAAGCTCAGTCAGGAAGCCGGCCCATGATCACCAAAAATCGTACAAGAAAAAGATGCCGCATAGGAACGGAAAGGAAAAAAAGCGCCAATGCCTCCAAAAATACCCTGCTTCTCGGAGGACCTCGTGCGGAGCTCCCTTGCGAAAGAACCTGGCAGCGGACAGCGGATCGTCCCCCGACCACCTATCTTCGAGGGAAGGGTGAAGGGGTTGGAGGATGGTAAGCAAAACCAGGTTGAGGGGAAGATGTCAAATCGATGAAAGCAACCTTATGCACCGCTAAGGGGGTCCTATCTGTCTAAGGGGAGGGGCCGTTAGCAAGTACATCGTATTGCAAAAGAGAAACGGGTTTCTTTCGGAAAAAAGTCAGATTTGCCGGGGAAGAGAATGTTGCGGCGTCCAGAGAACCAAATGGAGGCCACAGGAAGCCGGACCATTTGCAGCCATAGGGGAGGGGAATGCCGTAGCTGATCGAAAAAAGGTATATCGGTCGGTTGCTCGTCGAGAACTACGGTGAAAGTTGGAATTTAAGGGTGGAAACAGGCCGACGTAAAAAAAAAGAAGTGTGACTGCTCTGCGAAAAAGACGTCCGCTCGCCCGAGGGGAAAAGAAAAAAGGGGCCCGTAGTGAGGAGGAGCAAAAAAGGTACAATTAAAATTGCTACGGGGTGGGGGGAAAAACAAGTTCCAGAAAAGAATAGCCATATACTGGGGATGCGCCTCTTAGGCGACGGACTGTTATAGAAGGGGGGACCCGGGGAGAGGACAATGACCAAGAAGTCGCAAATCCACCTAACAAAGAGGGGGGGGGGGGGGGGGGGGGGGGGGGGGGGGGGGGGGGGGGGGGGGGGGGGGGGGGGGGGGGGGGGGGGGGGGGGGGGGGGGGGGGGGGGGGGGGGGGTTCATTGTGAAAAAACCGGGGGCCAAACTTCTCGAGAGGCATCTTTGTCAGGAAAAGGGGGAGAGTTTAGGGTGGCCGAGCCGAAACGCCGGCGAAGGCGGCGGGAAAGAAGGGCATCAGCCTCAAAAAAGGAAGAAAGCCTTCCCGTGCGCACGGAGGCAGAAGGTTCGATAGACGGAAGATTACGACTAAAATAGGTGGAGATCGAAAAAGATGAGGCGTGCGAACGTCGCTAGCGCAAGTTCTCATGGGGAGGGGAGAGGCCTCCTGAACGTTTCAGGGGCCAAGAGAAGGGCTCGAAAGAGAAAGGGGGAGCGGGATTTCGTAAGAAAGCCTTGGTCAAGAAGCTGCTTATCAGAAAGAGAGAGAGGGGACAGCACAAGGAGCAATGGAGAAAAAAGTGAGCAGACAGGGGGGGGTGGGGATGAAAGCGCGAGTTCAAGAGAAAAGAGGCCGGCGTGCGGCGCTACACGGATGGGGAGGCAGCACGAAAAAAAGGGAGCAGAAAAAAGCCGGGACTCGAAAACAAAACGGGGTACAGGGGAAACGGGGAAGGGGAATGATTGCACGGAGGCGAGTTGCCGTCGAGCTTTCTCAAGGAAAAATTCCTATACCTCAGTGGCCAAAAAAAAAAAAAAAAAGGACTTTGAGCCGTGGAAGGGAATGAAAGACCGAAGGGCGAAGCGCTGGGCGTTTTGGGGGGAAGAGCAATGTATTCCTCGGGAAGAATATTCTCTCAAAAGAGGAGAAAAGGAGGTAGATTCGGCCGTCCGAAAAAGAACTAGAATTAGTCTAAAAGTAGTCGGACAAGAAAAGGTTCTATAACAGGAGGAAAAGCGCTCAGCCTTATGGAACCGGCCAAAGAATGAGTTATCTCAATGGGTTGAAAATAGGGGAAAGAGAGACAAAAAAAACGGATGTGAAGGGGGAGCCAGGTATCAAAATAAACGACGAGGAGGGGACGTCGACTTGAGGAAAAAGGAACAGAACGCCGACTTTCATAATTCAGTCAACAGGTTATAATAAGATCTGCTCATAACTTTAAGCAATGAAAAAACGAGGTCAGCTCGGGGGAAAGGGACATCATCGAACCGCAGGGGAGAGGAGCGCATCTTTCCCACAAAGAACTGAAAGGGCCCCAAACCGAAAGAGAGGGGAAGAGGCTTAGGCTCTAATTGAAAAAAAGGAGGGTCAAGAAAAGAAGGTCCTCGGCCTCCGAAAAAAAAAAATCTTGGCTGTTTTAGCAATCTAACCTTTTCAGAAAAAAAGGCGTTAATTCTCATCGGTGGGGGAGGTACGACCTTTGTAGAGAAGGAGAGGGGAGAAAAACGTCGTGAGGATAAACCCACTGTTTTAGCTCCTCACGAAAAAGTCTCATGAAATAAGGGAAGGATGGAAGAATGAGCGTTCTTCCGCAACTCAAGGGCAGATGATGAGGGGGAGGGGGGAAAAAAATTTCCGGGGAAAAAAAATGTCTGCGAGGACAGAGGGAAATCTGATACTCGCGCGATGGAGGCTGGGTTGCGGGCTTTGACCAAAAGGAGACTTTCAGCGAGAGGAAAAAAGGGCGAGCCAGTTAGGGGGGGTGCGGTAAATCGAAACACCAGCGGTGCCAGGGGAAGAAGAGAGCGAGAGAAAAGGTCAGCAAAGTTAGAAGAAAAAGACAGCCCGAAGCCGTCTATCTACCATTGCTAAAATTCTGTCTGACGGGGAGGAAGAAAAAGCACAAGGTCGACTGGGAGAAAGGACGTCGTTCAGCGGAGAAAGGAGAATACCCAGAAAAGAAGGAGAGGACTTGGTATTGAATAAGGGTGTTGGACAAAGGGAGAAGGGTAAAAGAAGTCAAAATGCAGCCGCGGTGACCAGGAGGGGGAAAAAAGTGGTCTGAAAAGAGGACTGGACGGGAAGAGTCACGACGAGAAGGGAAAAATGAGTATATTTCTCTTGAAGACGGGATCGAGAGTAATGACCCCCCTTAGCAAAGAAGGACGTCACGGACTGGCAAGTTTTGAAAAACAAAGAGGGGGTCGGGGGGAGAGGTCTGCGGACGGGGGGAAGAAAAGTTGCGCACGCATTCCCCAATCAAAGACTGGCGCCCTATCTTCACGCCATGTGAAGAAAGGGCCAGAAGGTTCACGTATGGAGAAAGAACATAAGTCTAGAAAGGGAAGGCGAGAAAAAAAAGGGGTGTCTTCCTCTATTGGAGGATGCTTGTGTGTACCCGCAAAGTCCGAGGGGAGGGGAGGGAAGGACCCAGGAGAGAAGAGAAGAATCCCTAAATGCAAGAGGAGGGCGAAGCAACACAGAAAAAAATTCAATCTATCTGGGGAAATAGAAAAAACGCGAGAAGGAGGATTGCTCAAAAGGAAGTTTGCTGACGGGGATTTCATCTCTTTTTACAGCAAAAAACACTAAAATCGGGGGGAAACAAGATCATCAAAGGAACATCGCTCCAGTAAAAGTGTGCATACGAAAAAAGGGAGGGAAAACGCAGGGAGAAAAAAACGGGATATTCCACTCATGATCATCATTCTGAATATGAGGAGGGGGGTTCAGTGGCCCCGTGGGAAAGCTAAAGAGGAAGAAGAGAATCGGGGAAGGAAGCGGTATCTAATCTCATCGTGCTGGGTAAAGGGGTCGGCTGTAAGAAGGGAAGAATTGACTGCCAGGGAGAGAAAATCATTCCGATCTGTCTCCATGCAAAGGGGGGGGGAACAAAAAAGGAATGTGGGTTAGGGGGGGATAAAACAAAAAAACAAAAAAAATTTCATTCGAAGGCTCCAAAGAGGAGAAGGGTGAGAGCCGGGAAGAGGGCATAAGACTTGGACAAATTTATCCCTTAAAGGCGTCCTTTTGAGAAGGTGGGATGGTTTGGGATAGAGAGGGGAAGGGATTTCTCTTTCATTCCGGAGATAGGAAAATCAGGGGAAAGAAATTTTAAGAGGGGCTACCCCGAGGAGGACCTTTGATAAGGAAGGAGACCTTCTACTTCCCGCCTATAGAAAAGGTGTTCAATCTAGGGAGGGTAAAAAAAAGGAAAGGAAGACTATCCTGGCAAAGAAAGGGTTTCTACTTCCTGAACAACCTCCTTCCCTTCTAGTCGAAAGGGGGAAAAAAGGAAGCGATCAAATTCTGCAAACTAAAGGCGGTTCATCCAGGGGAAGGGAGATTGCATGTGGAAGGGGGGGAAAGTCCGGAGGGAATTGACATAAAAAAAGCGTTTCTTCTTGTGGAATCTATTATTATACTGAGGATGAGGAAAAAACCCTAAAAAGTGAGAAGGTATGCCCCGGGAGGAAAAAAAAAAGCCTGTTATTCAAAAAAGTCCACCCTCGAAAGAAAGTGACGATCGAAGGGGGCGAAAAAACCCATCGGGGAGGAATGCGCTTTTATCTCCTTTTAAGGTTTTCTATCTCAAAAAAAATTCAAGGATACCGAAAGAAGGCAGCCGGGTAGAGTCGAAAATTTCCACTTACGTTCCCGCGTCAAAGGAGGAGGGGAGACCTTGAAAGAGGAAACCACTGCCGCGAAAAAAAAGGGGGGAACCGGCCCGTGCGCCTGCTGAGAGGTATCTCGCCGCACATGATCGAAAAAGGGGAGGAAATCATTGGAGATGCCCTCATGGGGAGGGGAAGAGAGATCTCAGAAAAAAAAAAAAGAGGAGAGTAAACGAGATATGATCGAGTCTACCAGCACCGACTAAAGGGGAAATTATGGCCGAAGAAGATGATCAGGGAATCTGGGGGGGAGCGAGACGAAGGAACTCGATCATCCGGCGCAAAGAACGATGACCCGCGGCGAAAGAAAAGGAAAAAAAAATAATTCAATGGAAAAGATTTTTGGCCTCGGAAAGACAGGGGGGAAGAGCGCCCTGCAGAAAAATTCTCTTGATCGTGGGGGGTTGAGCTGGAGAAAAAAAACTGGTGGGGGGAGAAAAGCTCGATCCAGAAGAGTCGAAACCTTCTAAGGGTTGCTTAAAAAGGGAAAGCATCCGGAGGGAGACGTAGGTTAAGAAGGGGAAAATACGGTCAAAGAGCGAAAATCCATCCTCTCTGGGAAACGGGGGGTGAAAAAAGGGAACCGGGAAAAAAAGAGGTGAAGGTCGAGGGAGAAGGGAAGAGTCAGAAAACTCTTATCGTTACCGCTGAACCTCCTTTCGTGGTATCGCTGGGGGAAAGAGAGGAGAGCTGCATAAAGGGAGAAAGAGGTGTCGGAAGAAAAGAGGAACGATCATGAGAGGGGGGAAGCTCGCTGACCGTAACCTACTCGAAAAAGATACTGCTAAAAAACGCATAGGCATATCAAGAAGCGCGATTGGGAAAGAAGGGGATGCCCAGAAAAAGAAGAGGAGAAGACCAATCCCCTCATTCCTACAAATCAAAATTAGAATAGACGAGAAGGGAACGGGGAAGAGGGGCGTTCACCACTTCAGACCAAGAGAAAAGACCAACTTATAAAAGAGGGTCAGGGCAAAAAAGGAAGAAAGAGCATCTTTAAAAAAAATGGGAAAAAGGAGTTTTAAACACCTTTTTTGGGAAAAAGAGAAGATTGGGGAGCAATGACAGATTGAGGGGGAAGAAAAGAGGAAGGGAAATCTCAGAGAAGGGAAAAGACCTGCCCATTATTATCACATCCTTACTAGGAGAGTGCCTCGTATGAAAAAAACCTTAACTGCAAAGTGAAGAAAAAAAGAAAAATGAGCATAATGAGGAAGAGGAAGCGACATTATTTGATCTCCTGTTGCGTAAAAAATTCATTCGTTGCACAAAGGTCGGAACAAAGGGAAAAAAAAGCTCTGAACAGGGGGGGGGAACAGGGTTACGGTGTGATTGAGATGGGCGTTCCGAAGTTCACGCAAGTAAAAAAGATGGAAATCCGCAGGAGAAAAAGGATGACCGCAGGGAAGGGGAGTCTCCGAAGGGGAAGTGAATCCTGTAGCAGGGGCACGTGGCGACGACGAAGGGAAAACGCAGGGAAAAGAAAGCGCGGAAAGAGGGAAGCGGAATCAAGGAGAAAGGACCACTCGTACCGGGGAGGAAAAAGGATAGGCCCGACCATTTTAATCCAATGCCGTCGCTTATCGCCTTGTCAGAGGAAAGAAAGAGAGGGTATGGTGTGGCGCGGGGAAAAAGCAGAGTTCAAAGGAGGAGAAAACAGGGACACGTTCAAGAGCAGGGAAAAAGGAAAGACTTCCCGTCGCTATTGGGGAGCCTATGCTTTATTACACCGGCGACGCGAAGCGGAAAGGAAAAATAGAGCCGACTCAAGGGAAGAACCAAAGTGGGAATTTCAACGGAGGAAGAGAGAAAAAAAAAGTTCAGGGGAAAAAGGGGGAAGGAGAGTATACTTAATTTCTGCGCCATAGGAGAATTTTGTGCATATACATGCATTTTCTGAGGAAGGGGAAAGGCAAAGAAAAAAGAAACGTCGGGCTCAGGGTAAAAAGGAATTGTGCAAAAGAGAAAAAAAAATACCACGTCCGCATCGTGACGTCGTTTCTGGGCCTGTTGCGCTACCGGAGAGGAGAAAGCCCTAGGAAGAGAAAGGTGCTGAAGAAGCTAGCCAAGGCAACCGTGCTCACTTTATCGCCTGGGAGTAGACGGGAGGAAGGAAAGTAGGTCCTGGGAAGAGGAGAAATGAGTCCGAAAGGGAAGGGGGGATCTTCGCTAGCGCAAAGCCTGTGTGCGTGAAAAGGGGAGATTTGAAAGAAAAAAAAGAACCAGAGAAAAATGGGAAAAGCCGGAGCGATGAGAAGCGGGCCGTAATAGGAAGGACAGAAAAAGAAACATCCCGAAAGAGAGGGAAAAAAAAGTTAAGAGGGGGAGGAAATCAGACAGGGAAAAAAGGGGGGACTCACAAGACCAATCAAGACAGAAGGGGGGATTTTCCGAATCATCTATTCTAGGTCCTGAGGAAAAAACGCAGAGAAGAAAACGTGACTGAATAAAAGAAAAAGAAGATTCTGCCAGAAAAGAAGGGAGAAAAAAGACATAGTCCAAGCCCGGGGGTTTACGACCGTGGCCGGGGCCTGGAGGGTCAAAAAAGTAAGAAGAAACTTTGCAAGGGAGAAGGAGGGAAAAAAAAAAAACCCCAGTTTCTGGAAAAAGAAGAAAAAAGTGAGCCGATTCAGGGGGAATGGTTTTTTCAATGAAAAGACCGGCGCTGGAAGAAAGGAGCAATGTAGAAGAGGGCTGGGGGGGGGACTATGAGAGGGAGGTAGATGAGCCTTCCTCCAGAGAAGGAGGAAGAGAACCTGATCTTTCGCTTGCGCTAGGCCGAAAGGGAAGAGGGAAGGGAGGAACTTCGCCTCTAGAAACGGCACAATCGCAAATAGAGAAAGAGATGCGTGATCGCTCTCAAAGAAAAAAAGGGAGAGGAGATCACTCATCTAGGTATCAATACAAACGACTCTGCTTGCGCGCTGGGCAAGGAAAGAAAAAGAGAGCCGAACGTGCAGGAAAAGTCACAGTTGAGAGAAAGATATACCTGAGAAAGAGAAGAGAAGTCTCTGTTTTTAAGAGGAGGCCGGCCGCACTCGACCTGCATGGACGGGAAAAAGAAGGCATCTTCGACCAAAAAGCAATGTTATGTACACAAGGAGGAGGGGGGGGGGAACGTAACTTCAGGGGGAAAGAGGAGGGGAAAAGGGCATCGTCCACCGTCCTGTTGCGGGAAGAATCTACTCAAGCCTCTTGGCTGTTGGGGAAAGGGAAGAAAGGAGTGCGGTATCGATGACGAAGACCCGAAGACTTAAGAAAGGAGGAAGGGCTTTGAAAGACAGGGAGAGGATTTTCTAGTGCTGCTTACCGTATCAGTGGGATCTAAGAAAACAGGACGAGAGAAAACTCCGCAGGGAGGTAGAGAAAGGAGTGCTTCTGCAACTCAACCGGACCGTCTTGTCTTTATTGTCAGGGGAAGGGGGTCTGCGAGACAGAGAAGCTAAGGGGGCGGGGAATCGACGAGGGCTGTTGCAGTGTCAGGGGGGGAATAGGCGGGGCCTCTTTCGTACGAATCTCAAAGGGGGAGAGCCGGGATATTGGAGAGGGGGAGGAAGCGAAAAAGAAGGGCTCCAAAATGCGGTGCAAAGAAGAAGAAGAAGAAATGACTCTTACGTGAAAGTTCTTTAATCGAAACGGGGAAGAAGAAAAGCCCTCGCAGGACGGAAAAAAAGGGCCCGACTTGAGAAGGGAGGAAGATAGGCTGGAAAAAGGAAGAAAAAATCTGTGTCGCCGCTTCGGGGGAAGAATAGAAGCTCCTAGGCGGCAAAGAAAAAAAAAAAATTTTCTTACCAAAATAACGTGGGGGGGGGGGAAAATACTGGGCAGAAGCATGTTCCATGGTTCGTGAAGGAATATTTCTTGAGGGTAGGGGAAAGGGAAAAAAGGCCGGGAAGAGGGGAAAGAGGCTCAGAAAGGAGGGGGGGAAAGGGAGAGGGAGGGACTCAATGAACTTTTTTTCTTACCCCGTAGAAAAAAAGGAAGGAGTTCCTTGTGCACGGAGTTGAAAAGAGGGGGGAGGGAGCTTCTCCGGGAGAAGGGTGAAAAGAAATAGAGGGAACAATTTCGCAGCGCGTCAAGAAGTTACCCCCTCAGCTGCCTGCGAGAGAAAAAAAGGGGGAGTCACTACCAAACGTCAACGTTACACCGAAGGAAAAAAAGTCCTATACGTAAGAAGGGAAAGGGGGAGTCTATCCTCTAAAAGGAAGGATTCTTCAAATTTTCCGGAAGAGGAGGGGGAAACCAATTCCTATGGCAGACACCCCAAAGAAAAAAGCGCTGTGAGGAAGAGAACAGACACCCGCTCTGCGCACAGGGACAATCACTATTTAACCGGGGAAAAATAACGACGATACAAATCGGGGGGGGGGGAAAGAGTTTAGGAAGAGGAAAGGAAAAGGTTGTACATCCAAACGCAATCGTGGTGGGAGTCCGGACCAAAATAACCGTAACCATCGCACATCGGTAAGGAAGGGATGTTGACGAGAGAATGGCGGAAACGCCCGGAGCACGGGAGATCCACCTCATGAGTGAGAAGGGGCATAATTCTGATGGAGGGGAAGAGGTGGGGGGCTTGTCTAAGGAGAAGAGGGAGGCTCGGCATCGTCGGGAGATTCCTCATCGTGCTGGGGGAAAAGGAGGATCTTACAAGGACTACGAGGCCTCAGGGGAATAAAATGAAAGACCCTCAGAAGGGAGAATTCGAGGGGTTGCCAAAAAGGGGGGAGAATTTGTTATGAGAAAAAAGCCTCTAAAAAGGATGCGCGAGCGTTCCAGCAGAGGACCTCACAAAAGACAGGGTTTCAGGCGGGGGAACTTTTTGCTGAAGGTACTGAGAGGGGGGGGAAAAGGAACCGAAAAAGCCGTAAGGAAGGGCTAGAGGGGGGGGGGGGGGAGGATTTATTTGGGGTATCTTCCTTGCGAAGGGGGGGAATTTGTAGGAAAGAGTCGGAGGGGACGTGTCGCGCGAAAATACTTCTACGATGGGACTATGATAGGAGCCAGAAGAGGCCCTATAAATGGTCAGCGGGGAGAAGCCGAATCGGAGGGAAGAAAGATCTTGAAAAAGGGTTTCGACTGATGCCCTTGAGTATACCAAAGAGGCCCGCTCGCAAAGAAATTCTAAACACAGAAAAAGTCGGTTAGCCTGGAAGGGAAGGACGTCTAGAGGGTTTCAATTCCGAGAAAGGGGGAAGGGGAAAAAGGCCCTGCCAGAGAGGAGGTTCCACGAGAAAAGGGGAAAAGCACCAGGGAGTATTGCCTTATCTTCGCGATGCCCTAACTGGAAAAAGGGAAGCTCAAGAAGCCGGGATTAAAGCAAAAAAGAAGCCGCAATTGTCAAGAGAGGGGGGGGATCGACTAATCCAGCTTATCAAACTATCAACAAAAGGGTTGGGGGTGACGACGACGGGGTGCGTAAGAGGAGTCCTGGAGAGGAGAAGTATTCGTAATTTTCCGCTTCAATAAGGGGAGAAAGTAATCTTGTAGGGAGAGGAAAAAAAAGACGCCACCGAGGTAAAAAAAAGTCTGATCGGTTACTTTAGCTCGACCAAGAGGCGACCAGACTGAGGGTGCCCTCCAAGGGAAAGGGAGAGAGGTGCTTGTCCAAAAACTTATTAGTATGAAAGAGAGAGAAGGAAACAGCAACGGGCGAGATCAAGGAAATGTAAGAAAAGGGAGCGATCTTGCAACTTCCTGGTAATCTATCAGCCGGCGCTTACGGTGACAGAAAAAAAGAAAAGGGATTCCGCCTGGGAAAGAGGAGACCAGCATAAATGCTACGAGGCTTAATTTAGTCACGCACCTAAGGAAAAATCGGATCAGGGAGGGGGTGATCGAGATCGAAAAAAAAGCGATAGTCGCCACGGGGAAGGGGGGGGGCTTGGATAGGGAAAACTAAGGAGGGGGGAGGTCGATGTGGGGAGGAAAGATGAATCACCAGGGAGGGGAGAAAGGCCTTGCATAAAAAGAGGGCCCATACAGGAAGGCTTGGGATGCGGCACTTCATCCTCTAGGTTTCCCCCGCATAACCGGAAAAAAGGTTAAGGTCTCGGAGGGAAAACAGACAATAAAAAAGGAAAGGGAGGGTATCCTCTGGAAGAAGAGAGGGGCCTCCCGTTGGGGGAGGGGGGAAAATCCTTCTAAAAACAAAGGACTAAACTATAGAAGCCTCTTCAATGAAAGGGATAGTAAACTCAAAAGGGGACATATCCAGGTCCTTATTCGAAGGGAAGGGGGAAGTGTCTTGAAAAAAAAAGGACACGGACGAAAGGAAAAAAAAACATCGCCTCAAAAGAGGGACGAATAGCCGTATCGGAAAATCACTTCTCAATCGGGGGAAAGGGAGGCTTGAAAAGGAGGGGACGGGGGGGGGAGGCAATTGAGAAAGGGGAAAAGGATGCCATCAGCGCAGAGAGATATTGTCATAAAAAAAAAAAGGTTTGGTAAAAAACACGGGATAGGGGAAGTCATACTGATGGGAAAAGGCGGACAGCCATTCCAGCGACCGGATCTGCCCATTAGAAAAAAGAGGAACGAGAATTACGAGCCGAAGGGAAAGTAAAAGGATAAGGGAAAAAAGGGAAAGGGAAAAGAAGGAAGAAGAATATTATAAGAATATCTACATTATTGGAAAGGGCGTTAATCTATAATTCAGGGGAGGGGGGCCTCCAGATGAGAAGAAAAAAAGAAATCTTCTCCGGGAAAAAGGGAGATGTGTTAAAGGGAAAGGGGGAAGCCACCACGAGGGGGAAGGGATTTCACACGCGGAAGACGAGACCATCCGAAAAAAAAAAAGAACGATACTCGTGTAGGAAGAGGAGGGAAAAGTTTTGGTTTCCGGGGGAGTTAACCTCTTATGAAAAAAAAAGGAACGGCACGACGCGTTTTGCTTTCAAAGACGAGAAAGCTCGGGGCGGAAGACAGGGGGGCTGCGTCAGAAAAGAAATGGCGGGTCACCGCCTCGGGGAACATCGCGTCCTACACCTGAAAATAGGAAAAAGAGACTTTCCGGAGAAGAGAATACAAAAGGGGGAAAGAGGTGTAACTGGAAGGAGGGGGTGTGGCACCTGTCGTTGAAGGAAAGTCAATGCCCGTCGCCTACTTTTACTGCTAGGAAGAGGGATGGGACACCTGAGAAGAGAAAAAAAAGGAATAGATCTCCAGGGAAAAGGGAAGAGTTCATGTGACAACCCAGGGAGAGATAAAAAATTTCCATTGGTGAGCTTAATTTATGAAAAAGGATTACGAGCCCAGACGCCGAGGGGGGGAAGTGAAGAGGCATGATGAAGAAGGAAAGAAGGACACCGAACACTGGAACAGTCGGAGAAGGGAAGACGCACCTTATCCGGGTGGCCAAATAGAAAAGAAAAAAACTTCGGCATCCAAAAAAAAAAACAGAGTTTAAAGGTTCCGCCGAGGAGTGAACGCGTCGAAGGTCTTCGAAAGGGATTCATCAGCCTCTCGCACGGCAAAAGAACGTGAGGGAACTTTAGGCGCAGCCGGGCAGGACCTGTACAGAAAAAAAAAGAAAAACTTCTGCCGGGGGGGAGGGAAGGAATACGCGTTCATTGGAATTCTCCATGGCACCTGCCTTGTGGGGAAAGGGTAGAGTGAAAGAAACCGCTCCCCGAAATCAGCTAAAAAGTGGAAAAGGGAAGGGATTCCCGCTTGGGAAAAGAAAAAAAGGCGCGCGAGTATCAGAACTCGAAAAAAACGTCATCCAATGAGCAATGGCTGGGGAAAGAAAAAAACTTGTGCGAAAGATGGATAAAGGTAAAGAAAAGGAGGAAAAAGGGCTTCTGAGGGAGGAGAGAAAGCCCGCAGCCTCTCCGTCAGTGATTGTATCGGTAAAAGCGCGCCGAAAAGCCGGCGCAATTCCAAGGGAAAAGAAACGAGGGGAAGGGCCGTAATTTAGCAGTGGAAAGGAGGAGAAGATTTTTTAAAAACGCCAAAGCCTTGCTCAACCCGCCCATATTGGCGGGAGGAGGAAGGGAACTGCAGTGCACAAAACAAAGATCATCCCAGTGGGAAGAAGGGGAACCCCTCTCCTGCGCGGGGGGGGGGGGGAGGAGCAATGTAGCCTCTTAGGGGAGCTCATCGCTTTACCTCCCTCCAGGAAAAGAAGGGAATAATAGGAGCCTTGACGATGAAAAGCATCTGGCTAAAAAGAAAAGGGGAAAGGAGTATAACCGGACTGAAGGAGGGAAAAAAAGGTAGAGCTCGGAGCCTTGATTGGGAGTCTTTGTATGAGGTAGCTCAACTGGGAAAAAAGGGGCAGTGATATGATCTCAACAACACAAAGGGGAAAAAAAAAAAGTGATCTACCTCATAAAACAAGAGGAGGGGGGCTTCCAATCAACATCAAGGAAAAAGGGGAGAATCCTAAGTCAGCAGGTTATAAGAAAAGGAGGGACTCGCGCATATACCGTAAAAATAGGGGCACCATCAGTGAAAAGAGGACGTCTCATCGGGGGGGGGGAAAAAGAGAAAAGTGAGCGCATCTTCGCCCACCAAGAAAAGGAGAGCTTGTCCCCACAAACCTGCCCAAAGGGAGGGGATGGTTATCGTACTCGGAGAAGAGTGAAAAACTCAAAAAAAGGAGGAACGTGTCCGTCCTAAGCAAAGAGAAGAAAGATGGGCGGTTTGAGCAATCTCTCCAGAAAAGACCGTTGCCTCAGGAAAAAGACCAGGGAGTATTCGCAGAAGGGGGGGGAAGCCAGAGAAAAGGCTTTGCTTGAGAAAAAAAAGGGAGGTAATGGGCGGGCTTACCGATCCCTCCAAAGCCGCACTCCGTCGCGGAGAGGGAAGGGTATTCAGAAGGAAAAGAAAAATCAGACGCATGGGAAAAAAAAAAAAATGGCTCCATCGGAGGGGAAAGAGGGGGACTGTGAGCCATTGCTCATGGAGAGATCCTTCTAGCGGAGGGACGAGGAAAAGGGGGGTTTTGCTGTCTGGGGGGAAAGGGATTTCCGAGAGAGCTCCGGGAGGGGGGAGAGTCCTTTCTATTGGAGGGTAGGTTAAGTCTCGCCACCAGGCGGGGAAGTATCTAAGAGAAGAAAAATGAAGAGGTGAAAGATTCTAAAAGAAAAGAAAGAGGGAACAGCCGGCTATCGAACAGGGGCACTTTAAGGCGGTCTGGGGAAGAGGGCTTTATGAAAAAAGTTTGGGTCGGATCCGGCTGGGAGGAAGAAGGGAAGAGTTCTTGAAAGACCGCTGTGTCTTACAAGGAAGGGTATTTGAATTTGAGCAAAGGGTTGCAAAACAGTACTTGGGGGAAGGGGGACCGACGGTTCAGGGGGGGATTTGCGAATTATTTCACGGGGGGAGTCAACTCTTCACAGAAAAACTGTCCGGGAAGAAGCTGAGACTAAAGAAGGAAAATGAGTATCTGAAGAATGAACTGTTTTGGCGGAGGAGAACCCCGTAGCACAGGGGTTGTAGGTCCACTTTAGAGGTTCTCAAAAGAAAGGGGAGCGGCTCTATGGTGTCAGTAAGGAAAAGGGAAGAAAAGCGGAACATTTTTCGGAAAAAGTCATTGACTTCGGCCTTGAGGAAAAACAAGAAAAAAAACCCCCACCAGTGCAGCGCCGTAATCGGTAGGGGAAAGAGGGAAGAAGGGAGAAGGGGGGAGACATCCCTTACGTCATCGGTGGCTTCAAATGGTCCCGGGGAGGCGGGAAACAAGAATCCCTGATGGGTCTCGGATGGGAAGCCCGCCAACAGGAGTGAAAAAACAAAAGAAGGAGGGGGAGGTCCGTCGGAGAAAAGAAAAAAGAGAACCGGTTCAATCTATCTGGGCACTACAGGGATTCACTCACCAAAAGGGAGGAAACGATTGCTCGAGAGGAATCGGAGAGGGGGAGTGGGTACCATCCGCGTGAAAGAAGACGAAAATCGTGGTGCGCAATCACACCTTACCATCGCGACAAGGTCAACGGAGGGGGGGCAGGACAAGAAAAAGGGAAACGCCTGATGAGAAACGGAGATCCACTCATGTGAGGAACTGATACTTTATCATCATTAGGGAGGAGGGGGAGGGGCGGATGGAGGCCTCGGAAAAAAAGAAATAGAGAAGAATCTTCTTGGAGAGCTCATCTTGCAGGAAGGGGAAGTCTGTGATCTGAGGGCTTAAGGCTGAAGGGAAGGGAAAATCCCCATAGGAATGCTAATGCGTCTAGGGGAGAATTTGTTATGACCATGAGGAGGGGGTACCGTGAAAAGGAGATGTGCCATGGCTCAATTGAGACAAAGCCAAATCCTCCTGAAGCCCTCTTGGAGGACAAATAAGGGTGTGCGCTTGAGAACGTTCGCGTGGGGGCGAAGAATCGTCATGAGGAGTGGAGGAGGGGAGAGTCCTTTGCAGGGGGGGGGGGGCTTTTCCGAGAGAGGAGGGGGGGGAAAATTGTCGTCGCGAAACGCAAAAAAAATAGCTTCCTCACAAAGGGGAAAAGGTATCTCCCGAAGGGGGCAGCGAAGTCGTTACTTGTAAACTATCCGTTCTCGGGCCACCTGGGGGGGGAATTCTCAACCACCCGGGAAAAGAAGAAATCAATGATGCAAAAAAAACGATACCCCGACAGGGGGAGCTAAGCGTTCGTGGTCCTGGTGAGAGGACAAAGGGGGATTTTAACAAAAAAATCACGGAAGTATTGAGAAACATCGAGGATGACGGGGAAGGTTCGAATCTATGGACCTTATCTCTGCGCCGTGGGGAAAGGGGGGTGACCGGAGCCAAAGCGGAGGGAACAGAGAAAAAGAAGGACGACTTTTCTCGAAAAGAAAAGATTTATCTCCTGTTCACCAAGGAAGAGAAGGGTCAACCCCATGCACGGATATTCTAGGCTAAAGAAAATATTACTAAGGAAAAAGAACGCGTCAATCCTTTCGGGGGGGGACCTTGAAGGAGGAAAGGAAGAGGACGAGTCTGGTCAACGAAGAGATTCCCAAGGAAAAAGGAAAGGGAACTCTCCTGAGAAACGATAAAAGAACTTGCTTAGAGGTATTCCCTCATTGAAGGAAAAGAGGAGGAGGTCTATATATCTCGAAAAAACACCAATTATGAGAAAAAAACCGAGAGATATGGATTTCCTCATCCTCAGTCCGTTCTCGATCTTAAGAAGGTTTCATCGATCAAGCCAAGCACGGGACAAGTCTGGGGAAAAGGAGAAGAGAAAATCTTCCAGGAAAAAGAAAGTGACGCGGCGAACTAGGGATCGCCTCTCCCGGCATCAAGGGAAAGACGTTGCATGTTGGGGAAAGGGGAAGCGAAAACCAAATAGAGAAGGGGGAAAAGGGATCTTCGAGAAAAAGGAAAGGGGACGGCGTCGAGTGTGGCGTCCAAAAAAGGGCGTCTTGGCTTCCTGCAAGGCAAAAAAGGAAAGGCACATCTTGCCAAGTCGAGGGAAAATAAGGAAAAAAAGGGCTTGTTGGAAGGAAAAAAGAACCTCGCCGTACTTGAAAAAAAGGAGATTTCACCAGGAACCGAGGGAATGCAAAGTAACCCTTGGAAGGGAGAGAGGGGGAGACGTTCCTCCTGGGGGTCGAAGGCCAGGGGTTTGCGCGGGAAGGAAAGAGCCCTTCTTCGTATGACCTGAAGCGAAGAAACCGCTTAGCTGCCGAGGATAAACGGTCGAGGAGAAGGGGCCGTAGCCTTGGGGGGGTGAGGAAAAACATTTCAGAAGACGCGATCGCGCCTGAGGGACAAAAACCGCAATTCCGAGACATAGGGGGAGGAATCGCAAAAAAAGCGAAAGGGGTATTGCAAGGTCGAGGATTTCTTCATCTTCATCCCAATAAGGGAAACTGAGACGATGTTGGGCTTGGGGAAAAGAAGAGGCAGCTGTAAAAAGGGTATGTCCTAACAATGTTGTTGTTCAAAGGCTCATTGGTAAAGACGAGGGGGGGAGTCAGCAGGCAGAGCATTCATCCTGTAAAGACCCCTTAGAACAGGAAAAGGAAAAGATCAGGGAAGAGACAGGGGTTGCAGAGAACTTATCCTTAATCCGTAGCCTCCAAAAAAAAGGAAGGGAACATCATAAGATGATAAGAAAAGGGGGTATCAAAAAAAAAGGGAGGGGGGGTCCCAGGTGAAGAATCTGATATTCATGCGGGAAAGATTCTTATCGTAGGCATGACAAAAGCCTGAGAGCATTGAGAGGGGGAAAAAGTTCGTGCCGAGTGCAAAGTATGACATCCTCATTCAGGGGAAAAACTCTCGATACGAGGGGGGGGTACTCTCGGGAAAGGGGGGGCCGTGATAAAGACGTATTGCCTCAGAAAAGGGAGGTGTTGCTTTCCAGCACCAAAAAACAAAGGGGGGGGGCTTTCGGTAGGATGAAGAAGGGGGGAGGAAGACGTCCCTCTCCGGAGCCTCGGCGGAATTGGAAACCCTCGCGGCCGCAAAAGGGTTACGAAAGGGAAAAGAAGGGAAAATAATATAGTAGGTGGTGAATAAGATTAACTACTTTGAAAGAGGGGGAGAAACTGTCTTTTCAGATGGGCGCCAGGAAGAAAGATCTGCTCTTCGAATTTTCAAGAGGGGGTTACACAGCGCCGTCAAAAAAAGGGAGGCAAAGAAAAGGGGAATTCCGGAAGTTCATGTGAAAAAAAAGTCCTCTGAAGAAAAAATTTCCATGAAAAGGAAGAAAGGAGAAATAATACTTATTTCAAAAAAAAGAAAAAAAGAAAGGGGCCTGAGATGGGGGAAGGGGAATTTTTCTGTTAAGATGCCGGAGAAACTTCGCAATCCACCAGGGGAAGGGGGGAGCTGACATTGTAAGGTAAACATACGCAAGTCAAACAATGCGCAAAAACAGACCACGGAAAAGCGGTTCTTGGGGATCGCCACAGATCTTCTGACGCAAAATCATGTCTGAAAAGGAAATAAAGATCGACAACTTCATACAGCAGGAGAGCACTTTGGCGCAAGGAAAAGGCTTTCCTTAATGGCTGGGCGGTCGACTTCTAAAAAAAGAAAAAGGGAACGTCAGGGCGAGGAGAGCGAAAGAGGGAACCGCCTGGTGGCGGGGTTTACCGAACGCTCTCCCATAGAAAGTCTCAGAAAAGAGGGGAGGAGGTCGTACGAACTCGGCCGAATATGCCCGCTTTTCAAGGAAAAGAGGGAAAAAAGCTCGAACGAGAGGAAGAAAAAAATTAGCCTGGCTCACAAGACAAAAGGGGAGCCCTGTTGAGTTAAAGAGATTACATACGCGGGGGAACTGAGAAGAAAAGAAACCCTTCGTGCGAGGAGAAAAAGAAGGTGGATCGTTCAATAACAAACGAAGAAAATCCGGGCTCGACAGAGAAAGAATCAACTCGGGGATGACCGAATGGAAGAAGGGCCGGCTATTGCAGCCGAGGGGAAAAAAGGAAAAGAGGGATAAAAAACTCCCAGATGGAGGAGAGGAGGAGAAAACAGGGTCCGCAACAGGACTTGAGCAGGAGGGACATTAGAGCTACTTAGATCCAAGGCGGGGGAGGGGTTGTGGGCCCACGAAAAATGGAGGCGTTCGGAAAAAGAAAAAAAATGCGGTTCGATGCGGACGGATCCTCCGCGTCGATGCAACCGCGACCTTCTCGGATGCTCGATGCCGCAGAAGGTTCTGTGGAAAAGGAGGGGGGGACTTCTGAACGGGAAGGCAGCTCGGAGCCCTAATTTGAAAAAGAGGAAAGGGGGAAGGGGCTCAATGTTGAAAAGAAAGGA
>Ga0179593_1441759_pt1 | contig 18896 bp, 20 predicted proteins | sample CZODoug2_1_08_16_FD_185931 | JGI IMG/M metagenome (GOLD analysis project Ga0179593, IMG submission 185931) | Vadose zone soil fungal communities from Angelo Coast Range Reserve, California, USA - CZODoug2_1_08_16fungal (PacBio error correction) | ecosystem: Environmental > Terrestrial > Soil >...
CAAGAATGTAAATCGAGCCGAAACCTGCAATTGGCAAGCGAAAAGGAATGGCAACGTACCAAAAGACATGGGTCCCACGAATGAGAAATGCCATCGCGGAAAACTATCCGACAGGGGACGTCCCAAGGCATCCCCACGAAAAAAGGCTACGCAAGCGAAAGAAGACGTAGAAAGAATAGCAATTGGTTTCAACCACTCCTGAAAAACGACGAAACGTGCGGGTAGAACGACGGGGAAATAAAAGGAGGGAGGGAAAAAGCATGGCGAAAAGATGGAGTTTTCGGACTCGTAACCACGGGGAAAATGTCAACAAAGGGAACCGACAAATAAAGCGGGCAATACAGGGTTCGGCGGCTAAAAACAAAAAACGTTACCTGCAAATAATACGCCGGTGGAGAAAAGTCGTCTGGGAACTTGGGGACGTCAAGGAGCAAATTCGGAGGGAGGAGAAGGAATTCGGAGGGCCAACCGCAGACTGAATAGAAGAACGCCCAAGACCCCATTGAGAAAGGAAGGGGGGTGTCATGGCGGAAAAAAAGCAATAGTTGGGAGGGGAAAAGGGAAGGAACGGAATGGCCATGCCAACTAAGAAACTACCGCTATCGCCGACACGAGGATCAAAAAGTCGGGTAAGGGGAGGAGGAGGTCTGGAGCAGAGGTTTGCATGCTCTACGAAGGAGGAAAAGGAAGGGATTAATTAAAAAACCCAGAGGTCAAACGCCCAGGAATACCGACGGCAAAAACTCTGCGAGATGAGGACTTACGAAAACCTACCGAAAAGGCGTAGCAGGAGCAGATTTGTTTGGAAAGTTACCAAGGCAGAAGGGGAGATAAGGAGGGTTTCAACGGGAAGAGGCTGGTAAACCAAGCTGGGGGCCCCCCGGAAGCGGATGAAAAATTGCTCGCGCAAACTTATGGGCCACGAGTCACCGGAGGTCTAGGTGCAGGTGGGGAAAGACACCTGATCGCAACTGGGGGCTAAAGGCAGGTACTTGAACTTCGATCAGTAACACCTCGCAATACCAAGAGAGAAACCTTCTGAAAAGAAAGAAATGCGCCTAAACGCCAATTACAGGTAAGACTAGGGCATCCAGAAACTTATGTATAGGGAAGCGGGGGGGTGGGACCGCCCCCAAACCCACAACGTCATTTCGTTTGATGCGAATCTGTAGAGGGGGCTAAAAGACCCGCGACAAAAAAGTCCACCAGTTGGGCTACAAAGAAGGGGAAAGGGCGCCCGAAAGATAGAAAGAAAAATGCTGATAGGATTTGAGGTCCCAACGAGGAGCAGGGAAGGTACTACGCCAGAAAACGAATCCGGCGCAAGCCCAACGCAAAAAAAAAGCGAGAATCGTTGCAGGGCGGGGCCCCTGCGATAGGCTTGCACTAAAAGGAACGCAGGGAAAGGCGATGCGAAAGAAGAGAAAAGACCCTAATCAAACAGCACAAAAGTGTTACGGATCCCGAAACAAAGAATTAGTGCAGACAAAAAGACCGAAGGCCTTGGCTAAGTTACGAGAATCCTTAAAACTAGGGGAAAAGAAAGCCAGCGAAATGAACTCGTGGTGGGGGGATGTCTCATATCAAATCGGACAGAAGGAGTCGTAAAAGGAGAAGGCACACTACGAAGAAGCACTTCGATCACCAGCGTATCTTTCCACGGTCGGCCCCCCTAAGCAACGGGCTGGAGGGGGAAGGATCGAGGCCTGCTATTCTCAAAGTCGGAAGTAGTTTGAAGGAACGTAGGGGAACAGAAAGGTATCTCGATAACCATGGCCGTGACCCTAAGGTGCACAACACATCACGCAGAGGACAGCACGATATTGACATTCAGAAAGAGGAGGGGAGTCCGACGTAGGGAACAGAAAGAGATGCAGATTCATCGACGGGACAGAGATAACGCCAGGTCGGAAAGAGAAAATGCTTGGTGACACATCCATAAAAGCCGGAGGACGAAGGCAGATAGATAGGAGCGAATTGCGGAGCCATGGAATTATTCATAAAAAAAACAAGTATAAACGGCGCCGCGAGGGGGGGGACAACGTTCCGACGTAAGCAGGTCTATCTCGATAAAAAAAACACATTAGAGGAGATAGAGAAAATGGAAGGAAACGTCGACAGTGAAGCAGCGGCGGCGGTTCATACTGGGACGAGGACAGTCACCACAGGGATGCATGCGAGAGCGAGAAGCCGTAGAAACAATTCTTTTATGGGGATGACCCACGCAAGATAGTAAATAAAGGTACTTTATCAGGCAGGAGAAGAGAAAGCCAGAGAGGTGAAGAAAGTCCTTGTCCAACGGGCATGTCAGCTGGGGAATGCTCTTCGGAGAGTGGAAAAAAGCATCGGCGCTGGCATAGAGATATATAAGGAGTTACCAGAAGGTCATTGAAAAAAGGGGGGAAAAGACCGAATCGGTGAAACTCGCAGGCAGAACTAGGGCCCCGAAGACTGGGGCGATGTGGGAGGCAGGAAATGAAAATGAGCCTCGTTTTAAAAAGCGAAGGATGCTGAGGAGAGGCGAAAAATCAGGACGAATACGCGGAAAGAGAGCTTCGGAAAAAACAGGTCTTTGAACAATGCAGGCGTCTAGAGAAAAGTGGGGGGTGGTGTGGAGTGGACGATCGGACAGAGGAACTTCAGGAAACAAGTAGAAAACCTCCTGACCGGGGAGAGGGAAAGGGAGGGGGCTGCGGTCAGAGACAGGGTGAGGCAGAGGGCATGATGAAATAAGGGATTGTGGGGCGGGGCAAGCGCGCTTGGGACCTGCGTAAAAAGTAGTTGACGTGACAAAAAACGAGACTAAAAGGGAGACAGCGCAGCAACGGCTTGGGGAGTAGGAAGGGTATGGCAGCAGACGCAAATGGGGCAAGACGAAGAACAAAGAAGGAGGGAAGCGCGGTTTTCCGTTTGAACGAAAACTAATAAAAATCTGGGAATACGGCGTGCGCCAGGGGGAAGGCGAAGTTATTCCGTGTAAAAAAAAAAAGACAAAACTTTTACTGCCGCACTGTAGCGGAAAGAGGAAGCGACGATTTCGGAGTAAACGACAGAGAAGCACTATAGAGGACTCACAGTTAGCAGGGGTCTTGAAAAAATGGTTGAGGATAACCGGGGAGTCGTCTGAGCCCAAAGTAGCGGGATAAAGAAGGAAGAGGAATGGAAAAAAAAGGTTGAGGGGAAATTCAAAAAGAGCGTTGTGGCAAAACCTGGCCACCAGTAAGCCCTCGTTCCCTCGGAGGGGACATAGCTGAGCGCGCAGTCTATTACAGCGGGGGAACACGTCGGGCGGCCACAAGAGGGGGGAAGCACGAGTCCCGAAAAAAGTGATCAGCAAAGGGGATCAGAAGACGGAACAAAAAGAAGAATGTGCGAATCTAAACACGTTTCCTTTAGGTTTTTAAATGAGCATCCAAGGAGAAGGGGAAGGAAGGAGGGGAAAAGGGAACGTTCGCGGGAAAAGCGCGGGGATAGGTGATCGACGAAGCAAGTGGATTGGAGATAGTGAGGAATAAAAACAAAGACAGACCAGACGCCGCCAGTACAAAGTTTATCAATAGGGGCGGGGGGAAGGTAGAGGGAAGGAGGGACCGGACAAGGGTCCAATATATAGTCCCAACAAAGAGGGAATGGAAACAACCAATGGAGAAAACCTTAGTCCTTTCATAATGGGGGTCTAGGGGCGGGGATCATGGCGTAGTAAAGCCAAAAATCACCGAAAAGGAACATAAATTAACGAGGGAAGCGAAAGGGCTTCCCCTTGAAGAGACCCAATTGCAGCCGAACTTTAATGATGAAAAAGGGAGGCGCTTTTGGGGACCTGGAACAAGGAGAAACGCCGAACAAAGTAAGGGGGCAGGCAGGCTTTGGGGCCGCTTCCTGAGCGGCAGGTGCATGCGGGGTCCGAAAAGTTCAGAATAAGAGGGTGCAGCCAGACTGGCCTACGGGATTTAGGGTAAAAGAAGGGAGACAACAGAAAAGGCTAGTTGAAGAAAAAACTCAAAGTTCTCAATACGCATTCTTCTACGAGGACGGGGTTCGGGGAAAGGAAGCAGTTTCGTTTGGAATGGGCCGTGGGACTCCCAGAAGAGAGAAACTCAAAACGGAATGCGAAAGGAGGGAAACAGGTCGTTCAACGAAAAACTTCAAAACCGTTCAGAAGCAAAAAATTGAAGGGGGATGTCTCAGGGGAATTATTGTATCCGAGCAAAAAAAACAAAAGAGAGAAAAAGAGAGAGAGAAGAATGAAGAAGACACCTGCATGGAAAAGCGGAAAACGAAAGGAAGCCGCGTATGGGAGAAACGGGAGTACGGGGTCACGAAAGCGGGGCGTCAAAAAAATTCAAAAGCAGTGTCGGAAGACTGATCCCAGAAGCCCGTAAAAAGAAATTAACAAGAGAGAGTTGCCAATCAAAAGGACGGGCCGATCAAGTAGAAGGCGGAAATAAATGAGAAAGCAAGGAGGAAAAAGGGAGGTTCTGAACGTCGTACCTTTTCAAAGGCCTCCAGCAAGGGAAGGCGACAAAGAAGATAAAGGAAAAAGCCATGGGCTTTCAGGAGGCGTTAGACGTTACCGCCAAAGCGCAGAGGCAGAGCATCAAAGGGACGGCCCTGGGAGGACTTGGGGGAATCATCGCGACGGATGAGGGATTCGTAGGGGGCAAAAAGAAACAAGATTCCAAAAAAAAGAAACCGGGAAAGGAAGGTGTGCAGGTCGAAACAGGAAGATTTTTGGAAGGAGGAAAAGTGCAGGAAAGGTACGAACGGCAAAGGAGCGAGAACCAGCGGAGCCGGGAAAAAGGAAGAAAACAGAGGGAGCGAGCAATGGGGGGAAAGTCTCTCCAAGGAGAAAAGAACAATGCTGTCAGGTACCCACATTATCCCCTAACGAGGTCAAAACAGAACCAGGGCAGGGCAGACAAGAAGAACAACACTGACCGGGGGGTCGAAAAGACGACGGCTAGCAAGAAGGGATAAGGGTTGGGTTGTTAACAGCCTTACAATGCGATAATTTTGAGATAGGGGTTGGGTGACGGGAAAAAGTAACCAGCTGGGGGAAAGCGGAGAAGAAGGTAAGAGACCAGGCGAGATCAGATTGGCATGAAAGAGGGCTGCGGGGGAGGGTTGAAATAACCCCTGAGAACAGGAATGAATGCGGAAAAGGAGGGGGAAGAGCGAAGTAAACCGAAACAGTTAAAATGGAGGAGAAGAAGAGCCAAGGCTGAACTAAAGAAACATTACTACTGTAAGACAGGAGATCTTCACCTTACTATGGTAGCGGCACTCTATAGTACAGGACTCCTTCGTTGATTGAGAAGAGGAGGAAGGAAGGATCGGCCGCAAAGGGACGAAGTCCAAGGGTGGGCTTGGAGAGACGGACGTTCACCCGAACCCGCAAGAGAGACAAGAACTAAAAGGAGTGACTCACCCGAAAAAGAGAAAAAGATCGCAGTAGTGACATGACAATCAGCTGAATCCGAAAGGGAAGGGGGGAGCAAGAAGAGGGGGCAAGAGCTTGGCGACGAAAATTCGAAAATCGGTCTCAAAGAAAAAGAATAGGAAAGAAGGGGAAAAACGCGCGTTCCGACCATAAGACCAGCAGAACACAACACCGCCCAAATTGACGTTAAAGGAGAAGACTAAAATGAGAAAGATCCGGGCAGAGCCCCGATCACGGGAAGCGTACGCTGGGAAGGAGAGAATCACAAGGGGGAAGAGAAGGGGTCCGGCAAGTGAGCAAATGAAACAGGGGGTGCTGGTTCGCAGATCAAGATAGGGGTCCTCTGTTCGGTACGATTCGCAAAAAAAACGATCGGGAAGCACTTCGCTCACAAAAGAGGAGAATTTACTTTCTGCCTCCAAAAGCGAAACAGCTGCGGCGATAGAGGGCCGGAAGGTCAGAAAGAGCGGACTTCGGCCTGGAAAAAAGAAAGGCTGTGTAACAAAGTATATCTCGATCTGAAAGGGAACCAAGATAGTTCAAAGCAGAAAAAAGGAAGTCAGCGAGATCATGAACGCGAGATCCAAAACGGAACGGGGGATGACAGCAAGTAGAGGCAAGTCAGATCGGAGGGGACGAGGTAAGAACGGCCAGAGGGAACGGCCTGGGCTGGGGGTAGAAAAAAAGGATGTCCGCCAGCTTTAGCAAATGAGTAAAACAGAAAAGGAGGAAACAAATGCCGCCGCGTTCTTTGGAACGTGCCGACGAAGCATCGAAACACAACACAAGAGAGGAAAAAAGAGGGCAAGCTTCCGTCAAGTGACCAAAAAGAGGACGATCTGCGGAAGGTAGAAACATTCCAGGGGGGATAGAATTCGAGTAATTATAACTACCTGCGGACTCCAGGCTTGGGTCTGGAGACCCACGATGGACACGGGAGGTAAATCAGAAACCGTCGAGGGCCTGGAAAGCAATATCCAGGGCATGAAGAGACGAATGAATGAATCGGGATGGGGGTGGACAGCACGGCCAGAACTGGCAGATCGAGATATAAGGTCGGGGAAGGACATTTAGAGAAGGAAAAAAAGAGACTCTCGAAAGGAAAGAAAGAGGAAAGAAGCGTTTCGATGAAGAAAGAAAGGGACCGAGGGTGAATCAGAGTATCTTCTGAGCCGCGACAAACGGGTACGAAGAAAGCGGCCCAGATGGGAGAGAGAAAAAGAACACGGTTTCATGAAGCAAGGAGGAAAAGCAGGCAAAAATTGAAAGGGTCGGACAGCGTAAAATGTATGCCAAATCACCTGCAGCTCGCCCGGGGAGGGTCCAAATTTCCAAGGGGCTGATGAGGGGAAAGGGGGGAAAATTTTGAGTTGGGGGGAGTGTAGAGAAAGGCTGTGCCTAGAGCGTGGAAAATAGGCATTTCTGTTCGTGGAAAGAAAAATAAAAAAACCAATAAAAGGCAAAGAGAGGGAGAGAAGAGGCGGGGGAAAAAAAGCCGTCCGGAAACAGGGGAAGGAAACAGGAGGGGGAGGGACACCGGAAGATGTGATTACGAGGGGTTCCGGGCATAGATCATCAATGCGGAGAGAGGGAGGGAAGGAAAAACGACGATTCATACGCCAAAAGGACTGGCTCTAACGTAGAGGCTAAGTCTATACCGCCAAATTGAGCAGGACCAGAAAAGAGATAAACATAGAGTGCCGCTACAGGAGGAGAGTAGCAATTCATGGACAGTACTGGGGGGAAAATAGACTGGGAGCGGAGAAAAAAAAATAAGTGCCTGGGGAGGATCCTTGGGGGAGGGAATCGAAGGAAAGCGTTGGAATGGGGGTGCAAGGGACTTCCTTCGAGCATGGGGTTATTAAAGTGCACCGAGCCAGCATTTCCCCCGGGGCGCCAAAATAAGAGGAAGAGAGAGAGAAGAAAAGGGCAGCAAAACGCGAAGCCAAAACTTTTAAAACTTGAAAAAGAAAATTATCGCAAAGAGACTGGGGTAACACAAGCAACAGATGTATCCGCTAAGCCGTTTAAACACGGGGGAGGGTTGAAGGATGCATCCAACCCCGAGTTTGGAGGGTGAAGAGCGATCACCTGGTACCGGTTGCCGCCGGGCTTGGAAGGTACAAATTTGGTTTAATGAAACAGAAGATTTATTGGCTACTACTGGAGATGACCAAAAGAGGCGCGCATACGCCGCGCCAGTAACGAGGTTGTTGATAATGTGCGAGAAGATAGGAGATTTGTCCTTCAACATCCGGCAGTGCAGGGAGGGTGATTGGAAACATCCTTGAATGGGGACCGACCTGCCAAGGTTAAGGGTAAGTCATTTTTCACGGAATGGGCGAGGCATCATGATGCGGGCGGGAGAAAGAGAAGGACGCACTCCTTAGAAAGGGGCTCAAAAAAGAGTCCCAGGGCACGCCCACTTTGCAATGTCACAATCGCTCATAGTTGCAAACCAGAGGAGAATAGAAGACAGCCGGGGGAAGGAGTGCCGTTGAGAAATCTAGAATGGACAAGGTGACGAACGGTCAAGAAGTCAGTTGCAGCCAGGCTGCGGGGAAGAACTCCTTTGAAGTGAAGGAAGTTCGCTCTACCCTCATCACGGTCAAAAATGACTGAAAGAGAAAAGAAGGAGAAGTGGGAATCGGAACTAAAAAAAGCCAGAGGAGGATTAGCGACTAAGAATTCAGTGTGATTCAGGGGGGTCCGCACACGATGGATGGAACAGAAAATGAACGCGAGAGAATTAGAACGAAGGGAGACCCATGTCGGGAAACCAAACGGTACGCATCAACCTGCCAAAACTGGGGGGAAAGCAAATTGCAGGGATAAGAGTTCCAGTCTGGTATCTCCTCAAAAGAAACCCGAGGTGAAAATAAAATGTAAAGGACGAGGCCAGACCCACCTGTCAAGGGTGCAGCGAACTCATAGTGGAAGCGTCCCGCGGGGAGATAACCTGGGGTATCACGATGAGAAGGAAAGCGCTGAGCTCAAGTGAGGGGGTCCCGACCATCCGAGATTCGACGATAAGTGAAAGCCCGGGAGAGAAAAAAGGAACAAGGCATGGGGGGACCCTAATGCCTAATACAACAACGCCGGTCGCTGCGGTATAAAAAACAGAGGTAGGAAAAGGAAGTGGGGGGGAGCGAAACGAGTGTTCGTCGTAAACAAATTGTGCAGAACAAAGGGGAAGAAAAAAGAAGAACGGCAACGTACCAAGGCAAGTGGCTTGCGGCTCTTTAGACTCGGGTTACCGTGCAAAAGCAGCGGAACGACCGGTGAAAAGCAAAGCGGATACAAGAGGAAAGGGGGAAGCCAGTCACGAAATCGGTCGAAGGGGAGGCAAATAAAAAAAAGCTGGCACATACCACCGCGACATGATATGAAGAAACAAAGGAGGGACCCCATTATGAAAGTATAGGTTTGTTGAGAAAAAATTCCCAGAGGGGGAGAGAGAAATGAAAGGCGGTTTCCGAAAAAAAAAAGAAGAGATCCAACAGGATCCCCGTCGTGGGACTGGCTCAAGATGTAATGAGCTCTGGTGGACCAGGTAAATCCGAATAAACAGACAGGCATGTAGGGGGGGTCGGAAGTAGGCAAAAATTGGATTCAAGAACATTAGGAAATGACGAGGGAAAAAGGCCCCGCAACGCGGCGGGATAAATTGAACGCACAGGGGAAAAAGGAGGGCAGAGCAATATGTGGCGGTGCTGGCCGAATCTCACGAGAGCCAGAAAAGGGTGGCGATAATGTGGATTTTAAGGAGCTTCTGGTAAAACCAGAACTGGGCATGCGAAAACGCGAAAAACTGTTGAGAAAACTGGATCATAGGATAAACTCAGCGTATTGATGCCGCGAGGCAGAGGTTGGGGGAAAAAGACTCTCAAGCACTGCAAAAGGAACGCTTCGCCTTGCCGGTCCGTGACACCGGTCGAAACAAGGAAAGGAAGGGGAGGGAAAAGTTAAACAAGATAACCAAAGGAGAGACTAAAAGGAAAGGATGTAAAGACTGCTATCTTTCAAAGGTGCGGGGGGATATATAGTGTCCCGGCGCTTGGGTAGTGGGACGGCGAACCAGGTCGGCTTTCATAGAGGAAGATCCGTGCGAAGTAAAGTGGAGGGCTTTAAATCGCTGTTGAAAGGACCGCAAGAGAGCCGCCAGCTGCATGTAGGTTGACTGCCCCCCGGCGATCACGCAAAGGGAAGAGCATATTGCCCATTACTCTGACTGCGGGATGAATGCAACATGTGAATAAGCAATAGGGCCATGGATGACAGAACTACGGACGTATATAGAGTAACAAAACAAAGCAAGAGATGGGGACACGCGAACTGGGCACAGACAGAGCCGTCGACATCAAGCCCTCACCAAAACAACCGCCAAAGGTAAAGACGCCCATAATTATGGAAAAACAGGAGAGCCAGTCCGGAAGAAAGAAGCGGTACAGAGGGGGACGTCGCGAATCCAAGGTTGGACCTGGAGGGGGACGCCGGAATTGGAGGAATTTGAACCGTTTTTCGTTTCCATATCAGAAGCGGCCGATTAGGAAATTATAAAAAGAGGGAAACTAGGATAACGAAATAAAGTTGCCAACTGAACGGCCTCCCATCGAACGAGCGGCCAGGGCGCAAGAATGCCTGCTGTCTCACTTAGGGGAAAGTTAACGTGGATTCCACTTGGAAAAAAAGAGATATAGACGAAAAGAGAAAAAGGAACGAGGTGAAACACACCATCCCGCAGGCAGAAATCTATGAAGTCGAACGCGGGGCGATTCTACGTGGGGCACAGAAGTAGAAGATTCATAGGAAGAGAGAGAGGAACGGAAGGGCGACCTATCAACTTTCAGTGGTAAATCTAAAGATAGGGGGGACCGCAGGCGTAATAAAGTGCGAGAAGAAAGGGAATGTTAATAACACAAGCAGGCATTGGGACAAGGCCGCCGGAGCGGGGGGGAACAAGGTTCCGTTAGAGTGCCGATCGATCTCCAAAACACGGAGGGGGAAGTAGCCTAAGAGATAAAAAATGCAGGAGGCACGTGACGCAAAAATAGCAACAAAATCAATGCGGGCAAATTATAATTCAGGGGCGCAGTCGAGATCGATAACCTGTAGAAAAATCTTTTCGGGAGGAACCACGAGATTGGAGTGGAATGTAATGGAGAGAATCAAAGAGGGAATGGATCTGCTCGTGCAAGGAACTTAATGACAAGAAGGGACATACTAGGATGAAGGCCTGCGGGATGGGGGGGAAAGCTCGTTACGGGAAATGATGGAGATATACTTTGCTGTTCAATAAGGTCATTAACAGAGACAGAATCTGAACAACAAGCTCAAGGGAAACTCTCGTTTTCGGGGGGGGAGGGCAAGAAAAGAGGAACCGATGATCGAATGTTATCTGTCGAAGATCGAAGTTACGAATCAGCGGCCCGAGGGGAAGAGGAAGCACAACACGTGAAAAGTGCGGAACCAAAATTATCATATCATCCACAAGTGACTGAGAACATCTCACCACGAGGGCTGGGAAAGGAGAAGGAGGAGAGGAAGGGGATAGTGAACATAATTCGGGGGAAAGGGGAAATTGTACATTGGGGGAGTTTTTAGGGAGGCCTATGGAGAAGGAAGGGGACGGAGAGGAGCGTTTACCTTCGTGGTACCATGGATTTGAGATGGAAAACGAGAGACCGGGGGAGATTAACTAGACAAGGCAACATTCGGGGGAGTAAAATGCACTCGGGCAGCAAAACTGTTATCTGCATGTCAAGAAAGAGGACACCGGCACGGTTGAGACGATTGACGTGGGGTCACGTGGGCCAAAACTAATAGAATGGAGGTCTACTCAATGCCGAAAAAGACCATGGGTACGATGAAGACCAAGTGCAACTGACGGAACGAGGCGTACTTGCGAGATCTATGACCGCCAAAACATTTGATATTCCCCGAATAGCTCGCCGGAAAATAGGTGGAAAAAAGGAGACAATTATGAGAGGGAGGGAGGCAAGACTTAAGCCCGACAGAAGTTTCCTATAACCGGGGGGACTGGAGAACAAAAAGGTTCCTTGGTGCAGGGGCAGTCACCAGGCAGAGGGTTATGTAAAACCTGTCCACAGGACCAAGGTGAAAACTAACGCGCAGTGCTATTACAGCGGCAGGGAAACGATTAAGGGACAATCCATCATAAAGGAAAATCCACTGTATAAAAATTATCGACGGCGGAACTGGCACACAAAAACATTTGACACTAACTAGCTTGTTCGTTGGGTAGAAAAAAAGGGGGGGAGAATAACCGAACGTGCGGGGACAAGCACGTGAAGACTTCGAGTAAAAAGGGAAAAAGAGGGCGCGCGGAAATCATCTTGGTGGTAAACCGACAGCAATTGATTGGACGAAAAGACCTTGGGGGAAGAGAAGAAGGTGGAACTACAAAAGACGCAAACGCAGAATATTACACCAGGTTGTTGGATCAGGAGTGGGAGGAGAGAGACTCCCTTCTTGGCCGTTGAGGAAGAACAGAAGACAGTCCTGTCTGATATACAAAAAATCTCGGAGCTCCTAAAACAATTATCCCTGGAATAATGGGGGAGGGAGCTGATGAATATCATGGCTGCAGGGTCTGGGAAAAAAAACAAGAATTGAAACCAGGTCGGATCAGGGAAGAATGAAGGTCCCCTTGAAGTCTCCAGCATCCGCACTGGTGATGCTCGAAAAAGACGGGAAGCGTTGCAGGGGGCAAAAGGGGCTATAAAAAAACGGACCGAAGCACTGGACGGTACGAAGCTTGCTTTGTCGCTCGCTGCTGCATTTGACAAGGGGTGAAAACGTCAGAAAACTAGTTTCAGCCAGCGAGGCCTAAGCATTAAGCACTTCGAAAAAAAAAAAGGCCGTACGTTACGAGGATGAAAATCAGGCTCTGGTGAAGCTTCTGCTAAGACTAAAGGGATCAGTCGAAACTATCCGCAGGGGAGGGGGGTGGAGCAGGTGTTAGCTCCCAATGGAGCGACGACGGAAGGAGAATCCGGAAAAAAAAGAACGGGCACCGGAAAGAGACAGTCCCGGTTAACTGTTCGCCTGCAAAATGGGGGCAGTAAAACGAATTTCACATTATTGGTAGCGCGATACACACACGGAGGAGGAGGGGGAAACTATGGAGGTACAAGAAATTAATTCTAGTATCAGCCAAACGCAGTGCAACCGAAGGGAAAGGCAAAAGCGTAGGGAAAAAAGGGACTCACGATTAGAATGTCGACTAAACAGAGGTGGGTGCTAAACCAAAGCAGTACCAAAAAAAATGAAAAATGGTCGCCGAGAAGAAATCAACAATAAAAATACCGAAACAGAGCAATGGAGTGCCATCACCGACTGGCGGAAACGGAGAAGGAGGAGGAAAAAAGAAGGACGGAATAAAGCAAAATGCGGAAACGTTAAACTGAGGCAACCAAGGGCAGGGGGAAGCAGGCTAGGGAAAAGCAGAGAAAAGAAATATGCCAACTTACACCAGTTTCACGGACCTGTATTTAGAAAACTGGTACAGGTAACGAGTACAAGGTGAAGGGAGAATAAAATTTCCGCTACATGGGATAAGTGCAATGGAGCCAGCGGATAAACAGAGAGGCGGGAAAGGTGGACCAGACCGGAGTCAAACACAGAACCATTTGAAGGAAGAGTTGTGAAGCGTAAAATTAAACGATTTGTGAAAGAGACGAACTCAGTTTGAAAAGGCAAAAAGGAAACGAACAGAAAGAACGACGAATCAAACCACCGTCTACTGTCACCGCGTTCGGTAGCAGCTGTTTGGCATGTATCTGAACGAGTGGTATCCAATCATCTGGCGGGAAAACGAATCCCGGAATTAGTTTCAGAAAGAAAGGGGACGAGGGCAGCCAAAGGGCCCAAACCGCTCGTTTGGTATGATCATTCGAAAACGAACAAAAACTTCTTATCATGAGCAATATGTTGGTGGGGACTGTCGAAAAAGGTAGGAGAAGGTTGCAGAGAGGGGGGGGAAAGCTGGACCGCTGGAGGGGGAGGGCCCGAACGCGTGATGGGATCTTACTTAAAAACTGCGAATAAAGCGAGGGTAAAAAAGGAGATACGTGGAAGGAAAGGAAAAAACTAAAGAAGGAAGCACTCAAAAAAACTCTTCGCCTTCGAGAAGTACCCCTAATAATACCCTGAGATACCGATATGAAGGAGAAGAAGAAAAAGGAGGAGCACTAAAGAAAGGAAAGGGTGAGACTGCTATCTTGAGAAACCGACTGGGGAGACAAGGGGAAAGGCTACGGGACTCGAATCAGAGCAGTGAAAAATAGAGTCTCTACATTTCGAACCACAGAAAGGTTGGTCGGTTCATAAAAAAAAAAGACTGGTACCGGAACAAGAAAGAGAGCAGGAAATGCTGTCTAGGGGTAGTTGCGGCAAAAAGGAAACGCGTATCAAATTCTGGCCGTTTGTCAGCGCCGGAGGAAGAATACGGGGCTGCTGGAAAAAGAAGACGGGGGGACACGGAGCAAGAAGGAAGTTGGAGGGAGCGGGCGCAACTGCGTATCGGTACTTACACGAAAATCCCTGAACGCAGTACAAGCCGATGAACGACAAAGTATAACATCGCCTCAAGAAAAACAAAAAAAGGGCGGTAAATGAGCACTGCAGCAAGAAAATGCGGGAAATATCACTAAACCGGGAAAGAAGTCAAGATCAGGGGCAAAGAGTGACGCTGGAAGGTCCTTCAAAGTGGACTTACTCCGAAAAAGGGGAACGGCAACGGTGTAGGGAGAAAGATATCGGGCGCGGATTCGTACAATTCGTCGAGGGACAGAAGAACGGAGGATGAAAAGCGGGCCTTTCCTGGAGGAGAAACTAACTCAGCGTCCCGAGTGCTCGATGCATCTATGAGTCTCATGAGGGAGTCAGATTGAAAGACAAGTCTGGGTAAAGCAAGGGATATGCGGCGAGCGGAATATCCAAAATGCTGTGTATAGGGCAACGCTTGGACAAAAAAAAAAAATTACAGAAATTCATGGCCCAGCGCGATCTCCAAAAAAAGTTGGGGACGTCACGATCTTAGTCTCGACGGGAGAAGGGATAAACGCAGTCAGCCACTAAGAAGGTGGGGGGTCATCAGAAAGAACCTGAGTCACGATACCGAGATAATGTCCCAAGAAGGTAAGCACAGACGAAGATTACGGCGCACGAGGGAGGGGGGGGGTAAAGGGCAGACTGATCTGAGATAAAAAAAAAATGAGAAGAGAAAAGGGGGGCAATCAAAGTTCACTAAATGACGGGTCCACAGCACGCGGCCCGGGGGGGGTCAACGCGGATGGGTGAACCGGAAGGAGCAGGAGGTAGAGCGCCATTCTTACCAGGCTTTAGGGGGAAAAAAAAGGATCGCGAACAAAAAGGAGCTGATCCAAATAACTCAGATAGGGCCCTGGAGAAGTGTCCGAGAATCGAAAACGAGACTGGAATTCCTTTTGATTTATGTGAAGCGCGGACGGAAAGGAATAGAGAATATACGGAACCAAAAAGGGAGGGAAATAAAAGGAAAGGCCGAATAGGGAGACAAAGGCATCGAGCAATCTTACCAATTTTCAGTGGGGAGGGACATAAGAAATTGCAAGGGGAAAGTGTGCGTCAGAGAGGACACTAACTAAATAGAGTAATATCCTGCGGCCGCGAGATTGATCAACTTAAACAGAACTGTTTCAATGTGGGATACAATTGGACTGGTGCGCAGTTAAGAGTCCAAGGGACAAGGAAAGCGTAAACGCTTAAGTAAAATCGAGAGAGGAACGGGATCTTGCCATGTAGGCTTGCGCATGGGAAACTCTTTTTCGGGTTTGGATGAGGCCGGATACGGAGGCGCAATAAGGAGATGGGGCCTGCGGTTAGGGATTATCGGTAAAGACCAAAAGGGGATACCGCACAGCATATGAGTATAGGAAAGGAGTGAAGTGGGCAAGCCAGCCGCGGGGACTCTGCATGCAGCCGGCGAGTAACACCGCGCTTGGATCGAGTTGGCCTGGCACTCGTCTACTTACAAACAAAAAAGCGAAGGAATGAGTCTCTATTGCGGAAAAGAGGGAATAAGCGGGCTTATAGAAGGCAACAGAATGTTCCTGACTCGCACTGTAGCGGCGATCTATACCGACGACGATTTCGGTCAAGTACCACGAACAGAGCACGTGACGCATAGAAAGGCCTTAACTTAAAGCAGATAGGTCAAAGATCTTACAGTACGTGAATGGTATTCGACAACGAGCAGCGAGCAGAAAAAGGTTCTACTGGTATCCGCCACGGCGTGAGCACCTAGAAAGCGAACTTCACCGGGGGGGAAAGGCTTCCAAAAAATCGGTTCTTTTCAAAACGGGGAAAGACAGGGGGGGGAACTCAGTGCAACAGACGACAGGGGGACCAAAGGAAGCGTGATCAAGGAGCACGCCGAGCGGACCCAGATGTGTACCACTAACCCTTCAAAAAATCCACTTATCGATCAACTATCGACGACGGAAAACAACAAAAACTCACTGGGAAAAGAATGCTCCGTCGGTTTTTACTGAATGAAACATAAAAAGAAAGGGGTTCACGGGAGGTCTGAGAATCCTTGCCCTGAGCGCTCGACTCATCGCGTAGGCATGGGGGGAAAGACCGAAACAGCAGCCTAGTACGGAGGTTAATGTGAATACCATATGTAATATCCAAGACGAGGATAAAACCTGTGGGGATCCCTCGGGATAGGGAAGAGCGTCTCTCCTTTCCTTGCCGTTGGAGAATCAACGGGTCAAGCAAAAATCAACAGTGTGTAGGGGTGATCACAAGAACGTCGCAAAACGTTATTCCTTTCATTAATGGGGAATTGCCTGAAAATGCGGAAGGGAGCTTTCCGATAATCTCCGAAAGCTCCAGGAGGAAGTCCGAGAACATGTGCTTCCCCTGAAGTCATCCCAGGGAAAAAAGGGGTGACAGCAGGCCGCTCTGGGACACTGTAACCAAGAGGCCGAGCAACATGGCCGGGTAAGTGGAAGTCCATTCAGTTACGTGGAAAGTCGAACGGCCGCTTGACAAGTGGTTAAGAGCAGAATTTGCAGAATCACTCGGAATTTTCAGAAGGCAGAGGGGCAAGAGCAACTTAAAAATGTCGGAAAAAAACATCACGAGGAAAGGCGTCGGTGGGCAAGAGGGGCAAAACGCAACATTGTAAGGGTAATCGTCGTCAGGATACGGATGAAGGAAGGCGACCTATCAGCAGTTCGGGGGATGCAGTTGTACGCCCACTAGGGGAAGCCTAAGCTACTATAGCAAAGCGAAGCCAAGAGAAAGGGAAGGGGCTCAGGAATAGAAAATGCAAATGCAGGGATGGAGAAATTTGAAAAAATATCTGCTCGAAAAAACAAACCTTATGAAAAAGAGAGATACAAGATGTAATTCGAACCAACCCAGATTGCAGTCGAACAACAGAACATGGAATCGTAAAGGAGGTTCGTGAGACCTATAGAATAAAGGAGAGAGGAGCTCCATCGGGGCTACAAAAAGCAAAAACAACGAAGGTGACAAGGGAGAATCGAGAAAACAATAGAATAAGAAACGAGTAAAAAGAAAATTGAGCCATCATCCTCTACGCAAAGAAGAGGATAAATGGGCAAGACGAAAATAGGAGCCAAACATGAGCAACGAGTTGGATTGACCAAGGGTCAAAAATGCAGAAACGGGAGCCAAGGAAGACCACTCCCGGCCATTTGCTTTCGGAGATTTAGAAATACGCCTAAAATCTCGACGCAAGTGAAGAGAATCAAAGTGCAAGAAACTAATGAAGGAAACATCTAGGGGACGTAGAGCTTTCGGACTGGCCAAAGGGATGAATTCATAAACGAAAAGAGAAACACACCAACCCAAACCAAAAAAAAAAAATTAAGGAAGGAATAGTGGTTCAAGGACGGAAAGGTCAAAGATTTTGGAGACCGAACTGCCGGGGTCCGAAAGGCAAGGCAGAGAACCGAGAGGACGAAGGAAAAAGAAGCAAAACAAACGGTACGGCCGATGATGGAGCAAGCTGGGGCAGGGACACGGAGTAGAATAAAGCAGGAAGTTACCACGGCCCCGCGTGAGGTTCAAGCCGCGAAACGGAAGCAATACAGAGCCCCCACTATTGTCGGGGGGATTGTCATTAGAAAAACCGACAACGACCGGAGCAAGGTGTTGGGGAAGCTTGAACATAATAAGGGGTAGAAAGGTAAATGGGGGGTCGTATAAAGGGGAACCCGTCTGGGAACCGCGAACGAGGAGAAGGGAGAGAACTCAACTCTTCTGAGCGAAGACGGGAAGGGGAAGCATATGAGTAATGGTTTCAGGGAAAAAGAGCGCAAGAAGGCCCTGCAAGAAGACCTATTCTCCTTCGGGCCTACCGGACGAATACCTAGAATAAAGTAGTTGAAAAGCAATTCAAGAATTGCTGCTACGACACGACAATTACTGTAGAATGATATCTGGCACTTACTAAAAAGGGAGGGGCTCTGTCGGGGACCGGGCAATCAGGCGTAAGTATGGTGAAAGGTGTTAACTGAATTACCAGCCTTACCCAGTTTGGCGGAGGGTCAAATTGATAAATATGTCTCTTCCTTCGCCCTCCTGAGAGCCTAAGGAAATTAGTAGGGGAGGCCCACGGAAAAAAGCTATAAACAAGGTGGAAACTAGGCCGGAAGGGGGGGGGCCCATGACGAGTAGGAAGTTCTTCGCTGCCACTCAGAGGACAAGAAAGAATCGTTGGCAAACTCGCCAATTAGAAGAGGAAGGCCTAAACGAAAATCAAGCGGTTAAACGACTCGATGAAAAAATCAGAGGGGTACACCCCTAAAGCCACAACCAACAAACCGCCAAAAGTGTGGGACTTAAAAGAGAAAGAAGCCAAAGTATGGCAAGATCAAGGAAGCCGCCAGATAGGGGGGAAAGCACTGAAACGCTGCGAAGATCAGTCCAGGGTTACGGAGAGACGGGGCAGGCATTGGCCAAAATTAAAAAAAAAAAGTGGTGCGTTTTAGAAAGGAAAGGGACTCGGTGGAAGAGCATAAAAAGAGCCTGAAGATCAATTCGATCAACACGGAGAATGTCATTTTAAATACCTCCCATCGGAAAAAGAGGAGGGCCGGGATAATTCCTGAGATTAAGAGAGAAAATCGTACAGGACCTTCTGGGGGTATCAAGATAAAAAAAGGACGGGAAACTATGACCTGAGACACAACCAACCGCAGCCGTCAGAAGATTCATTCAACTCAGGAGAGATACGTAACGGTATTAAGGAACGAAAGGTACGAAAGGTCAGAGAATAAACGAAAGTAGCAATAGAACGGAGTGAGTTTTGGACATCAAAAAAAAGCCTGTGGACCAAGGCCGTAAGGTCAAATGGAGAGAACCGGAATGGGGCAAAAGGACACCGAAATTTGGCACGGGAGACCGGAAGCGCACT
>Ga0179593_1383784_pt1 | contig 18895 bp, 17 predicted proteins | sample CZODoug2_1_08_16_FD_185931 | JGI IMG/M metagenome (GOLD analysis project Ga0179593, IMG submission 185931) | Vadose zone soil fungal communities from Angelo Coast Range Reserve, California, USA - CZODoug2_1_08_16fungal (PacBio error correction) | ecosystem: Environmental > Terrestrial > Soil >...
CGTCAAACCATCTGGAGGGGTAGGGAAGGACGGCACTCAAAAGGGGCTGATCTCAAGAAAAAAAGATTGGGGAACATGGGTGTACAAGCACACAATCGGGACACGTCTCATTTAACCTAACCTAACAGTATGGGTGGGAAAGGGGGAGTGTCAAAGGGGGATAGGCCCCAGTCTCAAAAAAAAATGGTGCTACAGAAAGGACAAGTAGACTAGGGACGACGAAAGAATGGTGGCAACGAAATAAAGACTTTCTATGGGGGTGCTAAAAACCTGAAACGGATGAAAAAATCTGAAAAAAAAGGAAAAATAGGTCATGAAAGGACTACCCGCCGTTTTGATTTCTGCCCTAAAGTTTCCGGGGTTAGAAAGGGTCTGTACGAGGGAGAGGTATTGATGATCCGGATACGATCCCCTCAAAAACTGTCAGGGAACGGCTCTGTATAATCCTCACCCACGGTGAGGGCAGCCAGGGACGTACGGGGGAGAAGACATAGAATGTGATACCAGAGGGGGGCCGGGAGACAAGGGCGCCATGCCAGAGCGAAAAAGAACATGGAGACGTAAGACGGCAGAACGGTGTCTGAGATGTGTGTGATGTCAAACTGAAGACGAGGGGGCGCGGAAAAAGGGGGAGCGTCGTACCGGGTAGGAAGACGCAGGGGACCCAGGGAAATGAAAGGAGGAACGGTCGAAAAATCGACGGAAAGAACGCCGGAGCTATAGTGGGCCTACCCTGAAAAGAAGAGGAATGACGACCGAGAGGAACAAGTTGGTAGGATTGGCAAACTCATAAAAGGGGAACACAGAGCGCCCTAAGGGTATGCCCGAGGGGGGGCAGGATAACTGCTATCGGCGCTCTGGATGGTACAAGTCACAAATGAGAAAAAGGAGAGGGGAAAAGGCCGGATAGGGCTCAGAAATTCAATGGGGGGGGAAAGACTCCAGCGGATTTTGGGTGGGGGCTGTAAATTGGGGGGGGTCTTCCGCGGCTGGCAGCGGGAGAGAGGGCAAAGCCTATTGCCAAGGGGACGTCGGGAAGGGCATTGACCTGTCACCGAGGGGGCGGGCCGAACCAGAAAAAAGTTAACCATGGTTCTGGGAACGATCGTTCAGAACGCCTCAACAAAGGGGCGGTCAAGGGCCGGGGGTCAGAGCCACTCTGACCGTAAGGATTGTTTAACAAGGTTGAGTCTTAAATCTACCTCTAGCAAATTACCGGGACACTCAAAGCACACATAATTCAAAGATAGACAGAGGGTTCCCAAGTGCGCGATCTATCATGGATCGCTCGACAAAAGGTCGCGAAAGGGCCAAAAAGAAAGTCTCACACAAAAGGGGGTCTGCCTGGCGCCTGCTGGTCCAGGCGGAACAAACAACAGGAACTAGGATTCTCGCAACACAACTGAGTATTAATTGAGATAGACTGTCCTGTTTGAATGGTGCAAAGGTGCCCACACAAAAAAACCGAGCGAAAAACCCTGAGCGCGCAATCGAGTGTCTTGGGGGGTGAGGCCGACGCACTTCGCTTCGAGGAGGGGGGTCGGCGAAGATCTATTCTGTGGCCAGCGGCTCGGAGGGCCTTGTTGTACTAAAGGATTCTTTGCCAGGAGGGAGGGTTTGGGGTGCTAGACATACCGGGTAAAGACTTCCTGGCCAAGTGAGCCACTAGTGGGGAAGGAGCTTCTTCTAACCTCGAAAGGGGAAGGTGTAAAAAGCTGAGGGAAAAAGATCCGAGAAAAAAATCAAAGAAGAATGAAAAAGGGGGGGGGGGGGAACCCCTCTGGGGGACACGGCCGTAAACGACCGGCGGGGCACTCCGAGTGAATGCTGCGACAAAGGGACTGGTATTGATGAGAGAGTCGTCGACAAGAAAAAAAATACATAAAAAAGACCCAGGGGGCTATAAACCCCCCTCAGTCCCTCGCGCTACCAAAGAAGGGAGAGAAGTAAGAGGGAAAGAAGAGGAGGTGCTCAGGGGAATGGAGACCCAGAGTTTACAGCTTCCTCGCCACCAAGGGGAGGCCCAGAAAGAATCTATGTTCTGATTGAGGATGCTCGCACCAAACTCAAAATTTCCCCAGGAGGGGAAGGATCTTTCAAGAAAGGGATTTAGGGAGACGGGAATAGCGTCTGCGATTTTGACGGTAAGGAAGGGTAGGTCCCAGAGCTTGCTTCTAAACCGGCAGCGCCTCACCCTCACCAACGATCAACACCTAAGAGAAGGGACTAGCGAAAAGGGGTCGATACTTGACAAAAAACACGAAAACAATGAAATCGTTTCGGCGACGGAAGGCGACAATGGGATCAGTCACCAAGCTACAGATTTAGGCAAGCCAGGCCATGAATTTGTATGTGAGGGGGAACGGGCGTAATAAGGGGAGAGAGAAAAGCACCCCGGGGGGGGGGGGAAGGGAAGAGGGAACTCAACAAACGCTGGTTAAGCCAGGGTGTATCCTATCCTCGAAAGGATAAAGAAAAGGAAAAGAGCGGTCAGACCCCGACGTGCAAGTAAACGGGGGCATAAACACGGAAAACCCGTCACAGGCGGAGGGAGCTATAGAGAGAAGAGAGTTGTGAAAAAGGGGGGGGACCGGGAACCGCCGCCGTCCTGGGTTTAAAAAAAAAAGACAAACAAAGGACGGGGAGTCGCGCCAAAGCTACGTGGAAGACTCCGCGAAAAGATAGATTACAGGTAAAAGACGCGTCGCCGAAGAAAAGGGGATTGCGAGGAGGGGGTGGGGAAAAAAAAAGGGTCGCCCGGGCAACGGTGTTGTTCTTTTCCAATGGCAAAGGTCAGGGTACAGTCACCTGTTGACACCGAATGTGCCAAAAGAGGTCGAGAGAGCCACTTGGGAGGAAGAGAAGCGACGAAAAGGGGGGGAAACAGCTCGAGGCGAGATACGCGCTCCTAGAATCTATACCGCCCTTTTCGAGGGGGGAGAAGGGGGGAATGACGCGAACTCCTTTCGGAAACAACGAAAAACCGGTTGGGGTGGGAAAATCTGGGTCCAAAGAGGATTTGGGCGCTCACCCCCCGTATAGGTTAGACGCTCGGTAAAGGAAGGGGCGAGCAACATCATATCATCAGGAGTAAAAGCGGTGTATGCCAACTGGGGAATCGGTTTTTCTTCGGAGGGTAAACACAATTACGGGAAGGGGAAGCTCTGAAACTCCGCACCAAGGGAGTTGACGAAAAAAACTTGTTCTGTAACCGAAGCTCATCAACGCGGCCCGTTGGGGATCTCTTGCGCTATGGAGTCTGACTCAGCTTAAGGGGAAGGTAATCGGGAAAAGGAAACTCAGGAGTAAGAGCCAATGCGGGACTCGACGCAGGCCCTAGGCCAGTCATAGGTAGGAGAAAAAAACCAACAACGGTGATAAGAGAAGGATCACAATAGATAAAAGGGGGGGGGAGAAGAAGGGTGAGACCGGGAGCGTTGGAAAAGCCTTTGGCTCAGGGAGGGCAGGGAGGAGTGCGCCACTTTCACTCAGCTACTAACGACTAAACTCATAGGAACAATCAGGGGGGCCAGCGAGTTGAAGAGAAGGGGAGCATCTAAAAGTTAGCATTGGTTAACAGTGCTTGGAGGGGGGACAGGCGGGAAGGAAATGAATCCTCTAGCGGGGTCACAGCAAAAAATCTGAATAACATCCAAAAAGATCAGTTGGAATAAAACGTCCGGGATAAATCTAACTTCGTTATTTCCTGGGAGGAAAAACTGCAAGAAGGCTATCCTAAACGACTCAGGAATGGGGTGTAAACAAACTACTCTGGCTTCAAAGCTTTGAAAAAAAGGTGGGAGGGGGGGAGATATCGTGATTCCGGTCCATCACTCTCGCACTCCAGGCAGAAAAAGGCGGAAGAGGGGGCGAGGCTCTCCCTATTAAAGGACACCAATCTTCTGAGCGGGGGGGAAACTACTCAAATTGGGTCACAAGAAGTGGGGACGGAGGGCCAACGGAACAAATAGGGCAAAAATCGGAAGGGACCAAGCCCAAGGGGATTCTTTCCGTAGAAAAAGGACCCCTCTCAGGCGGCCGTCTCGTGGCTTCGACATGGGGGGCGCCCTGGAATTTCGTGAGCGCGACAAATGAAAGCAATTTCTAGTAAACTCCCCTTGGGGTAAAAGTGGCGAAAACAGGTCCTTTCACCCAAATCGAACAACACAGCAATCGCTATCATTAGAAGGAGATAGCTAATCGAGCCGGGGTTTCCTGGAGCAAGTCCGTTATCTCTCAGGAGGACCCGTGTCTGACCGGCGAGTTAAATTAAATCAGAGAAAGAAGGAAAACTAAGTGTAACCACGAGGATTGGGGGTGGCAGATATAAGAAAAAGTGCGGGCTCTCGAGGTGCTGGACGAGATCAAAACAGAAGTTGGGGAGCCTCTTTCCGCACTCGCCCCACTCTGGAAGGATCTCGGATAGACGTCCGCCGGACGATGTATTAGATTCAGGTGAGGGTGTCAAGTCTATAGAGGGCGATGGAGACTGGAGATCGGGACGCTTGGGCTGGGGGATGGGAGCGCCGGGTATAAAGCGCAGCCCCTGCTTCCATACCCAGAAAGGGACCTAAAAAAACGATGCCCTAAAACCCGTGCAAAGCTAGAGGAGCCATCGATCCCGGAACAGGAGGTCCAGCTTGGTGAAAGTGGGGGGAGGCTTGATCCCTTACTAGAAACCACATACGCAGCCCTCCTTCTGAAAGAATATATGTTGGTCTCGACGATCCTATCAGAACGCTGGGGGAGGTTACAATGACAAACTGAGCTCAGGGGGAATGCACCGTAATGAGAAGAAAGGGGGAATATACTTCCCAGGGGGGGGGGGGGGGGGGGGGGGGGGGGGGGGGGGGGGGGGGGGGGCTGTTGGTTAAGCTCGGGATTGGGGCGGGGATGGTTGGAGGCTAAGGATCGGGCACGGGGAAAAGCTAGGGTGTCGCAGCTCAGGGGCCCAGGCCGTCGGGCCGGGTTCAGTACCACCGGTGGCGGGCCGAAAACAAAAGAAAGGGAAGACTGGTCTCGGGGGGCAGCCGCTCAACACCGGCTGGGGGGGCGGGCGACGCCAGAGATGTCGCGTTCAAAAACGGGCATTAATCTTGAAGTGATTAAATAGCACAAAGGAAACAGCGAAAGCATAAACGGCAAAAGAGGCAGGGAAACAGCAAGGACGAGGCGCAATCTAAAAAAGGCGCGCCTCGCTAGGGAAACGCTCAAAGAAAGAAAGGAGGATCCAAACAAAGCCGACGATAGGGCTCAATGTTGGCGGAAGAAAACCTTCTTTGTCAACAGGGGCACCACTCAACAGGACGAGAGAGAGATCAAAAACAAAAAACGGGGAGATAGGTATCTCATGATTGGTTCGCCGTTACCAAGTCGCCCTCGAGCTGGGAACTCTTTGGCGCTCTGCGGTAGGGATGGGGGGGGGGGGAGGCCTCCGACCTTCTCTTGCGAGCGTAGAGCGATCCAATCAGGGGCAGCTCAGGGGGTGGCAAGGCGAAGCCTGGCCTTGTTGGACGGTGAAGGGGAGGGATGGTCCGGAACTGGGGAAGGGTTCCTATGAAAAAAACCTTGACACGTAGAAGGAAAATCGGTGGACGCGACTTTCGAAGACTTCTACCCTCACCTTACGTGTGTTGAGCGAGGAAAAACCAGGCGAGAAAAAAGTCCAGATCGGGCACGTCGCGTTTAAGGGCCACTTCCCCGTGGGCACTCCGCCCCCGCCGGAGGGTTAATCTATTCTTCGAACTTCGACGAGGAACGATCGCGAAAAAAAAACACAAACACACTCCCTCGGCGAAAAACCCACTTCAGGACAGGAATTGCTTGCAGGGAAAAGAGACAGAACTCGACGTTGGTTGAATTGTAACAGCCATAGTTACAGGATAGCAATCGTTTAGCGGCCAGAAAGCGAACGACGACGCTAAATGGGATTCTGGGATCTGAAAGCTCCACCAAAGTGGCCAAGGGGGAATCTCAGGGGCCGGGAAGGAAAGAGGGGGGGGAAAAATAGGAAGCGACCAGGTTCTTCCACTCGGGGAGATTCTAGACGCGTAAAAGGGTAAGGCATGGGAAAGGCGCGTGGCTAACAAGTGGGGAATCGGCCTCACCAAACGATAACCGCAACGAAGGGTCATTACCGGCTCTGCAAGAAAGAAACAAGAGGACCAAAATGAAGACATAGGTGAGGAAACGGCGACGTCCACTCATTTTAGGAGGTCAAACAAGAGTTAACAATTGGAGGGAGGATCTCAGCGTTGAGGGGATGTTGAGGGATCAGAGGTCGGTCCTGATAGCAGATTTACTTGGGGACATAGGAAACACCACCAACCGTCCGCATGGTTATAAACTTTGTGATTATAGAACGCTCCGGGGGCTCGAAGGAAAAAATCGAACGGGGAAAGAAAAAGGAGCACCGGGGCGAAGTCGGGCAAATACCCCCACCACCTTCAGCTATTAAGCTATCCTACATGAAGAGGGAAATTTGGACGGGGTTTTCCGGTTGAGCCCTTCGGGCAGTGGGGACGCCACCATGCGTGATTTACGCTACACAGGTCAAGGTCAGTGCCGAATACAACAAAAAACGAGAAATCCTTTACCAGGAAAAGAAAGGGCGAAGCAAACGAGAGCGGCAGTGGAGGGGCGAGGGGGGTGTACGAGTTACTCCCTTTACAACCTGACCGGGAAGTGAGGGGTTCTTTCCATCGAATAAAGGTGTGACCTCTTTGGGTGCCTGGGGGGGAAAAGAAGGGAAAATCTTCGCGGGGAAGCTCCGAGCGCCCGCAATTGGGGGTCGGAACAAACAAAAGAAAGGAGAAGACTCTCTCCTCCTCGTGATATATTCCTCACTTTAGCGAGACGGGGGATGAAAGCAAGAAGGGGAAGTAAGAACGCCCTGTCAAATCGGACGGCGAGGAGGGTTTTGTGGGCGCCCAAAGACAATGAGAGGCGGGGGGGGGAGAGAACTCCCTGCTCGTTGGCTCCGCGGGTCTATCATTCCTCCTCCTATGGCAAACCCTTGACTTTTAGAGGTGTAATATGTTGTCGAGGTGTGAGGGGTTGAATACGCGGTTGGGGCAATTGGGTTTTGATATCTATGACCTGGCGATGAGACAAAGACCGGCGGAACATATATAATTTTCGCTGTCGCAAATCTAATCAAGACGGGACCCCTAGTTGGAAGAGCGCGTGCGATCGGGCAGGAGGGGGGGAACGAGAGGACTTCCAATTGGGACTCACCTCTCACTCCGGAACACGGGATGAGGGAAAATGCAGAAAAAAAATACCATCTCCCAGTATCATAGGGGGAGAGAGAGCACACACAACGGAGGGGGAGTGGAAAGAAAAGAGAAAAAGATTGAAGGAGGTAATTTCATCTTCGAGGCTAATTCTCAGAAAAGGGAGTCGAGAGAGAGAGGAGAACAGGCGGCAGCTCGTCGACGAGCACTCACTCAAAAATGGGGAAAGAATGGAGAGAGGAGGGAGAGGGAAGGGGAGAAAAAAAAAAAGGTTTACTGCGCGAACGTCAGGAAGGCATCAGGAAACCGGGGGGTGGTGGCACCGAAAAAACGATACCATCTGCATCTTGACCAACCCAAGGACCGGGGAGAAGACTGGCCTGAGACGATAGGAGGGAAGGGACATTCCACAGACTAAGACTAACACTCATACTCTCGGGGGGTGAGAGCCAAAACGCGAAAAGAAAAAAAGGGGAAACCCAAGGGGAAAAAGTTAGTCGGCTACGGAATTATACTCCGGCATCAAACTTCTCGGAGCCAAAACTTTCCTTCCTATCAAGAACTAACGGGCTAGGGGAGAGAGAGCCGAAGAGGGGGGGGAGAAAAAAAAACGCAAGACGCAAATGTGAGACTCAAGGGGAACAGAGGGGTCAAAAGGAAAAATATACAACCTTTCTTCATTTAAAGAACGCCTTGAAAGGGGGGATGCTTCCCTGTAGAGGAAAGAGGGAGGGGGACCCCGGAGAGGACAAAGAAGATAGATTTGAGAACGTGGAAAGTGTGAATCTATACGTGCGCGGATTAGGCGAAAATTGGTGCGAAATCCACAGGGTTTCCTTGTCTAAAACAAAAATACATCCTTTCTTCCCCACGTACCCAGGGGACTCAGAGAAAAATCAAAATTAAAGGAGGAGAAGCGAGCTTTTGGTGCGGGGGGGATAATGGAAGGGTTAAAAAAGGGTTTCTTGCCCTCCGTTAGCGCTCGTCACCGGGTTTACTTCGGAGAAAAGGGAGGAGAAACGTCCGGAGGTAGGAAAAGAAACTGGAACTGACCTCGGAGGTTTTGAAGATCGTATAAGTCCAAAAAAGGGGGGGGAGGGGAAAAGAAACCGATACGGCGCGGATCACGAACATAATAAAAGGAAAACCACTGTTGACTTCTGACTTAAGAACTCGGGTGAAGAAGATGGACGGGAAGAGGATACTGAACCTGCAACGGGGGCGATTGTGGGCTAGGGTGGATGTTTGCGCTAATTGCTCTAGTATACGATAAAATGGATAGGGGGGGGGGGGGAAAAGGGGGGGCGAGAGAAGGGAAAGGGAGCCGCACATAAACCGAAAAGGAAAGGAGCAAAACTAGGAACCAGAAAAGTCAGCTATAGTCCTAGCATACCACATCGTTCAGGTCCCTTACGAGGGGGTCCCAAAGGAAGGGGTGGGGGGAAATTTGCGGCTTGGAAGATTACAGAAGCCACATAGCGAGCCAGAAAAATTTCTGCTCCTAGTGGCTTCCACTATGGAGAGAGGACTGCTTTTGACAGGAAAATGGAAAAACGTCCGAGGATGGAAGAGGAAGGAGAAGAAAAACTTGAGGGGTAGCGAAGGACTGGTTTGGGGGGGGGAGCCCGCGCTGGGTGGGAATCAGCAGATCGGGGCCATCAAACTCTCTGTTTTCTCCATAAGTCTTCTTCAGGAAGGAGGTAATGCCAGGTCAAGAGGGCGGGAAAGAAAAAGAAGAATATCGGGAGTTAGGTCTTCACTGTCGCCATCAAAAACGGGAAGTAAGGGGCAAAAAGGGGCGAAGGGACTCGGGAAGAGGGCCAGAAGGACGGGGGGAGGTGTTCCTATCACAAATCGAATATCAAATTAAGTTTCACCACTAGGGAGCAAAGAAAAAAAAGAAAAGGAACGGAAAGAGAGCCAATGAAACCCGAAAACTTAGCTGCCAACAAAGGAGAGGAGACGACGAAGCGGCCCGCCTCGGGGGGGGTAAGAAAAGGGGTCAACGTCTCCCCTCAACCTGACGAGAGTCCTCAAACCAACGTCAGTCTTATTGAATAGAAGCTATCAATCTGAAAGGGGGAGGGGGGAAGGGGGAAGGGGACACCTCCCTCGATAAGCCACCTTTCGCGAATGGAGGAGAGGATTGTTTGGGAGGAAGAGGCAAGGTGGTCGAGGAGAAATTCGAGCAAAGCGCATTTTCAAGAGCGCCTCGGATTGTCTTTCGTTCAAGAGGGGGGTCACGGAATGATCGAGGGGGGTGAGGGGGTGGTGCTAGGAACCCTTGTTCACGTCCCAAATCGGAAGAAAAAACGGGACTGGGACGTAGGAAAATTGGACGGTGTTGAGCACGAGACCGATCCTATCCCATACAAAGCAAATCTTCACTTCTCTTTGGCGGCCCGAAAAGAGGGGGAATTCAAGGACGAAAGAGGAGACAAGACTGCGACAACGGGAGGGGGGCTGAAGGAGAGATGCGAGGACCAGAAAACAGACAGCCCACACTCCCGATTCTATCCAAAACATCATTTCCTTCTGAGAGCTAAAAGGGAGGCAGTTAAACGTGACCCTTGGAATCAGTTTGGAAAAGGGAGAAATGTAGACTATAGCAGGAGAGGGGGCCAAAAATAGGGAGGGAAGAAGAGGGAGCGCTAATTCTTATAAGCTCAAGAACTAAAATGTCCTCACGAGGAAACCGTCCCTGGGAGGAAGGAAGGGGGTAAGGGAAAGGACTATGGAGACCGGGTCGAGTATCGAGGGGTTGGGGGGGAAGAGGTAAGGATGGCAGAGCGGCGCTTTACCCTTCTATCTCCTACTAACAAGACTAAAATAGAAGAGTAGAAAAAGTAGAGAAGCGAAAGAAAAATCTAACTGAGGTGAAGGAGGATCTCCGGGGGGAAAGAGAAGGGGGGAGAGTGGGAAGAGAAAACCATTTTGAGTTTACTTTACTGAAGTAGTGACGGGGAGTGATGGGAGAGGGAAAGCCCCGGGGGGATCCTGATCTTACCACTCAAAAGCACTGGGGGGAAGCGAGGGGGAAGGAAACGAGACGGAAGCATAAAGGATTCCTTTCAAACTTCTACGCTAGAAGAAAGGAGGGGCAGAAAAAAAAGGAAAAAAGAGAAGTAGATTAGCTATCGAGCTATTAGAGATTGAAGGGGTGTCCGAAGGGGTGGGAAAGAAAGATGGGACGGGGGTTTTGGGGGGTTTTTTTTCACCATTACATTTGAGGGTCTCAAGGGATGGAAAGGACAGCCAGGCTCACTAAGAAAGATCGCAGTAACAAACGAACATGTCAGAAAGCAGAAGTCCGGGGGGGGAGGAGAGGGAAATCCTATTCTCTCCGGGACAAGCCTGACCCCAGGAATTTGGGGGGTATTGAAGGAAACAGGTAAGAGGGGGGGACGGGGGAAAAAACGAAGACCAAAATCAAAACTTCTTGGAGACCTTTTCTTGCCGAGCGCCTAGAGGTGAAAATCGAGCGGAAATATTAGGAAGAACAGCCGCGGAAAGGACGTCCCGTGCGGGGAAAAGTTGTTGAGACGAAAATCCGCAACGTTAGCGAGTAAGCGCACCGGTTTTGCAAATGCTTTCGAGGAGAGTTGTGCGCAAGGAAAAGTCCCCATATTAGGGTGTAGGAAGGGAGAGGGAGAGAGGGGTGAAAAGCAACATGAGGCATGCCTCCTCAGATCTCCCTCGAGCACAAGATAGGGGGGGAAAGGGGGAGTCGAGTGGGAAGGTGCAAAGGCGGAAGAAGGGGATCAGGGAAGGCGGCGCTGAGAAGACAGGAGGAAAATCGTTCTACCTAGTCTTTTTCCATGAGAGGCGCAGCAACTCGCTTGACCCGGAGGGAAACGTGAGAAATCGAGAACTTAACCGAATGGGCGCCTACGACCCTCTCCATTGCCACGGGGGGGATTCGATCAAATGCGTCTCGCGAGCCAAAGCCTAAACGCCCGCGTTTAGAGGGGGGGGAGCTAACAAAAAATGAGGGGAGGAGAAAGAAAAAAGAGTCTACCATCTTACGCTGAGATAGGGATCGCGAGGAAAGAAAAGGATAGGGAACCGAAAAAAAAACGGAGGAGGGGAGGCGGCGAGAGCGGGGGCAAAGGGTAAGGAAGAAGTCTACGCGATCTCAGCAAGGACCACTCTGGCCAGCGATGGTATTGCGTCCAGAGGAGTAAAGCGAAGGTAGAAAAAGAAATGTTGAAAGCCAGGTCTGTGCGCAAATCAGTTAATGGAGGAAGAAGTGGGGGCACCTCCATTCTCACGATCTTCCCAATCTTTTCCTAAAAAAAGTAAGGGATAACCATGAGAGCCGAAAAAAAAAAAAAAAAAAAAGGGAGGAAAAAGACCCCTCGAGCAGAGCCAGAGGGTCCTAAACGAGCGGGGCCAAAAAATAGGGGGCGGAAACGGAAGGGACAAAAAACCTTTTTTCGTTCTACTGCAGGAGGCGTCAACGTAAGAAGAAAGGGAAGGAATATAGAAAAAGGGAATAGCGGGCAGCACGAAAGAAGGCGCCAACTGAAAAAAAGGAGGCAACAAATGGAGAGAAAAAGGAAGAGGTGGTGGGAAAAAGGGGGTAAAAAACCACACAAGAGAACCCTTTCGGTTTAAAAAGCCTCACCTGTCTTTTTGCAAAAACCGTAGAGAGGTCCACCGCGAGTGAAAAATGAGGTAGGCAGAAAGGAAGGAAAAGGGGGATCAATGCGGGGATTCAAAAGCGTCGAAAGAACTGGGTGAGAGAAAATCCACAGGAAAGGTCTATTTCGACCCCTGCCCGGAGTCCCAAGGACCCGCACAAAGACACGGCATGGGGGGGGAGAAGAGAAGAGGTCAGGTAGGGGGAAGGAAGCTGAAGGATCGGAGAGGTCGGGGAAAGTTTCTTACCGCGAGTTCACTTTCTACGATTATAAACTCCCTAGCCAGCAGCGGAGGAATGGGGAGACAAAAAGAGCTTATCGCAAAGTAGACGACGGGGGAAAAAACATACGGAATCTCACAAGACTTAGACTTCACGCGAGAATAAGGAAAATGGGAGCAGAAAAAGGACAAAACGATGTATAGATGGGTGGGAGATGGGGGATGGGGTGTGAAGAAAGGGGGCGAGGAAAGGGGCGGAAATAAAAGGTGATCTTTGGGGGGACGCTAGCCAGTTAAAAGACGCAAAAACAACGTGCCAGCACCTAAAAAAGGCAGCGAAAAAAAAAAAAGCCTCGCCGAAGAAAAAAAGGGTGCGCAGAGTCCAGGCTCCCTCAACATCGTCCTTCCGGACCCGAGATTCCTTGAAGTTGGGCAGGGGATGGAGACAGAAGAAAAAACAGAAGAGAGAAAAAAAAGCTGCGCCGAGGGTGCGCTGGGGAGGGCAGAGATCTAAGAAGGGCATTGGGAAAGGAAAAAAGGGAAAGAAAGTCCGAGGAAGGGAAAAGGGGGGAAGGAGAAGCAACAGGGGGGGGAAGGGGCTAGCTAGGACTTCTTTTTTTTCGCCGAGGGGGGGGCTCCGGGTGGGTAGAAAGCGCGAGCCGGAAAAAGAAAAGAGCTTGGGAAGAAGAGGGGGCAGGCCTGAGCGGGGCCGGCCGTGCGGTCAAAAGGGGTTTCGGGTCCTAAAAACATCTTTTCCGCAATGGCTTTTCAAAGTTACTGGCGTTCAGGACAGCCTCGGAAACAAATCAAGAAGGTGCGGGAGGGAAAGCTCGAACGTGTCACTTGAACCGCCAAAGAAACCAAAAAGGGTGAGAGACAACGAAGAAAGGAAGGAACAAAGAAAAAAGGCACAGGCAAAAAAAAGGACTATGCTCCGCGGTATCTCTGCTCTGATCTCTGACGAAGGAGAAGAGGAGGAACTCCACAAAAAGCCTCGGATACGGAAGCTAAAAGGAAAAAGCGCTCCGAGGGGCTGCGGGGAACCAAACAAAAAGGGAAAGACGACTCTAAAACAAAAACGGAGGGAGAGGGGGAAATTCGATATATCAACTCGTTTAGTGGTTGCTACCCAGCAGCGCCCTCATCAAAGGCCAACCAAAAAATCAGGGAAGAAAGGGGTGGAGGCCGAAAATTAAAATCGGGAAGCCGTCGATCTCCAATCAAAGAAGGGGGGGGGAAGAAGACTCCTAGAAAGGGAAGGGGGGGGCCTGTGGGAAGCTTATTTGGTGCCCGGAATTCTGTTCAAAACGAGTGGTAGAGCACACATTGTTAAACTGGCCAGAGGGGGACAGGACAAGATGCAGGGAGAAAAAAAAAATTAAGTGGTGAATAACCATCCTAAAGAAAAAAAAGAAACGGCAAGAAGGGAGGGTTTTTAGCCACACTCTGACCTGTTCCAATCCCTGGCGAGCCCAAAGAGGAGTGAGAAAAAAAGAGGAGAGGCTGCAAAAACCCAGGCAAAAATGACGCAGAAAAAACAGAAAAACACAACGGAGGCGATCAACAAACAGAAGGGGGGCATTCTCTCCGCATACATTTCTTAGCATTTCCATTTAGACTCGGAAGTGTCTTCAGTGGGGGGGGTGTAAAGTTCGACGAGAGGAGAGTTTGAAGGAGAAAAAAATATCAGGAAAGAAAGGAGAGGGGGGGCTGGGAGGATGAAGCAGAGGAACAAGAAAAAAAGAAAATGTCAAAAGGAGGGATCGAGGGGGTCTAGGTAAATTTTAGGTAGGCTATTAGAGAGAGACCCGAAAACTTTTATAGGGAGAGGGTGTGGAAGGCAAGGGAAAAGAGGCGTCCTTGGACGGAATTAACTACGGAGGGAATAAAAAAGATCACGCGAACCGGGGGATACGCCTATCCTCAAAAGCCTTCTATCATGCTTACAACCCCCATAGACAAAGGAACAAGAGAAAAAGCGTAGAAGGGACCAATCGGGGGGCAGAGTGGCAGGGCCGAAGTCGAAGGGGAAGTTGTAGATTTACTTTTCTTGTATCAGCGTTAGGCTCTGGTGAGAGAGGCAAGAAAACAAGGGAGAGAAGGGAAAACCACCTGAAAACAACGCGTGGTAAAAAGGGGGGATCGGAAAGGGAAGAGAAAGAGGAAAACTCGAAGGGGGAATACCCCTGTAATCAAATCTTCTATAACTTAGGGACAAAAAAATTAAACCCAGGGAACTAAGCTGAGTATGAAATGATAGAGATGGGGGGTAAAAGTTGTCCGAGGGCAGAGGGAAGGGGTTTTCCGCAAAAGACATTGCTTTGATTGCCGCCCCATTTCTTTCACCTTGCCGCCTCCGAACAACACGAATAAGGAATGCGAAGAGAAGGAAGAGAGAGGCATGCGCGCTTTCCCCGCGAACAGCCTGGGGACCAAGAAGGGGGGAAAAAGTTGGGGGGAGGGGAACATGCCGATCAGGGGAAAGTGGTGTTCCTTTTTTAACATCTTGCCAAAAAAATCTTGCGTACACTGAAAAAATAAGGAGACCTAGGGGGGTGCGAAAACCTCTTAAGACGAGGAATCATCAGGAGGGGGAGGGAAAAGAGCCCCGGAACTGACGGATGACGGGGGAGAGAGCAAAGAAAGACGATCTATAACCCCTTTTGGGTGGCGGGGGGGAAGGGGCCCTCCTCTTCGTTGCCTCACAGCCCCAGGAGGACGTGTTGGTCCTAGGCTGAAGGAGAAGGGCGAAGATAATCAGGAAGGAAGAAGATGAGCAAGGAAACTTTGGTGCATATCTTGATCTGGGGGTAAGGACAACGAGGGGGGAGGGGGGGAAAAAAACCACGGAAGAAAGAACACTGAAAGGGGACATGCGCCAGAAATAAAACATCGTTCAACTACTTTTGGACAGCATCCGCGCATCAACTCGATGGGCCCGATTGATCTCATATAGAGGGGGGAAGAGAGCTGCCACAAGTGGCGGGAGCGCCGGAGAGCACAAAGAGCCACTCTCGAGCCTCAAAGATCTCGGCATTCCAAGGGAAAAAAAAAACAATTATCAGAAGTGGAAAAAGGCAAAAACAAAGGGGAGGGGAGATCTAAAGGGAGACGCGGGAGGATTTCCTTCTCAGCGGGGATCCCTCCTGTCTACGAAGAAAAAAAAGACGGGGGGACGGGGCGAGGAGAGGGCCCACTTGTCAGGCAATAAAACGAAGGTCCACAAACAGGCAAAGAGGGGAAGGAGAGAGAGGGGAGAGATAAAATTTAACTATTGTGTGGAAGTTCGGGGAGCAAGAGAGCCTGTCGGAAATATAAAGAGGGAAGGAGTGGGTTGGAAAAGAAAACTCGAAGAACAAGTCCCAAGATCGAGCCAACTTAGGAGAAAGAGGGGGAGGAGGACTGGGGAAGGGCCTTTCCTTCTCCCCTCCATTCCTTCTAACAAAAACTCGTTGTGGGAGCACCAAAAAGGCTGAACCATTGGAAAGGGGGGGAGGGTGAGGAAAGGGATAAGCAGAGGCCGTTCTCAAAAAAAAGCACCAGGGAAAGAGCGGAGAGGGGAAGAGGAGGGAGACTAGGAAGGGGTTCGCCACCATACTGATCGCAGTCCCCAACACTTCGGACGATTTGGCACTAGGGGGCAAACAAGGACCCACGGAAGGACATGTTAAAAGAACCCCTAATGTCAGTCAAGGAACGATCTGGGGGAGAGCATGCCGAAAGGGTCGGAGGAAGGAGATCAAGTAAAGAGATATTCGTTATCTCTTATTTCTGCACTAAATCTGTGGGGAAGGGAAGCAAAAGCACCTATGGGGAAAAACAAGAAAGAAGGGAGTGAAAAAAGAGGAACCCCGACAAACTCTAGAAGGAAGAGAAGAAGATTGAAGGGGGGGGAGGGTTGTTGGGGAAAACCGTTTATCTAACGCGGTCAACGTGTCTGGCGGCGGGTTCTGATCGGAGAGCGAGAAAAGAAATGTCATTCACAACAGCGGCTCGTTGAAAGAGTCAGAAAAGGGTGCTGGTGCGAAAAGGGAACGTACCCTTATCTCACATCATGTAAATCTACCGCCCTGCGAAAGAAACACGCGGAAAAACGGTACGAGCATGGAGAAGGAACGCCGGAAAACTCCCCTGAGGAGAGAGCTTTGGGGAGGGGGGGAGTAGAAGAATGGAGAGGAAAAGGAAGAAAGCATCGGAGTCATTTGGGATTAGTTTTTATGGTCCTCTCCCTAAAAGCTAAAACAGAAACCCGGAAAGGGGGGGGAAAAAAAACTCGAATCCCGAGAAAGGGTCGGAGAAGAGGACTAGCCTACCGCATAAGGGCCTTCCCTGAAAGGGAGAAACCAAGCCATTTGACATTAGTAGTGCACATTTTCTCATAATCCCAATCCACCTTTTTGGCGCCGACGCGGGACAACATCGGGCGAAACTTCAAACGGAAAAAAAAAACGCGAGGAAGTAAAAAGATGGCCAGGACATTTCGAGGAAAGAGGGGGGGTTTTATTAGGGAAAGGGTTGGGTGCTAGTGTCTGAAGAACGAGCGTGGGCAAAAAAACGGGTCGCAAAAGAAGCGAAGGGCGGGAAGGGACGGGCACGGTCCACCGGGGTGAAAAAAAAACCGCGGAGAGGAGTTCAGATGAGGAGCGGGTCAAAAGACACGGAAAAGAAGGGGTGCATTGTCCGACGGCAGCTTCCTCGTCGCGGTTCAAGGGTCCAAGGATGGGTCCGAAAACAATCAACCGCGACATTCCGGGCAAAACTAAGCAGAAAAGGCAAAAAAAGGCAAAGGATGCTCAGCGGGGGGGCCATGCGCGCCTCGGAGGGGAAGAGGAACAAAAGAGAGAAAGAAGAAGAGGGAGAAAACAAAGCCTCAATACGAAAAGGTCTGGCTTCAGAAGGGCGCATGCTTTTTCCCCTTCGTCACCACTCAAAGATGGATCTCTCCAAATTAGGGGGGAAAAAGGTAGGGGGAAGGGAGGGGGACCCAACGCAGATCCAACTCGAGCGAAATTGCTCGGAGGAAGAGGGAGGGGAGTTTGGGGTGTAGAAGGAGGAAAGTCGCTTCGAGAGTCGAGCTCATGGTCTAGAAATCAATACTGAACTCGCCATTTGTCCGCCGAGGGGAATTTGCTGAAGGGATTGGTGGTAGAGTGAAAGGGGTGGGAGAGAAGAAAAAGGGAAGACCTTCATGTCCCGGGTGAACCACGGTCGATCAGAAAAAAAAAGTGAACGTAAGGGGGGGGGGGGGGGAAGAGGAGACAAAAAGATCCCAAAGCAGATCCGGATCTTCGTGTTGGGGCAGAGGAAGAAAAGGGGAAACGAAAGGGTAAGGCCCTCCTCCGGCGGTGGCGAGGATCATGCTGCTAAAAAGCACGACTGCCAGAGGCGGGAGGGAACGAAACCAGAACAGCACCACTCCCGCGCCAACAAACAAACAAAGCGCCGAGAGAAATGGGACTTAGTGCAATGGCAGAGGTAAATCCTCGTAACGTGCATTTGTGAAGGGAATTCCAAAGCAATGGGCCGCAGGGAGAAAAAGGCGGCGAAGAAAGGGGAGCGCTATGGGGCAGTCAGCTCAAAGAATCGAAATATCTTTCCTTGAAGGCCGGTTGGAGTCTAGGGATAAAAACATCTGAAGAAAAGGGAGGAGTTTTTGTAGCGGAAAGGTAATTTGCCCGAGGGGCTCTTTCCTAACCCCGGCGAGCGGGCCCTCCAACCCGATCAAATCGACCCGAAAAAAATAGCGCAATTCGAACAGAAAAAACCCGACCACAAAACAGAGGAGTTCGCGGACGTCGCCATTATCGTCCCGAATCGGGGAAACCGAATCCGAGAAGAAAGGCCAGTGGGTGAGGGTCGGGGGAAGAAGAGGAATCATCCGTCAAAAGAAAAGAGAAGTACGAAAAGGGGAGGGAAAAAACCGAAAACAGATCCGCTGGTTTAAGCCACGTGAGGGTAGATCCGAGGGCGAGAAGGGACACCCACGGAAGACACGCGGGATAGCAAAAAAACCGGAACAGAAGCTATTAGCAATCGAGAGAGGAATATATTGGTCCGGTTTCCTGCTGGGAAGCCAAAAAGTGGGTTCGGAGCGGGGGGAAAAAGAAAGGCGGTATTTCGCGCCTTAGTGCAAGAAAATGATCCAGGGGGACAAGAGAAAGGGGATCCTCCGAGAAGCAAGCAATTGCGCTCGGCCCTCAAAAAAAAGATACCAAGCCAACCGGTGAGGTTAAAATGAAGGGGATCGGGGAGGGGGTGCCGTTGACCAGTCTCCTTGCTGAGACAAGGAGGGGGGCGGCAGAAGGGGGGGGGGAGAAAAGATCGTAGAAAAATATCGCGCCGGGACGCTATAGGTGAAAGGGACCTGCGACCGAAGGGCGCCGCGACGGAGAGAAAGGAACGGCAAAGGTTGTGCAAAAGTGGGAACCGGGGGGATTTTGGGGGCTAAGCAAACACCCCCCGATGAAGGGAGGGGGAAGAGAGAAAGGAGATGAGTTGTAGAAGCACCATCTATAGGAAAAAAAAGTGTGAGCACACGTGGTTTTAGGGACCAAAATAGCTTGGAAGCTGGGGAGCGATTTTCGGGGGAACGGAAGCGATCTACTGCCGCAGAAAGGAGGAAAAAAAAAGAGGGCGAATTCGTGATCCATCTACGCATAAACAGAAGAACATTGGGAGGGAGATTTGGATTTTCGATCAGCAGAACAATCTTCCTTAAAGTGGGCGCTCGCACTAGGACCCAGAGCAAAAGTGAGAGACTGCTGGGGCCGCAAAAGCTCTCACGTTAGACATATGGT
>Ga0179593_1481571_pt1 | contig 18895 bp, 18 predicted proteins | sample CZODoug2_1_08_16_FD_185931 | JGI IMG/M metagenome (GOLD analysis project Ga0179593, IMG submission 185931) | Vadose zone soil fungal communities from Angelo Coast Range Reserve, California, USA - CZODoug2_1_08_16fungal (PacBio error correction) | ecosystem: Environmental > Terrestrial > Soil >...
ACACGGGCAGAGGGCGCCGCTCGTGGTCAGAAGGATTCATAAAAAAAGATGGACAAGTGCTCAAAGCGAGCTACCGAAGGGAACAGAAGGAAATAAGAAATTAGCTTGAGACGGAACGAGGTAGAGAAATCACAGGGGTCGGTTTGGGTTTGAGGGGAGAAATACGCAACCACAAATGCTCTGATCGTACTGGGAAACAAGATCATCCAAAAAACAAACTCCCCAGGGGACGCCGCCAACAGCAGAAAGGCAAAAGGCACGAAGGAAAAGGAACTCCAATTTTAACGCGCCATCTGAGCGGTAAAAAAGCGAAAAATTTTAAGCCAGCATAGTCACGACGAACCAGGCATGTGGGCCGAGGAAGAGGAAGAGGTCAGAGTCACGACGGGGCCGAAAAAGGGAGCAAAAAAAAGAAATGACGGTTGCCGATCCGCAAAGGGCTTGCGGGGAAGTGCAGGGGATGAATAAGAAACTTTGACGTCTGCACTACAATCTAGTCCTGAGTGCGAAAAGAGAGACCGAAAAATGTAGAGCCGGGTCTATTATTCCCTCCCTAAAGCACAAAAGCGAGGGTAACCCGGGAAGAGAGAAACTGGGGAAAGGAAACCTATACGATTAATTTCCAGAAGTGGTAAACAGACCGTCAATCTGGGATGTTCAATACCGCAGAAGGAGAGGGGCAGAAAAAACTTATTTGAACAGATCTCAGGGGAGATTTGCCCAAAAAAATCAGGGACTGAAAAGGATACACGATCATACGCCGCGTCAATTTCGGTAAAAGCACAGGGGGAACTTAAATTTGGTGAAGGCCCGAAAGGGGGGACCGACGGTATAAGGAAAGACTAACGCCCATCTTAAGAGTAACAAACCACGCAAGGACTCCAGGAACGCGATGTGTGGGTTAAAAAAAAAAAAAGTCAAAGCTGCCTCGCCTCCGGTGTCCGCACACCAAGTGTCATCAAGGCGAACTCTAGGGACACGCCTCACTTGCCGAAGGGAAAAAAATAAAGCTATGGTGGCATCAGACGACGAAGGCAAAAAAGTTTCTTTAAAAAAAAAAAAGCATCCCGACCTTGGGGCCGTGATCGTTGTTGAAAAAAGGAAGCCCCACGAAGAATCCCTGTCCAGAAAAATCAAGGACCTAAAGATGAATTTAACAGGGGAGCCTATACTATAACTGAAAGGAGACTCGTCCCTCAAGCGGTCGCAAGTGGACAAACAAGCCTCACTGTGATGTGGGCGAGCTGCGGAAGGACAAAAGAAGCTGCGACCAACAACGACGCACAGCGTGCAGGTGAGCAAGGAAAGGGGGGGAAAAGGGAGAAAAGTGAGGAGGAGGGGGTTCGAGAGAATGGGGGGTCAAGGGTAAGACGAGCTTCGATTCAAGGGGAGAGGACGGGACGGGAGTGAGGGAGGCGTAAACAAGGGGCGGTTGGTTGGGAGAAAGAGAAGGGAGAAGGAGTGAAAGGAGATAGGGGGGGGGGAAAGTAGGGAGTGATGTGATGGGGGATGAATTAAGCGGAGCTGCAGCCCCAAGGGGTGCCGCTCTTCTGAGGAAATGGCGTGGAAATATGGCAAATCGACATGCAGACAGTAGGATAGCAACCACTCCTGGGGACTGTTCTGACAAAAAACTTGAAGAAAAGGGCCCCGCGGCGAAATTAATTAGTCCAGGTGACAAAAGGGCCGGGTGACGGGTTCGCAGCACGGCCAAGAAACTAAGAGAGGTGCGATGATTCGTTAATGGATTGTGGCGCTGGGGGGACGAACGCCATGCTTGATCACAAAATATTGCGGAAGCCCATAGGGGTAGAGAGAAAATATCGGACCAAAACCAAAGAGCCTAAAAAAGAAACTAGAGGGCCGGAAAGAGGAAAAGGAGCGCTGTTTAACAACATACTCGAAAAGAGGGGATAGCAGAGTGGGTAGGCGGAGGGGCACTGAAACTCCCCGAGGCACAAAAGGTGGGGGAAAAAGCGGTGGACTGAGGCAGTCCAAACAAGATGCTGAGCGATGACAATGAAAATTGCGCAATTGCTGGGAAGAAAGAGAGAACTTGTAGAGAATTGCAGCAGCCGTTTCCCGTGAGCAGAGACAGGAGAAATAAAATCTCGGCACTCAGCTCAGGCAAGGCAAGCAGCGACACATAAGGGCTATCCAGGGCCAAGAGCACAAGGAGATGGCATGCAGGCTCTGTTGCAAGACAGAGGAAAAAAAAGCCTCTGGCAGGATTGCGTGAAGTCAGTGACTAGCAGAAATTCTTCGCTTCTGGGACATATGAGACAACAAAATCAAGGGGATACGGGATTCCATATTCCAGTCGAGAGGGCTCAGAAGGGGTCTTCACCACGCCATAAAGGGCTTGGAAGGGATAAAGGCAGGCCCTCGGATGCTCAGATTATCGCGATGGGAAGTCGACAAAGGATGCGGGGCGCAATTCCGGGAAATGTGCAACAAGGAGAAATAGACCGAAGTAAAAAACGAAGCAAGGCAAGCGCGCAAAGTAGAAAAAATATCGCTGATCAAGGACACAAAAACACAACTAGGTGGGGGAGCGACCTTTTTTCTTGGGCCATCGGAAGTAAAGCTAAGCGCACGCTCATGAGAGCTTAAACCACTTCCTAAAAAAAAAAATAAGTAGGAGGAAGACATACAACGTAACACAAACGATTGCAGATGGATAAGCCGCAGTCGGAGAAAAAAAGGAACAAGTACCCGACGCAAGCCTTGCGCCTGGAAGAGATTGGGGGGCGAAGTGTGGGGGGCGTCGTCACAGGACGAAACTGGCAGAGCAAAAAAAGCCGGAAGAAACAGAAAAAAAGCTTTCTCTGTCATTGCCGTCTGTCTGCAGAAGGGGGGGAGAGCTCAGCAACAAAAAAGATGTTGTCACGAAAGCTGAACCGCGACATAAAGTGATGCAAGGCAGATCAAGAATTAATGCTAGAAAAAAAAGTTGTAGATGCAGACTGAAAGGCTTTCGTCGAAAAACTTGCTGAACAAAAAAGATGGGGTGGACCAATCTCGACCATCGCAAGGTGTCGGGTACTTCCGTGAAGAAATTCAAAGAATTCGGGAGGAGCCGATCGGCCATCGTGAAGGTATAGAAAACGGAAAGGAAGCCAGGACCAACAGCTCAAGGGGCGAAGAACTGGTTTCAGACGCGGATCAGAAGTTAAAATAAAAAGGGATGAGCGCTGCGACCAGGGGCGAGCAAGCCAAAAGTCGAGCGCAACCCACAGCTCTCCGAAGGCGATAAACTACAAAACCTGACCATGTCTTATTAGTGCGTCACTGGGCAAGCTGCATCTCTGCCCTAACAAGCTAAAAGAGCCCTAGAGGCCCCATAGCCGCAGCGAGACGTATCTTGTTCCTCCACGGTTAAGGGGGGGAGAAGCAAACCACCAACGTTCGAAAAGAGTCCACTGCTCAGGCCATGGAAAGGTCAGAAGCGCGAAATGCGAACGACAGGGACGAAAGAAGTGAAAGCTGGACGAAGGTCAAATCCCTTTTAAAAGAAGTCAGAATCTCGCTGGGGGCATCCTTCAGCTGAAGTTGCAACGCAAGCCTGGTAGGAAAGGGGAACGCAACGTTTGCGCGATTCGCCCTCTGATGTCCTATGGATGGCATCTCAAAAGGAAAGACTGCGAAGCCAGGAAACTAGGAGGGTACCTCGCTGGTGCCTAGACTCGGTAACTGGCCGGAGGACGCGAGGAAGAGGAAAATTTCAAAGCCATGCGACAATTCGAAAGGAGCAAGAATAAAAAATCAGGTTGTGACCAGTCCTTGTAGGAATAAAAAGGTGCCAAGCAAGAAAAGGGGAGGGGAGCGCGCCTCCAACCTCAAACTCAGTATCGAAGCGGGGAAACGCAAAAGCGACAAGGTAGCAGGAGGGGAAAATAACCAGGGTGGGGCGGTCAGAGAAGGGTACACCGTAAAGAGCGAACCAGAGAAAGTCAAAAGAGTTTCCGCAAGAAGTCAGGGGACCAATAGAACCGAAAGAAAACATCTCGTAGATCAGAAAAAACCCAGAGGGGATACTGTCATAGGACTGGGGAGGGCGGGACATAATTAAAAGTCCAAAGTATGAAAAACGTTGCATGGACGTCGGGAGGTCCAGAATCCCGAAAGGACAGATGTCTCCACATGTCGAAGGCTACGGCCAGCATCAAAATTATGGGCGACGTTCGAGCGTCCAGGGGAAGGGTACGCGCGAGTAAGCACCGTGCGCTGTTACTTCGAAAGGAGCAGAGTCGCTAAACACGATAGGTCTGAGAAACTCTTCTATCTCTAATTTCGTTAGAATCTTTACATTCTGGTGGGGGGGAAGTCAGCGACAAGGATCAGAGTCGGAGAAAACTTAAAGAAAAAAAATTTTGGAAAAAGACTAAAATAGAAACCGTGTGGCAGGAGTCAAACAACAACAAAACCAATGAGGGCGGGGGCGGCCGCAAGTTGCTGGGAACCAGGAGACGGGAAAACAAGTCGCTGGGGGACAGGGAAGTAGAGTGAGCCGTGTGGGCGAACCAAACACAAAAAAAGGAAGGGAACGAAGTGGTCGTTAAAAATCGCTCAAAAAAGTGGAGAGGGGAGGGGGATAGGGGGTGGGGTCGACTGCGGGATAGCTCCCCAAGGCAACCAGCGGGGAAAGAGGGACAATTTACGAAAGGGGGTACGAGAGGGGAAAGAAATGGTGTTCAAAGGCATTCCGCACGCGGGGGCCGTGTGTGAACAAAGTACGAAAAAGTTAGGAATCAAGAAAAAATGGCGCGATTGAAAAAAAAAAAATCTGCAAAGCTAGACACTTCATAGAATCTGCAGTTCCCACAAAAAAAAGGAGTTCTAAGGACGGTGTGGATGCGGCCACTCACAGGGGGAAAAAGCACAGCTAAGTCCGGGGAAGCAGAGCTGATTCTATCGCGTCACACGTTCACCGGGAAGGAAGGGACAGGGTCCACATCAGGAACACTTGGTGATGGACAACGCGACAAAAAAAAAAAAAAAAAAGCATCAGGGACGGGGCTACTCGTTGGGGTCAAACCGTAAATGACCTAAAGCAGGATCAGGAACGAGAAGGCAAAGGGCATTCTCGTCCTGCGACAAAAAAGAAGGAAGGGGCGCCGAACTGGGCTAGGTTCACAAGGGGGGAGTGTGAGGGGGGGCACTGTTCCCTGAGGTAAAACGACCAGTGCCTCTGAAAAAACAAGTCGGACGAGTATTTGGGAAGTTCTAGTGGTGGGAAAAAAAGCAAGGGGGCGCGCAATGGTCGGCTGGCGCGACAATGCAAAGCAAAGACCCCAGGCTGTAGCAGGAGTGTTTCGCAAAGAGCGGGGAGCATTAAATGACATGGAGGATCGCCTCGCTAGGAGTCAACGCTACAAAGAAAAACCAATCATCGGGAAGGGAATCTAGACTCAAGAGAAAAAGGATGGAAAAAGAAGAGGACCTGCAACTTTCAAAAGTCACGGCTCTGCGAAAAAAACCTTGGGATGCCCGGAAAAAAGCATGGCGAAAAGATAGATCACATGCTTCCACAGCTGGAGAAAAAACTGGAAAAAGAAAAAAGAGTCGAAACTCCAAAATTGTCTTGGGGGAAACCCAGGGCCCCGCCCCCAACAAGTGACGACAACAGAAAGACCTCACAACTAAAAAAAAACTGTCGAATAAAAGGTCTTTCAAAATACCAAAGTCGAAAAAAATCGGAAGAAAAAGTCTAACCTCGAACCGGTTCACGATAAGATCAGGTACGTAAGACACGGGGAAATGCCGAAACAGTCGTGTCTGACTCCTGTAGAGGCACGCGGTGCCGAACGATTAGAACCGATTTGTGAGGTCAAAATTGGCCGTCACCAAGTAATTTCGGATCGCAAATAAAGTATGAAACTCCACTGGGCAAAGAGCATCCCGATCAGCTCATTCTGTGGCAAAAAGCAAAAAAAAAAAAAGTAAAGGATGTCTAGTGCCCACGCCGAGGAAAAAAGACACAGGGAACCCTAAGCCGAGTAGTTCCTGCATGAACGGTCATCGGGTCATAGAATCGAAGATGGATAAGACAACCCGAACAGGAACCGTAAACATACAAATATTAACGTCATAAAAAAAAAAGCAGGAAAACATCCCGGCTGCGGCATTGCATCCACTACATGCGCTTCAAAAGAGGAAGCGTACATTGTTGCAAGACAGAAAACGAAGGGATGGGTAGCTGACCAGCAAAAAAAAAAAAAACTGAAGAGGAGAGAAGCAGAGACAGCTGCCATTTCTTAAAACATCGTGCAAGATCAAATGGGGGGGGGTAACGTCACCGTTCACGCAGAAGCTAAACTCCCGGCAAGACGACTGTGAAAAAAACGAGAAAAAAGCCAGGCTGCCTCTGTGCAAAAAACACGATCAAGGGAAGGAGGTAAACAGTCAAAGCGACGTATGAATACATTTTACGTAATCTCAGACCGACAGAATGAAAAAGGAACAGGAAGGGAGGGGGTTATCCTGGAGAAACAACCTGAAGAACCCGCCAAGGTCCAAACAGAAATGATCATTTCTGAAACGAAAGGAAGATCCGTGCGTCGCTCCATCAGCGGAGGTCTCCACCGTCTTCACGGCTGGTGCTTACGAAACGCGGAAACTGCCGGCCAAAACGTAAACCAAAAAATCAGCTGATCGAGATTGGGCCGTTGAGTAGCGACATCGGACCTAAACAGAAAATCTGTAGAAAAAAAAGTTCGCCCGACGTCCCGATGCACGAGGGGAAAAGCAGGGGGATCCATGACTTCCCTCTGCCTGAAAGGAGGTACAAAAAAGTTTTCGAAAAAAAACATCTGGCGCGAGGTGGGGGATGTGAAATAAAGTTGAGAGCAGAGGGCATTAGTAGCTCTCGGTTTGACTAAAAGTGAGCTCGAGCCGCCAACCTGGGGTCTCAAGGGAAAAAATCGCCAAGCTCACGGCTCTAGGAGGAAAGGCTTGGGTTCGCTATCATAAAAAAGAAAGAAGAAGATTGGGCAACCGGGGCAGTGAACCGCCTTCCCGTCTAGAGGGCACTGGGTGCAAAAAAAATGGGGGGCCAGTCCAACACCGATGTATCTGAATCAAGTCAGGTCGATCAGCTTATCATAGGATAAAGGAGGGCGAGCGGTCATTGCTCAAAACGAATGGCAAAAGCACCAGGAGGGAAATCAAGTCAGGCCGATTTGGCGATCGAAAGAAATGTGTGACGAGGCCCAAAGCTCGCAGAAGAAAAGGGGAGGAGAAAGACAACGGACGGATCACACTTGAACTAGCAAAGCGCTCTGTAAAGAAAACAGAGCGAAAGTGCCTACTTGCGGAAGAAACCCGATCCGGGGACTGGGACGTTGCGTGGAACATGCTGGAAACGGGAATGAAGGAGACCCTAGAGGGAAGACGAAGCCTGAGATCACACAAGATCGCCGAAGCGGCGATCTCAAAACTGCCTTCAAAGGGGAAGGAGAGCTCCCAAAAAACAGATGAAAGGAGCTCGGGAGAGGATGTCGGGCCGATTCGATTCCAAAGAGAAAAGGGCGATCGATTAAATACTCAAGGGAAACAAAAGGAGGAAAGGAGGGTTAATAGCTCGCGTGTCGATCAGCTCAGGTGCCCAAAAGTTTCGACTATTTGAAAGAAAAAAGTGCGGGTGAAAAGAGCGAAAACAAAACGATCAGGGAAGTCGAGCGAGAAACGCAGTCCGGACGATTAAAAGAGGGGGCGGAGGGCCCCCTCAGGCTGAGGCGATGAACACACTAGCAAAAAAATGGGACGACTGTCCTTAAACGCCGACAGGCCTTTGAAAGAGGGAACCTCTTGACGAAGAAACCGAACAGGCCTTGCGCCTGGTAATTGAGGAAGGTTAAATGATTGTTGGGAACAAGGTCTCAAAAACAGGGAAAAGAAGGCACTAATACAACAGAAAAGGGAGCAACGGGACAGCATAAAAAAAGGTTATAAAAGGCGGAGGCTGGGCGGTCGGTTTCAAGCTCATTAAGGGGCAAAAAAATCGCGCTCAGAAAACCAGGGAGGGGAGATATTCTGGCCAAACTGAGCAAAGAAAAATAAAAAAGAGCCGCAATCAAGGATTGTAGATGCTCGTATTGACAGGAGTGGGCGAACTTAAATGGCTTAGTAAAAAGAAGTCTTAACAAGAACGGCGCCAACTTGGGTGCCAAAAAAAGACCAGGATCCAAGAAGGGAGTACTGTACGTTCAGACGTGACGAGAAACTTCGTAGAAAAAAAAAAACAAAGATCGGAACCATCGATTTAAAGGATGAAAAATTGCGGAATCGGCGCCAATAGAGGCGAACGCCGCGCGACGCCTTGGGACGCCGAAAAAGTCAAAGAAGGCCGGCTACCGGGCGATCAGAGGGATGAAAGAAGTCGAGCGGAAAAAGCGACTAAGCTAATTCGATAAAATCTACAAAACGCAGCTTTGCGCGGAGTTAAAGTCGCGGACGAAAGACTTGCGCGGAGAGGCATAGCGCAACGCATCCCCTGAGATTGCCCAGTGCCGCCGCGATATAGGGAAAAAAGAAAAGAAAAAAAGCCCAGGCAGTCGATATACCTATGCTAACTTTTTCCTGCGATCAAGCGGAGGATCAAACGCTGGAAACAAGACCCTGCTTAGTGCAAAATGGTAAACCGAAAATTTGAACGTTCGCAAGTCGTATCAAAAATAAAGATCTGGCAAAAAAGAGGGTCTGGCAAAAAAGCACGCAGGGCAACAGAAGCGGATCTGCCGGAAGGAAGAGGCAGTGCAGGGAAGAGGAAAGGATAGCGCACTACCGATGTCGAAAGGCACAATACGTCACGAAGCCGAGGGATTAAGCAAAGGAGAAAAAACGATGACCTTTCTCAGAGCTCAGAAACTGAAATCGCATTGAAGAAAAAAAATGCAGAAAAAATTATCACAGACCATTGCCAAGTAGGAACACTGATCGCAAAAAACACACGGAAAGAGGGGCTTCACAGACCCAAAAGGCGGGCGTCTAAAAGGGAAAGATCCGGGGCACTAAGTGGGCGGGATGCCTACCAACCTCACGAAAAAGAGAATATGAGGACAAAACAAAGGCGAGCGGCGGATAGCATTTGCGCTGGAAAATAAATGGATCGAGGCCAAGTGAGGAGAATAAGACAAAAAGGAACGAGAAATTGGCAGGAGAAGGGTCGACCTCAACCGGGAAGAAAAGACTCTCCGCCAGATAGGCGACTGCTAAAAGGAAGAAGGACGTAGAAGTAACGGGAGTGCAGGGAGACAAAAGTCAGGGACAGCGGGCCAAAGAGAGAGAGTGCAGGGGGACTCGGGATTCACGCTGGGGCTATCCAGAAAGGCTTTGTCTCCAAAGAGAGTCAAGGAAAATCTCGTCAGCTGTGGAAGCACGAAAAGGGAGGAAGCGGCAGGGGCTCGTCCGTAAGCACGCACTTACATGAAAGGAGCTTTCAAGAACCTTTGAGGATGCGAGAAGCACGAGGCGCCGGGATTAAAAAGAAACAGTTATACATAAGGACTCAGGGATTGCCAAGGCGGCGATCCAGGTTGTTGAAAGGATCAGCCAAAAAGAGATAAAAACAAGGGAAAAGGGGGCAGGTGAGATACGTAAATAACCGGGCCGCGTCGAGGCGTGGCGCAACCAATTGCGCTTTTCTCGAGGGGAACAAGCCCTTAAAGGAAGGGAAAAACCGCGGAGACCGGATACACAGGAACGACGGGTGCGAAGGAGGAGCCGGGGACGTGCGAAAAACAAAAACGCGCAAAAAAGAGGGGGACAGAAAAATGTGTCAGCTTAACGCCGGGGCGGAAGGGGGGGTGGAAGAGCGCAGGAGGCTCCCAGACCGTCTTCCTCTCAAAAGTAAGGGAAAAAGATGTGAAAAGGGACACCGTGATCGGGCTGCGACGATGGAGGCAGAAAAGGGAGGAATAAATCCGGTGGGTAAGCGCACAAAAGAAAATGAGGGAAGCAGCAGTGGTTGGGTCGGAAGGAGGTGGGATCCAGAGTAAATGAAAGGATGAACTTCATATGGGATCTGAGGGTAAAAGAGACTGGAAAAGGAGGTGCTTCAGCAACGGGGGGGGGAAAGCCCTCGGGAGGATCAAAATCCTTATCTACAACAAACGAGGGAGAAGGGGAAATCTATAGAGTCTATAAAGAAAAGGGGGGGGGAAGACACATGTGCCAATCCAAGCGACGCAAGGCGGGTTGGAAAGCAACATAGCAATACAAACATCAGGAAAATAAGACAAGGGCACGTCGGCCTCAAGATAAGAGAGCAGAACTATGTAACGAAAACAGAAGGACTCGGCGATGGTGAGGGAAACGAGTATATAAGCGACAAGCTTCTAGAGTGCTGGGAAGTGAGAGTCGATGGGCAAAGAGAAAAGTGCCAGGGAGGGCGAAGGACACGGGAGGGATTTGTTGGCTGTAAATTGGTCTGATTGGAAAAAGAAATACACGGATAAAAAAAAGGGGAGTCCACCTACGTCCTTGGTGGGGGGGGGAAAGCAAAGAACACAGGCGGCTAAGTCGACAAGCGGGGTCGGGCGAAAGCGTATTATCATGAAAAAGATGTGTGCAGAGGAGAAAAAGGAGCCTCCGCAAGGGGCAGGGAACAAACAACTGACCATGTTCGAAAAACAGGAAAAATTTACGAGTGAGGGGATCTCGCACCACAAGAAAAGAGCGGAGAACCGAAATGCAGCAAGCAGTCGCAAAGGGATCTCGCATAGTAAGGAGGAAAAAAAGGCAACAGAGGTCACCAAATTAATCACCGGGATAACGGAGGGTCCAGAGAACGAGCTAAAACAACCGGGGTAGGGTAGAAAACACCCAAGGATGCGACAGCCACCCCCATGGCGAGCGGTAAGGAGGGGGGGGGTGGGGGGGAGGGGGGGGGGGGGGGGTGGGGGGGGGGGGGGGGCGGGGGGGGGGTTGAATGACGGAGGTTGGGGGGGGTAAAGAAACTAGAGAAAAACAACAATGCGGCGTAAAGCAGAAAAAGGTGCGTCATGCCAATTAACCCAGGGGCCAAAACAGGAAGACATCTCGAATCGGGCGCCCCAGAATCCAAACCGCGTCAAAGGAGAGAACCGAGCCATGCTTGCTGCCGGTATCGTTCAAAAACGGACCTGGAGGGCAAGACTGTTCACCGACGAGAAAACTAAAGTGATGGTGGGGGACGGATGGAATTGGGCAATGAACAAAATGGAGGGGCGTCTACGTGCCCGATGCGAACGGAAGAAATTTACAACACGCGATCGAAAACCGGCTTTGGCGAACCGCCCAAGGAGGAAATGGAAAAAATAAGGGGGCTAAGGCAGAGGCCAACCTCCACAAGAAACCCTCTCCAGAGAGAATCAAATTAAAAAAAATAGGAATGGGTCATGCGAGGGAAGACAAGGGGGTTTGAAGTTAAGCATAGCGCGGAAACCAAAGAACTGACGACATCAACGGATTTAATCTGTCGCTGGGCAAGGAAAACGCAGGCGACCTCTGCCGGATGCTGGGAAAAGAAAAGAAATCAAAAAAAAAAACTTGTCGGATAGAGAGAGTCAACCCTTAAGGAAAGGGTAACAAGGGGAAGGACGAGGTATGGAATACCCCGAGTTCTCGAGAAAATCTGGAAAAAGGACAAAAAAACCGGAGACAGCTGGCCATTTCTTCAAACTATCAATTTGGAAGAGACAGTCTGGGTTGGGCAGCACCAGGCTCACCTCGCCCGTGTCAAAACCGACAGAGGAACCCGGGAGGGCAGAAAATCAGGGCCGGCCCTGAAATACAATGAAGGTTTTTGGGGCTGACCTCGGTCCTAAAAAGAAAAAAGAGGCCACACCGGAGAACTCCCGGAAAAAGGCCTGCCTGGTTTAACGGAGATTGGACTGGAGCCCCTGAGAAAAAAACATCATGTCAAAAAAAACTTTATAAAAAAGGTGGGAAGAAGATAGAAATATGGTCACTGGGGTGAAAATCTCAACTATCGGGACAAGCAAGCGGTCGCTATTTCTGACACCACAGTCAAAGGGTACATGTGGTGAGTAAAACAGAAACTCCCCTGCCGCGTTCAAGTGACGCCTCAAAATCAGCTGATCGATGGCCGTAAAGAGAACTAAACCGGTTTCTTGGAGAAAAAAAAGCATGTGGGACGAAAAAAAAGACTTCCAAACTGAGGAAAACGGCCAAAACCAGTCCGTTTAGGAAAGAAGAGGAAAGAAAGAGGGTAGCGACGAAGGGGCCTATTGGGAGGAAGGGGGGTTAGGGGGAGGAAAGGGTAATGGGGATGTGCGAACGAACATGAGGGCTGATAGGTCACCGAGGATCAGACAGCAAAACATTAAGCTTGGGGGAAAAAAGAAAAATGACTAGCACCGCTCAGGGCGTGGGGTTGGAAGAGACGAGCAGAATACTTGAGACTGGAGGTTTGGGGCGAACACCAGCGCAACCGACGAGCGCACTTGGCAAATGTGGGGCAGTCCACACGAACAAATGATTAAAGTGCGCGGCGAAGACGGTCAAGAACCTATGGAGAAAAAGGGCGCGAGGGGATAGGAGCGATCTCTGGAGACTTGCAGGGTCAAACAGGTGAGAATAAGTACTCAGGATCGGGGGATAGGTCCGATGAATTGTACAAGAGAGGAGGGTTTGAAGGAACTGAAGCTCCGACCGAACATAGATGCAAACAGCTGTTCGAAAAAATATAAGGTTCTCATTAGCGATCCGCTCTGTGCACCTACGCTGTTTTGATAGCGCTTGCCGTCTGGAAAGGAATGGGAAAACGGGCATATCCGTGACGCTAAAATGTGGAAAGATGCCAGGGAATGGCTGCAAGAAAGAGAAATGACATGACTGCATTAGTCGGATCATCATTAGGAAGGGGTTTTAAGAGGAGGAGGAGACCGTCTCTCTGGAAGTCGGCCGTACAAGGGTAAGTCAGACGTCTCGGGCTTGCATACTATGCAGGATCCGGAAGGAATTTCTTATCAAACATTCGGGTCAGAGGGGAGGAGAGGGGGGCGCAGCAGTCTTATCTCGCTCCCTTAAAAAAGAGATAGACAAGAAATTCTGACATGGGTTATAAGGAGGAGCGGAGAGAGGATAAGCCGTACAGGAACAGGCGTGTTCCTCATATGTCAACTCCAGGTCGAAAAAATGAGAGCAGCCAAAAACAGCCTTGACGATCGAACACAGGAACGCGCTTGGGGAATCGCGGCTGGCTGCAGAGCAAGCGCGAAATCGGAACGATGGCGAAAGGTGCCGAAACTTGTAAAAAGACACTAAAAAGTCCTTGCCGGAAGGAATGGAAAACAAAAGCGCTCGAAAAGGGTGAGAGGGAGAAAGACATTTCAGTCGCTAAAACCACGAAAAAAGCAAAACGTCAATTCAAGGAGAAAACTGCAAGTCGGCAATTCGAGCAATCGGAAAAAAAGAGCATCAACAAACAACACGAGGAGGGTAAAAAAAGGGTGCAAACCGCGCGACAGACGTGAACAATGGAGAAGCAAGAATGCGAGCGTTCAAAACTGCCTTCGCGTTGTAACTGGTAAAAGGGATGGCGTGAGGGGGGGGAGGCGAATTGATGAAACAACAGAGCGCGTCGCAAAAACTGGCGAAAATCTCCGAAAAGACAAAGCGCGAGGTTAATTCCGTGCAAACGTGCCAACGGGGGACGAAGGGGATACAAGGACATCGTACATGGAAAGCGCCGCGAGGAAGATCAAAGCCTCCCAAGGCTCCCGAAAAAGAAATGGTGAAGACTAGACCAGGAGGGGGAGGCGCCTCGATAAGACCGGCGAGGTCGGTACGAATAGAAACTCAAAAGACACATGGAAACGCTACCAGTCGAATAGAGAAAATATACCCAGTCAATCCAGCATCAACGACGTATTGAAATTTCGGAGGGGGATATGAACACGAAAAACTGAGAACCTAAAATAAAGAAGGAAAGTACAACGGCAGATACGAACACCCTCTATATTAAAAAAGCGGCGTTAGTCTGAAGTTATCAGAATTTAAAAAGATGTACGCAATACATATGATAAGCGTGAAACTAGAAAACAGTCGCCTGAATTTAGCCCTTTACGCTTGAATTGGTGAAAACAGTGCAACAGAAACTACCATGGGGGAGAACTTTAACAGTCCATCGGGGACGAAACTGTGTCCTAAATGGCCAGAGGCAGCTCGGTCAAAGGGGAACTCGCATGTCAACAGAGGGGGGCTGATCACGGATTCAAAAATATTTGTGGAAGCAGAAAAATTGCAGAAATCGGAAATGTGGGCGGAGCTTCATGAGACTTCAACAAACGAAAAAAGTGAAAGAACGATCGAACAAGCAACTGGGGACCTCGCATAAAGACGGGAAACAAGTGGAGAAGAAGGGGAATCTCAGAGAGGAACAAAAAGGGTGAATACATAGCAGGGCCAAAGCCTGCACGTGTAGAATGAAGAAAAGGAGCAGACAAATGCGCAGGCAACTCGAAGGTTCATGCCCCGTAAAAAGAAGAAAATAAGGAAAGGAGGGGCGGAGCGTATGATAACAAAAAAGCTGTGGACGTGGAGAATCGGGGCCAGCTGATACCCAGGGTGGAAGCAAAGTTAAGGACGTTGAGGAAATGAAAAGGATCAAAAGAACAGGGTCGCAGCATTAAGTCGAAACCCAAGACCCATCCAACATCTCCTCCCGCTGCAAGGGGAAGGCGAAAAAAAGGGGGTACATATCCTTCATCCTGATCGGAATGATGGCAGGGACAGATTAAAGAATGTCCAAACCAAAATGCTTTGCTTTGGGGGGCAATTGGACAGGGCGAAAACATGCTACCGGAGTTGTGCTCCCGCTGGCGAAAGGGAAATCCATCAGGCAAGATCGATCACTGATGCTGGGGGTGGAAAGAAGGGGAGTTGAGAGAGCAGTCGGGGGAGAAAAAAAAAAATTGGAGGGGGATCCTACCCTCACGCCCGTCGGAATGGGGAGGCCGGGGAGCCTTTCGAGTTAAAAAAACTGCTCCATCAGGGTTCGGATCAATCTTCCAGGCGTTGGGGGAGGGGGGGTGGTCACTGTAGCCCAATCGCTCCGGGGAGGAAAAAGGACAGGGGAAGTGCCTTAGAATACGTAAAAATAGAAAAACCGTAGTGGGGGAATCTCGTCGTGGTACCAAAAAGCAATTGCCGCTTTATAGAGTGGGGGAGGGAAAAAGGAAGTCAGGAAGGGAAAGACGCGTCCTTGAGAGAGCTGGGTGAAAGTAAGTTCGACAAGAAAAAGTGTGAACAAAAACCATCAAGCTCCCGTGCGATCTAGAAGGGAGATGTCCCGGGTGGCCTTTCCATATGAATTTGTTAAAAAAAGAAGCGGCCGCAAGGATCACCGAGAAAACACGAAGGACCGCCCCAAAGTATTGAATGAACAAGGCTAAGTGTAAAAATAAAAAGCAGTTAGGGGCTGTCAGAGTCAACACCGAACGAGGGATGATTTTTGCAAAAAGAAAAAACCGGGGGAGGGAGGAGATCTCACGAGGTGTGTGGACGCTCTGTGATTGAGAAACAAGTAAATCAACCGGCAGCAAGTGGACATTCATAGAAAAAAAGCATGACTGGGAAAGGTGGGGGAGACATAAAGCCGAAACTGTATGAATACTCGCAAGGAAATGAACAAATCAGACTGCAAGCTTCTGAGGGGGGTTATGATGGCGAAGAGAAACGGGGTCATACTTCCAACAGGGATGAGCCCAGGTGTCCACTCCGCGAGGCGGATGGTGATGCAATTACGCAAACCTCTCAAACATCGCCAAAAGAAAAGGGAGGGGGCGGCACCAGTTCAGTCCGGCATGGCAGAGAGAGATGTTTCCGGCATAGGACGCGTGAGCTGATTATGTGGGGGGTACGAAGCGAGAGCAATGCGGGATAGGCAGTAACAAAACTGTCGAAAGGGGACGGGGCCAAACTACCGTTAATCTGTTGGACAGCGGGGCCGCGAAGATGGTTGCGGTAAGGCCACACTATGGGATGGAAGGAATCCATGTGCGTGGGGGAGGGAATTTAATCACATCATCACCCATACTGGGTTAGAAAGAGGCAGGGCGTTCAATAAAAGGAATCAAGGCAATTTGGAGGAAGGAGAGGTCGGACACCTAGCTTGCCGATCAACTCACATCAAACTCAAATGTTTCGTGGAGATATGATGAAGTTGAGGGGGATGATCAGGAAAAAAACAACGATGAGGAAAAAAAAAAGAGAGAAACACTATGGAAATCATAGAGTGAACATGGATCTCTCCGGGTGGCTGGGAAAAGACGGCAAACAGAGATCAACTCACAGCTAGACGAGAAGAAAAAAAAGGAAAAGATGCGAAAAGGGGGGGGACAACAAGCCTTGTGCTGGGATTGGAAAAATGGTCTCAATCACCACCTCAAACATGGGCGAAAAAAGTCCAAAACTACCTCCAAACTCAATCTAAGAAAGAACCAACAGGAAAGGGGGGTTACTGTGCCAAATCCAGTTTCCACTAACATGGGGGCGAAACAGAAGAATTTAGCACGGCTGATCACCGTTTAAAAGCGAAAGATCAAGAGACGGCTATCCTCTAGGGAGACGACATCAATATAAACTTCCTGCAGGCAAAGGGGAAAGACAAAATTATGGTGCTGATAGGCTGGCAGATGGGCTAGTGTGTAGGGGTACGTACCGTGAAAAAAAACCTCACGGGGAAAAAAAAAGGATATCATCTGCGGATGCAAGAAAAGCTCCCTAGCCGAAAGGTATAGGAATGTCATAGTGCGGAGAGAGGCATCATAACCGAAAAGAGGCATGCTGAAGTTCAAAGGTTTGCAAGGCAGGGTAAAGACATGAAAGAATGCCATTGGGGTCAGGCGGGTGTCTGGGGGGTCATCGAGCGCGCGAAAATGGTGACAGAGAAATGATTTGCTCTCAGGGACCGGGGCAAGGCAAACGGCTGAAGATTGCAAAACGATAACGGCTAGGTATAGGGGAAAAGGTCAAAGGGGGGGGGGCATAAACAATAATGGGACCGGGAAAAATGAGTAGGTGAAGTCATGCGGAAAGACCATATGTATGGGAAAAAAAAAAAACCCGAAGCGGAGGACCGGAGAAGGGAGAAGGGAGGAGGGGCGGGGGGGGGTGGTCGGTCAAAGAACCGGCATCAGAACGGCCCGAGAACACAAGGGAGGTCGAAAAAGGTCACGGAATACTAAATGGGATCAAAAATCGAGAAAGCGCATGCGTGGGGGGGGGGGGGTAACTTTGCGAGATACGACGAGCCACGGTTGAGTTACAGGATACCACTGATTGTGGCCCGGAAGGTTGGGGGGCAAGAGAAAGCGACATAAATCAACTGGCTTAAATGGCAAGTAAAGTATAAAGGGGAGCGAAGAGGGATCAGTTCAGCATCAGAAAGCTATTGAGAAGAAAAAGCAAGAAAGGTCAGGTTGTGTACGACAAAGGATAAACCGGAGACCGGATCACATCAGAAAAGAAAAAAAAAAGAAATGCATAGTAGACCTTGAGTAAAATTGGGAACAAAAACTGGAGGAAGGAAAAAGTAGAGCGGGCCAACCTTGCAGAGAAGACTGAGAAAACGAGATAAAGGAAGCCCTCCAAGTCTGCTTAGGGAGGGCATGACGTGTGGCTGAAGGGACAAGTTGCATCTATCTGGAAAAGAGATGGGGAGGGGAGACGGGCGCAATGCTGCAACGGCCTAAATTGAAAGCAGGGAGAAGTGGCGGGGGAAAATAGAGTGGAGACTCGAGCCGCCCAAACCTGTATAAAGGGGATTGGAAACGCCAAGGATACTCACAAGGACTCCGGATCGGGTGAGAGTAACGACGATGGTGTGTGAGCGACCGTGGGAATGGAAAAGCACCGGAGAACGGAACGTGGTGGACCTCAATGAAGTCAGTCCCAGAAGGGGACTAAATCTTATGTCGAGAAAAGGGGGGATATTGGAGGAAGGGAAGCGACTAGGACCTTTAGAGAATGAAATTTAAACGACGGAGATGTCATTGCGGAAGATGATGAGAAGAAAAGACTGAAAGAGGAGTGTTGGGACGAACCTGAAAGCACAGAGCGCGGGGGGAAGATAGACTGGGGATCTGTGCAGAATAACAAAAATGGAAGGCGCAAAAAACCGGGGGTGGCAAAGAGCGAAGGATGAAACAAAGGCCGGATGGAGAACCGGTAAAAATCAGGGGAAATTCGATTGGGCGCGTAGGGGAAAAAGCAAAAATCAGCACGTGTGACCATATTCATCTCGGGATACTTAGTTCAAACGTCTGGGGGGAATATCAAAAGAAGGAGGGGGATTCACGAAAAGCTTCTCGAGCGAAATGGGCAGTGACGAGCTGACGGGGAGAGGGGGGAAGAAGGTGCCGACGGCTTTAACAACAAGTCAAAATGAAAAAGCTCAGGACGGAGGCCTGGTCTATCAACAGGAGTGCCTCGACACGGTTGGAATATTTCGTGTCTGCCAGGGTCCCAAAAAAATAGGAGGCTAAGCAACGCTCCTGTTAACACGAGCTGAAAAACAAGGGGCTTCGCGCTGGGGACGCTAGGAGGGAAAGCATCCAAAGACGAAACTAAAGGAAGAAAACAAGGGATCGGATCGCTTTGAAATTCGGGGAAAAAGACGACACATGCCGCTCCGGGGGGAATTGAGAAAAAAGGTGGGTACGCGCGAAAGGTTTGAGCAGTACAGTCCGAAGGAACGGTCAAAAAATCAGGAAAAACCAGAAAAGCAGTGAAATTCTTATCATGGAAGCAGAGTCGCGCTCCAAATACAGAAAAACAACTGATGATGATAAAAAGTAGTTGGAAAAAAAGCATACTGAGGGGAAGGCAATCAAATTGGAATGCGGTATGGCTGGTGCAGGACTGAAATAATTCAGGGAGAAAAGGAACA
>Ga0179593_1553198_pt1 | contig 18895 bp, 17 predicted proteins | sample CZODoug2_1_08_16_FD_185931 | JGI IMG/M metagenome (GOLD analysis project Ga0179593, IMG submission 185931) | Vadose zone soil fungal communities from Angelo Coast Range Reserve, California, USA - CZODoug2_1_08_16fungal (PacBio error correction) | ecosystem: Environmental > Terrestrial > Soil >...
AGGAGCTCGAGAACATAGGGGGGGGGGGTCCGCCGGAGAGGTGGTTCAAAACTTCTTGGTTGGGGGGACACCAGGGAAAGGGGGTTCGAGGAAAAAGGGGCCGTCTCGGATCAGAGGGGAGCTGATCGTCGTGTGAAGGGTTGTGGGGGAAATCTGGAACTAGGGGGGGGCATCGGCCAAGAGCACATAGGGAAGAGGTCGAGGAGAAGAAAGGGGGAAACGTTTCGGGATTCTACCGCAGGACGATCCCGAGAAGAAGCGAACATTTCGGCGCTGGGGGGAAATCACCGTCTGGGAGGGTTCAAGGGGACGACGGAGGACGGTGGGGGGCCCCTTCAACCCGGAGGATTCGCGTTAGAATAGCCGAGGAATAACGTGCGAGGGCCATCACTGGCGGAGGAGGGTAGCGATTCAGTAGGGAAAGGGTGCATCTGCCACGCGGGGGCGTGTCGCCGCGATACAGGAGAGGGGACTCTGCGATTCCCCGCGAAACCTTGATCTTAGAGAGCAGAAAAAAAAAGGCCTCAGGTGAAGGGAAAACGCTATTCCCAGACGCGCTTCTTGTAGGGCCGGCGCTCACTCCTCCTCGCCACAAAAGCTGTTGGCGGGGGGGGGGGAAAGTAGATAGAAAACCTTTTCTTTGCAAGAAAAGTTCTGCAGTCATCCTCTCAAACTCTATTTGTGAAGCAAATGGTTCCGCAGCGCGCCGTTTGGAAAAGTATGGCAGGGAAGCTCCGTACTGATCGTGTGCTCTAAAATGATCGCGCAAGAAGACGGTGGTCGCCACTATTTGGGGAACGAAGCCCATCCTGCAGCTAACGGGAAAAAAAAGGAAAATAGTCCTGAGAGGCGCGGTGAATGGAGTCTTCTGAGGGGGGGGAGCACTCAATCAACGATCCGTGCAACAAGATAGTCGGATCCTTTATAGCGACAGACGGGAAGGGGCTGACAAGAAAAAGATCCACCGCACACGTTGGTAAAGCCCACTGTTATCTGCGTCAGGGGGGGGGCCGTTCTTCTGGAAAGAAAGGAAGGCCCGAGGGAAAGGGTCCCAAGGCCGGAGGAGGGGGAAGGGAGACCGCAGAGGAGAGAATACCACATGAAAGTTCAACCCGAGGGGGAGTAATGCAGACGAGGGGAAAAAAAGGGCATGGAGAGTATTGTCGATGGGCGTGGCGTAAGAAAGTAATTGATCACCGAAAAAAAGCGTCAGGATCAGCAAAAAAAGCAAAGATTGCTTCGAGGAGAGTAGGGAGTTTGGCCAGGGCAGCCAAACGGAAGGAGGGGAGTCAGATGGAAGGCGTTTATTTCGTCCAACAGATGCCGCGTCCGTTTGTGAACGGTTGGAAAGGGGGGGGGGGGGGGGGGGGGGGGGGGGGGGGGGGGGGGGGGGAGGGGGGGTGGGGGGGGGGGGGGGGGGGGGGGGGGGGGCGGTTGGGAAAACGTATAAAGGGGCCCTCCCTTTAAAGGAGAAATTCAAAGCAAGGAGGTCGAAGGAATAGTTGAAACCAAGGGAGGTTTCCACTTTTTATTGGTGATGACATGCCATAACCGGGCATAGATATCAGTATCCAACGGGTCAAGCAAAAAAAAGTAGGGCTCCATTAAAGAGAATGCTTCTATCTCCAAGGTTCTCCCGCTTGAATGAGGAATGGGACCAAGATGAGGGGGGGTTAAGTTTTTTCAGGAAGGTCCATGCTAAAAAAAGAGAAAATGGCCATCAGATGGGGAAAAAAAAGACCGCCTTCAACGGCGGACTCTCTGAGACGTGTATTCATCTCTGCAAGGGGGTTGTTAGAGAAGAGTACTGATCCTGGGGGCATGGCAGTAGGAGTTGCGATTCGTTGGACCAAAAAAGCCCTGATCGAAACAAGGAAAGCAACGATGTATACGCGCAAAAGGGAGCGAAAAAGGGGGGATCCAGTTTAAAAGAAGCTTGAAGCGCTTGGGGAAACGAGCTTCAGGGGGGGGGGAAGAGACGTTTTTCGTTGGGTAAAGGGGGACTCTGCCGATAATGAAAGGAGAAGAGGAAATGCAAAAAAAGGACGTTTTATCGTCAAAGCAAGCCAAGAACGGAGACAAAAAGCTCGATAGGGGAAGAAAGAAACCACCCAGAGCTGTTGTCCCAAAACGGAACATGGTAACCAGGGCGGAGACTGACGGGGGGAAGGACAGGTTGTCGGTCTGAAAAAAGCCAGTCGAAGCCACAATCCACCGGAAACGGTCTAAGGGGGGGGGGGATCACTAACACGTCGTGCACGTAGGGCAGTTCCGACGAAGCCTCCGGGGAGGAGGAATCCCTCAGGGAAGAAGGGAGTTACCCACGCTCGTCAGGGGTAGGATCATTAATATGAGTCGCCAGTAGAAAGGACGGAAAAAACGCCTCCCACTGAAAAAGGGAAGGGGGAACGAGCTGCGTACTCATTACTCGACAAACGTCGGAGAAATAACGCATAGAGACTCAAAAAAAAACTGAGGAAAAGGAACCGAAACATCTATCGTTTGTACTATCAAAGGTGAAAGATATAGAAAGGACGGGAGGAGGTGGAGAGAAAAAAGAAGGTCTGGCGGCCTGTCTACTTTGTTCGAACCGAGAATCCGAAAGGAGGAGGGGGGGAGACCGACGGAGAAAGGAAGGGGATGCTGCAAGAAACTCGCTCAAGGTAAAGTACGTCGAATGCAAAATCGTCGAGACCGGAGAAAAAAAGTTTTGCGGGTGACTACGGGGGATCTCCTTCGACGGGAGGAAAAAAAACCGTCTCCAAGGGGGAAAGGAAACAGGCCGAATCCGTACCAGGGTTAAAGTAGGGGCCTGCAACGCTCCTGGGGGCGGCATAAAAAGAGAATAGGGGATAACATTTTCTGGCTTCAGGCTGATGTGGGGCAGTCAAAGAGAGGGAGGGATGCAAGAGGGGAGAAGGGAGCTTATCTGCAAGAGGCATGGAAGAAACGCACGAAAGAAGGAAGCCGGGAGAAACCGAGACCAATCTGCGTGTTAAAAGAACTGGAATACCAAGGGCGCTTGAGAAGACTAACCAAGAAAAGGGCGCAGTTTCCGGTTGCGATCCGGGAACGGCCAATTTCTAAGGAAAGACGAACTATCCCCATAAAAAAGGGAGCGAAAAAAAGAACCGGAAAAGGCATACCACCGTCGAGTGCCACATCGGGGCATTGACGGCAGGAAACGTCATGTAGAAAAGGAGCTCACCATAGAGGGGAGAATTGTTACCAAGTCCAAAGTAAAGGAAATCTCCTGGGTCAATGATACCATCCAAATTCCCAGAAGACCCGACAGAAAGAACATTGCTCCCTACAGGGGGAAAAAAAGAATTTTGGAGAGCTGTGAAGCTAAGTCGAAGGAGAAGAAAGATCGGGAGCGGTTTAGTAGACACCGGGGGGACCCTGTTTTTTGGCAGATTAGGGCGGAGGAAAAAGCAAATTGAGCATTGGTCGAGGGCTGCAAAATGGCAAACTCGTTAATCGGCGGGACATGTGGAGGAGGGAGTGACAAGGGGAGGGGAAAACCCACTGCTCTTGAATCTGGGGGGACGACAATCACGAAAGAGGCTGACTAAAGAGTCACTTCTCCTTAAGCAAAAGGGTGTATGGCCCCGAAATAAGGGGGGAAGCCAAACTGATGTTTGGGGGGACCTAAGAGGGAAGGTCATTGCGAGGGAGAAGGTGAAAGCAGAGGGGATCACATACTACAAGAAATAAATCCACCTGGGACTGAAAATCGGGGAAATACCATGCTAATTCAACTTTGGCCGACGATTCCTTCAGGCACGAGGCGCGGGTTGGAAAAATGGACGAGCCAAGGCTTCTTCTCGGACCCGCCGTTCGGAAAGTCGTTTAAAAAGGAAGCACTTACCCAAGCGAAAGACAACGGAAAAAAGAGCGAGGGGGGGCCTGGAACAAAAGGGGGGGGGAGACTGGCCGATCTTCATAAACATTACGAAGGAAATTTAAAAAGGACGAACCTATTGTTAAAGAAAGAGCGGGTGCGTGAAAAAAAAGGAACACGAAAAAAAGGACCTGTGCTCACGAGGAAAACGGGTTCGATGGAAAGGTAGAAAAACACCGAGGCGAGATGACCGGGAGCGAAGAAAAAAAAGGGGAGTCGCCATCATCTAGTGGAGGGAAAGCCCCCGAAAAGCCGAAGAGGAGAAATTGAATGAGCTCACAGGGTGCGCGGAGGGAAAGAAGTAAGCATTGCAAATCAAGGGAGAATGCCGGTCAAGACCACAAACCTTCTTGGAAGAGTAAAGAAGGGAACGGTTCGCGTGGTAGAGACGGGTTGACGCCCAGAGGAAAGGTCTAGAGGGACAAGGAACCTTCTTCTTTGTACTGGGCGGTGGTAGGCGGAGAACGGTCGCTTTTGTCAATCGAAGATGGGGGCCAAGGTTTCTGGAAGCAAACCGATCGCGATTCTGAGAAGGAACCAAAAGCCGCCCGAAGGACTCAAAGTCCATCCTTCCGCTAAGGGAAAGATCCTTAGACAGGAAAAGAACTACGAAACACAACGCTACAGCACATAAACCCAGGGGAAACGGGGAAAAAAACGAAGAAGCCTAAGGAGAAATGGAAAAACAGCCTACTGTGATCGACAACAACAGGTGAGATCGCAGGAAAATCGAAACAAACCATCTAATCGGGGGCGTACGGCGCTCGGGAAGCAAAAAAAAAAAAAAAGATTTGCTAGAATGAAGGCCTTCCCCTCTAGTCAAGGAGAGGTTTAAAAAAAGATAGGGAAGAAGAAAAAACGACGTACAGGAATCCGCCTGCCGGACTCGGCCGACAAAGAAAGTTCATCTCTCCGCACGAACAAAAAACCCGACAGGCCACGGGGCACCAAAGTGCAGGGCGGAGGAGAGCTTCACGAAATCTTCACTTATCGCAAAAAAACGGAGGGAGGTCCCTCTAGGGACGAGAACAGGCTGTGGGTTCAGGCCGACTGAGACACTCAAGGGGAATGCGGGTTCGTGCTCGATATGAATGGACTGGGGCTCTGGCCGGAGGATCAGAGGAGGGCTGGGCCCGTCAGGTAGTAGTGGGGGTTAAGCCGAGAAGTCGACTCGGGGGAAATGACTAGAAAGATCTCTCCTTTTTCTTCAAAAAGTAGAAAGAAAGATTGAGAGGGGGGGGAGGGGGGGATCAGAAAAAGAAACCATCTAACATTTCAGCGCTGGGTTGGGGAAACGTCGCTGGGGGATATTCGTCTAAAGGAAGGGGGGAATTTTGTCCCCGTCAACCTCAAAGGGAAAAAGGAGCTAGCTTTTTTTAGGGATCTTTGCAAGGATCGTTTCCACATGAAGGCCGTCGTTTGGAGCCTCGGCCGGCGGGAGGGGTGAAGAGGGGGAAGAGCATCTCGTCTCGTTGGGGCGAAAAGGGACCGCGACAGAACCGAAAAGGAGCAGCGCGATGCACGCTAACAGTTCGAAAAAATCCAACAAGTAAGCCCAAATCCTCATGTTGGGGGAAGAACGAGGGGGGCCAGACCGAGAGGAAGGGAAACGGCGCTCACGCCGCCCCGACCTTTAGGCGGAAGCAAAAGGGTTGGGAGGCTGCCAGCTCCTTCCTCGGGGATGGGAATGCTGGGGGGATAGAGGACATAAGCATAAAAAAAGATAAATTCAACTTGTTTCGCAGCGCGAAGTTTGTCGGCTGGTAGGAAAGGCCCAATAGAGGGGGAGGTGATCTGTGTGCAGGCTCTCAAGAAGGCTCCGAGTCGCCACTATGGGAGTGCAGCAAAGAGTGCAAAGATCACGCCTGGGGAGAAAAAGAGAACTTTCTGGCCGGTCCTAGTCGGCTAGGGTGCCACAAGGGAAGAAACACAATATGGGAGACAGCTCTGACTTTCAAGCGCCGAAAATAAGTTTCTAAAACGCACACGGGGGGGAAAGGAAAGGGGCGTCGCTTAGCTTTTTCCGTGAGGAAAAATGACCAGGGAAAAGGGAAGGAACTGGTCCCCGCAGAAGAGAGTGTCGAAGGAACGGAGGGGGAGGCATATGCGTCCCTGACACGGGTCAAAGAAGGAGTGAAACAACGAGTGACACGGGCCAATCGATATGTCAGGCTTGCCGAAAGGGAGGGAAGAGTTAAGGTGATCACCGAGGCGGCAGGATCACGGGGGGGAAAAAAAGTGAAAAAGATGCGCTGCCGTGAGGGGGGTCAAGTAGAAAGAAGGCGGCTTCCTGAGCAGGGGGGGGACATATAAGAGAAGGGGAGTCCTCCACTATCTCATATGCCGAGGGGGGGGACAAGGACCAGATCGTGGAGGGGAAAAATGGGGAAAAAGATGGAATGTGCCTCACGGGAAAGGCTCCAAATGCAGGGGGAGAGATCCCGAAAAAAGGAGTTTCGGGTCCGAAAGGGTAAGGGATGACATTCACATAACCTGAGCAGCAAAAGCGTATCCGGAGGGCCACTCCTCAAAGTAGTTTTTACGGAAACTTGAATGTCGGCCGAGATACGCTGGAAAGAAAGCTGGCTTGATCCGTGTGATGGAGCCAGTCGGCACGCCCGTGAAGGGGAGTGTCAAAGAAAAGAGGAAGCTCTGGGGTGAGCTGCAAGGGGGGTCATACGTGCAACAGATGATTCCCGAGGATTGAATAAAGGTATTCAGAAGATAGGGGGAAAGGAAGCCGTACTGCGCACGGTGGGCTGCAGTCGGGGAAAGAGGGAGTAAAAAGGAGGGGAAAAAACTTCTTTACCAAAAGGAAACAGTACTTCTCACCGAGAGGTTCGGAGCAGAGTTATTCCATTGGGAAAAGAAGATTGGTATAGATTGAGGACCAAACGGTTGAAATGAGGAGAGTTCGTTGGTACGAATGGAGGAAGGACATGCCTCCCTGCGATGAGAAAGAGAAAGAATGTCCGGGGGGGGAAAGAAGCCTTCGCCTCCTAACATTTGCACCCAACAGATGGTTATAAGACTCCCAACAAAGGAGGGAGGAGGACCCCCTTAGACATTGTACGGAATCGGGCGAGACTGACGTGGTAGAACTGGGGGAACACTTGGGAGAAAGAAGATCACACACTCCACCGTAGGAAAAACAACACTGAGGTTGTGTGGGAGAAAAAGTCCGACGGAAAAGAAAAGGAAGCTCTTGCCTCCATCCAAGAGGGGGATCAATGCTGAGGAGGAAAAAGGGTTCTTGGCGTATCGACTATGAGGGGGAGCGTAAACGCAAAAAACGGCTTTGGGGAAAGGGAAACGCCCGTCATGTGAGAAGAAAAGGGAGAGAAAAGACGCAGGACCGACAAAGCTAGACTGTGCACGCATAGCTCGAAACCACAACAAAAAGGGAAGACAAGAGAAGAATGATGAGACAACAAGTACGACGTTTGTCTAGTAAAAAGCACATGACAGGGCGGCGTCAACTGGGTGCCTGAGAAAAAAGTGGAGGGGAACTGGGAGGGACGTTAAGAGAATCGAAGAAAAAGAAAACGACGTGCAGCCTTAAATCCTGGTGAGGAGGGAAATAGAGCCCATTGGAGGCTTCAGGGAACACTACGTGTTCGGAGAAGAAAGAGAAAGAAACACACTTGTTTTGCGTTTTACGAGGATTGGGGATAGAAGGAGACGGGGGAGACCGACTGCAGTATAAAAGGAGAAAAGAAAAGCCGACATGGCGATCCGTACCATGCACGGGGCATTTCATACAAAAATCCGGGTGGGATAATGGGAAAAAAGGGCATAACCAGATCTCGTGGGGAAAAGGAGTACGGCTTCTGCTGGGCTCAAACAAAGAGTAGCGGCCTATGTCGAGTGAGCTGAGAAAAAGGACCCAACAGAGGAGAACGAAGCTCTTTCTCCTTGGAAAAAGATAAGAAAAATCGGAAGAAAAGGGACCCCGAGGGGGAAAAAACGCACGACCCAAGGAGAAAGCATGGGAAGTCAGTTACTGGTGGGTAATCACTTTATCACTGCTCGGAAAAAAGGAATGGTTAAGAGAACGATCCCCATAGCGGAACATAGTTTCCTGCGAAAATCGAGGCTATATGCAATACCACCTTCAAGAAGCGAGTCGCCAGTGGACAAGAATGTTTGGCACTTAGATGCACTTCAGAGAAGAAAAGGGTGACATTGGAACCCCCCTAAGGAAAGAACGGCGGGGGCCGAAGATAGAGGAGGAAAATGCCATCTCTTCTCCGCGGGAACATGGATGGGTCTACGACCGAAGGGCGCCCCTACCTGTGAGAAATACTTTTTCATTAAGAAAAGGTTGGCTACGTCACGAGAGATTCCTGCCGGGGGGAAAAAAGGAATACACCGTGTACCCCGCACGTGAAAGTTTGTGGGCAGTCGGATATGGAACCTACCGGTTCTCTCAGGGGAGAAGTGAGAGGAAGTTCCCTCAGGAAGGACAATGAAGTCAAAACTCGAATCCCTGGGAAACACACTTACGCGTCAAGTGTTACTACATCAAAGAAGAAGGATTACTCCGAAAGAAGCCTCTTTTGTCGCACCGGCCAAAGCATCTCGCATCGGGGGGGAAAAAGGCTCACATTAAACGAGTGATCCTGCCTCTAAAGGGGATAGAACCTAAAAATCAAGGAAAAAGGGAAAGAAGCTTAAAAGAGAAATAAAAAAAGTCAACGTTGTCGACGAGTTTTGGCCTAGTGAAAGCGGCGAGGGTTGAAATTTTGTAAGGGACGAGGGCCAACGAAGGGGAACTCAAAGAAAAAAAATCGCGTATGCGGGGACCAATGTCACGAGGGCGCTTCCTGGAAAGTCCTCCAGAAGAAAAGGGAAAAGGGAGGAAACTCATATAACAAAAAGGGTCAGTTCCCAAAGGGGGCCTTTGGAAAAAGAGTACGCGCTTTATGAAATTTAATAGGTTCAGGTCGCAAGGATCGGTGGATAGCCACTCTCAGAAGTAAGAAAGCAGAGGGAAGGACTCTTCTGTGGGAGAAAAGCAGAAGGGCTCGATGGTGCTTCGCAAGATATGGCAACCGAGGCGGAGAGGGGGATCGCCTGAGGAAATCAACTTTCGTCGGAAAAGAATTGGGAGGACAAGACCAGCTCAAACACGTCAGGCTGAAAAACCCGTTGAATGAGCACAAGGCGCGTATTACCGAAAAACAGATACTGCCGAAAAATCAACAAGCATTGCAAATCAATTTAGCAAGGAGATGGCAGTACCAAAACACAAAGCTGGGACGACTATGACGTGAGCGCCCGGGGGGGAAAATTCCTGGAATCCAAAGATGGGCTCGAGGGGGGGGTGTGAAAGGACGACGGCTCGCTTTCGGGCCGAGCGTTGCGCGTGAAGGACGCTGGGTGAACGAGGGGGCTGTTGGCGTTCCGGGTCTACTCCGGGGAGGGAAGCTGGAGGAAAGACCGGCACCCGCGATAGCTGACTCCGAGGCGGCTACAAAAAGAAAAAGACTCCATGGAAAAACCCGGTCTCATAAGGAAAGAAGAAACGCGAAACAAAAAAACCGCATTCACGTGCCAAATGTGACGGGGGAAATTACCGTAAAAAGAAGACCTCCTTCTTGAAAACGAAAAGGGACACCCCAGAGAAAACAAAAGGGTTTCGATCGCCTTCAGGACGTCCAGGGAGACGACAATCCGACACAGAGCGTGATCGCACCGAGGAAACCCAGGAAGGGAGGATCGTCTCAGGACTGCCTTCAACGTTAATGGGGATCGGTTTCAAAACACCAAAAAAAAATCCGCTCAGGGAACGCTCCGTGCGGTTGTGGGGAAAGCAACCAAAAGAATTTGCCAAGCGAAAACCGACAGGCCAGGATGGGCACAACCTGCAGTTGAAGAGATCGCACATAAGGAAATTCAAATCGGGCACGATCTGACAGAAAACAACAACGGAGGAGGAGAGAGATCCGTGCCCAGAGAGGGGCTTTTAGAGCAGAGAAAATGAAAAGAGACCTTCTCGTGTTCCACTCTGCCTTTAAAAAGGGTGGGGGAGGGAAATTAATGACGGGCTGGGGATGCCCATACAAACATACCTTATCCGGCAATGGGAGGGCTGATTCGGAAAAAGGAGTAGATGGTGGCAAAAGAGAGAACGGACTCCGAGTGGCAGGCCTTATAGAACCGAAAAAGATTCGCTAGGACCGGGGCGATATCTTACATAGAAGGAGTGTCGGATTCTGGAGATTACAGAGGTCTATCGAACATTGGAGGCTTGGTGTCGGGCCATTTTCAAGAAGAGGGGTTCTTCTTGACGGTAAGGTGTGGCCAGAAAAAAAGGAAAAGTTAATGCTAGTTCTCTGTTGAATAGAAATTCTGTGAAAGGGATGGAAAAGAAAGAGGATCGGAGGAGAGAGCCTCGTCCTCTTCAAGTCATATGAGTTTGGCCGAAGGAGGCGGAGAAGCGCCGCGAGGACCGGGGAAAGCAACCGTGGAAAAACGAAACAAAGGATAGGAGGAAGAGCCGGCCTAGAAACAGCAGTCATTTCAGGGACCTTGGAAGCAACCAGCCGCGTTACTGGATCCAGCGTCCAAAACTTTCACTAGAGGAGAAAATCGTTGTGCGGTGTGGGGAAGCGCAAGAGAACTTTTGACTGGGGGGAAGGACAGGTATGAGGGAAAAACTCTATTTTTTAGCAGAAGGACTTTGGAGCGCAGAACGTGTTTTCGGAGAAAATCCAATAGAGAGGAAAACTTACAGGGAGAGGGGGCTAGAGGGGTCTAAGGACGCATGCCGTGGTAAGGCCACGATTGTGCGAGAAAAGACCATCGAAAGTGAAAAGGGGTGCTCACAAGTCCTTCGGAAAGAAGTGTCCTCTTGGGCTTAAGGGAGGAACTCAAAGGTAAGTGAGATTTGATTCGTAATGGAAAACCAAGTGAAAGTCATCGCCGCGGGGAGGGAAGATCGGACCACCAGGAGACCGCACACGTGTTCCGGTGTCTCTGCGTGGGAAGGGGTACCGGACTGTGTCAATTGCAATGGGCGCCCGAGCCCGACAGAAGAGAAAAAGGAGGACGTCGGGGCTAGAAAATACAAAAAGGGGAGAGCGTGCCTGCCTGAAACGAGTCCAAGTGCCTTTTAGGAAAGGGGGTCAGCGTGTAAGAAAACGTGATTTCTGATATAGAACCGAGCCGCGGCAAAAGGGAAGGGGGGGAGGCCCAAAGGAAACTTCGATTCGATTAGGCTGGTGATAGGACAAAAGCGGCTGATCAGATAGCGGAAGGGGGAGGTGTCTTCCACATAAAGCCGGCGGGGGGGGTGCAAGGGGGGGGGGGGGGGGGGGGGGGGGGTGGATTACCGGAAGGTGTAAATTCGCAAGTCCTCACGGCTAAGAAGAAAAGGCCCTAAAGGGGGAGCCCCCGGTCGGTCGAGCTCCATAGCCCAAAAACGGACCCAAAAAAAATCCCCGGTGTAGGGAAAGTGATGACATGCACAACCGCGAGCGTATAAGCCAACGGTGTTCTAGCTCAGGTGGTTAAGGAAGGGGATGTCGCCGAATGCCGGTCAGAGAGGGGTCCCGAAAGAGGGCCTTGATTACAGTGACCAAAGCACCGTGAAGGGGAGAAAGGTTGGTCCAAGGGAGCACCGCCGGAGACGTTAGAAAGGGAGAAACCCCAATGAGTCCCCAACGCAACGCGGGGAAAAGAAAGATGGAAGAACGGTTGTCTCATATCTGCCAAAGGGGGGGGGGTTAGTGCCGCAGGACGGAAGTTTTTAGGAGGAAGGTCGTCGGGTCAGACTTCTTTGCCAGGAAAGGAAAAGTGAGCGAAACAGAAAAGGGGGAAAAGGAACGTTTTCCGTTTCTGGAGAGGCTAAGAGGGGGGATGAAGAAAAAAATTTTTATAATGAGGGGAGGTCCCTTCTCAGGAGTAGGGTTAATGGCTGGAGGGGGGGTACAAGGGCCCACTAACTCGTCTAAAAGAAAAAAACACATCCATAAGCCGTAGAAGACGAAAAGGTTCTCCCACTATATCTTTTTGGATAGGAGAGGCCGAATCTGAAAAAAAGAGGGGGGACTTCAAAACGGAAAAAATAGGATCTTCCTTGTCTATACTGAATGAAGGAGAGGGTTTCGTTCTGAAGGGGAGAATGGATAAAAAAAGAAAGGGACGCAAACACTTTCTCTAGTGGGGGTGAAGAGAAAGAAAAGGCCGTGAGGGGAGAAGGAAAAAAGGACCGAGAGCTTGCGCCATCCTACACTAAGGAAAAGCATCTTGAGGAGGAACACCCGAGTCGGGGGAAATGAAGGACGAAAAAAAAGAAAAGTGTCTCCTCCTCCACGTGACGCCGCCGTAGAGAAGAAACGATCTGCTGACTCCAGGGGCCGGGGGGGGGGTTCAAGGAAACGGAGGAGGAGTACAAGATAGAAGATGAGGACACATAAAGCTTTTGTAGGGAGCGTTATCTCAAAGAAGACACTGGAGTGGCGTATACAAAAAAAGGAAGGCGGAAGGGAGAAAGGTTGCTAAAAAAAGAAAAAGCTTTGGAAAGACAGGCAACCAGAGAAACTGAGTGAGGATGGAGGGGGGGGGGCCAGAAAGAGGAATGCATTTCTACTTTCACTAGTAGTCTAACCAAAACGCGGAGCACGTGGGGGGATTGTGGGGAGAAGGAGGAGGGGACAAGTTTTTAGGAACAGCCGTCTCCCAGTTCTAAAAAAAGAGCCAGGAAGGGAAAGGGTCCTGAATGACAACATCGCAGGTTGAGGGCCTATTGAAGAAAGCTCTCTTGGGGAGAAATGGTAGGGCTCCTGCTTCTGTATGTTTGGGGGGATCCAACGGAAAGGGAAAAAAGAGGAGAGGGGCATTACGGAAACCACGAAACGCAGACAGTCACCGAAGCACGACAAAACGATATAACAGGCATTCAACGGAATACCCTCGATTCGCGCACGACAACCGGGGGAAGAGCTGTTTAAGAGGCCTGTTTCGATCACAGGATCAAGAAAGGAAGGGAAACGAAGGATAAACTAGACAACAGAAGCAAAACGCAGTCCTGCGGCAATCAAACAACCGGAATGCGGAAAGGAACGTCTTTCCATCAGGAGGCAAAGTTGGCGGACTCTCTTGGTGGGAAAGGGGAAAACGTGAGATAAACAAAGACGGCGTTGAGGGAAGGGAAAAACCTGACTGCAAAACCTGAAGAAAGAGGGAAGGGGAATAGCGAGGGGGTAATGAAACATCGCCCCTGGAACAGCGGACTTCTAATCATACCGTGAACCTGTCACGTACCACACGGGGACTGCCCCCGTTTGTCTTAAAAAGAAGAGACGTGCGCGGTTAGGAGAAAAGGGAAGACGACACGCAACTCCTTTTTGTGTGGCACTGAGGAGGGAATGGATCTGAGTGGTCGCAGGGAAAGGGGGCATTCCCTCTGTATCCGGAGGACATTGGGGAACCTAGGAAAATTTCCACACCTGGGAAGCGAAGCTTGGAGGGGGACTACATCACTCCCCTTCTCAGGGACATACACGAGCTAAAAGAATGAGTAACCTCTTTTGTTCTCGCACCCAAAGCATCGAACAACGAGGGGGGGCCGCAAAAGGTAAAGGGAGGGGAAAAAGCCTCCTCGCGGTGGAAAAAAGAGAAGAAAATCACGGACACCTGTTCGGAAGAGGATGCTAAAAGAATCTACGTAGTTGACCGGAAAGCAGCGCGGGTTTGAAAAGGGGGGCATTCTGCGGCCAAGCACGTTCCCTCCTTCCGAACGAGAGAGGAAGGGGGAATAGGGGAAGGTACACAGTCATTCAACAGATATAAAAAAAGCTACTCTAACGCAGGAGTTCGTGGAGCCTGAAAAAAACAAAACCTTATCTACTCTGGAGTAACGAGCTGTTCACTGGGAGGGGGAGAAAAGGATAGGGGGGGGATGGGAGCAAAGACAGAAGAAGAAAATTTAAGAAGGCCAAAGAGAAGACTGGATGTGAACAAAAGTTGGGCAATCTCGATGGGCCTTGAGGAAATCAATAGTGGCAAAAAGAACCTGGAAGGGCACCGATAAAAATGTACGGGAGCAAAATCAGATTGGGATGGACAAGGGGAAAAATCTCTAAAACCGGAAAAGAACCAGTTGATGAGAGAAAAAAAGGATTAAAGTAAAGGAGGGAAGCCATACACCCGCATTGCAAAGCAAAGAGAACGGAGAAAAGTCCAACGCTGGGGGGGCAACGATGAACGGTGCAAAGGGAGGAGCGAAGGTTTAAGAAAAAACGCTTCTGGAGACCTTCAGGCTTTTGAACTATCTGTGGATAGGCCGGAAAGAAAGAAAGGTTTTCGGCGGGGGAATGCTCTCCTTGAAAGGGAAAAGGAGGGGGGCTGTTGGGGAGAAGAAGGAGGACACCGAGATAGGCAACCCCGCCTTCAAACCATAAACTCTCAAAAGTCTCAAATAAAGACGGACGAGGCTTGCAAATAAGCCCTTTCGAAAAAGACAAGAAGAGAAGTCAAAAAGAGAAGAAGAATTGACGTTACAGATGGACCGTCACAAAGAAGACCGAAAAGGACACCATCCGAGGTGATCCGACACAACCAGCGCGAAATGTCGAATCGCCTGCAAAGAGACCGACACCGCTCAATATGTCGTATGCGGAGCATCGGTAATAAAGGGTGCTCGTCAGAGACCCTTCCCCTCTATTCTCGAAAGGGGTTACAACCATCTAAGAAAAAAGACCTTTAAAAATTCACCCAAGACATACATGACCATAAAGAGCCGGCTCAAACCCATGCAAGGAAAGTGAATTGGCTCGCTCTACGCAAAAAAAAACACGACAGGACCAGGGGGGAAAAAGACAGGGTAAAGAACGAGTCTTCAAAAACGCTCGGCACGGGACTCGGAAAAAAACAACGGATTCTGTAGGAAACGAGGAGACTTGGGAAGTGAAGATAACATTCTGGTTGAGCCGACCTGAAGCCCATGGCCTGGCGGGGGGGGGCGTGCGCTAGCTGAAAGGGAGGGCTGGGGCTCTGGCCAAGAAAGGGCCGTAGGAGAGGATCGTCTGGGGACTGCAGGTAGTAAGAGAACCGATAAGTAAGAGGTGCATTCCTCCTGAAGAAAAAGATTCGCTCAAGGGCCGTAGAGATTCTGATTCTTTTGCTCCGCAGACTAGGGAAGGAGGCGAACAGGGAGGTGCTGTTGTCCAGGGTAAAGAAGGAATTCTTAGTGACTTAATTTTGTCCGGGGGAAAGGAGGAGCGTAGCGGGGGAGATCCAGGGAGGAGGATGAGAACTGGCTCTTTGCTCACGAGAGAAGGAGAAGGCGGCGAGGTGACTATAGTGTTTTCCTTCTGTGGAGACTGCCATCTAGGAGGGGATCCGAAACATCCCAGCCCTTGCAACCGAGAAAGAGATGCCACGGAAAAAAACTCTAATCGAGGAAGGCATAGGCCACCTCATTCATTCCAAAACAGGGAACTCTTCCACGAGTGGCCGAAAGGGTCTGGATCGATTCTCCACGCGCTCACGCCTAAATAAGGTGTTGGGGGGGGGCCAAAAAGCTGTTGCGGTGTGTACTAGAAAGGCCTAACTTTGGGGGGGGGGGAAAAAGGGGGAGAATTCCTGAGGGAAAGAGCAAACTTTGTTGTGCTCAGGCACTGTTAAAAGGTATGGGGTCCATCCCATATAGGAAGGGGACAGGGGAGAGTGTGCTCAAGAGGAAGTTGATAGAAAGGTGTTCTCCACTATGGCTGCGAGAAATCAGTCGGGAAAGGAGTTTCAAGAAGGGTCGCTGGCCGGGTCCTTGCTTCTGCGAGGTGCTCAGCAAAAAAGAGCCTGGGAGAAAAATGAAAGGGGGGAGGGAGTGAAAAGAGCAACCGCTCTTACTGTGTCGGAGGTCGGCAAGTAGAAACACACTTGGGGGGAAAAGTAGCTTTTCCGTGCTGAGAAAGAAGGGGGGTCATTGCCCGACGCGCCAGAAGGGAAAAATAACGCGATTTGTACTGGGAAGGAGCAATGGAAGTCCATACAAAAAGGGGGCCCCAACGCGTGCCTGCCCGAAACTTGACTTATCATCGATTGAGATTGGAATCGGGGAGTGTCGGGATATTGGTGGCAACTACATTATCATCAGGACCTGGAAAGGTGGCGTCCCCCCTATAAAACCGGTGGGGATTCGAGGAGGAGGAGGTTCCCGGAAAAAAAGCGGCTTCCCTTATCAGGGTAGTTAGGGGATGAAGGTAGTCGCGGGCTTTATTTCGGAAACGATCCAGGAAAGACCGTGGGGGGGACCACGGGGGTCGCTGTGAATCGCAAAGCCTCGGGAAAAGGCGCTTGAACTGGGAAAAAGGCGAGCCCCTGGGGATCCCGAGAGAAAACAGGATTTGCTGGCCACGTGTCCTGAAACATAAAACGCGCCACGCATCTATCCTTCTCCGTAAAACTTGTACAGAGAACTTCCAAAAGGGAGGGGGCAGGTATGGCGCCATGTCGAAGACGGTTGGAAGTTCGAGCGGAAAAAGGAGCGAATGCGCTGGACTGGATCAAGGGACCCATTCTCTCGGGAGGAAACGACGTTAATGTGAAATGGGAACGAAAAAATCACCGCCTTCTCAGTGGATGATAAATCATCGGTGTCAACCATATGATAAAAAGGAAAACGGCGACTCGCTGATTGAAATGGGGGGAAGGAATCTCGGAAAGATTGGGAGTTATTTACGCAGAACCTCAAGTTGGGGCTTCTGGGGATCGGAGATTCGTTGCACAGACCTGGAGGTCACTTGATCGAAACAGGAACTGCCGAGGTAGACGGAGCCGGGAGGAACGCAAGAGGGGACCGCAGCTTGTATATGCGGGCTAGGGAACCGGAAAAAGGCGCAGGTGGGGGTTCCTAACTTTGACGGGGAAAGGCCTCAAGAAAGAAGGGGGCCCTGGTGAAGTTGGACGTCACCATTCCAGAAAGAACTTAGGAGCAAATGTTTTCTAAAAAAGGAAGGTAGGCCTATCGAAGAAAGGCCCTGCAGCCCCCTTCTACATGTTAACGGCGGGGGGGGGGGGGGGGCGGCCTGGGGAGAAGAGCAGGGCATTTGTCGGTCTCCAATGTCGGACACGCGAAGGAGATCCACATCACCCTCAAAAAAGTATGAGGGGGATCGACTAACACGTCAACGTCAGCCAAAGGAATGCCGAAGAAAAGGGGCTAAGAAGGGAGGGACAGGCTTGCCGTCGGTCATGAAACACTCTGTGAGCGACTATGAGAAGAAAAGACACCAAGGCGTTGTAAGGCCCTCCCAGCGTGACTCCGCCGTAAAAGGAAAAGAGAGGAGACTCAGGGGACTCGACAAAAAAAAAGGGAAAAAGCTCACGAGGAGTGAGTAAAAGGAGGAGATGAGGATCAAAGAGACAGAAACGCGTTTGTCGAGGAAAGCGTTCATCTCACGTGGGAACGGAGGACACTTGGATTGCTTGACCAAAGCCATGAGGGAGCCTTTCTACTTGCTAAAAGGGAGAGGACCCTAAGCAAAAAAACGGCAAGCCTGATCCTGAGTTAGGCTTAAACAAGAAGCCTTGGAGGCTGAGGGGTGCACGACGTGTGCAGGGAGAAAAAAAAAGCAGCACTTGTTTTGCGGGTGAAACGGGGATTGTGGGATCTAAAAAAGGGCGAAAAAGGGGAATCTCTCCAAGTTTCTACCAAAAGGACTAGACCGTGCTATCCGTACCATAGGGGGCATTTACACTCTCCTGGGGAAGAGGGGCAGTATCCGAGCGGAGGAAAAAGAGACGTTTGGGAAACAAACGGCGACGCTTCTTGATTTTTGCCGTCCAAGACAGGGAATTAAGAGGGGGAAAGGGAGGCATTAAGCAAGAAGAGTAATAGTACCCCCTCAACTCTCGAGGAAAACCGAAGCTCGGCGCCGGAAGAAAAATAACCAAAAAGGAGGGAATACCAATGGTCGACGGCGTTCGCCCACTAGCTACACGATACATCGGGCGCCGGTTTCGAATCACGTATTCAAAGGGGAAGGGCAACGAATGGAGAAAAGAAGGAAAAAAAGGCAACTAGCACAGTAGCATTTCTCGGCGCCAAACCGGAAAACTCCGCGGGAGATGCCATACCAGGGGAAGATTCCAAGCGAAGGAATTAGGGGGGCAAAGGGAAGTTGGGTCAACGATGATTGCGTGAGCTCAAAGGGGAGCATTGGACCAAACTGAACCAACCTTCACTGCGTAAAAGGAACTGGGTCAACTGATCCATGCCAGCTCAAAAGATGGCGAGCAGATGGGAGGGGTTAGCCCTACCTTATCTTAACCAAGGACTTTAGGCCTGGGGAAGTGGGCTACGGGCGAAGGTTCTCGGTTATGGAGGGATTAATACAACCTTGAAAAAAGAACAGGGGGGGGGTGCACCAATGTATCTAGAAAGGGGGGGGGGCAGCCATTGGTTGCATTTCAAGGGCTGCGTCACTCTTTAATCCGTGAATTGAGATTCAAAGGGTTTCTTTACAACGATAAGGCAACAAAAAAGGACGAAGGAGGGGAGTGGACGAAAGAAGATATCTTACTCCCTAGCTCACTGCAGAAAAAAAAGAAAGGCGGGGTAGCTGCCTGACAAAAAGCCAAACGTCCGGGTGCAGCGGGGGGGCACATTCCATGGCTATGAGGCCAGGTATAGGAAAAGAGAGCCACCTGTGATGAAAAGCGAAGCGAAATACTCTATGATAGGAACGATTTGACCGGAAGAAAGCAGACGGTTTAACCGTTGTGGAAAATGCAGAGGCGTAACAGAAAAACGTACAACTCGCGTATTCCGGAAACCTTAGCGAAGGCTTCGGGCAGGGGACGGAAAAAAAGAAGAACATGGGCCTTACACTTTTTCGTTAGACTAAGAGGTCGAAACAGTACGAAAGGGTTCAACTGAGACGAAAGCATAGGAAATTCTCGTTGTATTGGGACAAAAGAGAAATAAGAAGGGAGCCCCTAAGGAGAGGGGAAACCGGGCGTGACCAACGTTATTACTAGGGC
>Ga0179593_1413574_pt1 | contig 18891 bp, 23 predicted proteins | sample CZODoug2_1_08_16_FD_185931 | JGI IMG/M metagenome (GOLD analysis project Ga0179593, IMG submission 185931) | Vadose zone soil fungal communities from Angelo Coast Range Reserve, California, USA - CZODoug2_1_08_16fungal (PacBio error correction) | ecosystem: Environmental > Terrestrial > Soil >...
GGTGTGCCGACAAGCATGGGGGGAAGGGGTTTGGGGCAAGATTCGGTAGGGGTTGGGTTTAAAGGCTAACTAAATAGCAGATCAACAAAAACGGGCGAAAGCAAGATACGACGAAAAAACAATAAAACGTGGATAGGTCTCCGCTCTACGGGAAAATTTTGGAAAGTGAGGGGTTGACCTTTCCAAATCAACTGCTAGTTATGAAACGCAGCGCCATGGGCCAAGAGTAAAAGACGCACTTGAGCTGGGACGGAGGTTTAAAAAGAGCAGTTTTTGTAGAAATCCAACAGGGGGGAGGGGAAGAATAACAATGGGTGGAACTGGCGAATCTCATTCGCTGATTGAGGGACGAAAGAATCAACAGAAAGTGGCAAGGACTCAAAAAATTTCAAATTGGCATACGGAAACTGCCTTCTCGAAAACGTTCCGTGAAAGAACCCGAAAGCGCAGCTACTGCCACATAGGAGGGGAAAGTGAGTTCCCTAAGAGTGTGTAAAAAAGATCCGTATAAACGCAAAGGAGTTTGGACTGGGGTAACCCGCTTCAAAGAGCGAGGCAGGACATCCGTTGGTGGATTTTCAGGGACGAAAAAGCCCGAATGACGGGAGCCGCCAGAAAATCAAGGCCGTGCGTCGGCGCACCGAATTCCAAGCCGACCAGTCATTGGGGTAACATCGCGCTCAAGAGGCTCGGGAGGGGGGGGGGGGACGTGCGCATCGTCGGCGGGATCAACCACGGAGGATATCACAAAAAAAAAAACAAAAAACCTTGACCTCGAAAAACATGCGACTTCCAATTCGGAACGGCGGCAAAGCTGCCAGCGACCCCGTTTGGAAAAGTCAAGTCGGGACAGCACGAAAGAAAACGAGACGTTGTGGCAAGAGGAAGGGATGAGATTCAAACTGGCATGAAAAATGTAGGCTCGAGAAGGACATCAAGGCCCGCACCAAAAGCGCCAAAAATCTCTCCACCGGGAGGAAAAGAGAGAGATTTGGGAAGGGGCCGGCCTTTAGGATTAACTCTCTCGCAAAAGGGTTAAAATGAAAGCCGGGGGTCAAGCCATCGAGGCAAGAGATTTGCCCCAGAAAGAAACGGGAAGGGTTTCGGTGCTGATCAAATTGGAAACTGCATGGTCAGCTTTGTGCGGGCGCAAGAATGGCAGACGCTGAACGGTTTTGAGGGGGTGAAGTTCAAGGATTCCGTGGATGTTAGACGGCGTTCGATGAGAGGTACAAAGGGTGGACTATCTTCGCCAAAAATAACAACAAAGGGGCGGGTTCGGGGATGTCGAGTTCGAAAACCGGAGAGAAGAGGTTTTACTCGGTTTCGCGCGCAAGTCGGCTGGATAGCTATTTCGCGAAGGTAAAAACAAACAACGTGGGGGGAGGAGATACGGATCGTGAGTTCATCGTTGATTCCCTCATCAACCCAGTTTCTTCTAAAAATGTATGGCTAATCACAGTTATCCAATGGCGCCGGGTGGAAAGTCTTTCTCAATTGCGGAATTTCTGGTACGTGCTTACTACATCCGGACTTGTTGAGTTTCGTTACGAGAAGGCAACGTCCTATTAATCTCCCGAGGGGGAATCCATCGAAAGCGGAGAAAGAATTGCTGATGCTTGTGAACAATGTATTTCTGGGTAAATGCCCCCTCTGAACAATCGGGGACTCTAAATCCGGTAGAAGATACACTTCCTTTGAAAAATAGGAGGACCCTAGGCTACATGGTTTAATAATCTGGGCGCTTTTCTTGCTCGGAACCCAGGCGAAAGTCCAAAAGGAGGTTTGTGCGTTCGGTTTGCGGGGAGGCTGCTCCTCTTTTCCAGTTGTTGTAGACAGAGAGAAGAGCCTGCCGCCCGGTTGGAGGGGGAGAAAGTCCCCTTAATTGTTCGGCCGAACGATGACCTTTGCCCTTCGACACCCACGTCACCAAGAGGAAAGGCTCGGCACACCAGGAGAGGAAGGAGTCCTCTGTGCCTAGCTTTTCGCAGGAAGGCGGGGGTGTTGGGACAGGAGCAACACCGGAAAAAAGGGGGAATCGACTTAAAGGGGGTTGTGAAACACGGTTCTTCAACGGGGGGGAAGGCGCTTTAAGTGCAAAAAGTCTTATGGGGCCGGGCCCGCCGCCAAATTTTCGGATTGTCTTGGGCCCGAAATAGGGAATTTTCAGGGCTGTTTTGGGAACTAAAAACAAAAGCCGATCAAAATCATTCTCCGTTGTGAACCGTGGCGGACTCGGGAAACTGAAATACATCCTTAGAGCTATTTGTTGTAGACAGGAGATTTCGTGTGGAGGTCAGAAAACGGCACATATACTTTGACGGGAAGTCCTCAGCGCGGCCGCAAGGGAAAATCCTTGCTCAATGAAGACTGGGGGGAAGTTGGCAAGTCTTTGAATTCTAGTGCACTCCGTTTTTGATAAAAATCAAAAATGAGGAAACCAATGACGGGAAAAAAGGGGGGGGGGCTAGTAGCGACTCCGGTACACAAATGGGACTAGGCTCAAGTTTTTACGTCATGTGGACGGGAAAGCGTGAGTCATTCAAATCGGGGAAGTCGGGGAGGGAAGCCGCGCTTTGATGGATTTTCACACCGAAGGTTAAAAAACGGGAGTCGACCCGTCTGGCCGGAAACAGCAGCGGGGTTCAGAAAGGAATAAAGAGTTTAAGCCGCGTCTGTGAGTTTTAAACACATTTGCTGCGCACGCCGACTTTAAAGGATGGCCGTTGACGTAAAATTTCCCCCTGGGATGGGCTTCTGTTACGGAAGCATGTGTGGAGAAAGGGCACAGGATTTCCTTCAGTGTATATGAAATGAGGGAAAAGGACGCCCGCGTATGCGCAGCCCGAGAGATCCCTTACAGCGATGGTCGAAAGGACGGAGAACTGCCCGGTGAGAGGTGGTCGATCGTGATTCGTTAAGGGGGATATTGAGGAATAGCAAGATTTCCAGGAGAGACGGCGGGTTGAGGCCAAGCCGGAGTTCCATCGAGTTTGGGTAGCCCTCTTGTTTTTTTTTTTCTGGGGCAAGGAGGAAAAGGCGAGCGCAAAAGATGTCCACAGAGAAGGTGAAACATCTTCTGGACACGGAAGAAAAGGCGTTGATCAACGATGGGCCACCAAGGCTTTCAAATCCGAGCGGGGAAAGTGGTGTCCGAGGCCATCAATTAAGGGAGTTCATGTGCAGGTTTTACGAAAGGGGGAAATTGTCTAAGCAACCATGGGTGGTCGTTAAAACTTTTTGCCATAGAAAATAAGGGGAAGGGCGCGGGGGGAATCATCAAAAACAACACGGAAGGAGAAGAAAACTCCGACCGACCGGATCGTGCTTTAAAAAATTGACCGACAAAAGCCTGGGTTGTTGGCTCATTGGCACTGTAAGCCGCAACATACTATTACCGACGGGCATTCGGAGGCCGGGACACAATTAGCTCCTGGCGGATTTTAAATTTGCCGATGGGGGAAGCCGGTTGCCTATAAAAATAAGTGTGTAAACAATGGCTATCCTACTATTTTTGCACGAAGATCGTATTACGATTCGATGTTCAAGGAAGAAAGCTCTGATCGTAACAGGAGGACAAACTCCGAGTGAACACTCACATTGCGCGAACAGGCGGGCGCGCCGAACAATCTTAGGGGGATGTTCTCTAGCCGTCCCCGACGAAAAAAGGAAAATTGTTCGTAAGGAAAGATACGCGGCGAAATTCGTATCGCGGGGGAGTAAGGGGAGATAGGCGGCTGTGCGCATACTAGTGCAGCCTACGACGAGAGGGAAAGCGATCCTGAATGAAGGTGCCAGCGCTCACACTCTACTCAGTCAGACCAAAGGCCCGGGGGGGTAAGGAAAACGACATCGATAGTGCGCCGTGGTGTTTTACAACGAACACGCCGATTAAATCTTCCATGGGGTAAAATTTCAGGAACGAGGCCCGAGCAACGGTTTTTTCGACAAATGCAGCAGGAGGCTACTCATCAAAGGCACTGCAAGCACGAACAGCCCTTTAATGAAGTCCGCAGTAAGGGAAAAGGAAGACGGGGCCTTGCGACTTCCGAAAGCAAGTTGGTACGGGCGCTAAGAAATCGGTAAGGGGTCAAAGGCTAAATGTTTTGGATAGAAGGCGGCACAACAGAGTGGAGGTCCCCTGGGCTTAAAGAATTCGCAACTTTGAGAGCGAAACTTCAGACGAGTCGAAGAGACCGTCACCGCACGGGGAAAGGCCCTCCCCGCCAATCTTGAAGGAATTTCACAAGAAAGGTTCTGAAGACCTAAATGAACAAACAGTACGAAATATTGATCATTTTCAGGTTGTGAGGAGGGGACTGCCACTGGAAAAAAAGAGCACAAATGACTTGAGTTTCAGGATCGGACGTTTTAGGTGAAAAAGAGCCGGACTCTATTAGGGGGCAAAGCACATCCATGTGGCGCGTGATCATACAGAATATTGCTTTATCAGGGGGGGAAAATACGTAAACGGGGGTTTCAAAGGGTACAACTTACACGGAATAAGGGGAAAAAAAGGTCTTGGGTTCTTGAAAACACCGCGAAAATTGGAGAGGGGACAAGGCAGGGATGAAACGCGCTTATGGGGGAGCAAGGGACCTTTGGACAGGACTTTTGTGGCAGCGGGGAGTTTAACTTGGCTGGTCCAAGGATAAGAGGGAGGGGGCAGGGGACAGTCCTCAAAGACACCGCGGGAAAAGATTAAAGCTCTAATAAAGTGAAGGCTACGCACTACGCCGCAAATAGGGGGGAGTGATTGTGTCACACATAAAGCAAGTGCGAGGTTAAAAAAGCAGCGCATGTGCCAATACAATCGCTTAATAGGGGCCTTCGTGTCACAGCGAATGTTGTGTAAGGGGCAATGAACACTAAATTGCACAACTTTTTGGTTCAAAAGGGGGACTCTCGAAGAGTCGGTTCCTCGGTAGGCTATATCGGGTAGAGGGGCGGAGTTTCCCTGAAGGAAGACACGCAAACCATTGGGGGTGGGGAAATCAAGGACAGAGAGGGAGAATCACGTCCTTACAAATAGTCCAACTCAAAGAAAGTAAAAGACTTAATCAATCAGAAAGAAAAATTAGGTTTCCAGTTCGGGGGGAAGCAAACTCTCCCGGTAAAAATCTCATCAAAATTGGACTGGTCATCAGGGGGGAGGAAAGGGGGGCAGCAGCGTCCCGTGGTGAGAGGGTTTCCATGGAAAGGAAAAAAAAGAGCGTGAAGGATGGGGCAATAACCCGAAGCTAAAAGGGGGGGGCGGCAGCGCGCCATTGATTCCCATCCAAAACTGGGTAATTTTGTCCTAGGAAGCGAGTCCTAAGGGGGGGGTTTGTCAGCGCAAAGGAGGCGTGGGAAATCAGTGCAGAAAAGTAGTCAAATAGACAAGTCTAAAACGTTCAGAGACTTGGGGCAAAAGGAGCACGTGCAACATCTGCGCAGCTGGGGGTAAAGGGGAATAAGCACAACGTAACTCAGACGTTTTTTGAACCGAGAAAAGAGTCAGGGAGGACCGCGGTCAAAAAAAAAATGGGTCAGCAAAGCACCAAAAATCGACACAAAAATCCGACAAAACAAAGAAAAATTTTGTGGGAGATTGGGGGGGTCCTTGGAAAGAAAATCCACCATTTTTTCATAAAGGTGCAAAGGCTCGAGAGAATCTGACAGAACACGAAAAAGGGATGCATGATGTACATGCATTGAAAAGAAAAGTCCAGGCTTGGAAATATTGGAATGCTGGGACGGCGAGGATTGGACCATGGTCTCTGACGGGGGGGATTGAAATTAATATCCGTTGCGGGATGGGGGGCTCGACGAACTGAGGGGTAAAAATTCTATTACCGAGCTGATCTCAGTGGAGGGGAAAGTTCGGCTGTGGAAAGAAACCCAGACAAGAAAAAGCAGTTTTACTTGAATCTGGGTTCGGCGCAAGTTCATCAGGTCAAATATTTATTTAGAGTAAAAACTGAGCCCTGGAAATAACGTGAAGATGGTTCAAATAAAAATCTTGATGAGATTGGGTACTGGATTTACCAATAAGGACTTTGGAATTTCAAAAGAATAGTGTGATTAATTCCGCGGGGGGGGAAAAGGTCATCTTTCAGTGTGAAGTGGATCAGGGGGACCGGGGAAGTCATTTGAAAATGGTTTGTGTCAAGCGCTAAAACGGGGGGGGACCTTAAATCAGAGGCGAAAAGACGCGAAGGGGGGATGCGCGAGCGGGGGGAACAGGGGGAAGGGGGCACTGGAAATGGCAAAGCGGACTGCGCGAAAAGCCGGCGAGGGGATTAAACAATTGAGTATAAAAGGTGGTCGCCTCGGTTAAGAACTGAGAAGGGAAAGTTCAACATAAACTAAAAAAGGGTGGCTGGGGACTTTGAGCTGAAGAAAAAAGGAAAAAAAAAAAGTTTGTGGGAGGGCCGAATAGGGGAAATGTTGTATGGACTGTAGGGGGAGATGGAGTTCCCTATGGACCCCAGGGAAAGTAGGGGGCCGGGACACACCATCCTGACCAATGCTGGACGAAAAATAATCACTGTCAGAATGACCGGGAGAGGCCGGAAAATCGAGCTATGGGGGAACGGGTTGACAAATACAAAGAAGGATGGAACGGGCGACTTCCGGGGTGTAGGAACAAGGGGGGGACTTACACAGAATTTTTGTTTCAGCGCATTCTGGGGCAAAAGAGGGAGAAGTTCATGCCGCCGCCCATCATTAAAGGAGACAAAAATATCTGGAGGGCAATGCGCTGAATTAAAACAACGATCAGAGGAAAAGAAACGGTTGTATCCCGTGGCGGCGGAAAACAAAAAAATCAAGAGGGAAGGGTGGGTGAAAAAGGGAGTGCGGAAAGGGGTTTGGGCAAATGCGCGGCCCGAATGGGGAGAGTAAAGGAAGCTCGATGGGGCGCAACTGTAAAATTGGGTTTAGGAAAGGGAAGAATGTAGGGCGTGTAAGGGTTAACTGGGGGGGGGAAAAATGTTGGAGGAAGAAGGTTTTGATCGCCGGAGCAACATTCGAAAAATGCTAACGTTAAACAAACGTGCTTCAGAAGAGACCTGGACCATTGCGGGGACTGAGGAGAAAGGTTGCGTAAACAATGAAACGTAACGCCTGTTACAATGGGAGGGGGGAGTGCGTTTCGAACTTGTCAAAATGAAGGGGGAGGCCCCGAAAGGGGATAAGGGGTCTAAAAACGTCTGGCCGCGGGAACGCAGGGCCAAGGTAAAGGGAGGGTCTGTTGAGGGAGGAAACACACATGTTAGGCGAAATATTGGAAGGGTTAGTCGAAGGGGGGACGGGGACGGGTGAGGGGGAGTTTTCTGAGGCTGCACAAAAGCGGGAGGGGAAAAAGGGGAGTCCTTACAGAGGCGGAGGGGGATATCGTAGGATCGGGCAGTACAACCACGGTGCCCGATCACACCGAAAAGAAAGGACGAATCAGGCGAGTATAGAGACTTCAAAGTGGAACGAAGAAGGTCTCTTCTTTTAGGAGTGGGGGAAAGGAAGGTGGAAAAAAAGGCACGAATGTGTGTCCAGACGCGTCGGACGGGACATGCGCGGAAAGGGAGGTTTAGGGAAAGTGGAAAGTTGGACTTAAGTATGAAAAAAAGAGAAACAAGGAATGAGAACACCCAGGGGCAACCATAGGGGGCGGAATGCAAAGCCCTGAAGTTAGAGACAAAGGGAAAAGAGGGCAATGAAACGCATGAGAAGGTTTCGAAGGCCAAAAAAAGATTTCAAAGGCCAATGAAGGGAAAAAAAGGGAGTTTTCAAAAGAAATTTGAAGAAGGACAAATGGCCCAAGGTGAGTAAAAAAAGGTACAAAAACGAAAGGGGGGCTAGGAGGCATATAACAACAACGATTGGGAGAGGGATCCGCTCCCTAAGATCTGAAAAGGGGGGGGGGGAAAAAATAGCAAAAAAGGAGGGTGGTCTCGATTGATATTCCTTGGAAAAAAAAGAACTCGGGTTTCGGGGGGGGGGAAAGCTTGCATTCGACCAATTAAAAGAGAGGGGGAAAAATTGCCTAGTGGAGGGGGAGATACATTCACTGTCGTGGGGAAACGAGGGAAAACAAAACTCCTAAGGGAAAAGAAAAAAGAAGCCTCTAAAGGCTTCTGAGGAGGGGAAAGCTCTCGTTATTCTGGGAGTAAGAGGGGGGCGGGGGGATCAGGCCGTATGGCCAGCTCACACGCCGCGCGAGGCGCCGGAACGTGCCCAGTGTAATTTCAGCGAAAGACCAGAAGGAAAAAGACGTGTTAAATTCACGGACTCTACTAAAGGGGTAGATCGATTTTGGAGAGGGGTGTCGGCGGGGTGGGGCATAAGAGGTTTGAGACCTAGGGGAAAAACTGAAAGGGGTGAATTGATCCTCTGGGTGAGCTCGGAGGGGGTAAAAAATCCAAGAATCGGGGGAAGCAGAACGGAAAACTTCTGAAAATAGGTAAATGTGGGTTGTAACAGAAATTACCTCCTTCAAAGAGTGTAAAAGGGGGGGATTTGACCACTGGAAATGGGAAAAACGGGTGTTCTAAAACAGGAAACAGCGGCGGAACTCATAAAGAGAAAACTGAAAAAAAAAGAAAGCAAGGGAAACCCCTATGTTGGAAAGGGAAACGAGGCGGGTAAGGCAACAGGAAAAGGGTCATCGGGAAGAAAGTGGGTGAACGGAGGGAGCGAAAAAAGGAAATGGGAAAGGAATTTGCAGGAATTTTGGGATCGAAAGCTGAGGCACGAAGCAAACGGGGGGAAACCTCCTTCAAAGAAAAGGGATCGAAGAACCCGTTCCTAGAGAGAAATTAGAGGAAGAGCAAAAAGAGGAAAGACCCGGCGGGAGAAAGTCCGGGAGGGGAGGGTTCTCAAAACGAAGGGTTGAAAGTACGAAAAAACCAGAAATCCAGAGAAGGCCGGGAAAAAGGTGGTTTGTCGAAATAGCAGCACGGGAGAAATCAGACGGGATGGGGGTCAGCCTCGAGTGAATTGAAGCCCGGAAATTTAAAGAGCGTGTTAAGAAACACATCAGGGCGCGGCAGATAAGAAAAGAAATTAAAGGGGAAAGGAAAAGCGGAAAGTCCGTTGAAAGGGAGTACACCAAAGTGAAAAAGGGGGGAAGGCTGGGGGGGTTGAGAGGGCTCAACACTCAAAGAAAAGTTGGACCTCCTGCTGAAAAATGAAAGGCCTTCTTTAATGGGGTGTAAAAGTGGAGAGGGGAAAAAGAATAATCATGTGTCGGTACGGAGGAAGACAGAAAGGCAACGGAACGTCGACAAGACAACCGGAAGTGACGCTATAAAAAGAGTATGAAAGAGTCTTAAAGAACACTAGGGGGTGGTAACAATCGCCGCAGCTGGAATTACACACGCAATCAGGGAAATGGGGGAAGTACTGGCAAGCTAGGGGAAACGGTGAAGGAAGGGAGTTGTTGTGAGAGTTAAATTCAAAACGGCATCCATAAAAGGGGGTCCAAATCTTCGAGGGGACGGGCGTCTGAATCCAAGGAATCTATAATAGGGAACTGAGTCCTCCGCGTGAACTAATTAAGAGGGTTGAAAGGGCGAGAGTATCTTCTTCAGATGAAAAGGCATTAAAAAATAAGAAAAAGATGCTAAATATAAGGATGGAAATAAAGAAAGCAAAGGGAGTCAGTTATTTGGGAAAAAAAAAAACTAGGTGATACGCCCTCTAGGCCATCGCAATCAGTTTGTTGGAAGGGAAACCAGGTCAGACGGGTGCTCATCGTCTGGGAGGGGGGGGCCAGAGAAGTACCGCGATGGAAAAGAAGGAAACTTTCGCTAAAGGAAGGAGGGGAGGCGAGAAATGCGAAAAGGTTATTCACGCCTCAAAACGAAAAGGAAGGGGGTTGGGAAGAGGGAGAGGAGAGGTACTCACCTTGTGGGGGGGGGACAACTTGAGCCATCGGGGCTTCGGAGAAGAATTCAGAAAAAGATTAACGAAAAATATCCAAAGAAAAGGAAAGGAAGAGGACTAAGTCTGCCCGGAAAAATGGGCACAGCGCAGGGTGGGGGTGGGGGAAATTCAAGCAGGAAAGCACACGAAAGAGAGACGGGGGTGGCAAAGGGCATGGAGACTTGAAAACTTTGAGAAAAAATGAGGAAGCTAGATCGGATCATGCGGGGCAAAAGAACAATCAAATCTTCAAAAAACAAACTTATTCTATGCAAGGGCATAAGCTTGTTTGAAATTGGTGCGGGGGGGAAGGGCTTGGAATCGGGAACAAAGAATATAATCTTTTCCGCCAAAGGCAGGTAGTCAAAAGAGTCTTTCCAACAAAGGGCGAGGGGAGTAGGGATTCCCTGAAAATACTTAACAAAAGGCAGAGCGTAAACCGGGCGGAGGCCGGGAAAAGGGTCAAGTACGCGGGAGGGGGGATGATTGTTTTCGAGGGGTTTGAGACGGAAGTGCAACGGGATTTCTCGAAGACAGAGACAAAAAATGGTCGCAAGATGATTCAAAATACAAAGGAGTTTGAAGGAGAAAGCGAGGAGGACAGGGGCAAAGCGCAGGTACGGGAGGGAGGGAAGTCATCTGGGGCAACATTATGTCACGTAAAGGAAAGCAAGCAGGCAAAAGCGCTCTTAGATTGAAAGAAAACAAGAAGGTGATGGGGAGATATCAAGGGGAGGGTACCCTGCAGAGTGAGATAAACTGGGGCAAATCCAAGTCCCCTTATGGTTAACGAAACCAAACGGGAGATGGGCGGGTCCAGTTAGGTTCTTAAGGAGGTGGAATCGGAATAAGGAAGGAAAACAAAATTTTGGGAATGGGGTTTGGAGTAAGAACGCGAGGCAAAGTGAGCGTTCCAGTTATCGAAAAGAAGAAGAAAAACCAAAGTAAAGAAAAGAGCAGAGGGAAAAAAATGGTGGGGGAATGGAACAGGTGGGTTTCCCTCTAGAGAAGCAGCCTGAAAGGAGGAGGCTAAAATAAATCGTGAGTAGGGGACGTATTGATTTTGGAAGTCTCACTTGAAAGGGGAAAGGGGGATTTAGAAAAGAAACTTCAAAACAAGTTGGTGGCGGGTCAGGGAGAGACAGTTTTTCCAGTTGTGGGGGGGGGGGGGACGAATCCCGGCGAGAGAAAAAAGGGTGGGAAAGGGAAAGTGGGAGCGATGTGAGGGTGAGGAGAATGGACAAGAGGGAGACTATATTCCCTTCTGACAAACCAGCAGTAGAAAAAGAAGAAAGCGGAACAGGGACCGCTTTTCAAAAGGAAGGAGGTCCAAAAGCAAAGGGCGTGGATTTGTTAATACCTATACCAAAAACAAAGTGAGGGGTCCGGCGACTTCCAAACTGGGGGGCCAACAATGGAGGAAAGGATGGTTTCAGCTTAGGTTAGGGGTGCAAAAGGAAAAGATTGCTGGGGGGAATGTCCTACGAAAAGAAAATTCTGGAAGCTGTGACAAAAAAGGGGGGAGCCCCCCTCTGGGTGCAGGGAAAAGGCAAGATAGGAGGGTCGGAAATCAAGGAGGATCCCCGGGGGGGGACGGAAAAAAAAAAAAAAAAGGGGGAAGAATCACCTGAGGGAATTTTGAAGGAAGAGAAAGAAAAGGGTGTTTGGATATACAATGGAAAACAGAGGGCCCCTGCAGAAACTGGGGGGCAGGGCGCAAACTAGATTTTCTAGAAACGGAATTTGGGCGATCGAAAAGGGGTGCCTTGGGGAGCGGGGGGGAAATTGGGCCTGAAAAAAACCTCAGGGGGGAGGGGGATGAGAGAGAACGGGAAAACTTCACGTGCTTCTAGGTAAGGGTAAAAAATTGCTGAGCCAGAGCGAAAGTTTAAGGGGGGACGGGGAACGGAAGAGGACGTCAAAAGAGGGGTTGAGCGTTTCGGCTTGAGCAAAGGAACATGGGGAAGGAGGTTACCCAGGATGCTGGAAGCATGTAAAAAGGAAAAAGACGAGAGGGGAACCCAAAAGGGGAATAAGTCCATAGGAGAAGGAGGGGGGGTGGCCGTGCCGTGAACGGCGGGAAAAAAGTGAAAAACAAAATTTGCTGCACTCTTTAGGAAAGGAGTGAAAGAGGGAGGGAAGGGGACCGTGGGCTAGGAAAAGAAGAAAAGATTGTGAGAAGATAGGAAGAATTCAGCGGAATTGTCAAGGGGGGGGGGGGCTCAAGATTTTCGAAAAAGGCGAGCCCGCCAATCTGAAAAAATGCAAAAACCTTCGATAAACCGTGTAAGGGGGAAAAGTTCGGGAGTAAGAGGGGATATGGAGACGAGAAAGGGACGCAACAGAGAGATCCATAAACGGCGGAGGAAAGAGTGTCACACGCGGGGCGGTTGGGGAAATACTCAGAGAGGGGGGGGAGAAAGAGACGGACGCAATAGATCTTCGAACGGGGAAAAGAGAAACCCTTAGAGCCTGGCGTGAAAAAAAAGGGAAAGGCAAGAGATTTGGGAAATCAATGAAATCAGCATCGTCGCGGATTTTAGAGGTAAGACAAGGAAAAGTCCCCTCAAGGGATTGGGGTTTTGACAAATTGGGAATAATTTAAAATATCAACCATCCAGGGAATTGGTTCTTCTGGCAACTTGGTGAAAAATTAACAAATATGCAAGAGAGCGAGCGATCTCGAAAACCAATTATTAAGAGGAGGAATTCCTCTCCCTCTAATCGGGAGTGGAAATTGGTTTACGGAAGAAACAGAAGTTTGAGAAAGGGAAGGTCCCTGGAAACCATGAAAAGGGAGGGGGAGTTTCTTTCTGGTAAAGGGAAGGAAAGGCCTCATTGGAGGGAGTGGGGGAAATTATGCTCCTGAAAAGACTTGGGTTCACGCAAGTTCTCGAAGGAGGGAAACAGTAAGAAGGTTGGCGACTTAACGGAATGCAAAAAAGGAAGGAAAAAAGCGAGTTATCGTGTAAAAACCGCCGAACGAACGCGCATGGAATAAGCGAAAAGCGGCGAAAAAAGAGGGGGAAAGTTATGCTCCGGAACTCTCAACGAGAAAAAGGAAGCTCAGCAATGAAAGTCGGGGCAGGCTTGTGTAATATGGAAAACACAAGGGAGGGGGTTCGAGAGGAATTTAGGGTAAAAGATAATGTCATCGCGATCAGCAAGGGCAAACTCCTCTCTGCAAAAATCAAATAAATCAAAGGAAGAAAAAGCCAAAGTCACCTGGACTGTACGGGGCGAAAAACGAACAATCATGAAGTGCGGCAGAAGTGTGGTGATTTAACAAAAGAAAAAAACGGGTTTCGGGGTTGTCGAACCAAGTAATCCGGAGAAAGGGTCAAATGCAGGACACGCCCATCGTCGGAGGAAAAGACGGGACAAGAACGAGCCCACGGAAAAGGGGGGGATAAAAAGAGTCGACGTAAATAAGCAAAAAGGGCGATCAGTAAAGGTTTTGAACGGAGCAGAGAAAGGGGGTTCCCGTAGACCAGGTTTTCGGGGGAGGGAGGGGAGAAAAGGAAGCAACCTGGATGCAAACAACGGTAAAAAAAGATGAAATTCCGTCAGGAGAGAAATGGTTGCAGCCGCTAGCGACAAGTCGAAAAGAAAGAAAAATTGACTCCACAAACAAGACTTTGAAGAAAACGTAAAAGGCCTCAAGTGACGAGGTTGCTTTCACCGTTTGGTGACCGGGGGGGAAGGCGCGAAAGAAACAAAAACTTTATTTTGGTGTTCCCGAGCAAGGGGGAGGAATGAAAAAGAATCCTAGGAAAGAGGGGGGGAAGGAAAAGAAGAAAGGGGAAGGAGGCAAATCATCAAGAATTTAAAAGGACGCGCGGTAAAATCCGTCAACCTTGTTGAGAAACAAAAAGAGCAAGGAAACCAAAGGGAAATGGGTTTGGAAAAAAGAAGACTCAACAAGGGGTCAATTTTCCGCTCGGAAGCAAAGACAGCACGAGGAAAGGAAAAGGGGGGGGGAACCCTCAGCATTGGTACGCTAAGAGAGCCGTTACTGGCGGCCATCGACTGAAAGAAACTCAAAGTAGCCACAAAGAAAAAGGAGGGGCGAAGACAAGGCCTCTAAAAGGGGAACGTTAGACCGGAGACGAGACAAAGTGGAAGTGATTTGGGAAATACGTCATCCGAATGGTTTATAAAGCAGCATGTGGGAGAAAACAAAGAAGGAAGACTGAAGGGAAGAGGGACAGAAGGGCGGGGTTGAATTCAAAAGCTGTGACATCCATTCCAAATGTGGAAAGCGCAGAATCTCGCTTGCGAGAGGGGAAAGGGGGGAAGAGAGGGACGAGAATGTTGAAATGAGAAAGCAATTTCAAATGGAATCCGGAAGACCATGACGAGAAAAAGAAGAACACGCAAAAGAACAAGAGACGGCAACTGGAGACTGAAAGTGTTTTAAAATGAGTTCCGCCACTCTCCAGTGGATAAGAAATGGGTTTTTGCGGAAATCGGTAAAGAGGAGGTGGAAAGAAGGGAAGTTTCCGGAGGCGAAATAAGAAAAAAATGAAAGAATGGTCAAGCCCCAGCTAGGGGCTGAGAAGCCAAAAGTGAAGACCGCCACGAAAATCATTTGTGTGGGGGCGGAAAGAATGGGTCCTCGGGAACCATGGGTGGGGGATGGGGAACAAAGGAGCAGGGAGAGCGTCGATATCGAGGAAGGGTATGAAGGCCTCTCCAAAAAATCCGAAAAGAGGGCTGGGGAATCATAAGAGAAAGGGGACAAAAACACATCAAGGGGTGAAAGAAATGGTCGGTTCACTAACCTTACAAGAGTAATTAATCTCTTTTATAAACGTATTGATTGCAGGGGGGGATAAAGAGCGATCATAAAGTCCCTCACAAGCGACCATCTTCGACAAAACAAGTGCTAGGGGACGATATTTTTTGGAGGTTTTTTTGGGGTGTGGGTGTTGTTCGCGGGAGGGCGAGGGGGGGATTTGGACAGGGGTGGCAGCTCAGGCAGGAGGGATGTGGGCTCGAGTGGGGATCATCAATCCGGTGATTAAGCGCTTCCTCGGGGGTGAAGGGCGAAATACTAATAAGTTTGTCTAGTGTATGTTGGCTTATTTTAGTGTTTGGTCCGGAACGGGGAACGGGAATAAAGGGTTGGGACGGAAAATCCGAGGTTCGAAGGGGGTCCGGATTGGTGTGTGGGGGGTAGGCTAGTTTCGAATAGGCTGTAAAAAAAGGATCTCGACAAGGAAAGAATGGAACAACAAAGGGGGGAAATCGAGGTGACTGGTTTTTGTTTTGTTTTTTTTTATTTTTTTTTTTTGTTTTTTTTTTTTTTTTGTTTTTTGGGGTTGTGTTTTTTTGTTTGGTTTTTTTTTTTTTGTGTGGTGAAGGGGGAAGGGATCTGTTTTTTTTGTTGATGATTGTGTTTTGTGGTCCTTTTTTTTTTTTTTTTTTTTTTTTCGGTTTGTATTGGTTATTTTTTTTCTCGTTTTGTTTTTTGTTTGTTGTTTTTTTTTTTGTTTTTTGTGGTTTTTATATTTTTTTCTGCTTTTTTTTTTTTTGTGTTGTTGTGTGAAGTCGGTTACTCGGGATTTGGGGTGGAGTGTGGGGGGGGGGGGGGTGGAGGGGGGGGGAGTTCGTCTTTTGTGTTTTTTTTTTTTTTTTTTTTTTTTTTGTTGTTGTTTGTGGGGTTTTGTGTTGGTTTTGTTTTTTTGTGTTATGTGTATGTTGTGGTGTTGGTTTTTTGTGTGTGTTTTGTTTGTTTGTTTTGGGTTTGGTCGATTATACACAGGTGATTTTTTTTTTTGTTTTGAAGGTTGGGTCAGTGTGGGTTTTTTTTCTTGTTTTTTGTTGTGGTGTGGTCATAGGTTTTGGTTAAAAAATCCAGTGGATAAAATCGTGAGTCATGGGGGGGAAGGGGAAGAAAACTTCAGGGATCGGTCACTCCAGGCTCAAGAGGGCCGGACTTGCGCAGTTGTTTCGTTGATTGACGGGAAGAGAAGAAGAGAGGCACGTTGGACAAAAAAATAGTTGTGGGCGGAGGGGAAGGCGGTAAAGGGGGAGCTCTGACGGCCGGAGGGATCGAGAGACTAGATTCGAAAGAGCTTGGAGGTGAAGGAAGGGGGGGGGGGGGAGGCCATCCAAAAAAGAATCCGGATGAAACGTCAAATGACCAAAAATCTTGGAGACTTAGGCTGAGACATGGGGGAAGAACGATCAGAGTTGATGCGAGAGAGAGGGAACCCAAGAAGGTTGTCGGGGGAATTGGAAAAAGGAAGGAGAGGGGTGCCATTTGTTGTTGGGGAGCGGGCTTCGCACAGGGCGGAAACAGGGGTTCAGGGTTACGCGGGGGAGTTGGGAAAAGAAGCACTCGATTCCCTTTCGAAACACCAGCCGTCCCAAGGCTGAAGAAAAGCAAAAAAAGACCGGGCTGGAAGGACAGGGGGGAGTGAAAGAAGGGGAGCGGAGGGGGTGTTAGCCAGAACAAGTGTTTTCAAAAGACGAGAAGGGAAGGTGTAGGAAAAAAGGACTGCACAAGGATTTTGGGAATTCTTGAAAAAAAAGATTCTTGAATTGCCTTGCCTGGCCGGGAGGTGGTTTGCCGCAAAAACAACGAAGGAAAATGAATAATTTGATGAAGCAAACGAGATCGGAACGGAGAAGTTTTTTTCCCGGGGAAGGACGACGAAAAAAAAAGGAAACGTAAAAAGGTAAATTTTGGGAAAAGGGGGGGGGCCTTCGGGGTGGTATGTTGGGGATCTACACGCGGCCTAAGAGCGACGTTATCTCGGAAGGGAGAACACAGAGTACGACCTAAGGGGGAAATGATGGAAAAATTTTTTCTGGCAGCCCACGGTTTTAAGGCTTAAACACTGTTTGGTAAAAAGAAAAAGTAAGGGGAAACATGGACTGGAAGGAAGGTCGAATACTCGTTACAAAAAAAACTTATAGGAGAGAGGTCAAGGGGGGAGAAGCAGAAAGGAGAAAAAAGTAAATCGGGAAAAGGGGCTTTTCGGGAGGCGGGACTTGAGAGTTCCAAGGGGATGGAAAGGCGAAAAAAACACGTCTATCAAAGCGCAAGGGAAGTCAAAGGACGGAACGGAAGCGGTCTGGAACAGAAACGTGTGCGTGTCTCAAGCGAAAGATGTCGTAGGTTAAGGGAGTGGGCTGGCCGTCTTTTCAATTGCGGAACGGGGGGGAGGAGTGATCATTCGCTGGGTGGGCAATGAAGGTTTATAATGGGAAAATATCGTGTGAAAACGAACGCATATGCGAAAAAGCAAAGGAACAAAGAAGCACCAAGAGGCGAGGAAAAGAGGGAAGACTTAAGCTAAAGGGTTGAGGAATATCACGTTCTTAGGGGGTCAAGGGGGTAGGAGGAAGGGGGGAAAAGACGAGGGGGCCGCGCGAGCAGAAGCGGGACAAAAGCTAGGGAAGGGATTGTAGGGACAAAAGGGGATAGGGGGGGTTAAGGTGAAATTAACTCGGACGAGCAGACCGGAGATTCGGGAAAGGGGGGAAAACATCGTCGGAGGAAAGTGACCGGGGAGGGAAAAAAATAGATGCATCAACAAAGTCGGCAATTTGTCAATAAGGGAGAGGGGTGTGTACTCCGGGCAGGAAAGAATAACAAAAAACCGAAAAGGGGGGGAAAAACATGGCAAGTGGGAAAGAAGAGCAGCAAGTTGGAGAGCACTTTGTTTGAAGAAGAAAAGCTCCGTGGCTGGAAGAAAAGAGACAAAAAAAGGATAAGGGAGGAAAAGAAAAAGAGACAAACAGTAGAAGGGGGGTCCAATGGAAAAGTGTCAAAATGTGAAACAAACTAAAGCTGGGTAGGGGGATCAAGAAAAATGGCAAAGGAAATCGTAGGAAGGCGGACTGGGCGGGGAGTGACGACCAAATTAAGCGAAGGGAGAGAGGACGATTGGGAAGAGGTGGACCGCAGGGGGCGGGTTTGGTCACGAAATGCGAAGACGATGGGTGCAAAAGAAAAGAGGAATGTGGAGTCTAGGAAATTACCTAAAAAAGGGGAGCGGGAAGAAAAAAAAAAGCGAAACCGCCGCGGGCACAGAAAAGAAGCAGCCACTAAGGCGGTCCCACTGTGAAGGTGTGCAGACGCCAGGGGTAACGAACGAAGAGACGTGAGGCTAAAATAAGAAGACGGAACGGTGAATAGAGGTGTCAGGGGAAAAGAATAACTCGTGCCCTTCGGTCGAAAATGAGGTATCAGCTTGGGAAAGAGGATTTCAAGATATGGGAATTCAGTAAAACGGCCAAGGAGAACACTCGAAGGACTAGTGGGAAGAGAAAATTGAATCAATTAATGCAAACGAAGACATCGGAGGTGGAGGAATCAAGGTTTGTTTAAGGGACCAGTTCCCGAAAGTCACAGGGGAGGAAAAATGGAAAGGGGAGAAAAACGAGCGTTGCCCTTCCTAAAGGGATAAGGCCGTGGGAACTCATAGCGCTGGCGAAAAAAAGAAAAAGCAACTTCAAATTTGAAGGCCTAGAGGGGGATCCTTAAAAACAAAAAAGACGAAGAAGCAAGGTGGAAATATCGCTAAGAAGAGGGAACGTAGGTTTTCCGGGAAAGGGGGGGAGCGGGTGGAGGATCAAGTAGTAGAGCAGCAACTGGATACCGCCTTCCAGAAACGGGGAGGGGGGCAAGGAGGAAAGGGAACAATTCCGTTTGAAAGGGAAGAGCCGAAGAGGCGGCCAAACGTTGATCGGAAAAAGTCGAGAGAAAGGGAAGTGATCCTGAGGTCTTTCAAGTGGGGGGGGCAGGAAAGTCAGAAAGGGCCAAACGATACACGACAAAAATGGGGCCAACCTCTGATCGGCGTGAGGGAAAAACGGGGAAGAAAAAGATGGTGGGGCGGCAATCACAGAAAGATGGGAGGCGGAGGGATCAAAAAAAAATTTTCAGCAAGATAATACCGTGTTTCTGGGACAACTAAAAGGGGGAAGGTCAAAGAGGGGCAGACGGGTGTGGGAAGATCGGCTCAACAAAAA
>Ga0179593_1478156_pt1 | contig 18891 bp, 20 predicted proteins | sample CZODoug2_1_08_16_FD_185931 | JGI IMG/M metagenome (GOLD analysis project Ga0179593, IMG submission 185931) | Vadose zone soil fungal communities from Angelo Coast Range Reserve, California, USA - CZODoug2_1_08_16fungal (PacBio error correction) | ecosystem: Environmental > Terrestrial > Soil >...
GGAGGTTGACCAAACTGCCCGGATCCATCAGAGGGGGGGAGAATTAACCCGTGTAAACAAGTACGAGGGACGAAATTAGCTACAATCAAGAAATATCGAGGGGGGGATTTGGAGGGGGGGGAGGGATTAGGAAAGAGGGGGGGCCGTCATGTTAGAATAAATCCGAGGGAGTCAATTTTGGCAAGGGTGTGCGTTCGAGTGGGCAGTTGGGGGGCGTTACAAAGCGAGAACCGGGAGGGTTCTGTTCCCGGGGGACGAAAAAAAAAGAAAAGGGAACATGTTTTTTTTGACGACAAGACTGGACGGGGGGAAGCACCTGATCAAGTGTTGGATCAAGAGCCTCGGTGTAGGGGAGGGGAAGAAAGTCGACCAGAGGCCAAATAAAGTGAGTAAGCATGGGGGGAATCGTTTGGGATGGGGGGAGAGGGGTTGGAACATTAAAAACGGGGGGAAGGTGTTGGCGACCGGATACCAAATCAATCCTCACAAAAAAAGGACACGCGGCGACGAAAAAGTGGGAAAAGAAACGAGATGTGGGGTTGCCGCAGGTCCCTTTCATCAAGTCCAAAAACATCACTATGAAAAAAGTAGAAAGAAGGAAAAAAATCTCCACCAAGAGAAAAAGACCACCCCACTAATCGGGTTGGTTGGGGGGGGGGGGCGGAGGTTTGGAGAATCATGGCAACAAAACGAACAGCTGAAACATACAAACAGCCCACCTAAACGCCAAGACCTTGAGGCGAAAGAGGGTCACAGGATGGAAAAACACTGCAAGGAGATCCCAGAAAACCATAAACACACGCAGGACCGACTTATCAAATACATATTGTCGAGGTGACCCGAAAGAACCCACGAGGTGAAAACCGACCTTTCCATGTCAAGGAACAAGAAGATAAAAAAAAAAAACACCATAAACGGAACAGGGGGTGGGGAGAAAAAACAGTAGGGGCAAAAAAACCCAAAGCTACAGTTCAAAAACGGAGCCAGATAGACCCAGGAGAACAGGGAAAGAGGAAACAGAGACCCGGGGGGAATGCAGTCGGGTTGGTCCAAAAAGAGAAACCCATGGAGGGGAAGACGGCAAGTGGTGGGGCCCATGGGGGAAGGGTGGAGCACTGAGTGAAATCCAGGTTGATGACCAAACGAGGCGCCCGCAGTGTGGTGGGGAAGGGAAAAGGGGGGTGAAAGATGAGTGGCAAAACTTAGCGTTTCCGAGAACGGGGAGGGGGGGTTGGTACCACTGAGGGGACCGTGTGTGGGGTCCCACAAACCAATTAGGAAAGGTTAACGAAAAGACCACATTTGGTGGGGGTGGGTGACATCCGGGAAAAGAAACCTTAGGTGTCGGGTCCCACGGTAATGTTAAGTCGGGGGGGGCGGCCGCCAGGAAGTGGAAGGAACTCAAAGGGAAAAAAAGAAACAGGAAGGGGGGAAACCGCGCCGGGTTGCCGGAAAAGGAAAATCCTGAACGCCCCACCTGAGGGGGGGGTCGGAGTGGGAGCAAGAGAAAAAGGAAAAGGGTGAAAGTCGGGGGGCCAAATAAGGCAGGGCCTCTCCCAGAGACGAATTGGGCCCACAGCAAGGAAAAAAAGCTTCAGTTTAGTGAGAGATACCAGTGGCGGGGGCATGTAAAAGATGGACCAATAGATCGACGAAGACGAACATTAGGGACAAAGACCAAACGCATGTACTTACAAAAAGGGTCGGAGGGAAGGGCGGGCTGAAACCATTGTTTCTGAAGATGGGAAGCGGTGACGAAAACTCCCTGTGTGTAGGGGAAGATCAATTTTGGCAACACAAAAGGGGGGGCTCTTTGAAAAAAATACGGACTATAATGTCCGGCAGGGGGGAGTGTTTCCTGGTGAAAAAAGGGGGAGGTCACCGCAAAGGGGGGTTGAAAGAAAAAAACCTAGTGAAGGCCATACCACCCATAAAATGACGGGAAGAGGAAGCATTTACCTGGGAACTGGACGGGAGGAAGACCACGAAAAGCGGGGAGAAAAGGGGGGGGAACGTACCGGGATGGGTCTCACGGGCAGCAGAGGTGGGTGGGTTTCCATCACTGAGGGGTGCAAGAAAGTGGCAAAGGGGGAGTCCCGTGAAGCACAAGGAACTGAACGAGGTGGAACCATACGGTGCCTCAAAAACAGCAACGTAGAGGGAGAGGCGGGGGTTCCCAAAAACAAAAAAACAATCAACAAACGTAACTTGGAGGGGGGGTGCGGGAACCTTCTTACAAGGGAGAGGTCAGAACTGGACTGAGCCGGTAAGGGGGGTTAATCAGAGAGGGCTGTGGGGGACTGGGGACTCGGGAGGTCAATGATTCAATTCAAAGAAAAAAGAGGGGCCCGTTCGATGACAGGCCGGAAAAAAATTGTGGAAGGCACTAAAAACATAAAACTCTCAACCGACCAATCCCTGGGCTTAGTGGATGAAGGGAAAGGGGCGGACCCGGGCAGTCCCGCAACCCTAAGAATCCTGGGCTTCTCGAGTTCACATTTGGAATCCAAAAGGGGTAAAAAGAAGGATGGGGACAGGGAAAGGGGGGAAAAATCCTTATGGGACTAACGTGGACCTCCAACGCCCGACATCAACGTAATCTACAGTTTGCAGGGGAAAGGGTCGAAAACCCGGGACAAAGACAACAAAAACGGCGAAAAAAGGGGGATTCGCCTGAAAGTCGTCGCAAAAAGTGGCTAGTGGGCTTCGGACACTGGGGTAAAGGAAGCTATCAGAAAAAACAAAAAAAAAGGAAGGGGGGAAAGAGGAAAAAGAATAGATGACGTCAGGGGTAACAAGAGAGCGGGGGGGTGGGAATGTTTGGTCAGGAGGAAAGAACAAAGGGTGTTGAGAAGGGGTTGTAGGGTTCGAAGTCGAAAATGTTGGTCAGATTAGAGACAGAAAAATTCTAGGACAAAAGGGGGTAGGACATCCGGGGAAATTGGCGGGAGGGATTCCAGCAAGAAGAAAGTTTGCCTTAAAGAGTGAAAAAAAAGTACCCCACACACCCCTCCAGGGGACAGAACACGAATCGGAGAATGGCCGAACACTGGGCCGAAAAATGGGACCAGGGTCAAGCAAGCCGCAGGTCCAGGCGGTGGAAACAACTGAGAGGCCAGCGTGATGGTCAAAAAAGAACGCAAGGGAATCGAAGGGCCTTGGAGGGTGCCACAGCAATGCCCTCCCCGAAGACAACCAGTAACACCAGAAACGAAAGGAAACCAGGGAAAAACTCCAGCAGGACGGGGGGACTCCGGAAAGAGGGGGGTGTTAAAGCACGACAGGACGTTGGTGGGACTTTTGGTGCCGCTCAACGGACGGGGGGGGGGTGCAAAAACGGAAAGAAAAAAAGGGTCAACCTAGGACGGGGGTGCACCAAAAAGGGGAAAATGTGAGATCGAAAACCGGTGGCAGGAAGAAAAAAACAGGATGGACCCTATGATGTGAAACACAAAAGAAGCTGCCCGGAAGGGAATCAGGAGGTCCTCTGAAAACCAAAGGGCGGGGCGGGAGGCCTCGGCATTTCAGGGCAACAATATCATCTAACGGAAAGGGATGGACAGGACGCTGGTTAGGAACGGTTCGGACAACAATTAAAACCTAAAAAACCCGCCAGACAATTAAAGGGCGAGGCCCTTCCGGACAAAAAGGGCGCCATGGGGAAAGGGGCGGCAATAACCGAGGTCTACCGAGTACAGATCGAGAAAGCCGCCAAAAAAAAGACCTGAACGAGTTCATTCACCTCCCCTGTAGGTAACAGGGACTGGGGGGGAGGGGGGAGCTAATGGAAGTAAAAAGTCGGTCACACGAGAAAGAAAGACTGTGACCTAAAGGAAACTACACGTTCCTATATAAAATTCTACGGGTTACCGGACGGGGGGTGCCAATGGAAAGGGGCGAGCCACGGGTGGGGAAAGAAAAACATTGTTTCTGGGGTAGTGGACTACCACGAAGATCACTCGGGGACCCAGGAATGTCGGGGGGTTAGGAAAAAGCGAGGCCAAAGGACCCGTTATACCTAGTGTGCCGAAAACGGAAAGGCCATGGAAACGCAAAAAACTACCTTACCTTAATTTGGGGAAAATCAGGGGGGGGTACGGTTTTCCGTATCCACAAAAAACAAAAGGATCAGGAAAAAAATCGATTGGTTGGACAAAACACCGGAAGAGAAGTGCCAAAACCCCTAAACAAGCGAAACGCAGCAACTGCAGGGAACGAACCCAACTTGCGGTGAAACGGTAGTGGGGGGAGACTTCCGTACACCAGACTGGGGAAGATAACTAAATCGAGGGAGGGAAAAAGAAGGCTAAGACGCCACGGTCAGGGTGTACAAAAGGCAAAGGTCACTCAAACTAGGGGGGTCAGGATGTCCACAAGGGGGCGGCATGTGGGGGTGATCCATCTGAAGACCGTTGGCTGGAAAAAAGTTCAAGAAAGGGGGGGGCAGTCAAAACGGGTGACTCAAAACAAAGTGCCTTGGCTTTGGGGAAACAAAAAGTGAATGGACCCATTGTCAGGAAATATTGAAAACACTGGTGGAATAGCTGGGAACCGGGACAACCAAGAACGTTATTATCATCTTTGCCCGGGGGGGCGGAAGGTCTTTCGAGGGGAGGGATGTTAAGAGTGAAAAATACGGCCGCACTCAAGGGGGAATGAGTTCGTTGGGGGGCGATGTTAAAAAAAGGAAACTGGGGAAAACACCATGTTGTCATCATGAAAAAGCAAGGTGAACGGGCAGATAGGGGGTGGGTTTCCTAGGGGGTACTTGCTTTTCGACGGGGGAGCTTTGTAAACCATTTGGAATCTGCAAACCTTAAGGCCAGGGCGGGGAGGAGTTGCAGGGGAAAAGGTTCGGAGAAGCCCACGGGCCAGGTCAACTGGAGAGAAGTTCTTTTCGCCAAATGGTCTAGGCTCCGGGGCTACGGGTCAAAAAAAACAAAAAAAAAAAAAAGCAAAAGGAGGACACTGAAGGGGAACTTCACTGGTAAACACGGAGGAGGACAGAAGCAAACACGATGTATCAACTCGAAGCAAGGGAAGGACAAAAAAAAAAACCGGATCAAAACAACCGGTCCCAAAAGGGGCGTTTCTAAGCTAGTAAAAAACGAACCACGAGATTACGACAGGGCAAGCCAAAACAAAGAGCGAAAAAAAAAAGACAAATCGGCCAATATTTAGACTCCGTGGTGTTGGGTGGGGAGACGGGGAGACTTCAGTACTTTACCAGTGTGAATTAAAAGTGGGTCCCATAAGGCCGGGCGACACCCCCGCCCCTACACCTTACGGCACAAGATCCCGACACATGTGTGAAAAAAAAACCAACGCTAATCCGGAACCCAGGGGGAGGGGAAAAACGACCAGCTCGTGGACAAAAGGATTGAAAAAGCATGGACTCTGGAAAAATAAACACACGTGCAGAGGCATAGGGGCCCCTTAGGAAAGCCCAGGCCTTATCCAAACCGCTTGAACCAGTTGGCCCGGGTTGGGGAGGGGAAGGGAAAAAGCATCAGGAGGGGGTCAAAAAGGCAGGGGGGGTACACACAACCAGGTAAGGCCCGGATCGCAATCATACGGGAAAAGTATGTCACATCCTGAGACCCGAACGAATTACTGAGAACAGGGTGTCGGAAAAGAGAAAGGAAAAAAAAAAAGGGCACTTTTAAGAGAAGGGATAAAAAAAAGGACAAATCAGGAAAAGGGAAGGGGATCGCTGGAATCAACCACAGCAAAATGAAGTCATTTGAACTAACTCGAAGAGAGGAACAAGAGCGAGGAACCGGGGCGGACTTGGAAAGTCGTGCAGGGCTGAAAGAAATATAAATTCCGAAAAGGGGTCCAATACCAGCTAAAGGGGGTAGTGGGTAATTTCGATACGACGAGAGCAAAAAAAAAGAAAACAAGAGGAGGAGGGAAAAAGAGAAGATCGAATCCAAAAATTAAGGCGGGATGAAAAAACGTTAGAAGAGATGGCAAGTTGCATCAACAGAAAGAACGGGTGGAACGCCGCAAGGTTGGCAAGCGTATGACCAGGTTACGGCCGTTCTCGAGGCCCTATCAGACTGGGAGCCTGGTAAATTTAAGCGCACACTACACAGAAGTCCGCCGAATGCGGGAAACTGACCTGCCTGTCGGTCAAAAACCTCACAAATTTAAAACCAGACCCTCTTCTACAGGATGGTCCCTCGTAAGCGAGAGAGGGGGGATCGTCCCAATAGTTCCCGAAGAAGACGAAGAGCCCTTGCCCTAAATTGGGGTTTACAACAAGCAGCATGCACGGGAACTTCCTTTGAAGAGCACTTAGGAAAAAAAAACGGCACTTTTAGCAAGAATTCGCGGGGAATTTCAATCCCGCCAGGAAGACAATGTCCTGCACCGAGCCGGTGGTTTTGAGTACAACAGGAAAAATAAAGGTCACTCCTGCGGGGCCACGATCATGGGTCAGTGAACCAATAAACAAAAACACAGACAAAAATGGCGTAAGAAAACGCGGGAAACGGATACATGTAAGCGGACCGTGTCCCATTGGGGGTACCAAAAGAGTCGAAACAGGTAGCAGGGAAAAACTTGTTCGGACAAAATGACAAAGGGTACCCAATTAACTGTAAAGGGTAAGGGAAGCAAGAGAAACCTGAAGACCCAAAACACAAACTTTAGTAGAGATTCCTAGGTGGAGTTTGCGGTGTGGTCGTTTAGAGAGTGTTGGGTTCTTTTCGCGGGGGAAATCGGGTTCTTTCCTTTCTTGGCGGAACGAAAAAAGGAAACGGGGTGGGGGCTCCCGAGTAGGGGTTGATCAACATGATACGAGTGGGAACGCCCTATGGTCTGTTAGGTACCTATATCACCTGTGAAAGGCAAAGTGGGGGGAAGGTAACAACCAACTGCAAGGGGTAATAAGTGGCCTTGGCCATCGTGGTTGAAAGTAGCCTGTCGCCGGGGTGACTGCGCCCTCATACAAACAAGCAACGACCGAACAGTAAACACAGGACCAAGCGCGGGGGAGGGCCCAGACAGGGTTGACCTGAAAGAGAAAAATTGTGACAACCCAGCCTTCAGTGTCACCTGACAGCATGCCCAAAAAAAAGAAACTGGCCCACAGAGAAAAGCAGACCATCGAAAAAAAAAAGATGACAAAAAGAATCCTGCGTTAGGAAAATGCCATCCCAAAGACCAGCCAGGAAAACGGACAAAAATGAATAAAAAAAAACCGAAACGACCAAAGTCCCCCAATGGATTACGGGCCTATGTTCAAACGCTGCAAAAAACTTCAAAGAAAAAGATCAGACAGCAACAAAAAGGCAAACCCTGATCAGCCGGGGGGACGCTTGTGGGACAATCGATCAAAAGGGGTAAATATTCCGGGGCATGGCCAAGGGTGCATGAACCGACAGAACCCAAAACAGCAACGGTAAAACGGGGTTTGGCGAAAAACAATGTGCGAACCAACAGCGGGAGGAAATGCACCAGAACAAAGGCCAACGACACCGCTTCATGCGCCCATGGGATAACGGTACAGCGACCACAAAATCACATTTGAAATACGGGTCCGTGGGGGGCCAGCGACCCAGTGGAGGGAAGCACTGGAAGGGGGGTTTGTTAAAGAGAGATTGGGATTTAGAAGCCAAACGGCCCAGGTGAAGCAGGTTCATTGACCCACAACACAGCAACATTGGGGGGACGGGCGGCAGGATGCTCGGTAGGGCCGGGGGGTCTGGTTTGTTTTGGAAACTTCACGAAGAACGGGGGGTTGTTGGTCCACACCAGCGAGGTGGTGGGACGAGCAATTGGGGGTGGGGGGGGACCAAAAAAAAACCCGGATTTGGGTTTGGTGGGACAACCAGGTCCCAGGACACAGTCGGGGGCGCAACACCGTTCGTTTTCAACAGCATCGGGATCAAGGGGGGGGGGAGTGGGGTTCTCTCGGCAAAAACGGGGGGCCAACGAAGCGCCCTCCAATCGGGCCCCAGCCTTCCGACAAAAAGGACCACCGCGCAAAATCGGTCCGCGGGGGGAAGAGACGAACAAACGTACTCAGTGGACGACGGCAAAAAGCCGGCCACCCAAAAGGGCAAAAAAGAAAAAGGTTGGGGGGAAACCAAGCAGGGAAAAAAGGAGCCTTAACTTTCTGTTTAGGAAGGGGAAGGAGTAAAAGTGCGGGGACGAGGACAAAGCGTGAAGACCAAAAGAAAAAAGAGAGAAAAATGCAAAAAAAATGATTCCGAAAACTGCCCAAGGGTGGAGAAAAGGGTCGAAAATACTGAAGAGCTTTTACGGCCGGCACGGTCAGGGGTCGGAAGGAGACGATTTGAACGGTGATCCCAGGAAAGGGGAATGGACCGATCGGGACACAAACCATGGGCGATGGGGACGACCTTCCGAGGAATTTCCCCGTGAAAGGTTGCGTCAGGGTGAACCGTGCGTCCCACTCTCCAAGGACCAAACCGTGGAAAAAATCCCAAACAACAAACGAAAAATGGCCAGAACTCATTACAACGTTAGAGAGAGTACCAATCTAAACAATAGAAAAGGGAATCACACTCCCGAGGGGACGAAGGAACCGAAAGGGGGGGAGAGGGCAAGTGGCAAAAAAGAGGGGGTGGGGGTGACCATCCATAGTGTACACAAAAGTGCAAAGGTTTCCGAAAAGCCACGGCCAAACGAAGGGAAAGAGGTTTACCTGAAGTGTCAGACAGCAAACTTTCGCGATGGGGACCAAACAAAGGACCAACTGGCCGGGCCTTTGGCTGGGGAAAAAATAAAAGGCGGAAGTTCGAGTTCCGGGCACGGGAGAAAGTCCTGGTGGAGACTGCGCTGGGATGGGTGTACTCTGGTGAAGACGGGGTTGGGGGGGGGGAGGTCATTCCGACTAAAACTAAAGCGGTGCACGGTCATAAAAGCCGGCCTGGTGGGTGGGGCCGGCACGAGGGAGAGTTAACTGAACATCCACAAAGGCATCCGGCAATCTGGGAAAACTGGCCAGGGGGCTCCCCGGGGGGAAACAGGCCGACACGATGGTGCTGGAAGGAAGGGGGGCCCACTAAGAAGAAAATGGATTAGGAGGTGGTATCCCCCACCAGACAAGAGCCGGAAAATGTTAACGAATAACTGGGGGAAAAGAGCGACCAGACATCGGGCCAAATAGACGGGGGGGCTAAAATAGAAATGAAAGACGACAGCTTGCTAAAACAATGATATTCCAAATTGAAAAAAAAATAGATGAATTTTACACAACGAACGGATCTCTCTGCAAAAAAAGAAACAAAGTCAGATGAAAAAGAGAAGGAACCTAAGGTGTCCGCTATCGCGGTGGGAAGGGTGAGGGGGAGAAAAGACATTGTTTCGACATGGTGTAGGTTAGAATTAAAGGTAAACTGTTCGGGGATGCAAGTGGGGCTCGTCGGCGATTCCACGTAGTACATCCGGCTGGGGGTCAGGAGGGGGAGAAACCATCCAGATTAAAGGGTGCTTATCTGTGGGTACAAAAATCAAACCTACAATCACGAATCAGACAAAAATGGCCTCCAGGGACGACCCTGGAAAGGAAGCAGACGCCTGGGCAAGGCGGTAAGTAGATCAAGATTTGCCGAAAACAACAAACCAACGGCGTATCGACGTTACCTAACGAAGTTTTTGAAAAAACGACCATGCCTCCCGCCCAAAAAAAGAAACACAAATCTGAAGCTCACCCGGGGGGAACATGCTTCCCAGACCAGGAAGAACCGAACCCGGCAGGTTGTCCGCACGCAGAAAGACCGGTGTGGTCAAAGGGGGTTTGGTACCCTCTCCTACCTGAAACTGCGTCAAACCTAGGGTCAACCCATAGGTCCAAAGGGGTGGTGCCAGGGGGGTACCAGGGGGGGAAAGTGCGAAAAAAACGTTGAAAAAAAAAACGGCGGAAAACAACCGAGAGTCACCCACACTAGGCTGCACCGTGGGGACGGGAAGAAAGGGGTCACGGGACACCTAGAAAGAGGTGCGGGGCGAAACCCCTCGCCGCGCAGTTCTATTGGTCCAAGACGCTAAAGGTCCCAGGAGGAGGGACCATTGAAGGGAAATGTGGAAATCACTGGTGCTGGAAAAACTACTTGGTGTTGTTGGGGGTTCCAAAAAAACTAACCTACGCAAATCATGCCAGAATCATCGGGCAAGATGGGAAAAAAAACGCCGCGCAGGGTTTGAGACGCACCCCGAGGGCGACCCGCTTTTAGGAAGGAAAGAATAAACCGAAAGGCCGGCCGAAAACGCGGCACTAAAAAAAGGCGCCCGGAAACGGAGAACTTTTGCAGGGGGGGCGCGGCAAAAGAAAAAAATGTAGTCATTCAGTCGAGGAAAAAGAGGGGGGTCCGCGCCCGAAAAGTCGGTATAAGCATAAAAAGGTACGCGACCAAAAATGTTGGGGAACAGGACTGCGCGGAAGGCGGTGACGGCACAACTAGAAGACGTGTTTCAGGAGTTGTTGCAAATGAAACCTAGAGAAGATTACTGTTATTCCGTACACGAAAAGGAAAAAAACAAGTCCTGGAGCGATTTTCGGGGGAAAAACGGTACGGCCGGGGGGGGAAACAAGACGGACCTGTACAATGGGGAAAAAAAGAAGGGGGGGGAGGTAAAGACCAAAAAAAAAACGGCTCGGAACTTCAAACGAGGGTTGTTTACACACCGGCAAAGTCCCTTGAAAAACCAAAACCCCACAAAAGGGACTCCATCCGGGGGCAAAGACCCACTGCAAAGAAGGGGAATCACACAACGCGTTAAACACAACAACGTGCATCTACACAGAGAGCCAGGGCCAACGAAGGGGCCTGGCAACTAAAAAAGGGGAACAAAACCTGGACACTACTAACGCAACGGAGTCGGGTCCCGCTGGCACAGACAAAAGGGGGGGGGGGGAAAAAAGGCATCTTTGCGCAGGGGTGCCAAGTCCAGACTGTGAAGCAAAATGGTTGGCGAAACAACCGGTCAAAGGGGAGTGGGGGGAAATATGTCAAACTGGGGGGGGGGGGGGGTGGGGGTGGGGGTGGGGGGGGGGGTGGGGTTGGTGTTCTTTGGGTCCACTGCAAACCCATGTCCATCGTAAATCGGCCCGTTGATAGCAGGACCAGGGAGGAACAAAATCTTGCGGGAAGACAGCGGGGAGGGGGTGTGTCTTGCGTAGATAAGGCCGAGTGGGAACCAATTTACAAGAGGGCGCCTCCGGGGGCTGGCGTTTCAGTGTGGGGGGGCTGAGGGGGTTGTCCGTGGCTTGGCATTGGCAATGAGTAAACCGCAGCCATTTAAAAGAAAAGAGGTGGTTGAAAAAAGGGGTCCACCTGCTGGGACTACTGGGGTTCAGAGGTGCCTGGGGGGGGGACTGCTTCCCGACGAATAGGGGGAAATCCGATTGGAGGCCACCTTTGGGGGTCGGCGCGGCTGTCCAGGGTTATCAGGGGTGACGCCTGGCTGTGGAAGGCACCAGGGGGAGAAACAGGGGTGACAGGAGAACGGTCAACACCTAAGCAAAAAGGCCACTATGAAAAAGGCTTTGAACTTCACTGGATGAACCCCCTCGGGGAATAAGTTAAATCCCAGCCACGAGAAAGGAATCATTCGATCGTGGGTAGAAACCGAAGTCGATCAACCCACAAATACCGTTGACAGTGCAGAAGAAAGAGAGAAAAACATCAACCGCTCGCGACCTCAAAACCGACCTCGAAACCAGAACTTCCATGCCGGCATCTTCGATAAGTGGGGTGGGGGGACAGAAAACAGGGGCAGAGGGATGAAGGGTGAAAAACAGTTTGCCGTCCCAGAACTTGGGTTAAAACTCTACGGATAAAAAAAAAGACCCAAATCAAACACCGTACGGCCCTAAAAAGAACCCGATCGCAAAAGAAAAACCGCCAGAAGTACGAAATGGCGGGGGGACGGAAACACATAGAAACACGTGGGGGACCATCGGAGGGGGGAACTTCTGAACTGGATGGCAAAAAGCCAAACTCAAATACTGGAAAAGCGGGGGGGGGACGACACACCGAGAGGAGCTAAAAAGGTGACGGGGGTCGAAATGTGAATAAGCCCCGGAAGTTCCATCAAGACGCTTTTTACACCACAAACACTTGGGACGAAAAAAGAACGGCGGGTAAAATCTTAAACCTAGGGAACTAAAAGACATCACCAGCTCGTACAAAGGACGGCAAGGGGGGCAGCTCTTTCGAAGGTAATTTCGGGGTTGACGGCCGTGTGGGCTGAAAAAAAAAGAATGGGGTCGGAAGGACTGGCGTGGATAGGAGGAGAACCAAAGAGGGAACGGCAGGTGAGAGGGAAAGAGAGCAAGCGTAATAGCCTCCTTTCAAAAGGGATGAAAGTGGACACCCGGTTTATTAAACACGCAACTAGACGCTACCTAAACGGGGGGGAACAGAAAGAGCCGTAATGGGGGGATTATGAGAAGCTAAACAACAAAAAAGGAAGGGGAGGGAAAGAGAGATCTGAATCAAAACAACATTACAAACACTAGTGTATTACCCCCTGGGGGAAGGACAGCGGGGATAGGAACGTTGGGGACCAACTCCAGCAAAAACACGAGGGTAAAGAAGGACGGCCCCGGTGGAAGGGACGTCTAAATGTACGACTTGACCCGCGATTGCAAAAAGAGCAAACCGTTCCGAGGGGGGGTGATTCGCACGAGCCAAGAAACGAAGTCCAGAAACTGGCGTGGACAACGCCACACATCAAAAAAAAACCACGAACGGTCACGCCCCGTCCGCCGGAGGGGAACCGCGTCAGCGTAAAAAAGAAGGAGGGGGATCGGGAATCGTGCAACACAGCGGGGACAGGGGAATTAACTCATATGCCAAAAGCAACAAAATTCAAAACTTTTTGTGGGGACACCAGCGCGGCACGGCAGACCGGGTGAGGAGAAAAGGGTCATAACCAAATGACACACCTTGGGTAGAGCTCAAAAGCGGTCAAATCCGCAGGCAAAACAAGGAAAAAGATGCAAAGGGTTGCATTCAAAGGAACCAAGCCAAGTGGGGTGAATTTCACTCCGACTGGCCCAAAGAAACTGGTCCCGTCAACCGGCCAGGGCCGTAAACTCAAAAGGACCCGGGCGATTAGGAAAAGCGTCCTGGAACAGGTGGGCAGGGGGGAGTGTCAAAAGACGTAGCGGACCACGTACGGGTCAAACAAGGGAAAATCAAACAATGGTGAAAGTACTCTGGAAAAGACTGCCAGAAGCAAAACTTCAGAAAAAAAAAAAAAAAAAGGGAGTACGAAGATGCGAAAAAAAAATGGGAGGGCAAGGGGTGTGACGCTTGGAGGGTGTGCTGTCCTGTGCAAGGGGGAAACTTGGAAACTTTGGTGGGCTGGGGGTACGGGAAAGAAAAAAGGGAAACCGGGTGGGGTGCTAACAAAAAAAGGGGAGGGTTTGATCACCTAGGATCATAAGAGTCCGAAAAGAAAAAAAAAGTGTGGTGAAATTGGGAAAGGGGGGGAGGGGATTCCGCCGAGGGGAGGTTTTTCCCAAAACAAAATCAGGAAGGGGGGGGCCACGGCTTTCATCGGTGGCTGTTGACTAGTGTTTTAGGACCGTAAGCCCGTGGGAGTCCTGGTTTCGGAAACCGGCGACCAAAAAGGCGCACAGGACACCCTAACCAAAACATCACAGGGCCGACTGTGGGCAAACAGAAACACGAATGGGGGGTTGAGAGCAAGGTAAAAAGGGGGAAGCAAGGCCCCAACAAGAACAAACGATGCAAACCAGTAGAAAAATCAGAAATGGGCAAAACAGGATCTTGAGAAAACGGATGGACGGTTGAAAAAAAAAAGAGGTGATGAGGGAAAGAATGCCCCCTGAGGGAAAACAAGCAGGACATCAAGCAAAAAAAACGAAAAAAAGCCCTCCCCGGATAAGGTTCCAACAAAGGGGGCCCACGCTCGAAGCAGACAAGAAAAACCAGCCCGCTATCAAGAAAAAAAAAAAACCACACAACTATCGCGGGGGGAAAACCGACGATGACCCCCAATTTCCGGTTGACAGTTGGGCCTTGCCAGAACCCGAACAAAGACACAAAATCACCTGTGAAAGTTTTTTGGGTTGATAACAAGTTGCCGCCAAAACAAAAGACTTGAAAAGAAGTTCAGAAAGGAGCCCAGATCACCCATGATAAAAAAAGAACACGACACGGCGCAGGGGGGAGGTAAAATAGGTGTCCAATGAGAGTTCCAAATCTGACAAACCGTGGATACTCGAATTGGTTGGCCAGATAGGGGGAGGTAGAAGCACGGCACGTGAAATCGGTTGGAAGGAACCCCCAACTGGCGGTCACCCGCGTTTGTTGCTTCCGGGAAAGGGATGGCGCTGAGGCACAGGTGGAGGGGGGGGTTGACCGGGGGGGAGCCGTTTGGGGGGTCAAAAACCAATCCGATGGGGGAACGAGACGGTTGTGGGGGGGGGGAGCCAGGAAAAAAGGAACACTGATTTTGAACTCCCCAAGGAATCAAAAATGGGGGCGTTCCCAAGACGGGAAGGGGGAACAAACAGGGGGGGAAGAACAACAGGCTTGGCAAGAGCCCGGGTGAAACGAAACGACAGGGGGGTCCTCCGCCAAACCGAAAAAAACCGGCAAAGGCGGGGTTCGTCAGTGGAGCAAGACAGAAAACGTAAGGAACGGGCCGCACGACTACCGCGCCACCAAAAAAAAACAGCATCACTTGGACAAAAAAAAGCCGCGTAACAGGGCCTTCACTTGGAACGGAGAAACGGGGGGAGGCCGAACAGGAGCCATCGTGAGCATCGCTGCCGAAGACGACAAAGTGCCGGCAAGGAGGCACCAACGGTGAACAGGAAAAGGGTCGGCGAGGGGAAAAAGGCCGATTCGGCCCGCTTATCGATGATCAGATGAAGCTGTACTGCCCCGAGAGGATGTGCCGGAAGAGGGGGCCACCAGGGGTCCTAAGGGTGGCCGGCCTGCCGGAGATGGCATGCTGGCTTGGATGGTTTACGTGTTTAAATCAAAACGAACCCAACACACTGTGAGAAAGCAAAAAGGAAATGGCACATCGCACTTAAGGGAGCAGATCGTTATCCTCGGGAAAACGCGGTCTGAGCGCCGACCCCCTTAAGATGGAACCAGGGGGAACAAGGGGATGCACGGCACTGGAAGCGCTTTGGGGGGGTGGGACATCCTCCAAAAGGTCTAAACAGAAGGGGACAAAACGGTGTTCCGGAAAATAGCAAGCCAAACAACGGGGACGAGGTGACCGACGTGCCAGCAGCAACGTCGGAGCGTAACAAAACCAAGGAACACGGCGGTGCCCTGGGGACTGAACATTCTGGAGTTCAAAGCGGCCCCTGGCAGGGAAAAAGGGACCGGGGGAGACTGGGCGGCTTTTGGGCGGGGGGGGGTGGAAACGGGCCGCGGAGGGAATGGGCAGGCAAACACGAAAACCGAAGGAGAACCTGGGGAAAATTCCGGCCCGATCCAAATTGTTGGGCCAAACTTAACCAACATGGCGCAAAAGAAAAAAAAAACAGCCCCACAAGAGCTCACTAGCGTCAAATGAAAAATGGGGAAAAGGCCAAACGGGGCACAGGAATCAGATAGTTGGCTGACGGATAAAGAATCATCAAAAAAAACTGTTAGTCGGCCTGTGGAAGACCTAAGAAAGGAGGGGTGGGAGAAGGTAACGTGGACTCTGCCGCGAAAAAAAACACATCAAGAAAAAGGGGTTTGCAGACTTGAAACCAGAACAAGCCAATAACCGGCGAAACAATTGATCTCCGTCCCGCTGGGAAACTAAAGGAGGTTACACTCGAAAACAGGTCTCTCAGATCACAACACAAAGTGTATGAGGAAGATATTATATAGCAAAGGCCTGGTACACCCAAGAATCATGGGGGGTGGAAGGGTTCGGCCCAAGATAACAGGGGTGGTAGAAAAACGGTTGGGTTCGTTTGGGACTGAAAAGTCGAAAATGGAAATGAGCGCGGACTAGTACCGGGTAGGACTTCCTGCTGTGACGTCGGTGGTGGGGCTCCAATACGATAATTTGACTCGTCCGTACTGCGACACGATCGTGGGGCCAAGGAAGGAAAGGGTACCGAACCCCGTACATGAATCAGTCCACCGTTAACCTGGGCGGGTGGCGTAGCAAAAATTCCCTTACCAAAAAGGGCAGGGAACGGACGAAGGTCGGCGTCGTGCCTGCCGGGCCAAGGGACAAACATCCACAAAGCGAACAAGGTAACAACAGCCAGCGCCAGCGAACCACCTAAAAAAAGGCAATCCGCAGCACCGATAAAACGGTAACAGCAAGGTGCAGACAAAACAAAGAAAACAAAGGGGGGTGGGGCCGGGTGGTGGGCCGCAAGCACGTGCCAATTCTTGAACCGAGTCAAGCAAAAAAATGTTTCCGGGGGGTCAAAGCGGCCGGATAGGGAAAACACGGGGCACGGAAAGGAACAAAAAAGAAAAAGGATGGGGGGAAAACCCACACTAGGCTGGACCGTTCAAGGACAAAACCCAGGTCCGTTTCCAAACCGCCCGAGGGGGCGGGGTCTCTCCGACGAGTGGGAGGTCCAGAGCGATCACACGTGCAGGGAGGAAATATGCCGACTGGGGGAGGAGCAACGGTGGTTGGCGAACCCCAACGACCGAACATCAGGAAAGACTACAGGAAGAGAAAGGTGCCACCCGAGACCTTGTTGGCCAATAGCATCCACAAGGAGGACAGACCGCCTGGGTCACAGATCAGAGAAAAGCCGGCCTCAAACAGACGTGCGATGTCGTCAAGCCGAAACCCCTGATACCTGGGCACAGGCAGAGGGAAGTAATGTAGGGTGTAGGGACAAGTCGAGATCACGAAGGGTCTCAACCTCACGCGAGAAGAAGGGATTCATCGTAAAAAAAATTGGCCAAACAAGGTGCGGACCGGAGTGACGTCACAGAAAGAAAACTTTGTGGGGTCTTGAGGGGAAGAAAGAAGCACCTGAGCCTAGGACTGGGTACGGCGGCAAGGCGAGCAAAACCAACATCCTGAAGGAGGTGCAAGGGCTGTTACGAAAAAGGGACGCCACAGAAAGAAATGGAAGGGGGGAAAAATACAGGGGGGCGGTATGCAAAACCCCCCAAAAATGCCTCGTAACCGAAAGTATTTGGTGGACAACACACCGTCACACGAAGGGGGAAAAAAAAAAAAAACCCCGAACCCCGGCCGAAGCATGGAATCCGGTTAAAAAACCGAAACACAAACTGCGGGGAAGCGGGGGACATTCACGGAGTTTCAAACACGAAACGTGCTCTAAGAATCGTATCTGGACAAACGCCCCCGGCACGGGGAAGAAGAGCAACACCAGGTCCATGGACAAAAGAAACGGCATTCCACGGAGACGGTCGGCGGGTCAACTTCTCCAAGGGGGGGGGAAGGCATATTGTTCTCAGGTTGCTGCACGGCAAAGAGGGGCAAAAGCCACCGGGGTTGTTCCACAACGACAGACCTGTGGGCGGTGGGGTTTCGGGTGTTCACGGGGTCAAAGGGAACAGTAAAAGAGTACCTAGGAAGATCTTGCCAAAAACTAACACGAATTGGCAAACTGGGGGGGCATAAACGAGTGTGTGGATGGCTGGGGAAATATCACCAATTGGCAATCGTTGACAAAACTCGGAGCCTCAGGGAAAATGCGGTTAAAAGGCGTGAATGGGGACTGAACTTGCAGGGGGAACATCTTCAAAAGAAGAGTCGGCAGATTCGGGGGGGGGGGGGGTGGCGGGGTCCTGGACTGTTAATACTTGGGACTTGCATTTGGGGGAAGGGGCCTGCCCGGAAGACGCCGGGAACAAATGAGCGGTGGCGAGACACACCTGGGTGGGTTCGGCCGCGCTGGCGGGGGTCAAAAAGGCCGCCGTGGTCGCAAGGTTCATAAAAAAAGTCAGCGGCGACGGTAAAAAAAAAAAAAAAAAAAAAAAAAAAAAAAAAAAAAAAAAAAAAAAAATACACGAACTGACCACTTGCAATTAAAAAGTGCACTGGGAGGGAAATCGCAGAATAGCCGGAAACCAAGAAAAAGAAGGGATCACTCTATCATGGTCAACCCCGAAATCCGGGAAAAACAGTCCCCGTTCTGTGACAGTAAGAAAAGCAGAAACCGAGTCCTAACAGCCAACAAAACTCAACAGACTAACAAAAACTCCCATCGCAATCTTTAAGACATCCAGGGGGGGGGGGGGGGTCAGGGTAAGGGTGGCAGCTGGAAAAACAAAATACTGGGGGGAACACAAAAGGTTGCAGTGCCAACGTTGTCAACAAATCTAGTGCGCGACACACCCAACGGCCCAACGTACGGCTCCTAATGACCACGATCCGCCCAGGGTTCGCGAGTGTAGCCATGGGGGTGAAGGAAACAACTCGGGGGGCCAAGAATTAGTGAAAACTGCTGGGGGGAACCCTTGAAGGGCCAACACGAAATCGTCAGCATGGACCTGCCGGGAACTAACCGCAGCGAACATTACCAGGTGGTAGGAAGGGGGTAAAAACATCCCCTGATGAACGAGACAGAGTGTACACAAACAAGGGGTCCGGGGAAGGAGGAGGAAGGGGGGGAGCGTAACCCCGAGGGGCACGATTTCCGAGACCAAACGCCGGACGAAGGAAGTTTCGCCTCGCGAGTACCGTTGGGACCGGGGGGACTTAGAGTGGCAGGGAACCAAGAAAAGGGGTCGCGACTTCTTTATCGATTGCAGCCACACGGCACGGGGGGAATGTGATCCGGCACGCAGCAAAGCGGAGGGACATACTTCACCTGTCGTAATGGGGAAAACCGGGGTCGTGCAACCAGGGGGCAGGACCACGGAAAAGAAGCCCGGCTCACACGGTGTAAAGTAAACAGCTCGTAATGGTGGGGGGGGGTCG
>Ga0179593_1559343_pt1 | contig 18891 bp, 18 predicted proteins | sample CZODoug2_1_08_16_FD_185931 | JGI IMG/M metagenome (GOLD analysis project Ga0179593, IMG submission 185931) | Vadose zone soil fungal communities from Angelo Coast Range Reserve, California, USA - CZODoug2_1_08_16fungal (PacBio error correction) | ecosystem: Environmental > Terrestrial > Soil >...
ACATAATTCGTCAGTCCCTCTGGCCGAAGAGAGCCGGTGGAAACTGGGGTCAGGAAGAGGGTGCGACGTCGCGACCAAAGTTAAAAACTGGAACTCCAGTCCCTCTCATAATTAGTTCGCTTTCCACTCGACTCTTGACGTTGGAGAACACTCATTGCCCTGCTTTTGCGTTGCAGCTCTTAAGAACGTCTACTTCTAGGAATAACTGGCTCGAGCCCCTAGCGTCCGAGGAGACCTCACTACATCACGGGAGCAGGCAGGAGAAGCGGGTCGCGGAACGATATGACGCCACGGTGCGGGTGGCCACATTGGGGCGTTAACTGCTGCTGAGAACGGCCGATCGACTCGAGCCGAGGATAATCTAAGGGGGGGGTGTAAGAAAAAGCAGGCGGGCAGGTCGGACACAAGTAAAACAGGAAAAAAACGGGGAGGGGAAAATGGGGCGCGGTCGAGCGAAAAATAAAACCAGACGGGGATCGGAGGATTCAAAAAAGCCATCCTCGCAAGGCCTTAAGGCCTGGGTAAGAAAGAGCATGGGGGAGGCCGAGGGAGGGTACCGACGCCGCCGGAGGTCGCGCTTGGACAACCGACGAATGGTTGTAGTCTACCGGGGGAGGGCAAAAAATCGAAGTCCGTCCCGACCATAGTCGGGGTTAGTTCAAACAAAAGGAAGGCAGCGGAGAGGCCGGAAAGACATGCCATCTTTACAGCGCCGAATAGCCGATCAAAATGAGACCGAAATTGCAACCGGCCGTCCCAGCCGGAGAGAAAGGGTATCCGAAGGGAAAGATAGTTTCCTTGGCCGACCATTAAAATTTATTAGAAAGAACACAGACGGAATTGCAAAATGACAAGCACAGACTAGAACCCCCTTAGAAGCTTCAGAGAAAAAAATAACTTGGGGAAGATGCACCTAAAAAAAGAACGAACCCTCAGGGGCTACCGTATGGCGACGTCGAACGCATAGCAAAAGAACAAAGTGCGGAAAGGATAGGTCAACGAACTTAGCCGTCAGTGAAAAAAAAATAGAGAAGAGAGCAAACAAGGATCTGCGAGTCTCACGCAAAGTTTACGCGGGGATTGTCGGGGTCACGAAGCAAAGGGAAAGAACGCAAGGAAACGTGATGCGCATTTGAGAAGCCGGAAAAAGAGTGGAAGTCGCAAGCCCAGTGATGGGCGAGAAACCAACGAAGAAGGCCAAAAACAGCGGCCCGCAGAAAATTTCCAGCCAAGACGCGAGGGTCCGACATCGCCGTCAAAGGACCGCCTCCGTGCAACAAAGGAAAGTGGCGGGATGAAGAGAAATATGATCCTTATGGAAAAAAGGCGGAAAAATTGCCTTTAGTCAGACGCGGCCAAAAAAAAAGGGAAGAACCATGGTAGACCCAGTCCTAGGGTCTGCCGCGCAAGGAAAAGAAAGGAATCTCGATAAGAAGGCCACAAGGAGAACTCAGAAAACAACAACTGAAAGAGAGGAAAGGATTACCATCCAGTGGGGGACGATACGGTCACACAGCATCGGCGCGCCAATTGGGGGAGGGCAGGGCAGAAACAGCTTTCCGCGAGTCCAAGAATGGGAAGGCCTTCCGAAAGCATATAGGAAGTTTCCCAAACGAACGCAATTTTGTGAAAAGCAAATACAATCAGGCAAAAAGGTGAAGGGCGGAAAAAAACGCAAGCGATGGGGATGGATTGAAACGGCGGCGGGAAGATTCCAAAGATGGAGGAAAAAGAATCACATCTCTGAAGGGGGGAATTTCAGTGTTAGGGGGTTCCGCCGTGGGAAGTACAAGGGAAAAAAGTAGAAGGGGGTGTCCGATAAAAACGCCGGTACCGACAAGAAGGCAGTCCGGAAAAGAGCACTATAAGAACTAGGGCAAATCTATGACCGTAATAGGAGTCTGGAGAAGCAGAAACAGTAACAGCTCGAAAGCGAAAAAACATGCGGGATCGTAGATGTTTGGTCTCAGGAGAAGAGTGCCAAGCCGACGGACGAAAGACGTCTACGTGGAATCATCGACTCATGTTCGTGCGGATCGGTGGAAGAGTAAGAGAGAAAGTCAAGCAAAAACTGGTGTTTCGCATAGCGTTGGGAATCCTGGAGAAGGTGGGGCAAGAAGGAGGCCACAGAAGGGAACTGGGTGAAAAGTCGCGGGAGGGCATTTCAATCGAGCTGTGGAGTCAGACAAGGTCATTGGTGTGAAACTGGAAGCAAAAACAGAGGAAGGTCGAAATTAGGCCGGCAAAAGCAAAGGAAAAAGCTGGACCACCATTGGTAAGGGTGTCTAGATCTGGAAACCGAGGGGCGGAGGCAGACAGGTAGGCTCGCATATGTGGAGCGCCAAGCAGATGCAGGATACAGGGGGGATAATTAACTCCGGTTCCCTATATCTTATGTTATGAGAGATTCGATTGGGAGTCCCCCCGTTTTTGGGGGGGGGGGGGGGGGGGTCCGACCTACCTCGATCCCGGAGATGACATTGTAAGGATTCTGAGAAAAATTACACCCTCCGCCAATACGCGCGGGAATATGAAATTACTTCCGGTCGAAAAAGCGATTGACTGGGGGACGGCGTGATGAGACGGCGACCCTAAGGCGGAAAACATTCTTCAGCGGTGGGGCGAACGCACGAGAAGAAGGCGTTTCAATGTTGGTCGGGGGGAAAAAATAAAAAGAAGAAAAAGCTTACAGGAGATTGCAAAAACCCCTCTGATGAAAGACGGCTGACCGCCTGCAAAGGGAATCCCACGGTAGAGAAATGTAAAAAAAAAATACGACGGGGAGGTCTTATTTTATGCACTACCGAAAAGCTACTGGAACATGTTTGCCAGGCCGTCTGCCGGTTGCTCGAAAACGAGCTGGCTCACCGCTCAGAATCACTCGAACGTTAAACAGCAAAAAGGGGGGGAGCAGAGGCCGTGCAACCATACGGATTCGTGGTCGAACTCCTAAAGTCAGAGCGAAAGATTTAAAAATGCGGGGGAATGGCTCGTCCGACAATTAAAAAGAGGGCGATGGCCAAAAAATCCAAGGCTGATGATGGAAAGTTGAGTGAGACGTCGCTGAGCGCGGGGATTCTACGGAAAAAGGCAAAGCAAAAATTGGTGACCCGGTCTGGGTCAAAGGTCCTCTGGACGGGGCGTCTCAGTGCAGTGCGCATCTGGTTCAGTGGAAACCCGGTTAGTGGCGATCTGAAAGAACCGGCATCGGACCAAGGCCGGCCTTTCTCAACGATCGGGAGGTGACCATGCAACCCCTCAGAAGGGGAGGGCAAGTAACCGGGGCGACAAGGAAAATAAATGTGGTCCTGATCAGGGCAGATGCAACTAAGCGATCCCCGTTGGAAAACAAAGTGTTGCGGACAGTAAGTAGAAAAATCAGGGGTATTACAGCCCCCAGGGATTAAACAAAGAACTGAAAGAAGAGGTGGACTAAGGACGCGGACCAAAAGCAGGGCGTCAGGAGGGAAACGACGGTACCACTGAGGGGAGCCACCCAAGAAGTCGCTAGACAAAGGGCAGGACGGTAGGGACATCATTATATCCACAGGCTGGGGGAAATCCGAACCGGCTGGGACACCCCATAAGCTGTGGGTGTTCAAGTGGCGCATGTGATGTTGGTGAACTCAGAGGAAGGAGACCACCGAATAATCGAGGATTAACGTGACGAGCGCGCAAAGATACTAATCAAAAAGGAAAGGGCAATAGCCGAGGCTCAAAACAGGAGGAGGGGAAGACTATAAATTCTGGGGCGGGAAAAAGTGCAGCATATAGTGGCGGATGGAGCTGGACCTCAACGCGCGGGCAGTACTGGTGTAAAAAGATCTAGCAAACAGCAAAAAGGAAAACTTGCGACGAGGATGCAAAAGGACACGAGAATTCTATCGCCAATCACTAGCTCGAAAAAGGGAAAATCACAAATTTCCTGTAGGACGAACGCAAAAGCACGGCTCAATTGAACCGGTGGGGGCCCACTTTCGGCGGCTGCCACGCGTCTTAGGAAAAGTAGGATTCCGGCAACCCGAGGGCACTCTTGAACCAAGCGAAAAGCGTTCATTCCGAAAGAAAAGCGAAACAGAAGTGGCTGTAGCCGATCGTACTTTGAGATGCCTTGGTTCGGAAATTGTTCAAGGACATCCGACGTCGGGACGGGCCTGTGGGAAAGTTGGCGGACGAACGCACGGCACGGAGAGAGAGTGGCAATGAAAAGTGACAAAAGCAACGACAGCCTAGGCCTTGACCAAAGACACGGGTGACGAAGGAAACCTCGCAGGCTTGGGGAGCCAGGGGATACCCAAAGAAAACCGTTTTAGCAGGCACCGCGAGCGAACACGCCTTGACATGTCCGCGCGGAGAAAAAAAACAGTCCCGCTCACGAGCAGCAGTAGCAATTCGGACAAAAATAGAAGGAAAAAAAAACGCGGCTCCCTTGCGAGATAAAACGATCAGGGGAGAGAGCTGTAACGGGACTCTCGGGACCAAGAAAAGAAGCAAAAAGGACCATGGCACATATTTCTCACAGGCTTCGGAATAGACCGCCAAGTGGAGGAACGAAAATTACGTGGACAATAAAAAGCATGTGCTCACGCCGAGTGGGCCCAAAGTGCCTCCGGTACAGGCCTGAGCCTTAATATTAAAGCCAGGAAGAAAGCCAAACTCTGCGGTTGCGAGCGTCATGGCACTCTCGGGGAAATCAACCCACTGGAGCCACAACCAACTTGTATCACGATCGATCACGACAAGAAAAAGAAGCCGCAAGAAAAAACGGATGATATTGAAAGATGCGCTGATCGGCCAAAGAAGGTGGCAGAAAAAATACCTCCGCCGCAAGGGAGAGCCAGTAAGATCGAAGGTCGCGGTCTGACAGGCTCAAGCCACGACCGAAGGGAGACTACGCAGGTCGGGCGTGGGAAACAAACAAGGAGCCACTCATAGCGCGGGCCGACAAACATAGGAAAAAGAAAACGACAGTAAGCCAAGCCACGAGAAAGTGGAAATGGGGGGAAACCGGGAGCGGTGGCAACAGAACGTCACCAGCTTGCCTTCGGCCGGAAATGTGGAAGACCGGCCACATAGGGGGGGAAGGGGAAAATGAAAAAAAAATATTTTCTGCAGGAAAACACCAACATTAGAAAGAAGTGGAAATGCAAAAGTACGAGCTTTCGAGAGAAAAAAAGGAAAGTTTGTGATATACCATAAAAAAACACTATATGAGCGTGAAAAAAGCAATTAAGAAAGTATCATTTCTTGAACGTCGATCACACGTCACCAGGGAAAAGGATAATTCGTCCGACTGAGAAGTCGAGAAAACGCATAGACAGACTCCGAGCAAGGGGCCTAAAAAAGTTTTTCACTCGCGCGGGGACCGCAGAAAAGAGCCGCGCGCAATCAATATCGCCATCTGTTTGAAAGAGAGGAAAAAAGGGCCGTGAGACAGCCGAGAGGGAAGGGCAAAAAAACCTCCGGTAGCGAAGTACCAGCGGCGTCCCAAGAAATCTCCCTGTGGAAAGGAAATGGGAGTTATCCGAAAAGGGGGGAGGCACAGAGACGCCGCCTGCCGTGAAACCCTCACGAGCAGGGAAATGCATGGGGTCCGTCGACAAGGGACATCTGCGCCGATGTGTAAAATTCGACAAAAAAAGGCAAACAGGGAACATCAGCTGGACGCAGGAAGTGCCCCTGTCAGGGGGGAAATTTAAAGAGAGGGGGAAACGTCGCAATGCTGCCCGAGGCGGTCTTGACCGTCATCGGAATAATGCCCCCCTTGAGGAGGGAAAAAAACAAAAAGGAGGGGAGGAAAAGAGTACCATCAGGGTGCAATTATTAAGGAAAGGCGGAAAAGAAAAAAAGGAAAGAACATACATTTGCTCCATCAGGACAGCGTCTACAGGTTTATGAAGGGGAACTTCAGCCGAGGAGGGATATGGGAACTAAGAAGCATTTTCCCAATCAGCGAAGAGTGTCCGCCGCAAAGTCCATCTTGACGGGTGGGAAATGGGGGGGCTTTGCACGGCCGGGCAAGGAAATTTGAAGGGTGCAAGGGGGGGAGGCTGGGTGCGGTGACGAGAAGAAGCCATTGGGGCGCGGTGAGGCGGACACCACCACAAGAAGAACAAAGTGAGGGTAGGGAAAAAAAGAGTTTCCCGAAACGGCTGGCGCGTACGAACAAAAGGATACGGCGTAAAAAAAAGGAAAATGCTCCTAAAGGGACGAGAGGGTTGCGCGAATCGAAGAGAAGGAAGAAGTGCACGCAGCTGAACAAACCAGAAGCAAGCCGGTGTTGCGGAGGGGAGGAATTCTAGGGCGAAAAAAGAACGGACAGCAAGAATGAGACGTGCAGATAGAGGACCGAAAAGAGCTGAAAGGACAAGTTGACAAGAATATATACAAAAAAAACTGGTTTGGGCAGGGTTCGTCATATGGGGGGTTATACATCTGCATCTTCTCCAAAAAAAAGGCATATTGGAAGGCGAAAAAGCTAAGGGAAAGGGGCGCATGGCAAGTGGGCGTAAAATATTGTGGTTTCCCCCTCAAACTGAACATAAGGCTTAAGGGGAGAAAAATCTAGGAACCGGGGAAGACGCGACGTAGACCAATCGGGGGCGTTGGAAACACAGCGGGGCAAAAATGCCATCACCTCGTATCGGGGCTAAGGGAAAAAAATGAAGGCAATGTGCGAAAAGCGCCATATAGGGACCTTGGGATCAACCCGAGCTCTGTGGGCTGCGACAGATGGGAGGGGGGGAGAGCAACGAAACACACAAAAAGGGTCCAAGGCAAGGACTTGTCGGCGTAGATGAGGAAAAAGGCGATGCGCAATAAGACATAAAGGACCAAAGGCAGTCCTTTAGTACACCAAAATAGAAAGTTGGGCGTGGATTCCCGGAGAACAAGGGGGGGGGGTCTGGGAAACTCCTCGAGGTTGGCTAGTTCGAACCAAAGTCTAAAGGGGGCCTGGGTTGGAAAGGGTGACAGGATGTTACTAAGAGTCGAAAGATGTAACACGACTATTTCAAGACACTGAGAGAAAACCAAGATTCAACGGAGACGCACTTATCTCAAGGAACAGGAAGAAATTTTTAGGGGTCTAGAGATGTAAGGGGGGACCGGACGGTAGAAGTCCGCCCGTGTGGAAACTTGAAATTGAGCCAGTGGATGGCTCGAAAGGCGGGGAGAGGGGAAATCTCTACAGGATGCTATCGGAAAAAAAGGAGACGCAGGTTTCGAAGCGCGGCGAAAGGGGAAGCCAGGCTGGCATTCACGGCGAGGATGTAGATGAAAAAGCGCCAATGGCTCACGGAAGGCGTGAAACGTTCGGGGGTGGTCTCGGACGAAATCTTAAGAGTACTTATCTATCAGGAACTTGACAGGCTCAATTGTGTTGTCTCTGTGAAAAAAAGAAGAACGCTTGTCCGGATCACGGCTACACACGAACCAACCAAAGGGTCAGCGCCAAATTGAGGGTTAAACGGGGCGGCAAGGGCCGAAAAATGGGAAATGAAGAGCGCAGGGGGTGGCAGCAATACGGAATCAGCATGGTGGAGGGAGTGCATGCGTACGAGGGCGGGGGGGGTTTACTTGAATGCGAAGAGTCCTCAGCCCCATGAGAAATCACAAGATCCATCATGCCCTCCTAAATCTGAAAAAATTTGGTCAACAAACAAACCGTCATTGGCAGTGAGCGCGGGGCAACAAGGAAAGAGGGGGGTGTCTTGTGTAGCAAAAGCTGAAAGAAGTGTTCAGAAGAGTCGCTCAGAATGATCGAGGAGGAACTCCAGGACCGAGGGGAGAGACGGAAAAGATCTGGGACCAAGAGTCGCAAAAATAGGTAACACTTTCATTAACGGCGCCGGGAAAAGTTTCAGAGAAAAAAAAGGCAAGTACCGTAAGACGAGAGGACCACGCAGGTCTGCAGGTAGAAAGAAACGTGGGGAGGGGTGGAAAAAAAGTAATCAGGAGAGGGTGGATGGGGCAAGTGGCGCGTTGGAAGGTTTGGGGGCTAGAAGGAGGAAGTAGAAAAAGCCTTCCTAGGGAGTTCCCCGGAACACGCCAAAAGAGGGGGCGGGGGGGGGGGTCATGGGGTGGCAGGGGGGGGGGCGGGGGGGGTCGGCCGGGGGGATTCTTCCCAAAGGATGCAGACACTAATACTGACGTGTCTCTAAACCCGAAAAACCCAGGGGGGAGTATCTAGGGGGGAGGGGAGCGGGGGCGATCCTTCGTAATGTTTCAAAGGGGTACAGAAGGGGACCGAGAGCAAGCCGTTCTGGGCATTTGGCCTGTGTTGTCACGGGAGCTGGAAGGAAGAATGCAGGAAAACCAACAGAAATGGTGGAAATTAAATTGCAGGAAAAACTAGGTCCACGGGATTCACGCCACGCGAGGTTGCAGAGCGAGGAACTACGTTGACATGGTTAGAAACTAACAGGGGGGGGTGCGAAAAAAAAAAAAGTACGGGAAAAGGGTCGGCCTCGTTTCGCGCGGAGGTGGGAACACTTCGGCGGCGTGTGGAATCGGGAGGTTTCAAAAGGAGCTCTCCTCATACTCTGGGCAGCAAGGCTGAAAAGGGAGTGCCGCTCCGAAAAGATTGGTGGCGTCAGTGGACGGGCAATCGGATGAGGGTTGGGAGGGAAAATTGGAGAACTCTGTCAACGGAAGCTTCGCCGATAGCCGGGTGAAGGAGAACGTTTCTCTGAAAGGGATCTACAGGCCGGAAAAGCTAATGCGGCGGAAGGAAAAATGAAAAGCCAATTCCTAGAAAGGACATCGCCGTAAAAAATCGGGACTTTGCCAAGGCGAGATAGTCGCCGTTAGGCAAGGAAAAAGAACTTTCCAACCACACACAGGGGAGCGGGACTGGCGAAAAAGCTGGGGAGAAGTTGCCGCGTGAAGCACGAACACAAACCGCTTCAAGGTCTAGCGAGAGAGAAAAAGTTCTGAAAAATCCTCCAGGCCACCACTGGAAAAAGTTTGCGCTCGACTTTCGATCAGAAGGGGAGGGAGGACGCAGCCGCTGAGTAATCAACAAATGCATCAGAGCCATGGAATGAAAGGGCGATCGTTTCGGCCGGGAATAGAACACTCCAAACTGCGTAGGCCCCATGAGTTCACCAGTAAATGCAGTCCGTCGTCTCGCGCGTGGAGCATTGGGTGAGCCGTGAAGAAGAATGTAAGAGAACATGAAACAGTCAACGCGCTGGAGCGGCTTCGGCCGACCTAAAGCACTACGAGCACCAAAATATCTGTGTCAGGGGAACCAAAGCCGCGGCGTAATATGACTAATGGCAGGTCATATAGTCGCGATCGGCGAACGACTGGATGTCCTGAAAAGACCTCCTCCCGGAAAAAACCCGCTGATGTGCAAGTCTTACCGGCTCAAAGCACAGCAAAGCAGGGAGCCCTCACCAGATGACGTAGGTCGGACACAATCCAGAGGAGAACTGAGGACACGAAAAGGATGAAATTTCGACCGTAATAATAGAGATCCACTGTGAAGTGTTGGAGGGAATGAAGCTTGACGGGAAGTCCTTCACATTGGCGCCGGCGTGGAATGAAGGTCCCGGCCGAATAGTCTGCCGACCGGTGTACCAAGAGGTGGCCGGGAGGGGATTGCTCTTAAATCGATGAACGCCCGGCAGAGAGCGTGAGACAGATCAGGGTTGGCCACGAAATAACCCAGAGAGAGGATTAACGACCCAGAAGAAGAGAAATTATGACTCTTTGAACGACCGTAGACAGCACTATGTATTTACAAAGGCTTTGAGTCCGAAGCGGCGCGATTCAAACGAGCAAACAACGCGCGGCAGTGTAAAAGCTCTCCAGGCGTCCTTATAAGGCGGCTGCGGGTGGGTCAAAAGAAAAGTGAGGTGCGGAAAAAGAAGTCACTTCGCGGTTCATCAACACGCGTACTACGAATCAATACCATGCGTTCCTCTCACGCAACTCATCATCGGGGAGTCAAACGTGTGCACATGCCAGGGGGGATGTAAAGGGCTGCAAAAGGGGAGCGAAGGGGGGGACTAAAGCGTGAAGACCAACTCCGTGGCAACAGATTGCCTTGAGAGAGGGAAAAATTGAGAACACAGCGAAAGTAAAAGGAAAAAGAAAGCGAGCCACAGAAGAATTCAAAAAACCCAGGAGAAGAATTACAACCGCGATCAGATAGCCCGTTAAGCGTAATTGTACTTACGACATCGATAGAGAGACGGACAGAACAGGCTGGAGGCAATTCGCGCGGACACGATTAGCATAAGGGGCGGAGTCGCTCTCAAACGGAAGAAATCATACGAACATGACGGCGAAGACATGGGAGGACTGAAAGATGCGGAAGAAAGGGGTGACAATCACTGACGGGAAGTTAAGTGACACGCGTCCGCTACATCATTTCCGCATCACGGGCACGTCCGCCAAAGGGCATCCATGTGGGGGTGTCCTGCGGCGTGAAACAAAAACCGCAAAGGTCAGCAAACTATGGGGACATCACCGCCAGGAGGTAAAGGGAAGGGGGACGCGCAAAAAAGGGAAAGGCGGACAAAGGATCACCTGCTTGTGCGCGGCTCGCTCCAGCACGGAAGTATGCGATCTCTCGAACAAACAGAAGTCGAGTAGTGCGGCACGACAATCTCAGGAAGAAAGAGAGAGAAAGAAAAGAAGGGATATACGAGGAACATGATAGTGCGCGCCTCGCCCCAAACACACTGACGAGGAAAAAAAAGAAAAACTCGAAGTACTCAAGGAAAGAGGGCAGGGTGATTGTGGATTAAAAAAAAAAAAAAAAGGGTTCCTTAGGGCAGTCACCTGCCGAAGCGAGATTTTTTCAAAAAAAGGAGTGGGCCGCAGTCGAAAATCAGAGGGACAGAGCGATACCTCAATTTTCTTAGGTGAAGGGGGCAAGGAACTCGGGCAGATGACCCAATGGCAATGTCGGACAAAATCGGAAAGAGAACGTGAGATTCTCGTCTGGGTCCGCTAGTGAAGTCCGAGAACTGGAGGGGTGTACGCACCTGAACGGCGAGGAGCCGAGTCCAAAATAGATCGGATCGGCGTCAAAACGAAGTGCGAGACGAAGGCAAAGCGATGAAGTGCTACTGGAGCGGAAGAGACTACCAACACGCGCACTGTAATGCGGGAGAGCCCAAAGAAAGGGTTTTTCAGGGACCAGTCCTATACGTCCCTAAACGGAATCAATCCTTTCATAGGATATCCCTCGAAAGACTTGGTCTACGGTTGGCGGAAAAGGGCAATAATTATAAGAAAGAAAGACACGATCAGAAAGATACTTGGGTTGAGGTCGTACATCAAAGAGGGCCAAAAAACAAATCCCGGTTGGATAGAAAATCTATGAGGTGGCGCATTGGGGGGCACATATTGGTGCTGTCAGAGTCGTTTTGGGTGATGAAGACAATCACGGGGAGTTACATGGGGAGAGAAAAAGAAGATTAACGGGCGGCATAGGGGAGGTCGAATCTCCTGCGCAAAAAGGTCTTGGTACCCGGGGTTATGACAACGTCCCAGGCACAAAAAATCTTCAAACAGCTTGAAGGAGCTCCTTAAACTTGCGTAAACTGGATCCCCCACCCCACCAAGGGGTCAATCCCAAAAACGTAGAGGGCAACGTTTGTAGGTTGCCCCCAATGGGCCCCAGCTGAAATTTCTGGCGCAGGGCCAAAGTCTGCCGAGGGGTGCTGACAGGGGCCGACCGGAAACCGAGCCACGGCTATACTCGTGAGAGGAGAAACAAAAAAAGGACTAGACACTATCATCCAAGCTCTATGAAAACCAGGGCAGTCCTGTTTGAACGGCCGAGACTGGGACGTCTGTGGAGTACAAACAAAGTCTACGGGTTTGTTGTGCGAGGTCTCTTCGGAGGCACGGAGAAACTTACGATCGAAGGAAGAAAAAGGGGGTTTCCTTTGCCGTCTTATTTGAGTGATGTGTGACTACGCAAGCGGGTAATGACTGTCATTTCCAGCAAAAGTTCCCCACGGACAGGCAAAACACAGCAAACCTCTGATCCCCAACGTCTTACTATGCTTCCGGTGGTTACAAGTTAAGAAAAGGGCCAGGGTTAAAATTTTCGTGATAATTTACGGGACCTCGGGAGCTTCATTGTTCCATGTTTGCCTAATTGCTTAACCTTGCTTTCTATTAGAGGCCCGAGGTCACAGATCGACAGCTCTCATGAAGAGCAGATGAAAGGAGGCAGGAGTCATGACGCGACGGAAAGGCCATTGACCCCGTAGACGAGGTATTGTCCGATGACGCCGAATCCTTTCAATCTTAGGGTAGTCGTGGTAGAAAGGAGAAGTCATGGCTATGGCGCGAGGACGGAGCCAAGGTGGGCTTGGAAAAACAACGGGGGCACGCTTTTGACTTGTAGTGACGGAAAGGACAGTTTGGGCAAGGAAAGATCCAAAAAAAGTGGTCCGGTGCGGGGAAAAGAAAGAAAAAGCGCGTAAGTTCGACAGCAAGGTTAAGTCATTATCAAAGTTGACGGGGAACTCAAAAAAAATCGCCGACGGCGCGTCGCGGGTATGGAAGTCTGAGAAAAGGTATAACGTCACCGCCGAAAGGGAGAAGCTACATCAGGTTTAGGTGGAGACCGGCGAATGCAACAAGGTCATCATGCTTGCAGAAAGTGATAGAACACAGAAGAGGAGACCCTCGAAATCAAAAAACAGCGGGGACGGTGCGCCTGGCGAGAAAAGAAGGAAAAGTCAATGTGGAGGGGGAACTCCGGCAAGCTAGCCCGCGGCTACGGGGTGATTATTCCTCGGGACACTAGGCTCCGCCGAAAATCAAAGGAGAGCTGTCGGAATCGTCTCGTAAGGGCAGGAGCCTCGTTGGGGCGAAAACTAAAGGCACCTGAAAGAAGAGAGGTTAAAACAGGGGACCACGTGGGGGCGCCTAGGGCGGGGAATAGAAGAGAAGGGCATTGGTCAATGCCGAGAGCGCCAGAACACAAAACTTATATGGGGAAAAGAGAGAATATGGAAGAAAAATTCGTGGATTGCCTGAGGAGAAGCTCGATTGAAAACATCGTGAAATCATGTCTGTGAAATAGCAGCGCGCACAAGTCCCATGCCCTTCCCACGAGCGATGTGCCGGGGGGACTCGGTCACGGTTACTCACATAAGCCTCGGGTTCATCCAGGCCTCCGTAAAGGGGCGTGGGGGGGGGACGACTCGGTGCGGCCAAATACTTACCGGGGCACTAGGGAAGGAGCGGCGGGGCCAAACTCGGGGATCATTTGGGCAAGAGCGACAGTCGGGACTAGATCACGTGAAGGGAATGCCTGAAGGGCAAGGGCATTCGCAGGGGGAACCTAGCCAACATGCCGTACGGGGAAATGTGCACTGGAGATGTGACGGGTGGGGTCGACAAGGTCAGGTCAGAAAACCACGTAGCCAATTAAGAGCTGACGGCGCTGGATGACGAACCCTTCAACGAAAAGGGCGAATCGGCATGAAGAAAAGAGCGCAGAGGGGGAGAAAACCATCACCGTAAAACATTTGGCGAACGTAAAAAAGCCGCAGCCTTGGCTTAACGGGGAACACTTCAAAACAGCACGCTTTTCAATAGCAATGGAAGGACCGAGTTCCCACGATGATCATGTCCTAGGAAACAAGACCACACACGCTTCAAGACAGCTCTAAAAAGGGGAGAGGCAAGAAGAACCACTAACGACACCTATGAGGGGGAAGAGGTGCGCGCCTCTTCAGCAGATAGCTGATGGGAACGCGATACCCCGACGCGGGAAGCAGACAGGAGAGAGGGAAAAAGCAGAAGGTAGCGTCGGATAGGTAATGAAAGCGCAAGAGTGCGTAGGCAAATGTCTCAATCCCGGCTACAAACCCTGGAAAACATGAACGAGTGGCAATCAGAATGTTGAGGAAACCGAAAGCGCTGGAAAAGGACATTCCACATCCAACCGCCAAAACGCCGTGCATAGCGGTAAGCGACAAAGCCAGAGGCAGGAGTGTACGAGGATCGAGCACAGAAAGGGAAACCAAAACCGGCGAAGTAAAATAAGAGGGCACGCTTTAGGAGAGAGGAGTAGGTCGCGGAAAATGGTGCAAACTAGAGCCCTGGAGGCAACAACTTGAATAGATGTGTGAGACCGCTCAGACAACGCCGCCATCGGAAATAAGAAAAGGAGATGTCGTCAAAGAAGGAAGAATGATAGCGACGGAGAGATAATGGCAGCCTTAAGCAAGAAGATCAATGGGCTGGGGTTGGACAAGAAGGTTGAAAAAGCCGATTGGAGCAGTGGCCGTCTATTTAGGGACGACATAAGCCACACAGGAACAAAAAACGAAAGTGCTCAAACCAGTCATGAAACCCCCGGAAAAAGAGAAAACAGAGGGGTGGACTTCGGAACACAACAGAGATGAAGACCGAGAAAAACCGTGGGGGAGTAACCGTATAGAGAAGTGACGCGAACTCAGGAAAGCCGTCTAAACAAGTAGATATCACACGGCGACGTAAAGGAAAAAAGAGCACCGTGGTACAAGAAGGAAAAAGGAAATGATCAGGGACAAACAACGGGCCGCGCTGCTAAGAAGAATTGTGAAAATTCCGCGTGGTATTCCCTGAACTCGTAGAAAAGACTACGAACCAATCCCCATCGCAGGGCCTCGTTCGGGGGGACGCATCGGTCACGCAGGGGAGTGGACGTCCGGGAAGGAGTTCAAGGAAAAACCTCTCCGGTAACAGAGGGAAAAGACGCCCCGCCGAAAAAAAGGGCCGTGATTACGGGACGAGACTTTTGACCCGACCAAAAGGACACTCGGCGCCGCCGCGGAAACCATCTATGCGGGAGCCTCGGCGGCGTGCATAAGTGTAAAGGACCAAAATGAATCTTAGTAAAGAGACCGCTGGGGCAAGGAACAAGAATCACAATGTAAAGGTGGCAAGATGTGTGAAGGCGAAAGGAATCCAACGTACAGAGGATAAAATCACACCAGGTAGGGTATCTCTAAAAAAAAACGGATGGAGTGGAGAGGAGACAATCAAGGGGTTGAGATGAAGGAACGGACAACTGATTTCGCGAAAAAGGGACATTTGATAGCAGACGTAAAGGGTGATTGTAGGCGGGCCAGCATGCCAGGAGGAGATTTTTCAAAAAGAAGCATGTTTGGCGCAGTCTTCTACAATACGTCAGATGTCCGACGCCCATTGCGAATCCGGGGAGGGTTCTTCAAGGCGGAAAAAAGAAGATTGATGACGAACGAAAGACAGAATAAAGGCGGAATCAAAAGAGAAGGTGAGGGGATCTTTGACGGAGGGGCAGAAGCGGCCCGTTGGTCCGATGGAAAGTAGGCGTCAGACGAGGTAACGGAAAAAGACAAAAGATCATAAGCGATAAAGGAAGAATGGGCGAGCGGAATAAGCTGGTGAGGGGCGCCACGCTGAAGCGAGCGAGCCAATAGTAACTACGGTGGGCAAAGCCTGTTGAGACGGAAAGGAAGTAATTGAGGACCCACCGCACGGACGAAAAGCGGCCTTAGGTGCAGGGGCTCATGTCTATAACGAAATCTAGTTCGAACTAGCTCTTCCCGAGACCAAGGAGGGGGGTCAGAGGGGTTGGCGGGTCGCAGAGGAGTATTGGTATCGGGATCGGGGGCAGCGCCAAGCGGACGGAAAAACTCCTAGTCGAGAAGGGGGGTACAGGGAAATTGTCCAGGGAAAGAGTTCCGGTTGTGTTCCTGACATCCAACGACACGTTCTGACAAAGGTCGGGTCAGAAATGAGACGCAGGGCCGGGCAGAAAGGGACCGATAACACTGGAGGCCCATCGTGGATGCGGGGTTTCAACCCGCTCGTTGAAGACCAGTTCCACGTCTTTTGCAATATGACGTCGGGACAGCATGGCACGGTAAAGGCCGCGCAATAGTCACAGGCCTTCTTGGTAGGGGGACCTGACCGCCAGCCATAATCTAAGAGCGCTGGGGGGGGCGGGGAAAGGTAAGTCGATGGGTGCAGAGCAAGTTAACGACACAGAATAGCCAAGGAGACCGAGCGAGGGATGGGGAGAACAACCTGCGGGACACTGGCCCGCGACGAATCAGAGAAGAGAGGTCCTTATTAACAGGGGCGAAAACTCGGGAAACGGTGGGGGATGAAGCGAGTCGGAAATTTTGTTGGCTAAGCTCGGGGCTGTCGACCGGGAGGCGGACAGCGAACGAAGTAGGAAAAGCCAGCGTTGGAATGTTGAGGGGGAAAATGGGGACGATGAACAAAGGCAAAGACGGGGCGATGTTGGGGAAAAAAACTTAGGGGGGGAAAATCGCGGGCGAGAAGACAGGTGAGCCAACGGGAGGCCAGGTTGCAGTGGTTATTCCGAACCGACCAGCAAGAAGCACGGCAGTGGTGACATAAAAAGAGGAGGCCTGGCATCGGCACCCGAGAATTTCAGGCGCTATAGTATACGAGAGAGAACATCCTGAGGAGCAGGTGCTGTTCCACAGCTTGGGGGGCCGATCCCCTCTGAAACGGGAGGGAGAATCACCGTTGCATGCGGGCTGAATACGGGATCTGCCCCTCGTGGCGGGAAGGTGACAGTGACGCCTGTCGGCGGAGTCACTGGGGAACAATTTTGTTCTGTCGATGACACTATGAAATGAGAATAAGGAAGTGGTGCGAAGACCAAGGGGAGCCAAGGGAAGTGATGAACTCGGGCTCTGGGGCCGGGTTGAACACCTAAACAGACTGTCGAAAAGTGTTGGTAGAAAAGCCCCCGCCTGAAAAAAAGGGGGGTTGCCGGGTACAAGCCTGGTAAGCCCGGCCGCAGAGGGGAGGAAGCCGTAGGCGCGGACGTGAGTTGTCTCAGCGAACGAAGGGAGAACAACAAAGACATGGACCATGTTGAAAATTTTGTCAAACGACACGGCAGAAGACGGAAAAAGAGATGGGCAAAAACGAATCGTTGCCTGTTTCGGACGGCGATGCACTGAGAAAATCGTCGTCAAAAAAGGGATGGGGAAGACTCGCCGGTCAAAACTGATTACCAAAAACTCGTAACTGTCAGGAAGAAGGAGCAAAAATTCGGCCACGTGGAGAGGACGTCGTCCGGGGGCAACAGCGAGGACCAGCAGAGAGGCCTTAAGGCGGAGATGAACACCAGTTGAGAGTCCCGTCCGTGCAACCGCAATCGTAAAGCGGTGAATTTCAAACGAGGGGCTTTCTAGGAGTCCGAGGAAAAACCCACGTGAATTTAACGGGCAAAACGAGAGACATTTGAATAACACAAATATCACGAAAGAACCAACGCGGATTAGGGGGAGAGAAGAGTCGGCGGCAATGAAGAAAGGTTGGATTTGCCCTCACCGGCCCTCAACTCTCCAAAGGAACACCTCGGGAAAAATGTCTGTTCCATTCAAGAGGCTCGCCACAAGCCACTCACAGGGCAAACCGGATGGCCGGTAAAGAAGATCCAGGGATGTCTCCTGCAATCGGGGTGCAAACTCTAGGGAGAAAAGAACTTCCTGAAGGGTAGAAAAAGAAGCTATGTGCAGGCGAAGACGTAATGACCGTGGCAAAAGGGTGGCGCGATCGGCAAAACTGTCGCGGGGGGTTGGGCATCGAGTGTAAGACGCTGGGCCTCATCACTGGGTCGGCCTCCGCCAAGCAATGCGAACCGGGTCAATAAGTGGCGGGGTCGCCGAAAAAAGTCATGTGAAGTTTAAAAACAAATTTTTCAAGGAAAAAGAAGGTCTTCGAAGCGGCGGGAGCCGAAAGGGATGACGACCAAAACGGAAAGTGCGAGATGAAAGCATCCCAGAAGCCCGCAAAAACTTAACAAAAAAAAACGTGTGCGGAGACTAAAAACGGAGAATACGTGGCGGCGCAGACCCTAAAAGCGACCCGTGGTTTTCCAGACACCGGGGGTGAAGCGAATTAGGGGACCCACGCATGAGCGTTCCTCTTCTGAAGGAAAGGGAAACAGTCCCATTGAAAAAGGCTACGATTGAAAAACAAAAAAAATTTGAAAAAGCCGAAATGAATGCGAAGAGGAATTTTTCATCAAGCTTGGATCACGAGGAGAGATACTGAATAGGTCGTCTACCAGAAGAGGTTAAGATCCAAATCATAAGCGGCAGGGCAACATCAGTGCGGACGTACGATAATTCCCGAAAACGTTAAGGAGACAAGCCGGGAACCGAGGATCACAAAAGGCGAGAGCAAGATTCAATATAGGGTGAGCAGGAACAGCCTGTGCGGGGAAAATCAGCAAATACGAGAAAAAACGCAGTTCGAAGTCGCAGTTCGAGAGGGGACCCGATGCCGACCCAAAATTATCAAGGATCTGATCACGTGCAGGGAAGCCGCTAGGGGTACGCGGATTGACTGCCCGCTTGGTGTGGACAGGAGGATGGTATCTAAGTGGTTCGATGCCACCGGCTCTCCCGGGGCTCTATTTGGGGAGCTCGGACGGGATCACCCGCAGGGGAAGGTCTACACTCCAATCACCGGAGGTTGGGCGTCTGTGCCAAAAGGCCAAGCTGTAAGGCTGTAAAGGACACTATCTTCTCTTCCAAACGCAAATACAATCGAAGAAGACAGATCACGACTGAGTGGCGGGGGTTGCAACCGCCGCAGCATTCGCCGGGTAGGCGGGGAAAAGTGGTCAAGCCGAGGCATACTAAGAAAGAGCACGTGATGTTGAAGAAAAAGAAAATGCAGTACATCACGCAGAGATGAATGGAAGCCTCAGCAGCTTGAGGGGATAAATTATCGGGAAGATGCCGACCGATAGGGAGAAAAACTGGAACCGGCAAGAAACAGCTGGACCGTTAGGTATTGAAGAGAGTGGAACTCAACCCACAAGGCGCAAACAAAAAGAGGAAACGGCTTGGTAAAATAGCGGAAAAACGGCCGATGGAAATTCGACTC
>Ga0179593_1651985_pt1 | contig 18891 bp, 21 predicted proteins | sample CZODoug2_1_08_16_FD_185931 | JGI IMG/M metagenome (GOLD analysis project Ga0179593, IMG submission 185931) | Vadose zone soil fungal communities from Angelo Coast Range Reserve, California, USA - CZODoug2_1_08_16fungal (PacBio error correction) | ecosystem: Environmental > Terrestrial > Soil >...
TTTCCTCGTGGTCAAGCTGAGCACTTCTTAAAATATCCCTTCGCGGGGGGGGCACATTTTGAAAGAAATCTTTCAATTATTACGTGTTTTGAAAAGGTAGCAATCGACGGCCGAGGAAAAATTCTTTCTGGAGGAGGTAGTAAACAAAAAAAAAAAAGGTCCCCAATGTTGGTGGGAATCACAAAAGAGGAAATCTTTGAAGCTTTGGGAAGTTCAACACCGCCGAGGGAGAGGGGACCTGAGGAAGCTTGTTATTTTTACAGGGGGATCACCTTCGGTAGAATATGGGGAAGAAGAATCTCTTCCCTGAAAAGTGTCAAAAAATAGGGGAGGAATCTAGAATAAAACGGCCAATAAAACTTGCCCAAAGAGACAATGAAAGGGAAGGGACTCCACCGAAAGACTCATCTCCGGAATATTCTCTTTGGTGTCTTCTGGGGAAAGATGTCACTTTGAGGAAGGGGCACTCAGGGCAAGGGGGGGGCAAAATTATGGCCTTAGGGTCACCTTAAAGGGAAAAAAACATAGGTTCGGGAAAGGGGGGGCACTTTCAGGGAAAAAAACACTGAGACGGAAAATGGGGTCTGGCAGGGACATCAAGGGTATGCATGGGGGGTCGTGCACAAGGGAAATTTCTTGAAACCGGAAATCTATTCTCTGTGAGGGGCTACGAATCGAAAACCTTCAGTTCCGCGGGTTTTATTGCAGTTTGGTTCCTCCCGAAGACTTTGGGGAGGACGTATATATGAAACGCAAGGGGGGGGCTCTGCGAGAGTCTGAAAGTGACACCGGGATTTGGAAAAGTCATTTTGGAAAAAAAAATAAAGGAAAAAGGGGAATAACACTCCCAAAAAACCCTCGGCAAACGTGGGGAAATTTGCTTCTTTCGGGAAAGTCTGAGGGAAGTGAAGAAGCTGGGGTGGGTGACCTTCATAAAAAAGGGAAAGAAAGATTACTAAAAAAAAAAAAAGAAGAAAATTTCTGCAAAAACTTGAATCTGGCAACAGAGGTTCCCCGGTGCCCGGTCGTCGTCGGGGTTGCAATGGGGAAAACCCTTCTCGGCAGACCTCGTTTAGGGGGAACTAGGAGGGTAGAAGGCTGGGGGAGAGGAGGGACATGTGCGCGCAAAGGAAGCAGGGTGGAAGGGCCCCTCCTACGGCAAAGTGGAAGGGCCGGAAGAAAAGGACGGACCGGGTGGGAAAGGGGGGGCGGTTGGGAACTACTTTACGCGGGAGGGGTAAAATCCTGCTTTTCCTCAAGGGGGAGTCCATAAAGTGGAAGGGTCCTTCCCTCTGACATTAGGGGTAGTCAAGCTTCCAAAGATAAAACATTGCCCCTGTTCATTTCACAAGAAGCTTTCCCTCAGGGAAAGAACTAGGGGGAATTAATCAAGCATAAGGAGGGGTTCTCTTGAGGCTATTGGAACTTCTGATGTCAGTCGTCCCTAACGAAACTTAGAGGGTCCCCCGAGTTTCTCATCACTTAGAATAAAAGTTCACCCTCTTCTGAAGAAAGGTCTTCAGTAGGGGTCCCATAGTTCTGGCGGGAGTTTTCCGGACACACCATCTCAAGGTATGAAAGAGGAAAAAATTTGACAAAGGGGGTAATTGTGGACCTCTACGTCGAAAGAAGAGGGGTTTCTAAATTTCGGTCATTCCAAGGGGCATTAAAAAAATTCTCTTTTGCCGTCAAAAACGCGCTGGAAAAGTCCAACCCGTATGCTCCGGGGAACGACACATGGTCACTGGGGAAAAGGGGGACTGCTGGAAAAAGGGTGAATTCTTCTACGTCGAAAAAAAAAAATTAAACACTCCGGGGATCTTCGTGTTGGGAGGAAGAAAGAAACTTCACGAAGACCACTCGGCGAAGCCCTACGGACGTCGCGTCTGCTGGGAAAAAAAGCCTGACACCAAATGGACCTTGAGGCGATTCCGACGAAAAAAAGGGGGAAGAGATCCACAAAGAGAATGGTAAAGGAAAACTACCTGGGGGAAGGTTCCTTGCCGTCCCAATGGCGGGGTTTCCATAGATACTATTCTTTAGATAAAAGCGGACTGAGATGTGAGAAATTTAAAAGGGAGCACCTCGGAACGAAATCCACCGGGAAAGAGGGAGAACTTACCGTAGGGGTGTACGAGGAGGGTGAAACAGTAGGCATGAGTAATTCGGGGGGGGTGTGGGGAAAAGTTTTATTGAAGTACTTTGAAAATAAAAGGCCACCAGGGGGGTCATTTCAAAAGGTTACGAAGAATTCCAAAAAAGTCCAGAAGTGAGCTGGCATCAGAAGATCAACAAAACAAAGGGGGGAGAGAGAGGAAAAAACTCACTTGTGTGAGGGCACGGGACCTGCTCGTTAACGAAAGGGGCCCTGTCGAAGGGGGGGGGCAGCTGAAGTCCTGCAAGCACCCCAACCAGCGAATATTGTGGCAGCTTTTCTAGACGAAAGTTCCCAATCTCTAGGTCCGGCGCGGGAGTGCACAGATCCTCTTTGGAAAAGATGAAAGAAAATTCCACACATCAAGGGAGGAGAAGAAGAGTCAGGGGGTCTTTAACTGCCTGGGGGGGGGGGGGGGGGGGTTTTGCGGGGAAAATCAACATTCAGTCCTCGAAAAAAAAAGAATGGGCCCATCGGAATAAAAAAGTTTTCTTGACTGACATAGGCGGTCCGCCTTCCCTCCTTAAAGGGGGGGGAAAATGATTTCTGCCTTTTCGGGGTGTTTTAGGAAATCTACTAACTGCGGGGGGAGAGAACCGGAGGGGGGAAAGTTTTACGTTTATACCCGAATAAGCATCATAATTGGAAAAGGGTTTCTCCAGAAGGGGGGAAAGGTAAGGCAAAAGTGTTGACCAATGCGTGGGGGAGTAAGCCTTCGGGGGTCTCGACTTTTCACTTGAAAATTCGATACAGGAAAAGCGCTGTTACAATTCTAACCGGAAACCAAATGAAAGGAGGCGGTAAATTTCTCCACACCGGGGTAGACTTACGGGAAAAAAAAGGTCCGAGTGTCAGAGGAGACCCGTCCGGGGGAGGGGTGGGGCGGGGAACCCACTGGGGGGGCTCGGGAAAAGAGCTTTTAAAGCGAAACGGGTTTGAAGGGTGGTTTCTGGAGGGGGGGAAGATTACTTCCACGGCTGTGTCCAGTAAAGGATGTCTTGGAGCGGATTCTCCTTGGGAATCTTTCAAGAGAAAAAAAAAGCACCTTTCTCTCATAGGGGGGGTTGGGAAGGGCAAAACCGCAGTAAATAAAGGGGTCAAGGTTTAACCTTTCCCGTAAAAAAAGGCAGGTTCCGCCGGAGAGGCCCTCCGAAGGGGTAAGGACCCTCGGTTAACGCGGAGGGGGAAGAACTTACACCGAGGGGAAACGGGAGGCTGTGGGGGAACTTCGGAGGGGAGGCTGAACTAAAATTTGGGGGTCATTGGGGGGTTCTCCCTACCAGAAAGCAAGTACCCCTTCCTGAGAAAAGAGAAGGTTTATTCCAAAATAAAGATACGCTTAAAAAAAAGGCCTATCACTGCTTCCGATAGAAGGGGGAAGGTCTTGGCCGGCAGAAAAAACTACCGGTTATCAACCTGAAAAGCCCGCTTCGGGGGGTTTCCTGGAAGGAAGGGCAGAACGGTTATTCATCATATCTTAAGAAGAAAGGGGGAGATTCACTCCAGTATCGGCAGCAACGAGACCTTGTCCACGTGACACGGAAGTGAAGTGAAAGGGGGGGGTGCAGGGTTTTTCAAGGCCTCCGGGTCTTACATCCCTGGTCATCACAGTGCATCTAGAAAAAGAGGGCCTGATCAGAAAAGGGTGCCTTTCTCGAGAGGGACCACCATTTAGGGGGGCTTTGAAGAACAAAAAATCCCCATTAGTCTCTCTTGGAACACTTCCCTCTGTGGGAGGGGTGTCGTCTTCGGATTCCCGCCTAGGGGTACTTGGGGTGAATACAAATCTAAGGCGAAGTCTGGGGGAAGGAGTTCTACTCTGCAAAATTCGGAAGACATCCCAAAATAGGGCCTTCCGTCGTCCTTTTTCCAATTTTCTTTTGAAGGGGATCCTTTTTGAAGGGAGAGTACTGCCCCGCATTTATGCGAAGTAGCAGGGTTGCCCAGAATATTTTCGAAACCGCTTGCCGTCGTCCTCCAGGTTCCATCGCCCAAAACCAGCGACCTCGTCCAAAAATTATGGTCCAGGGGGGGGTGTAGGGGTGGCTGTTATTCCGACGGTGCCCGAAGGGGCTTTTGGACTGCGGTGAAGGGGAAATCGGAAGGGGTGCCAATGACTTTACCGGAAGCAGGGATCAGAAAAGAAAGGAACTTGCCTTCTCGGAACCGACTCAGTGCACCTCGGGGGGCCATGAGTTTTGGGAGGGGGGGGGCATAAAAGTGTCCATCTTTAGTCAAAGGCAACCACAGTTCCTTCCGGGGGGGGGAAGATCGACCAGGGGCTACGAGGAATTCGATAGGGAGGGGGGCACACAGAAAAAGTCTCTGAGGATCGATCTGGGACCATGATTCAAAAAAACTCATTTTCTGAGGAAAGAAGTTTCGAAGGGACAACTAGTGAACTTAGGGAAAAAGGTTATAGAAGGAGAGCTTTGAGAAGGGGAGCTTCTCTGAAACTCGCAGAGGCCAAAACGCGGGCTTGTCTTAAGGTTTAACTTTTACTAAGAAAATACCACACCCACGGAAGGAGGGGGGGCAAGAAGGACTCCTCCAGCGCGTCAGAAATTTTTCGAAATCTTCTAATTTCGGATAATGGAAAACCTACGAGGGGACTCTAAAAAAGAAAAATTTGCCCGACTGCTTGGCATCGATATCGACAAACTTGATTGACGAGAGTCTTTGGAGGGGGAAAAGGGGTTCACAAGAGCATTCTGGGAGTTTTTGGGAAAAGCAGTCAAAACTAATCGACGGAAAAAAAAAAACGTCGTTCTTTTCTAGGGGGAAAAAAAAAGTAAGGGAACGGGTTTGTTCGAGCTCCGAAGGCCCCCTGGGCGCCCGTGATGGACTACTTCAGCAACAAACTCGGGGGGACCGAAAAGTTCCTGGGGTTTTGAAACGGGGGACTTCAATTAAAGGAAACATCGGGGGATACTTCTGCATCGAGGGGGTAGGGGAAAACGCAATCCTGGAAGAGAGGGCTTTCACCAAGGCCAAATCTAACGCGGGGCAGCCCTAGGGGTACCTCCACAAACCAAGAAGGATCTTAGAGGAATATTCTCTTTTCTTCTGAGGGCACTTGGGGGAGGATTCACTAGGACAAAATGGTTTTGCATTCAGGGAAAACTCACTACCTAGGGGAGGGGAACAAGGAAGATTTCCAGAAAGGCTATGGTGGTCGCCGGGGACCATCCGTTCAAGGAAAGTATCTCGGGACTGTCAGAGTGGAAAAACTGGCCCGGTTATGAGGAAAAAGCTATTCGCCTGGAAAAGAAGTCTACTAATCGTCCGGTCAGAACAAAAGATCATTTGGGATTCAGGGGGATTCCCGGGGACTACCTTTGGGGTCTCTGGTAGTAAAGAAAGGGGGCTCTGCCCGGTTTGTCTCTATTGGGATGTTAAGGTACCAAAACCCGGGGGGATCATTTGGGGTGGAACATCACTACTTCATGGGAAAAAAAATCTTCCGGAGGAACTTTTCTTCGGGGTCCTATCTTGTCGTAGAAATCTATACAGGGGAGAAGATGGATTCCCCAGGGAAGCAAAGCTTTAAACTTAAGGACACACAGAAGGCTTAGAGGAACCCTGTGCCGGGGACAGGTACTCCTAAAGAGGCCAGAAGAATTTTCTGGAGGGAAAAATGTCTTCAGAAACAATCGCGTGGGAGAAGCGTACCATTTGTGAGGGGGTTCTTAGGGGGGTGCTCACCGGAACCTTTTGATCTTCCCAAAGGCCGGTGTCACGCGAAACTCAAGGGGAAAATTTGATGTCCGTGGAACCCCGCTGGTAGGGGACTATTTCCGGAGCAGGGAAGATTTTCGTAAGCGGGGATACACATTACAAAGTGCATTAGGCGTGACGAAAGGGCCTATTATTCATGACCTATGTTGAGGGGAGAGGGGGGCCCTCATCCGTTCAGAGACCTACGCTCGAGGGGGGAAACCTCTGCTGTGGTAAGAAATTCTACAAAGGAAGAAAGCACCCTCTTCTCGGGGGAGGATCTCCAAGGAAGAGGCTAAAACGGGGAAATCCTCAACAACCCAGCAAAGGGATTTAAGAACAAAAAGGGAAAAACCTGGCCCTAAGAATTTGGGAAGTGTCTCACTTTCGGAGAACAAAACTCGACTGGCCCCAAATGGGAATCGGGTCAGAAGAAAAAAAAAGAAGAAGTCCTACTCCTTGAGGCCGCTTGAATGGCTCGAGGGCCTAAGTCTACCTAAAAGGCCTGAAGAATTTTAGGCTCAATTCTCTTTCCGCCTTACTGGACGTCTCCTACCCCCTTTGCAACCCCGTACTCTTTTTATAGCCTTGGGTGGTGTTACGGCAGGCTAAGTCACGGCCCAGCAGGTTTCCAGGCGAACCAAGAAAAAAAAGTCGTCGGCGTTAGAAAACGGCCGGGCAGAACCTTGCTCGTTGACACTTGGGAAAAAGCCCCTCAGGGACCTCCGGGGAGCTTAAACGGCCCTTTATACCGAAGATTTTCCATGAAGAAAGAGGGGGTCGGGGGAAGGAAGTTTCTCTTCCCGGAAAATAACTCGAGAAGGGCTCATCTTATTGGGGGGGGCTGCAGTTCTCACAGGGGGGCCCTCTTCTAACTACGAAGGGTAACGAGGGGACCGCAAGGGGGTATCTCGAGGGAGGAACCGGAGGAACTCCCCGGCCGAATGCAGAGATTGGGGTTGCTGTTTCTTAAGGGGAAGTCATCTGGCGGGCCTCCCTCCTCTTGAGGGAACTCCACAATCCTTCCCTGGGGGGGGCCTTTCCTCTAATCAACAACACCCCACTAAGGGGGGGAGAGGTCTTTTAAAGAAAAAGAAAGAACCTCTCTGTTAAAGTTAGGGACTAAAGGATAGTTCTTTCGGAGGAACTGAAGGGGGGGATAAGTCCTCTAAATACATACCAAAAAAACCAGTCATCTTTATGGCTGGGGGGGCATCTACCTGAAAGGGGTGCAGCTCTTGCTGGATGGAACGTCGTAAGTGGGGGGTCTTATCCATTTGCAGAAGTTAAGTGCAGGCCAAGCGGAGATGCCCTATCCGAGAGTGTGGGAGAAACTTGACCCCGATCCATTCAGTAGGGGGGGTTAAAACTGTGCCCAGCGGGGGGGGGACGTTAACCATTACTTCGGGAAGGAGGGGGCCGAATGAGGGTCCTCCGCAATGATATGCGAAGTGGGGGCTGCGGGAAATTGAACTCAAAAAGCCCAAAAGGTCGTTTCTGTCGGAACCGTTCTTTCTTCTCATTAGTACTATGCTTCTTCCCAGATAAAGCATCGCCAGTGAACTTTTTTGGGAGAGACTCCGAAGGAACCCTCAGCAACTTTCCAAGGGGAGGGGCCAGGAAGAATGTAGGTCAAGTCACTGGGGTTGGACAGGGTCGGAAAAGTCGCGTTGAAAGAAATGGATAGACCCATATCCCAAGGGGGGGGAATTCTGGTGTGCTTTCTCCACCCTATCGCCTGGGGAAAGGAAAGGGTGAACACAAGGGACTTTTTCCTAAAAAGTACCCTAGCATTGTGGTGTGCGGCTTAAAGGGAACATACCAGAAAAAAGGAAGAGTCCTGTCTAAACCGGGGACTACTGAAGAAGACGTTTTCGGGGGGATTTCTTGTTTGTGTCTGATATACTTCCAAAAAAACTCTTTTCCCTTGGAGGTTTCGGGGGGGGTACGGGGGGGGGGAAACCTGAACCGGATTAGCCCTTCATCGGCCCATCTTCCATTCAACACTTCGGTCCTCTCCTCGGGGGGGAAGTCTTAGTCACGCAATAAAAGTTGAATTTACACCCGGGGGAAAAAAATGACCTAAAATCTAAAGAGCTTTAATTAAAAGGATCTTTAAAAGGGGGGGGGGGGGAACATCGGGGGGTTCCAGCCTTAGGCACACCGAACCAAGAATCCTTTTCGGGGGGGGTCCAAATCGTTGGGAAAGCAAGAAAGTTTTTGCAGTTTCGTAAAAATCGACAACGTCAAAGTAAGAGCTTCACAGGGTCGACGGGGGGTTCCATTCTATAACCAGGAAAATGCGTCGCTTTCAAAGGAGGAGAGCCGAAGAAGGAAGATTCGGCCAGAATTATCACAGAGGGAAAAAAGCCCCAAGGGAAGGGGACCTGTTGTTCCAGGGGTGGCCGGTGAACAAAAGGGGAAAAGAAGATCTTCGGGCCGAAGTAGGCACTCACAGGGCCCACCTCCTCCCATTCAAAGGGAAAAGGGAACGATTTAGGGAAATGCCGCGTGGAAAAAATGACGACCGCGACCATCAACTTCCTCTATCACAAAAGGGGGGGAAAAAACGTGCCAGGTGGGAGTGATCTCGCAAAGAAGTAACACGCTGGACCGCCTAAACCCCCATGATAAACAACGGCCGTTTCAAAGTCTGGAAAGAAGGCCAAAGCCTTCGATGAGGCGGAGGTGTGACGAAAAAGCACCAGAGTCTTCGTCTAATTCTACGGTTCAAAAGGCTGGGCAAAGATCATCGTAACATATTAAAAGGGGGTAAATCTCCGGGGTGACACTTTCTTCAAGGGTGAAAATACTGTGGGAATTCCACCTTGGGAAAATCGGTGACTGATGCAACCGTGGAATCCCTTCAAACAATCATTAAAAAAATCTCCTAAAAGGAAGGGATGCCTTGGAAAGAAAAGGGGGTACATGGGGTTCCCGTCGTGGTATCTGGCAACGCGCCAGTGACGAAGTTTTTGGGGGGTCCAAGGGAAGGACACGAGATTTTGCCCAGGATCATTATCTGAGGACGAAAATTTCCTTCGACCGGAAACCCAAAATCTGTCACCGCGGGGAAGCTCAAAGGGGGGGAATTAGTTGGGCTACAATCAAAGGGAAGGGTCCGGAGATTGAAGAAAAAAAAGTGGAGTGTTGGGGGGAAACTAACAAGACGAGTTCTCAGGGGGTCTGTATGGGAACGGGGATCTTGGGGGGGGGGAAACTATACTTAAGCTAGGCCATTCAGAGGTCAACCAAGGCCTCCATCAAATTCTTCATGTCAGAAGGCACTGTCGAACTCTCCAAGTATTCCCAGTCCCTCTGGGGGAGATGAATTCTACTTATCATTATACTCTCTTCGACTCTTCCAAAAAGTAGGGCTTTGTTCTCATCCAGAAAAAAAAACCCCACCGGGGGGAGGAAAAAAAATATATCCTCAATAGTGGAAAAACTCTCCAACGCAATTCCAGGAGGGGGCACCTATGGAGAAAGACCCAAACTTGAGAAGCTGAGCTCAAACTCAAAGGCCAGGAACTCTTTACGACCGGGCTAGGGTGTCAGAAGTACAAAGGCTGCCAGGAGCAACTGCTCTAGTCTTTGAGGGAAGTAACAGGAAAACAAGTACGAGGCATTCGTGGAAGTAATCGTTCTTTCTGGAATCGCAAAAAGAATAGCGGCCGCGGAGGGAGGTCGATTTATTCAAAAAACTAGGGACCAATGTGAGGAAGTCCACAGGAAAAGAGACCCTTTGCAACTACGGCACCCCATCGTGCAGGCCTCAATTTTTGACACGAAGCTAAAAATCGTAAAAAAAAAGGGCTCGGAGAAAGAAGGGGGTCAAAGAAGGGTGGGCCACCTGCAAAACGTCTCTAAGGACCTCCCTCCCCGGAAAACTAGTTCACACAGGAGGACAACCGCACCCTTAGAGGAAAAGGGAGGGATTCTCTTGAGGGATGCGCTGGGTGGAAAAGGGCACTTTTTTGAAAACTCGTTCAAAAGAGGCCATTAGGGTGGCCTGAGCCCAAAATTAGAAAACTCCTTGGAAATATCTTTCCCCACTGCATGAAAAGGGTTGTCTCTGGCAAAGCACACGGTCTAATAAGGCCTTTTTCGAGAAAATTCCATTTCTACGTTTCACCTCCGTACGTACGACATAGGGGGGCCTCAGCCGTCTACAAAAAGGAAAAAAGCTGACCGGTGGGAAGAAAAAAGATCATTTTTGGGGGTTTTGCCCCGTACCCGCCAGGGCTTAACTGGTTTTCAAAAAAAGATCAAGGGAAAGCACGGGGCGCTGCTGGTGGAATTTCATACCAGGGGTGGGCACCTTATAAGGGGGAAAAGCACTACTTCCTCAAGAGGGGGAAGTTGGACAAAGGGGGGGGCTGCGGGACAGGAAGGAAATCGCGGTCAGGCCGTAACATAGAGGGAAAAGAACTGCGAAGGAATCCACTTGAAGGAACCCCGTGACGTGCTCTAGCTTTTGAGAAGGGGGGGAAAATACACGAAAAAAGGGAGGGGGGGGTCCAAGGAAAGGGATTTCTCTAAGGAGAAAGTATGCTAATCCCGCTGGGTTACCACTGGAAAAGGTCTTCCTGGGAGGACATTGTGTTAGGGAAAACTCCGGAATTTATTGCAGGACCAACCCCGAGAAACGTTTCCTCGTCAACGGGGGATTTTCCCTATTTGTACATTTCCCAAGGGGGAATATTTCCAGATGAAAAGGGAAAAATGGGAAACGGAAGGACGGGTATTTTTCAAAAGTGTTCGTCCAAGGTAAACGAGCCTTTCCCGGCAGGAAGAAAAGACACACCACATCCGATGAGCCCAGGGGATTTGCACCACAATGAATGAGAGAAGGGACCCGACCAGCTAGAAAGGGCCGAGGAGTTTTCCTCAGCACCCTCTTCTTTAAGTGAGTTCACATCGCCCAGAAAAATCTTTCTTGGGGAAGGAAAGGGAAAACCAATAGGGAAGGGAGGAGGCACTGTATTACACCGGGGGGCCTCTAAGCAATCTACTGGATCTATCTGGGGAAAAGGGTTCTTCGGAAAAAGAAACCGCCTCATATAGGGTTTCTGACTGTGGAAAAAGGGGGGTCCGACCAAAGGAAGGTCCAGGTTGCTCTCACAAAAAGCTCCCACCTCCTGGGGAGTGGAGAGGGGCTTAATGCGGCGACGGTCGCAAAAAAACAACATGGCGCACGGCACAGGATCGGCTTGGAAGAAAAACGTCACCCGGGTCCCAAGCCAAGCCGTTTCGGGGAGAAAAAGGGTCGGGGAAGAAAAAAGGGCTTGAAAACAAACGCCGACACGCCCGATAAACCTTACGGAACCCGCAGGAAGGGCCCTCAGAGGGAGGAGGACTTCCTACACAATTTACTGCATTGGAAAACTAAGGGAGGGGATCGGGGGAAATTGTCCTTTGAAACCTGATCTTTCCATATAAAAAAGTTTCTCTGAGAAGGGGGTTTCGATTGGGTGCCCGCATTGGAGAAAGGAACATTGATCTCAAAACCTAGGACTCCATAAGGGTGGACGAAGGAGAACAGGAACAAACTCATAAATTCGATGGGGTTTTTCTTCTTGGGGGGAGCCATGACTTCATCAGGAGTGGCCAGGGTCTGTACAGGGGAAGGAGGGGGTTTACTAGCAGTCCTAAAATAAAGTGGAGCTTGGCTCTCTCAAAAAAGAGGCAACTGGCGAGATGCAAAAAAAGGGGCTGTGTAGACAGGAGCGCGGGGGATCGGGCCTGGGGAAAAAAGGAAATGTTTGCATGGAATTCACTCGGTCCCGGGCAACCCCCCGGAAGGCTCAGACTTGTCGTCAAGCCGGTCTCAGAACCCTCTCTTCACAAACCGGCTGCCTAGAAGTTCCTAAAGCACCTCTTCTGGTGCTTGTCTTAAGAACTCTTGGTGGGGGTCTCCTATCGAAAAAATGCATCAAATTCCGAGGACCTACCAGAGAATTTCGCCTTGGGAAATGTAGAAAGGTCCCGAAAAAGCAAGTCAAGGGGGGAAAAAAAGGGCCTCTACAGTTTTCGGGAAAAGCCTCGAACCCGGCCTCATTCAGTTCAGAAATCATTAAGGCGTAAAAGGGGCGGCTTCACTTTACTCATACATAGATAACTGGGGGAGGGATCCCTAAAGGGAAAAAGGAAAGACTTTTACGGGGTGGCCCTTACAAATACTATTGCCCCGCCTTTTTGTCGCACGGGAGGGGAAAAACATCCTCAGCCCGCTGAGGGGCCAAGGAGGGAAAAGAAAAAAGTCTTTTTTTCGTGGTTGTAATTCTTACTGAAGCGTTTGGGAAAAACAGGGAGACTACCGGCCATGGAAGTAGGAGGTGGGCCACACGATAGCTCGACTGTATCGGAAAAAAAGGGCCGGTTTCCTCAAAAAGAAAAAGAACTTCCGAGAGGGGGGGGGGGACGTCAACACGACCTCGTGACCGGACTCGGGCGATTCCGGGGGGGGAAAATCTACGAGAAAGAAGGGGGGTTCTTGTCTAGTCCAACTCTGACCGGGGCCCTTCGATCTTTAGGGAATCGCCCTTACAAGGCATCGAATCCGGACCCTTCGAACAGCTTCTTTTGAGAAGAAAAAATGGATAGGAGGACCCGGGGAGAAGAAAATCTCCTGCACTCGCTTTAAATCTTTCCCTCTGTGTGACGTCAGGCTACGGGCCAGATAAATCCGTGCAAGACGGAGGAGAAGCTTCTGCTTGCCTCTTCCAGAGGAGTTAGGTAGTTGAGAAAGAAACGAGTCATTCCCCCGAAACTTTTCTACTATGGGGATGCACACAGACCCAAGAGGGGGAAGGCCGTACATAGAAAGGACAGAGAACATCTTCGCAGCGGAAATCAGGAAGTCGTCCATCACCTTGGAGACCTCTTCTTTTCAGACCGGGGTTGCGGGAAGAAGGGCCTTTTCATACAAAGAAAAAGGATGCTTTCTGGAAGAGGACAACTCACCTGATAAGACTCCGCAGTACAACGTTAAAGGGGATTCTTCGAAAGGGTTGACGAAAAATCCTTGATCCACATGGACATTCACTGAAAGATCACCATAGAATCTTGGCAAGTGGGGTCTCGCTCGCATATAGCCCGCGGGGGGAACGTTGGAAGAAAAATTCCGCAAATCCAACAAGGGAGAGGATCTGAGTCCGCGGTCCGTCTTCTACAGAGGAAAGGGCCCAATGATGGTCCGTAATACTTTAGGCTCCCCTTCGCTTCGCTGAAACAGGCTCCCTGGGGAAATACTTCTTCAAAAAGGAACATTCGAAACCAAAGGTCATCATCCTTGGGGGGAAAATCAAACGAAAGGTGTCTTCCGTTGTAGAGCTTTGAAAGGCAAAAACTCATTTACCCTATTTTGCAGTAAAACACCCACCGGAGCCCGCCAAAAAAGAGCTACCGAGAAGAGCCAATGCCTGTTCTGTTATGATTCGGGGACGTAAGAGTTTTGAAAAAATTTTGAAGCCTCTTGAAGGATTGCCGTGCCAGGGAAGAGCGTGCCGCCTCGCGAAGACTTGCCAGGAGGTCCCCACCGGGGGAGCCGTCAAAAGAAAAAGCGCAAAAGGGGGGGGGAACCGGGTTGTGTGCGGCACGTCTTCACTTGGAAACGGAGAGTATCTCCACCACCGGGGTGCCAAAACGGGCATCGTTGGGTGTACCAGAAAGTTCGAAGTCGATTACAGGGGGGGCCCACCCGAAAAGCAGGCCGCAAAGTCATGCCGTAGACTTGGCTTCCGGGACTCCAGCCCACAGAAGCAGTGAACGCAGCCGTTAGGATCTCTCGGGGGGGGGGGGGGGGGGGGGGGGGGGGGGGGGGGGGGGGGGGGGGGGGGGGGGGGGGGGGGGGGGGGGGGGGGGGTTGGGGGGGGGGGGGGGGGGGGGGGGGGGGGGGGGGGGGGGGGGGGGGAGGGGGGGGGGGGGGGGGGGGGGGGGGGGGGGGGGGGGGGGGGGGGGGGGGGGGGGGGGGGGAGGGGAGGGGGGGGGGGGGGGGGGTTGAGGGGGGGGGGGGGGGGGGGGTGGGGGGGGGGGGGGGGGGGGGGGAGGAAGAAGAGGGGGGGGGGGGGTGGGGGAGGGGGGGGGGGTTCACCCCAGAAAAAAAGTCTTGCCCAGGTTTAGTCCTTTCTTTATCCCTTTTTTTCGGGAGGACTCTCTTCCAGTCCATAGACAACATCTAATTCTTTTTCTTCTTGATGCATCTCTCAAAAAAAAAAAAGGGGGGGGGGGGAGATAGATTTCAACTTAAGCACCAGACGGGGATATTCTCTCCCCGGAGAAGACTAAAAGGGGAAGGGGGACTCTACAACCATCTGGATTTTTTCATCGAGATCTGCACAGGATGAGAGGAAAAGTCTTCGGGGGAAGAAAGTTGCAAAAAAGATAAAAGGGCATTTCTCTCCTGTATAGGGAGGAGTCACACTTCCATCTGAAGGGTCGCGTCTAACAAGGGGAAAATTTTCTATTTTGAAGGGGAAAAGTGTCCACCAAGGTGGGGGGGGGAAAGCCATGACTCCATTAATCCGTGATGAAATATCAATAACGGCACCGAAGGGGGATCTTTCCATCTTTAGGAGAGGGGGGGGGCAGCTTCTACTGATCTTACCAGGAGGGAAAAATTTCTTTCAAAAGTACAGGGGGGGGCCACCTCAAGAGCCTAGACTTTCAACAAAAATCAATTCAACCAAGACTAGGGGAAAGGGTCTAATTCTTTAAGAAAAGGCGAAGGGGCCTGATTAGATGTTGTTGTTCATATCATATCTGTTTGGAAAAAAAAGAAAAACGATTCCAATTAGGGGAAAGGAAAATAATCCCCGGCTCAAGATAACGAAACTCTGGACAATTACGCTTTCAACGGCTACGATTGGGGGAAAGATGAGCTGCGACCGTCGGATCAAATGGAATCCTTTGAGGGGGAAGTATTCCCTGGAATTTCCGTTCCCAGAAAGCTGTCAATCGGGAAAGGGGAGTCATCAGGCGAGAAACCCGACCGCGAACGGTCTTCCCGATCATGGGTGTTGAGGGGGCCGTGGGTCAAACCTCCCGTACCTGGGGTCTGCAAAGAGATAAACTAATTCAGGGGGGAGTGCCTTTTTCGGGGGTTTCATACCGGTGTGTGCCCTCAAGGGTTTTCTCCAAAAGCACTACGGCAAAGAAAAAAAAAAGAAATCTGTAAGGGAAAAATTGACTTTGAAATTCCAACGGTTCACTCGGATTCGTTCGAAAAAAGTCCTCATCGGAATCCCTTGAGTGTGCACTGAAGAGTCTTCTTCCCCAGGTCCTGCCCAGTCCTCGCTCTCTTTGGGACGACGACCTGAAGATTGAATCTCCTGATGGCCAATACTCTTTGTGGATCTCTGTTGGGAAAATATTCGACATGAGTCTGCGGGTGGACTGGGAACCAAGGAAACCTTTTTTATGCCTGCGGCAAGAAAGACCTGGTTTCCTCTTAATCTTTTTCCTCAAGGTATTTTATAAAAGAGGGCGAAGGGTCATAACCTCGGGAGATTTCCTTAGCGGAAGTCCTTCTCTTTTCGAGGAAATTTTCTTCACACACTTTCCCAACCATTTAAAAAAAGAAGAAAAAGCGGGAAGGGAACAGGGAAATTCTGAAGCAGACTATTAGACAAGTCAAGTCGTTCCCGCCCGTATGGGTCTAATCCTTTCAAAAATCGGGGGGAAATGGGCCAGGGGTTGCCGGTCATTCCTACAATCCACCCGGGGTCTTCAGAGGTAGGAACCCCAGCTCGGCGGCTGTGAAAAAGTTGCGGCCGAACCAAGCGTACGGGAGGGGGAAACTGGAGGAATTAAATTGTTTTGGGGGGAACTCTCGCGAGGATCTTTTTGAGGAGGAAGTGCAGGAAAATCCCTTCCAGTCATCGTGGGGTTCCAGTCGGATGTCCTAAAAAAAAGGAAAACACGTGCCAGGTTGTAAACTATCATACGGACGCAGAAACTCATGGGGGGGGAGGTTAACGTGAGAAATCCCGCTCGGCTACTTGAAACATCGTTGTATGGGTCTGTGTTAAGGAAAAAAAAGAGTCACCGTCGCCGAAGAAGGGTTGTTCGAGCCAATCTTAGCGTCTTCTGATAAAAAGGGGGAAAAAAATGAAAGGGGGGGTGACCTCGTTTACGTTGAAAAAAAAAATCCATTCCGGGAAGGGAAGGCTCGTATACTTGTTACCAAGTTCTATGGGGGAAAAAACTACTACTGGATCCTTTTCTTCCGGGAAGGGTTAAGACAAAGGGTCTCCTGCTTGATCGGGGCTCAGCTTAATGAGGAGGGGAAAAAGTTTCTTCCGGCCAAAGAAAAACACTAGGGTGAAGCGGGAGGACCCTATGAAAGTTACGAGGGATAACACGGGGAAGGGAAGGACCATCAGGCAGGAAGGTTGGCTGTCTTGGATTCCCAAGATCATCTTGAACGAATTTGAAGCACCAATCGTGACTCTACAGATGGGGCACGAAAAGTGGGAATCCAACAACACCAACGGAGGGGGGAGGAAGAGAATTCCATCAGAAGGGTTTTTCACGGGGGGACTAGGAAAAAGGGGGGGGGGGGCTAGGGGTGTAAGCCCTGGTGGAGCCTCTACTAACAGACCAGCCCAAAGCCATAGTCCTTGGCGGTGAAAAATCCGGTTAAAAATCTCCGAAAAAACTTCGCTTCCAGGTCCCTTGAGAGAGAAGGGGGATTATCCTAGGAAAGGGGGACAATTCAGACACAATGCATCCTATCATATTGGCATTAGGATTTTTTTAGAATGGGGGGGAAGGGTCCGAACGATCCAGGACGGGGGGACCCTGGCCCAAGGTGTCGGTAACCAACGTCCAAAAGGCCTGCGGGTCGAAGGAAAAGCGGTTGACGGCGACTCAGAGCCGGGCCGACGGAAGGCGTTTCGAGACGTCTGGGGGGAAACGTTTACTTTTGGTCCGTAAAACATCCCGATCATCAAACCGGGAGGAAGTTGGTTGGGGGGGGAGTGAGTCCCTAATAAGAAAATCGCAAGGGTCACTGGAAATCGTTGGTAGAGGCTGTAGGTCAGGAACCAGGGCACGGGTGGAATTCGTAAGGGGGAGGACGACGTGGGGGGAGAACCCGATTGCCAGCTGTCCGGAGGAAACGGTGAAAAAAAAACACACTATCGCTTGGAGGAAAAACTTTCCGGTGGAAGAAGTGGCTGCCTCCCTAATGTTTGCGTCCGGGTCGACCAAGGAAAGAGAAGGGGAAGAGCTGGCTAGGGGGATCGACGAAAAGGAGGAGGGGGATTCTTTTTGGGAGAAACTCCTCTGGGGGGGGAAAATGATAAGGCTGGGCTCGAGAAATTCTAATTCCTGTAATTCCAAAAAAGAAAAACATCGTCTGCGAAGGGAAGTTCGTCGTGAAGGACGTGTCTGGTTGAAGAAGGGGCGCTTCGGAGACGTCGGTAAATTAAGCGTCGATAGGGACTAGGGAAAAAAAGCTGCTGGGCAAAATAACATCGTTTAAAGGTGACGATTGAAACAAACAAAGTCTCGTGGCACCGCGGGGGGGGGTCAGTTTCGAGAAAAAGCACGGAAGGGAAAAATTGGTGGGAATGCCCAGCGATTCGTAAAACGTCAGAAAAATGCATTCACCAAGATAAAGGGAAGTCGTCCTTTGAGCACCGCGAGCGCAAGGCGTGGGAAAGTTTCCTGCCGTCCGTGCAAAAAAAAAACGTGAGTCAAGCTTCCGCCGAGAAAAGCTCTTTCACACCAGTCCCGGCACGTGACGAAATGGGTGCCGTCGTGGCTGTTGTCAAAAAATGCTCCCCAGGAATCCGTCCTGCAAAAACAGCACACCGCAAAGGGCTTGTGCAGGTAGTGGCACAAAGACAAAAGCCCTCGGCGGGAATCCTCCCTCTTCGGCTCGAGTAACAGGCCGCGGTCGCGTGGGGCTTCCATCGGACCATTAGTAAAGGTTCACTAAATCTCCGTATGTAAAACGGGGGGAAGGGGGGACGTTCTCCTTAGGACTGTGGGCGACACGCGTCCATCCCCAAAAAAAAAAAAAAACCCTCAAACCCATAGGGCATGGAAATCTCCTTTTTAGGGGGGTTTCGTGGCCGGCCACGGCCTTTTGTGATCTTTGTCCACATCATTTTCCGAAGAAAAAGGGGGGACAGAAGAAAAAAATCCGGCACCAATCAGAAAAATCTTCCAGGGGTCCGGGACGGGGGGAGGGGCTTCAGATTTCAGAGAAGATCTTGTGGGCTGTTGGGTGAACTGCCGGGACTTATTGAGGGTTCCAATTACGTTGAAAACGGGGGGCCTAAGGGGATACGTACGTACGTGAAAAAGCTTCGGCAACCTCTCCGTACAACCGGGGAGGTCCATCTGAGGCGGGGTGAATTGGGGTGGGTTTCCATACAAGCAGTCTTTCCCAAGGGGGGGGTCATTCACACCTTGGGGGCCCGAAAAAATTAAAAGTTGTTGAATAACGAAGTTAGAACGCGACCAAGAAGGAGGAAGTGTGCGCTTGGGGAAAGGATACGGGAGAGCAAGGAAACGGGGGCACCATGTGCCTACCAAGATGCCTTTGAGAAAACTTTAAAAAAAAAAACTCCGTCCCCTGTCTTGATCTCTTCCTTAGTCTTTGAGTCAAAAGGCTCTTCTAGAAATCTTCCCAAACCGAGAAACTTTCTAAGGGGGATATCTCCCAACAACCTGAGGAGAGGGATATTTCAGCAAAAGCCTCAAAAAACCCGAGCTCCTCTTTTGGGAAAGAGGGACGATACGCTGATCACAACCGACTTCAGGAGGGAAGAGGGAAACAGCTTCCCTAAAGGGGGTCATCTATATCGACACGGCGGGGCTGTACTCAAAAGGGCTGCCGATCTAGTAGAAAGGTTTTCCCAAGATCGAGGAGCTTGTATCGGGAGTGTGCCAAAGCACACGGAGGGGGGCCGCGTAGTTCGGGGGACGAAAGTTGTAAAAAGGACGTTCCCATGTTTTGGGAGGGGAAGCTCTTCACGCTTGGAAGTTAACAAAAAAGGGACACC